>OJDL01000681.1_pt1 | contig 10403 bp, 7 predicted proteins | sample 1592681 | NCBI WGS metagenome assembly OJDL01 (sample SAMN05416885, study PRJEB24817) | seawater metagenome | isolation source: Sea water | place: Canada:Atlantic | collected 2013-11 | reverse complement strand
CCGAGATCTACACACTGCATATCGTCGGCAGCTCAGATGTGTATAAGAGACAGGTCCAGGAGAGATAACGATTTTTTTTGGAGCCATCAGATCTATCTCATCTAACGTCAGTTCATCATTACGGACGACCTTGACATCAGCCTTTAATTCACCCAGATACTGAACGATGTTATAGGTAAACGAATCATAATTATCAATCATTAAAATCATAGCCGGGATGCCTTAGCTAACTAAATCAACAGCACGGAAAATAGCGCGTGCTTTATTTATGGTTTCTTTCCACTCCAGTTCTGGCAAGGAGTCTGCTACGACTCCAGCTCCAGCTTGCACATAAAGCTTCCCATCTTTAATCACTGCTGTTCTGATAGCTATAGCAGTATCCATGTTGCCGTTCCAAGCAATGTAGCCTACGGCCCCACCATAAACTCCGCGCTTCACTGGCTCAAGCTCATCAATTATTTCCATAGCTCGAATTTTAGGTGCTCCGCTCAAAGTACCTGCTGGTAATGTTGCTCGCAGCACATCCATGGCAGTAGTGCCAGGCTTAACCTGACCAGTGACATGAGATGTAATGTGCATAACGTGGGAGTAGCGCTCTACTACCATCTGATCGGTTACGTTCACCGACCCTGTTTGAGAAACTCTTCCCACATCGTTACGACCCAAGTCAATAAGCATCAAATGTTCTGCAATTTCTTTAGGGTCGTTGATTAATTCTTTTTCTAGGAATAGATCCTCTTCCTCCGTATGCCCTCTACGACGAGTCCCTGCGATAGGCCGCACCGTTACCTCTCCATCCTCGAGGCGCGCCAAAATTTCTGGCGACGATCCTACTATGTGAAAAGAATCCAAATCCAAAAAATACATATATGGAGACGGATTAAGGCAACGCAATGCTCTGTATAGATTCAAGGGCTCAGCATCAAAGTCTATGGATAGGCGTTGCGATGGGACCACCTGCATTACATCTCCGGCTAACACATAATTTTTTATCTTTTTAACTGCTGCAAGAAAATTTTCTTTTCCGAAGCTGGATACAAATGCAGCTTCATTTTTTCCGGCACCATCTAGATTCAATGGCGGAAGATCAGGAACAGGATTTTTTAATTTGGCTTCAAGTTCATCTAGCCTATGTTGCGCTTTATTCCAAGCATCTGAATCAGAAGCGTCTTGGTGAACTACAAAAATTATCTTTCCGAGTAAGTTATCAAAAATCACCACTTCGTCAGAAGCCATCAATAGAATATCGGGATTGCCCAAATCATCTTTTGGCGTCGAATTCTTGAGTCTTTCCTCCACATACCGTACAACGTCGTAACCGAAGTAACCAACCAGTCCTCCTGTAAAACGTGGTAACTCAGGTAAATCAGGCATTTGGTATCTAGCCTGAAAAGTCTCAATATCGGTTAATGGATCTAGCGTAGTTTTGGTTTCTATTATTTCACGATTTCGCTCTATCACCATCTGGTCACCAAAGACCTTCAGCACAGTGCTTGATGGCAAACCTATAAGAGAATAGCGCCCCCATTTTTCTCCACCGTGAACAGATTCAAATAAATACGAATATGATCCTCTTGCCAGCTTCAGATAACATGATAGCGGCGTCTCTAGGTCGGCTAAAACTTCTCGTATTACTGGAATACGACTAAATTTTTGTTTCGCCAGTAAGGCGAATCTCTCAGGGGTCATAACTGCTTCCTTTCGCACATCGATGCAGAATAATCAGAAGGCAAGGGGCCATAAAACTAACGCTAAAGGCTTGGCGATATCACAGGTATCTCCAAGCATCCTAGTGGTCATTCTAATAGATTCGATTAACACTGGGAAGTCAGGCTAACTAAAGCTTTAGTTTCGATAACTCTAAATGCATACAATCAATAGCTCTACGATAATCACCAGCACCATAGATAGCTGAGCCGGCAACAAAAGTGTCTGCACCTGCCTCAGCAATTTCCCTTATATTTTTTTCAGTAACCCCTCCATCGATTTCCAAGCGGATGCTTAACCCGCTGTCATCAATTAGAGTTCGGACCTTTTTCAATTTTTTTAATATTTCAGGAATAAATTTTTGCCCGCCAAAGCCTGGGTTTACCCCCATCAACAATATTGTATCTACTTTGTCCAAAAAACATTCTACTTTGTCGAGCCCTGTTTCCGGATTAATTGCCAAACCGCTTTTACAACCAGCATCTCTTATTAATTGCAAAGACCGATCAATGTCGACTGAAGCCTCTGGATGAAAGGTCACCCAGTCAGCTCCAGCTGCAATAAAATTATTAATAAGCTCATCTACTGGGTTAGCCATAAGGTGGACATCAATAGTTGCTGATATTCCATAATCACGTAATGCTTTGCAAACCATTGGTCCAACCGTAAGATTAGGCACGTAATGATTGTCCATTACATCAAAATGGATTAGGTCAGCTCCAGCATCAATGACGTCCCTAGCTTCCTCTCCCAGTCGGGCAAAATCTGCAGACAGTATTGATGGCGCTATAAGAAAATTATTCATTTATTTCTCTTCTGCTATTTTTATGGGATATTTATAAATTAATTTTTCAGCACAACAGCGCAGGGCTTCAGATGCAATTTTAACTTACTTAATAGCCTGTAAGAAGTTGCAATTTCAAGTCTTTATCGTAACACTTGGAGCATACCTATTTCTAACTATTATCAAACATGACTATACAACACTCAAATCTTAGGGAATTTATTAAATTCCTCGAAGAACGCGGCGAATTAAAGCGCATTACTGTCGAGGTCGATCCTGTTTTGGAGATGACCGAAATCTGTGACCGCACCCTGCGTGCTGGGGGTCCAGCTCTGCTATTTGAAAACCCGAAAGGATTCGATATTCCTGTGCTGGGTAATCTTTTTGGCACGCCAGAGCGAGTAGCCATGGGGATGGGGAAAGAAAATCTCCTCGCTTTGCGAGAAGTTGGTGAATTACTCGCTTTTTTAAAAGAGCCCGAACCACCAAAAGGAATAAAAGATCTTTGGGGAAACCGTGATAAGTTTAAACAAATTTTAAACATGCCTGCGCAAGTTATCAAGAAAGCGCCCTGCCAAGAATTTATACTCAAAGGTGAAGATGTTGATCTAAAAAAATTGCCAATTCAAACATGCTGGCCGGGTGATGCTGGACCACTAATTACTTGGCCTTTAGTTATCACTAGGGGCCCTGAAAAAGAAAGGCAAAACCTAGGAATTTATCGCCAACAAGTAATAGGCAAAAATAAACTAATTATGCGATGGCTTTCTCACCGAGGAGGAGCGCTTGATTTTCAAGACTGGCAACTATCGCATCCCGGCGAACCTTTCCCAATTGCTGTAGCCTTGGGTGCTGACCCTGCAACAATATTAGGGGCAGTCACGCCCGTGCCAGACACTCTTTCGGAGTATGCTTTTGCAGGATTATTAAGGGGTAAAAAGACACAAGTAACGAACTGTATAGGAAGCAACCTTCAGGTACCAGCGAGCGCTGAATTCATTCTAGAGGGTTTTCTATACCCAGGCGAAATGGCTGCCGAGGGGCCCTTTGGAGACCATACTGGCTATTATAACGAGGTAGATCAATTTCCTGTTTTTACTGTGGAAACCATCACTCATCGAAAGGATCCAATTTATCACAGCACTTATACTGGCAGACCGCCTGATGAGCCAGCTATTTTAGGAGTAGCTTTGAATGAGATATTTGTTCCTATCCTACAAAAACAATTTCCTGAAATTATTGATTTTTATCTTCCCCCTGAAGGGTGCTCTTATAGGATGGCTGTGGTTTCGATGAAAAAAAAATATCCTGGGCATGCTAAGCGAGTAATGATGGGAGTTTGGTCTTTTTTAAGACAATTTATGTACACCAAATTTGTAATTGTTGTAGATGATGACATAGACCCCCGCGAATGGAGTGACGTGATATGGGCTATTACGACCCGAATGGACCCACAGCGTGACATGGTGTTAGTTGACAACACACCCATTGATTACTTAGATTTTGCTTCTCCTGTGTCTGGCTTGGGCTCAAAGGTAGGCTTTGATGCTACTAATAAGTGGAAGGGCGAGACAAACAGAGAATGGGGTAAGCCAATTGAAATGGATGCAAAGATAAAAGAAAAAATAGATGCCCTATGGGAGTCTTTGGGTATAGAAAAATAACTACTGCTATCAGCACGTCGTGCTCAAAAGTATAATAATACTTATCCTGTCTACTTATTTTTCATGTCCGCCCATGGGTTTTTCTTATTAAAAACAACATCCTGTCGATGTCCGGGCATACGCAGGCCATCACAAGAAATATTAATATCTGCTTCTTCCACCAATGCTTCCCCAAAGCGGTAGACAACCTCAACGGAACCTTTATCTGCTTTTTCGGCATAACTAGCCGCCGCTTGGCGAGTCTCTTTACGACGTTTTTGATAATCTACCATTACTAAACTGTGCCTGTAGGACAGCATTTCTTCGACTTTACGTGGAGAGAGGACTACTGCTGTTGCATTATTGCCACCAAACCCTTTTGAGTTAATAAATGCCACATCCATCTTTCTATCAACAAGATCCATGTCCTGTAAAGGGAAAAATAAGCGATCTTGAAAGACATCCTCAGCAATCTTATCAACTGTTTTAATACCAGGAAGTATATTATATTTAAATGTCCCCAAAGCTAAAGAGAGCTGGTCTCCGCTTGCAGCAGCCAAAGAGTGACCAACAAAAGCCTTTGCCGCAGTCACAGGCCAATCTTTAATAGAGAAAGCTTCTGCTACACGATCAAATATTCTAGATTCTGAAACTCTGTTTGCCGGCGTACTAGATCCATGCGCATGAATGAAACTGTGCTCTCTAACAGTGGACTCGCCAACAATCGACACAGCTGATGCAACCGCTTTAGAAAAAGAAATATAATTACCGACACCTGGTGCCGATATAGATCTTTTTATTCCATCGGCGTTGATGAACACGTCAGGCACAGCACCATGTATGTCTGCCGCAAGGCCTATAGCAAGGTCATCATCCATGAGAACTATATATTGAGCAGCCTCGCCAATTGTGAATCCACAATTTTCACCAAATGGCCTGCTCGCTTTACGCCAGTCTGGTGTTTCAGAAGAGTCTAATTTACAAAGATTAGCATCAGTGCCAAGAGCCCCCATGCTTGTGAATCCCTCCATGATCTCCGGTGTCAATCCGGCTTCAGCACTCCCAACTATAGCTACCCTTCTTCGTCCGCTCTTAATATCCTCAATTGCGGCCTGCAGAACATATAAAAAGGATGCGCAAGCTCCGGTTATTGCAGCTGTATGGCCGACACTTCCTATCACATAGGCATTAACGAAATCTGCCGGCATTGAGTTCAGGCCCATGGCGTACTGCTTTGAGGTTGCTCTTTCACCCAAGAGCCTAGCTTGCAAGAGACCTCCTAGTCCTTCTTTCGTAACCTGCCCCATAATGCTAGTGCAGTAAACGCCTACTTCATCAGGGCGGACGCTAGCTGCTATTGTCTCCCATGGGATCCCAACAGAAGCTAGTGCATCACTAGCCCCCAGTAAAGCTAACTGCAGGCCTCTAGGGTGAAAATGCGAGTTATATGTTGTAGCTGGATCAAAACCAGATGGAAGCTGGCCTCCGGCTTTAGCCGCCTGCTCAGAATATGTTGGTACTAAAAAATCAGCAGAGCCCTCAACGGCAACCTCGCAAAAATTTTCATCTAAACGTTTGACTGTCCAATGCTCAGGGATTACAGAAGGCACGTCTCTTTTAGCAAGCTTGAAAACTACAGTCTTTCCATCTTGGGGCTCGATTTTTACTTTTTTGTGACCATATACTTTTTTAGGATTAAACAGAGAGTCTTCCAAACGACGAATTAATGTACCTTTAATCACTAAATCGCCAAAGGCTTCTACTACTTGCTTTGAAGTGAGTTGGCTATTTTTGGCATCGATGTAAAACTGTCCATCCCATGAAACTAGTTTCATTAGGCAAGCCAGCCCAACTATGGTGTGCTGCTGTTCCTGCTTCGTGAGAGATTCCAGCACTATGCGGCGAAAGGCCTGATGGGATGAGCTTCGTCCAGCAGCATTATAACCACCAAAACCTACTATAACTGGCAAAGCCTTCATGGGCGTATACTCTTGATCTATGCATGCATGCATATGAATACATATTAGTCTACCAGTCTATAGTTCATTGACTTTTGTCTATTATGGCCATATATTTAGTCATTATGGCCAAAGAACTTCTACAAAAAAAATCGCCTTTGAGAATAGCGACCCTTCTCTATGATAATATTCTTGGGACTAGCGCCACACTTCCAATAGAAATGCTACGGACAGCAGAGGCCGCTGCTCGACCAAAGCAACCCAACACTAGAAAAATTGAAGCCCTTACTCTTTCTATTAATGAAAATTCTATCACTTCGCCATCTGGCTTTGATATTCGACCATCCACAACTATTGATGACTCACGAACTTTTGATATTATTAATTTACCTGCGTTATGGCGAAACCCAAGACCCGCTTTAGTTAAATATAAAAACTACATACCATGGTTGCAAAAACAAGCTGCTCAAGGGGCTATATTTATAGCTGTGGGGACTGGTGTCTGTTTTCTTGCAGAATCGGGACTTCTAGACAAGCAACCAGCCACAACACATTGGCATTATTTCGATCAATTCAATAAGGATTATCCAAATGTTTTGCTAAAACGACAGTATTTTATAACTCAAGCTGGAAATCTTTATTGTGCTGCTAGCGTTAATGCTATGGCTGAACTAATGGTACATCTTTCAGCTAGGCTATATGGTCGAAGTGCTGCAAAGCAAGTTGAACGGAATTTTTTCCATGAAATTCGTAGCTCCTTTAAGCCCACGAGCTATTTTTCCGATGACGTTGAACAGCACCCGGATGAACAAATAGTCCAGGCTCAAATTTGGCTTGAAGATAACTACAGCAAATCTATCTTGATAAGCGAGGTAGCAGAGAAATTCCAGTTTAGCACTAGAAATTTCAATCGACGGTTTAAAAATGCACTTGGAAAAACACCTCTAGAATACTTACAGGCGATTCGATTAAATAATGCAGGGGAGCTGCTACAGAAATCTAATCTTCCTATTTTCGAAGTGGCAGTGCATAGCGGGTATCAGGATGCTGCTTCATTCAGCAAAATTTTTAGTCAGCACTTTGGCGCCTCGCCAACAAAGTACAGAGAAACCGTAAGAGCCAAATTATTTAGCGCACATTAAAAACATTTATTTATAACTTAATATTGAGGCTTGATTCTCAGCAGAGAACATATAACAACCATTCTCCCGTTAATGCTGGATTTTCTGAATTTTAAAATGGCACGTTTTTGTGTAAGCAAAACAAGTGTCTCTTTAAATTTTCCGCTGGAGCTACTTGTTAAGCGCTATTAACCAAATAAAGTTGAATTGATCTAAAGGGACAGCTCTCATCTTTTTCTCATTCTTAACTATTGCCTTGGCTTTCCGTAACACTGAAATCTGATAATGAATCTAAGCATAGAATCTCATCTGACGAAGTTTTTTTCAATTCACATACTGTATCACTCAAAACTGAAGACAGTTCAGCAAGCTCATTCATGATTTCAGCAGTATTATTTGTACCGACAAGCAACTGAGATGATATATCCTGTATCACATCTATAGTTTTAGACACTTTAATTGTCGAGGCGACCTGTGCCCCCAAAGCACTGGCAGCATCATTAATTTGTCCAGTTAAACCCAGTGAAGCTGCTTCAATTTCTATCACCACACATCCTGCCTCACCTGACACCTCTTTTCCTTTGGTTACGGTGCATACAGCTTCATCAATAGAGCCAACAACATTGTCAGTACCAATATGAATAGTACTAATTAACGACGTTATTTGCTTAATAGCGACTCCTGATCGTTCGGCTAATCTTTGGACTTCTTCGGCAATTACACCGAACCCCTTTCCAGCATCTCCAGCTGTAGAAGCCTGAATGGCGGCATTAAGACCTAATATGTGGGCCTGACCAGCCATGTCGTTAAGGGCTGAAACTACAGTCTCAATCCCTTTGAAATTTTCACTCAATTTATTGACATATTTAGAAGTCTCATTCATCTTGTTTTGCGTGTCATTCATACCTAAAGCGGTATTTTTAATAACAACAGTACTTTTTTTAGCAAGAGACGATATTTTTTCTGTCTCTACAGCTATATTTGTCAGCTTAGCAGAGAGCTCCTCAATGGCTTTCTCTAATTCCTTAACGGCCATGGATGCGGAGCCTATTTCATCTAATTGGTGCTCAGACACTTCAGCTAACTGAGAGGCAACTACCCGAGTTTCGTTTGCTGTTGCTGACAAATTTTCTGATGAGTCTTGAATTCTTTTACTGAACGCTCCTAATCGGCCAATAACAAAATTTATTGCTTCAGGAATAGTGCCGCTAAAGTTTTTAGCCTCATCGAGACTGTTCTTTAAGCTAGGATTTTTGAGCGATGATGTTTCATCTAGCAACAATAAAATGGCCTGCTGATTATGACTATCTGTATCAGATTTTTCGGATGATCTGCGATATATCTCTAAAAAAATAAATACCAACAAAACAACACACAATACTCCAGCACAGAGAACAGGATAGGAAAACTTTTGGTACTCATCTAACAACAACACAATAAAGTATAATTGGCTCAGCTTCTCCTGCATAAGTGGCAAGGAGAAAATTTGCCAGACTGAATAGCCAACAAATCCTAGCGCGGCTATCAAGATTAAGACCATCATAAGAAGAACTGGGCTTTTATTTGACTGATGTATCACTCTGTTCATACTAATGGGTCTCCAAACAAGAAAAGCTAACTTTATCTTATCCTATTATTCTACCGGGGGCTTTAATTCTAAAAATTAAAAATAGCTTTCTCCACAAAAAAGCCACTAAACAATTTCGAACGTATGCATCTCTGTATGGTTTTAGAACATAAAGAATGATTTATAGTTACAATCGAACCTTAAGTACTAGTAAAGCATAGCTGGCTAACTGCAGGATTAAAAAATGACAAAGACTCTCGGTGTTGTGATGGATGCCATTGAAACAATTAACCCATACAAAGATACTACTCTTTTATTGCTTCTTGCTGCTCAAGCAAGAGGATGGGAGATCATGTATATGCAACAGCATGATCTATCTCTGGACAATGAGAATCCAGTTGCCAGAATGGCTAAATTAACGGTCAAAGACCAACAAACAGACTGGTTCTCGGCAGAAGAGTCAAAGATAAGGGATCTGTCAGACCTTAATGTAATTCTGATGCGTAAAGATCCTCCTTTTGATACCGAATATATCTATACAACCTACATACTTGAAGCAGCAGAAAAGTTAGGCGTAATGATTCTTAATAAACCCCAGAGCCTAAGAGACTGCAATGAAAAAATTTTTGCGGCCTCATTTCCACAATGCATGCCGCCCCTTTTAATTAGCAGCGATGCCGCTCAGATAAAAAACTTTTACCGTGAGCATCGTAATATTGTGCTGAAGCCCCTAGATGGAATGGGCGGGGCTTCTATCTTTAAAGTTAGCGAAAATGACTTAAATCTTAATGTCATAATAGAAACCCTAACCTGTAACGGGACAAAGACCATCATGGCGCAAAAGTTTATCCCAGAAATACAATCAGGGGATAAGCGTATTTTGATGATTGATGGTGACCCTGTTCCATATTGCTTAGCAAGGATTCCCCCGAAAGGAGACATTCGCGGGAACCTCGCTGTTGGTGGCACTGGCGTTGTAAGGCCCCTTGGCAAGCGTGACCGATGGATTGCCAATCAAGTAGGGCCTGTATTAAAAACAAAAGGTATCTTATTTGCTGGACTAGATGTTATTGGTGACTATCTAACAGAAATCAATATTACGAGCCCCACCTGTGCCAGAGAAATTGATCGTGAAAAATCAACAGATATTGGAGGCAAGTTAATAATCGCAATAGAAAAAAATCTATAGTTTTGGTTTTTAGCGAACGAAGACTAAACTACGACTTAACCAACTAAGCAATTTAATGTTTAGACTCAACTAAAAATCGCATCAGGGATGATATTATCGCCAATAACATTTCCATTATTCTGGCCTTTGATTTTGGTGCACGCCAAATTGGTGTTGCGATTAGCCAAGAGTTGCTTGGCACAGCGAGTCCGTTGACTGTATTACAGGCAAAAAATGGGGTGCCCGATTGGGTTCAAATAAAGCTTCTCTTCGATGAGTGGAAGCCAAATCATGTGCTTGTGGGTCTCCCCCTCAATATGGATGGAAGCGAAAGCGATTTTTGTTTGCGTGCACGTAAATTTGCCAGAAGAATACATGGGAAATTTGGAATAAAAGTGGGGATGGTTGACGAGCGACTTTCTTCGTTTGAAGCAAAGCATCCAACCCAATTAAAG
>OJDL01000677.1_pt1 | contig 10433 bp, 7 predicted proteins | sample 1592681 | NCBI WGS metagenome assembly OJDL01 (sample SAMN05416885, study PRJEB24817) | seawater metagenome | isolation source: Sea water | place: Canada:Atlantic | collected 2013-11 | reverse complement strand
TGCAAAAGTCAAAGAGCAAAGAAGAAGCTTCTTCTTTGCTCTTTGACTTTTGCAAAATATAAAGACAAAACCCGTTTGCTATAAGTGCAAAAATCGAAACGATAATCATTGTCGAAAAATTGGGGAGTTTCTCGTCTCCGAAAAATCTTCTTAATACTTCTAAAAATCCAATAATCGCAAGTGTTATTTGAAAATATCCAGCAAGTTTTGCTATCCGTTTTTTCTTAATTAAAGTTCCCCCTACGGCAAACAAACTAATTCCGTAAACGAAACTGTCGGCAAGCATATCTAAACTGTCGGCAACAAGTCCCATTGACTTAGAGATAATTCCTGTTGTTATTTCAATTATGAAAAACGTAAAATTTATAGCAAGTACAGACCAAAGTAGTTTTTTTTGGTTTGAATTTTCTTTAAATTCTGTTTGGTCGGTTTGTTCGGTCGAGATTTTCTTTCCGCCTAAATTCAGTTCAATAATAGACTTTTCGATTTGGTCAATTTCTCCGCAGTGAAAAACAGTTAATTTTCGATTTGGAATATCAAATTCTAAATTTGCAATACTTGAGATTCCATCCAATTTCATTCGGATTAGATTTTCCTCCGATGGACAGTCCATTTTGGTAATTTGAAATATTATTTTTTTCACTCGATTTGTTTGTTTTCAGCATTAACCACAACTCGTTATATTTAGAACAAACCTCTTGTTTATAGGTTATTATTTCCGGATAATAGGAGCTTTAGTTCTCTTTTATACTTCAAATATATTAAATTTGATTTGGTTAAAACGTTTATAAATGACTGTAATTTTATCAGTCTCATCGTCAAAGATTGAGACGTTTGAATTTATAGTTAACTGTGTGATTAATAAAATTGATCTATCGAAGCTTATTCAATTACTTGTTTTACTTCACCACAAGTTAGCATTGCTTCCCCAAAATATGGATTAATTACTTTTTCTTGTTTGCTCAACCAATATGCACCATTATTGTTATCTGCCATTGGACAATATTGACTATAAACCTTTTTGTTTATTCCAAAGGTTTCAATAGCACTTATTAAATGCATTGACAAACGCTTAAAATGGCTTCTTTGTGCTTTTATGTTTGTTTCTTCTGAAATTGAACTAACGGAAGATTCAATTTCCTTATGTAAAACCATCCAATCCGCATGGGCTTTTTCATCTTTTAGTAGTTTCATATCTACTTTAGTTAAACTGCTTAATGTGTTTTTTGCTTCTATAATTACATCATCTGCATCATCTTTAACTAATGCATCTTTTAGTTTAATGTAGTTGTTGAAAACCATTTTTAACTGTTCTTGAAATTTGACTGATACTTTAAGTCGCTCATTTTTTGTTATACTTGACATTTCCATCCCAAGATGCCCTTCGTGTCCTGTCTTCGTTTTCCCGCCTTCTTTATTCATCATAGACTTTTTGCCCTGTAATTGTGCAGAAGCATCAACTGTGAACGTACCATTAGTTACAATTTCATCTCCCCTTTGAAGTCCATCAATTACTTCGTATTGTTCTCCTATTTGTTTACCTATTGTAATTTCTTTCATTTCAAAAATAGGTTCATCAGGATTTGTCTTAAAATAAACTACTGAGCGTTCTCCTGTCCATAATATTGCAGACGAAGGAATCATTAAACGTTGCTCTTTGTCAGATATAGTATTTTCAATAGTACCTTCAACAAACATTCCTGTTTTAAATTCTCGGTTTTTATTGTTTAATACTACTCGAAGTTTAACTGTTCTTGTTGCTGAATTAAATGTTGGGTCAATAAAATCAACTGTCGCCTTAAATTCTTTATTTGGATATGCAGTTGTAGTTATCGTAATATTTTGCCCTTTTTTAAATAACTCAATCTGATTTTCATGAACATCAAACAATGCCCAAACTGTATTTAAGTTTGTTATTTTTAATACTGCTTGTCCTTGCTTTACATAATCGCCTTGTTCAACCAATTTCTCTGATACTGTTCCTGAAACGGTTGCATAAATTGGAAAGTTCTGTTTTACTTTTTTTGATGTTTCAATTTCATTGATTTGACTATCAGAAATTTTCCAAAGTTTTAGTTTATTGCGGACAGCCTTGTACAAAGCTGGTTGAGATTCTTTAAATAACGACGCTGTAATTAACTCTTGTTGTGCCGAAAATAATTCAGGCGAATAAATGGTTGCTAATAATTTCCCTTTTCGAACTTCTTCGCCTGTCGAACTAATATTTAGTCGCTCTATTCTTCCTGAAAAATAACTTGCTTGCACAACGTTTGCTTCTTCATTTTCTGCAATCTTTCCTGATAACTTAATGGTAGCATCTTTACTTGTGCTATTACCAACAGTTGAGGTTTGAATGTTAGCCAATGCCATAGCGTTTTTAGTAAGTTTAAATTCGTTGGCATTTAATCCTTCTGCGCTCGTTTCGGCTGGAATTAAATCCATTCCACAAATAGGGCAATCGCCTGCCTCTGGTTGCATTATTTGTGGATGCATAGAACACGTCCATTTTTGATTCGTTTTTGCTATTTCAGAATGATTATGTTCTGTTTCTGTATTTGATGAATCTCCAAAAAGCAACCAACCAAATAACAGACCAACTACTAATATTCCAACATAAATTAATATTTTTTTCATTATTTATTTTTTATTTCGTTTTAATAATTTTCTAATTGAAGTCGAAGTGGTAAACCATAGTAAGAATCCACTTAATACAGTAATTAAACCTAATAAAGAAAATGCTCTTAATACGATTGTATTAAAGTTATCTCTACCATCATAATCCATTGTATGTGTCATCCATAAAAAATCAAACCAACGCCAATCACGATGTCTAACGGTTTGAAATTTCCCATCATTAATAGAAATATACGCTTTAATGGCTTCGTTAGATTTATATGATACTACATAAGCTGGTAGTAGCTTTTTTCTATACTCGTGATGTTTCCCTGCTTCATTAATCTGCACAATAGATTCTACCTCTAAACCATTTTTTATATTAAGTTTAGCTACATATAAAGCCTCATCTTTTGTGATTTTTCTTTTTAAACTACCATCGATGGCGTTGTATAATTGTTCTTTATTAACCCAATAGTATGGTACATTATTAAGATCTCTTAATTCAATAGTATTAATCCCTTTTGAAATATTAAGCTGTGATGGACTAATGAGATTGTTAAATGCTTTAGGCACATATTCCATATTTTTAAAATGGTCTCCGTGTATATCATCAATATCTGTCCAACTAAAGTATAGACCACTAATAGTCCAAAACAAAAATTGAATTCCTAAAAATAAACCCAAATAACGATGTGTTTTTCTGATTTTTAATGTCGTATTTCTGTTTACCATCTTATTGGTTTATTTTGAATGGAAAGTTGATTGTTACCTTTTCCCAAGCAAGAGAAATAGTACCCTCTGATTCACTAATCTTATTTACTTTATATTCTAAATGCTCTGTAATTTTATCTGAAATAGTTGGTTTGACTTTAAATCGAATCACATCATCTTTTTCATTATAATCATCTTTTCCATGTTGATTCCAATTTTTATTAATCATTATTGTCCAATCCTTTTTTGATGGAATTGTAAAAAAACCATACCTCCCTTTAGGTAAAACTTCATCATTTATTATTAAATCCTTATTAGTTTCTATCCAAGTGGCATTATGCGCTCCAGCTTGCCATACGTTATCATAACCAACTAAACCACCGAAAATAATTCGCCCCCTAACTCCAGGGGAAGAGTAATCAATATGAATATGGGCATTGCCAATCATTTCCATTGCAGATGTTTGTGGACTTAATACTTTCTTCTTTGGTGCTTCTTTTTTATCAGATGTTTTAATATGATTCTTATGTTGATTTGTAACATCTTTCTTTGTTTCATTTTTGCAACTCAAAACTGATAGAGTTAATACAAGTACTATTATTAAATTTCTCATTTCTTATAAATTAATTCCGATTAGCATTAATATTGCCATTATTATCATAATAGCATTTTCTATAAATGTAGCTTCTGTCATAGGTAACTTTAATGCAGTTCCTAAACAAGCACATTTTATTGATTTTTTATCGAACAATGTTTTTGTTACTCCAATAGTCGTTATTCCTAAAACAATAAGCGTAACTATTAAGGCTATATTCAATTCAAAACGCATTAAAAACATTAAACCTAAAGCAGTTTCTATAAAAGGATAAATCCATCCATATATTGGAATACGTTTTGCTAAAGGGTCGTACATTTTAAAAGATTCAGGAAATCCTTTTAAATCTAACATTTTAAAGAAACTAAAGACAATGTAAAATAAGCCCATAAAGTCGAGCATAAATTCACTCCAACTCCAATTTTTATAATGCAATAATATACTTGCAACTGCTATATAAAAGATGATTAATAATAAGGGTTTTAGTTGTTGAAATTTGCTCTTTTCTTCTTCAATACCAAAACTTGAACTTTGTGTAGAAGCGAAAACATTTTTATGTTCCTTCATTGAAATTGCATATTTAGAAGACAATGTTTTTTGTAATGTTTCTACTTCAATATGATTACGCATTGTAATTATTGCTTCTTCCTTTTCAAGATTAACAACAACGTTAGTTACATCATCTAAATCATTTAAACTCTTTTCGACAGATGCTTTGCAACTGCCACAAGTCATTCCTGATATTTTATAAGTATGTTTCATTTTTATTCTTTTTTATGCATTCCTGTTGTTAATTCATAATTCCCATCTAATAATGGTGTAATTTCAAAGTAAAAGGCTGTTGGTGCTTTGTAATTTCCGCATGTACGAATGCCTTGCATATCACATTGCATATTATACAAGCGTATTTTTCCTTCACTTTCAGCAACGGTGTAAAACCCTTTTGAAAACCATTTTAGGTTAGAAGTTAATTCGTTATCTGTATTATTCAGTAAATAATCATTAATTGGAAATTCTGTAAAAACAATATCACTCTGTTTAAAATTGCTATACTTACCAAGAAATAAACTACTATCAGTTTTGGCAACACCACACCAATTTACGCTTCCGATTCCAACAGGAACAGTTAATAGATTATTATAAGAAATGCCTTGTTCTTTTAAATTGGAACTAAAAGTATTATTCACACTATATTTTATTCCGAAGGTAAAAACTAAATACATCGTACTTATTACAAGCCCAATAACTGTTGGTTTTATACGTGTTTTTTTGTTCCTGTAAATTGTAAGACTGAATATTAAACCTACTAATAGAGGAATAGTATAAACAGGGTCTACAATATTAATGTTATCAAAACTTACTCGATAATTTGAAAATGGTAATAACATCTGTGTGCCATAAGTTGTAAAAGCATCTAATACTATATGAGTGAACAATGCTAACCAACTAAACAACCATAATCTTGAATAGGATATTAATTTTGTCCATTTTATTTTAGATAAAACAAATGCGATTAAAAATGCTCCTATAAAACTGAACAGTATAGAATGACTGAATCCACGATGAATACTAATACGTTCTACTGCTGAATACAATGGAAGCAAAACAACATCAAGGTCAGGAATTGTGGCTATAATTGCACCAATAACTGCACCTTTATTGCCAATCTTTTTGCCAAGTAATGTTTCGCCTATCGCTGCTCCTAATACTGCTTGTGTGATGCTATCCATTATTTTTTTTAGTGCTTATGTACTGTTGAATCATTATGCTGATCTTTATGCTCATCGGCTTTATAATTCTCATTTTTTACATAAGCCATTCCGCAAGTTGGACATTCGCCAGCCTTATCGCTTCCACTACCTTCACAATGCATTGGGCATACATAAGCAGATGCGTATTCTTTCTTTTTTGATTGCTCTGTTTTGGTCGTTGCATCATCCTTTTTAGCATCTTTACACGATACTGTTGTTAGCATTAATGCTAATACTAAAACTCCTAAAATTGTTTTTGCTGTCTTCATCTTGAATTGATTTTATAGTTAATAAATAATTGAATTTTAATTGGTTAAATAATTGATAATTGTTCTCTGTAAATAGTAGGTTTTAATAGATTCTATTTGATTGATTTGAAATTTTAATTGTAACTCTTGAATGTCTAAAATATCATTAAAATCAATCGTTCCTGTTTCGTAACTTTTTACTAAAATGGTTTCGGCATCTTTTGCCTGTTTTAAGTTTTTTGCTTGTGTATTGTAACTTATTTTTGCTGAATTACTTTTTTTAACTGCTTTGTCAAGCACAGTTTCTAATCGGTTTAGTTTGTCTTGCTTTTGAAAGTTTATCTCTTTTTGAAGCAACTCGTTTTGCTTTGTTTTCGATTTGTATTTATTATTGAAAATCGGAATAGAAACACTAACCATTGGCATTACAATATCTTTTCCGTTATCACTAAAGTTCATATTTGGTCTTTCTGAAACTGCGATATAATCTAACCCAAATCCAAACATAGGATTGCTTTCTTTTTGATTTAATAATTCAGATTTTTCAACTGATTCGTAGAGTTTGTCATATTTCAATAGTTCAGGATGTAATGCTAAATTTTCTGAATTAATTAACGTGTTTTCAGAAGGCATTGTTAATTCGCTGTCAATAGAAATTGCAATGGTTTTTTCTCTATTTAACAACTTATTTAATACAGCTTGTTCCCCTAAATAATCTTGCTCTAAAACTTGTTTGAGTTGCTCTAATTCATTTTGGCGCATCTGTAACCGCAAAACATCTACTGCGGATGCTTTTCCAACTTCAACCGATGTTAATGCTAAAGTTTCATAGGTTTTAAGTAAGTCGATATTTTCATCTAAAATAGTTTGTTTCTCTTTTAGCGCATATAAATTATAGTAGGATTGCGATATGGATGCTACCAATTTTCTTTTTGCAATAACAACATCTTCATAAACCGCATCTGCCAAAGAGTTTTTGTAGTTTTCTCTTGCGGTTATTGAACCAAAAGAAGGTAACATCTGTTGAGCAGAAAACTTAAACCGTTGCGCTCCTGTTCGTGTTTCAGGTTCGCTAACAAAATAACCAACACCAATTTGGGTGTTAGGCAATGTATTTGCTTCGCTTACTTTTTCTTTTGCAACTTGATGCTTCAATTCAAACATTTGAATTTCAGGATTGTTTGCTAATCCTTCTTCAATTAGTGTTTCTAATTGCTGTGCATTTCCTTTTAGAACAAAGAAAAGAGAACAAAGAACAAAGACTGCTTTGAGTATGATTTGATATTTATAGTTTTTCATTGTCATATTTTTTTGTCTAATTTCTATTCTCTTTTTTCTCTATTCTATTTAAAGACAACTCTTGCTTCCAACTGTATAAAACAGGAACAACAAATAAGGTTATTAATGCGATTAGCATTCCGCCAAAACTTGGTATAGCCATAGGAATCATTATATCACTTCCTCGACCTGTTGAGGTTAATACAGGCAGTAATGCTAAAATGGTTGTGGCAGTTGTCATTAAACAAGGTCTGATTCGTTTTTCTCCTGCTTCTACAATAGATGCTCTAATACCTTTTTTACTTGTAGGTTTATTTCTGTCAAATGTTTGTGTTAGATACGTTGCCATAACAACGCCATCATCCGTAGCAATTCCGAATAAAGCAATAAATCCAACCCAAACAGCAACACTTAAATTAATGGTATGCATCTGAAATAATTCTCGTAGATTTTCGCCAAAGAAATTGATGTTTAAAAACCAATCTTGACCATACAGCCAAATCATTATAAAACCACCTGCAAATGCTACTGCAATGCCTGTAAATACCATAAATGAAGTTGCTACCGAACGAAATTGAAAGTATAGAATTAAAAAGATGATGAATAACGCCAAAGGCACTACAACCGATAATGTTTTTTCGGCTCTTAATTGATTTTCATACGTTCCTGTAAATTGGTAATTAATCCCTTTTGGAACAACAAGTTCACCTGAATCTATTTTTGATTGAATTAATGCTTGTGCATTTTCAACAACGCCTACTTCTGCATAGTCATTCAACTTATCAAACAGCACGTAGCCAATTAAAAAAGTATCTTCACTTTTAATGACTTGCGCACCTTGTTCATATCTAATCGAAACCAATTCGCCTAAAGGAACAGAACTGCCTTTTGCAACTGGCACATAAATGTTTTTTAAATCTGTTGGGTTGGCTCTTAATTCTCTTGGGTAACGAACACGAACACCATAACGTTCTCGACCTTCAACAGTTTGTGTGATTTCCATACCACCAACAGCCACCATTAAAACATCTTGAACATCTTGTATAGAAATGCCATAACGTGCAATCTTTTCTCTGTCAATGTCAATTAATAAATAAGGTTTGCCTACAATTCTATCAGCATAAACGGCTTCGGTTTTAACACCTTCTACTTGCTTTAAAATAGTTTCTAATTGCAAACCAAAGGCTTCAATTTGTTTTAAATCTTGACCTTTAACCTTTATTCCCATTGGCGCACGCATACCTGTTTGTAACATTACTAATCGTGTTTCAATAGGCTGTAATTTTGGTGCTGATGTAACGCCTGGCAATTTTGTTACACGTACAATTTCATTCCAAATATCATTTGCAGATTTTATTTGTGGTCGCCAATTTCGGTAAAACTCTCCGTTGTTATCTTCTATAAGTTCTTTTACTGTTGTATCAGGCATTGTAACAGTCTCTTTAGAGTTATTTGGATTGTCTATGTATGCTCCACTTTTTAATTCAAACAAGCCATCGTTATTCGTTTTATAGCGTTGTCGCTCCCCATCTTCATTTAGCATAAATTCAGATTTATACTGAATTAAGTTTTCATACATCGACAATGGCGCAGGGTCTAAGGAAGATTCTACTCGACCTGCTTTCCCTACAACGGTTTTTATTTCAGGAATAGTAGCCACAGCCATATCTAATTGCTGTAAAACTCGTTTGTTTTCTTCAACTCCTGAATGTGGTAAAGACGTAGGCATTAGCAGAAAAGAACCTTCATTTAGTGACGGCATAAATTCTTTACCTGTGTTTTTTAGTATTAAAAACCCACAAATAACTATCGCTGTTGGAATAGATAGGAATAGTATTTTATTTGATAAAGCCCAATTTAAAATACGTGTGTAATATCTTCTGAATAAAGTGAAAACACCTAAAAGCCCAAAACAAATTATAGCCACAAAAATGAGATTCCAAAAGATATTTTTATCAACTCCTAACGGTCGCCAATACTCTGCTAAAAGAAATATAATTGCTAAAGCAGAAATAACAATGTTAATATAGTTTGCTTGTTTTTCTGTAATCTTTTCTTGTATTTTTAAAATAGATGAAATTCCGAAAGCAATAAGAACAAACCCAAGCCAATATCCATAGATTATTGCTGTTATTCCTAATAGAATTAAAAGACTATTGATAATTAGTCTTGAAACTTTTTTTATACTTCTTTTTTTGAATAAAAAAGAAGCAAAAGGTGGAATTAAAAATAAGGCAACAATAATAGATGCCGTTAAAGCAAAAGTTTTTGTGAATGCTAAAGGTCTAAACAGTTTTCCTTCTGCACCAATCATTGTAAATACAGGAATAAAACTGATAATAGTTGTTAAAACTGCCGTTATTATTGCCCCTGAAACTTCGGTAGTTGCATTATAAACAACTTCATTTACAGGCAGTTTTTCTTTATTTTCTTCTAAATGCCTAATAATATTTTCGGAAAGAATAACACCAACATCGACCATAGTTCCAATGGCAATAGCAATTCCAGATAATGCTACAATATTAGCATCTACATTAAAGAGTTTCATTGCTATAAACACCATTAATACAGCAACAGGAAGTAAACCTGAAATAAGAATAGATGCACGGAGATTAAACATCATAAGAATGATGACTAAAATAGTAATTAGTATTTCTAAAGATAATGCTTCGCTGAGTGTACCTAAAGTTTCTTTAATGAGTTCTGACCTATCATAAAAAGGTACTATAGTTAATTGCGACGTTCTGCCATCTTTCAATACTTTTGAAGGCAAACCTGCGCTTAATTCGTTTATTTTAGATTTTACATTATTAATAACTTCTAATGGGTTTGCACCATATCTTGATACAACAACGCCACCAACAACTTCTGCGCCTTCTTTATCTAAAATTCCTCGTCTTGCTTTTGGCGCAAGGGTAACTTTAGCAATATCTTTTATCTTAATAGCTGTATAATCTTCGGAAGAAACAACAGCATTTTCTATGTCTGAAATAGATTTGATGTAGCCTAAACCTCTTACTAAGTACTCTGCTTGGTTTATCTCAATAGTTTGCGCTCCAATATCTTTGTTACTTTCCTTAACTGCTTTTACAATTTGATGTAAACCAATATTGTATTGTCGCATTAATTCAGGATTTACATCTACCTGATATTCTTGAACATATCCACCAATGGAAGCCACTTCTGAAACACCACTTGCAGAAGAAAGTGCATATTTAACGTAATAATCTTGTA
>OJDL01000676.1_pt1 | contig 10434 bp, 10 predicted proteins | sample 1592681 | NCBI WGS metagenome assembly OJDL01 (sample SAMN05416885, study PRJEB24817) | seawater metagenome | isolation source: Sea water | place: Canada:Atlantic | collected 2013-11 | reverse complement strand
AGATGCTCAGGAGTCTCGTGGGCTCGGAGATGTGTATAAGAGACAGGTATTTGCTTATATGGCAGTGGTGGTTGTTATTGTTAACCTCATTCTACTCGGCGGTGTAAAACAGGGCATAGAAAAAGCGGCTAAAGTATTAATGCCAGCATTGTTGGTAATGCTGTTAGCTTTGGTAGCGTATGTTTTAACGCTAGATAACGCATTGGCAGGCGTTGAGTATTACGTTATTCCTGACTTTTCAAAAATGAGTGCTAGCGTACTCAATGGTGCATTGAGTCAAGCGTTCTTCTCTTTATCGCTAGGTATGGGCATTTTAATGACCTATGCGTCGTATATTTCTAAGAAAGACGACATAGTTAGTAGTGCAAAAATGGTGGCTATTACAGACTCACTAGTCGCGTTTGTTGCCGGCCTTATGGTTTTACCCGCTATATTTAGTTTTGACCCAAATACTAACCCGGAGTCGTTATCAGACTCGTCTGTATCAATGATTTTTGTTTATTTACCTAAAATTTTATTAGCATTACAAAACGATATTGGCTATGTAGGGGCTTCAGTTGTCGCCTTTTCATTCTTTTTACTTGTATTTTTTGCAGCAATAACGTCTTTGGTTTCAATTGTAGAAGTCCCAACGGCAACATTGAGTGATCGTAAAGGTATTAGTCGTAAAAAAGCCTTAGGTATACTAACGCTTAGCACAGGCGTGCTTACAATTATATGTACTATGTCGTTTGGTATGGTTGACAGTTTAACGTCGTTTACCAGCTATGGCGGTGCCAGTAAGAGCTTTTTTGATATTGTAGTTGATGTATTCTACGACACTATTTTACCTCTAAATGGCTTAATGGTGTGTTTGTTTGTAATGTATCGATGGAAAAAAGCGCGTTTAACACAGGAACTAAGCCAAGGTTCACCTAGCTACGAAGGCAGCATGATGGAGAAATACGTTAATTTTTCTCTTTCAACGTTTATCCCATTTATTTTAGCCGTGATATTTATAAACACGGTTGCTACCAAGTTCTTTGGTTTAAAGTTATTTGGCTTTTAAAATGTAAAGTACAAAAAGCCGCGCTTGCCGCGGTTTTTTTGTGCCCAACATTTAGGTTAAAGCACCTGAGTCTAGATAACTCCCAATACCTAGAGTAAACATCCAAATTCCCCACAAGCTATGCTCAATAACACATACAAAGGTTGAGCGGCTTTGAGCGTAAGTATACGAAAATAACAACCCGCCTAAAAAAGCTAAACATACCGCAATCAAATTTGCATAAACTACATGAGCCAGAGCAAACACAGTGGCACTTACAATAATTCGCATACTTTTTTTAGGCATAATGTGTTTATAACGATGAAAAAAATAGGTTCTGAATATTAGCTCTTGAGGGATAACCGATAACACGGGATATAGCAGTAACAAAAGCAGCCAATCATTAAAAGAATTACGAGGGAGGGCAAACCAGTTTTCTTGATGGATGATCCCGTAAAACATACCAGAGAAAACGGCGCCTAATAAAAAGAAACTAAACAGACGATTTTTTACAGCAGAAAACTGTCCAAAGCTGGTAAGCCTGAAGCGTTTAAAGTGTGGGTCGCTCAACAAAAGCATGCAACATACGCTCATTAATATTATAAGCGCAGGAAAAAGCCAATTTGCTAAATGGCTGCGTAAGCTAAAGCCTACTAGCGGTAAAAAAATAAATATGAGGGTAAATTCAAACCAACGGTATTGATTAGCGTTCAAGGTCGTCTCAGGCTGTTTTTTTATAAACTAACAAGCTAAGACGACATTTTTATGACGAAAACTAGTTTACAGCTTCGTCATCATCAGGGAGGTATTTATAAAGGGCAATAATTGTGGCAAAAATACTAACAAACGTAATAGCCATCAAGCCAAAAACTTTAAAGTTTACCCAAAAGTCGAGTGAAAAGTTATACGCTATGTATATGTTAAGTGCAGCAATACCGGCGGTAATAGCTACCCACATTAAGTTTAATTTATCCCATAATGGCTCTGGCACGGTTATTTTTTTATCTGTGTCATTTGCGTTTTCTAAAATAGCGGTTAGTGCCTTTTTTACTAAGTTTTTATTGAGTATGTAACGACTCACAAGCAGCATAATGCTGAAACCCGCGTATATAATAGTGGCTTTCCACTTTACAAATTGCTCATCATGAAACACAAGCGTTAAGGTGCCAAACACGGCGGCAATAGAAAAGAAGATCCACTGGCGGGTCGGTACTTTCCCATGTTTGTAATAGCTAAATATGACTTGAATAAGCGATGTTGCAATTAATAAAGCCGTTGCCCAGTAAATATCTACAAGCTTAAACACTGCAAAAAACAGTATAAGTGGAATGTATTCAATTAATGCGTGCATATACTACCTAAATTATACAAAAATAAATTACAGCGTTTTTACCACATAACACTTGGTAACTACAAGGTTGACTTAAAGCCCTGTAAGCCTTAGCCTGCGTGGCTTTATTTATTCATCATTATATTCCCACGCTAAACGTATTCATTGTTTACGTGTATTTAGGAGCCTTATATGAACAAAACTCAACTTATTGCCGAAATGGCAAAACACAGTGAACTCACTAAAAAAGATTCACAAGCTGCTCTTACAAGTATTCAAAAAGTGATTACTAAATCGTTATCTGAAGGTGATCAGGTGCAAATTAATGGATTTGGTACGTTTGCACTTAGCTATTATCCGGCACGCACTGGGCGCAATCCACAAACGGGCGAGACAATCGAAATAGAAGGGGCTAACAAGGCCGTTTTTAAACCAGCTAAAGCACTTAAAGATTGCCTTTAATACTTCACTTCTACTTACCTTTTTATTTGTACTATCTAGAACAACGCTCTTTTAACGTCATGTAGATTATTCATTAATTATAAATAATTTACATGGGGTTATATCATAAATTAAAATTTAATATAATTTTCAATGATTTAAATTTGGCATCCGTCCTGCTTATTGTTTAGTGAGTTAAACACTTAATTAATTTATAAGGAGAGCCAAATGAATACATTACAATCGCGCACACCACTAAAAGGTAAAAAAATTGCCATTTTAGCCACTGACGGTTTTGAACAAAGTGAATTGTTTTCTCCTCGCGATGCATTATTAAATGCGGGTGCAGAAATAGAGATCGTCTCTATCAAAGAAGGTCAAATTACTGGGTGGAATGAAGATAAATGGGGCGAAAAAGTATCAGTAGATAAACTCGTCACCAATACAAACTCAGCTGATTACGATGCATTAATGTTACCCGGTGGGTTATTTAATCCAGACAGCCTTCGTCAAGACAAACACGCAAAAGCCTTTATAGACGGCTTTTTTGGTGCAGAAAAAAACAAACCAGTTGCTGCAATTTGCCATGCACCATGGTTACTGGCAGAAATTAACAAGTTACGTGACCGCACAATTACTTCTTTCCCAAGTATTAAAAGCGATTTAATGAATGCAGGCGCAAACTGGGTAAATGAAGAAGTGTGTGTAGACAGAGGTTTAGTGACCAGCCGCAGCCCAGAAGATTTAGATGCTTTTAACGCTAAATTTATTGAAGAAGTGCTAGAAGGGAAGCATAAAGCGCACTAAATTTTAATAATGAAAAAGGGCATTTAAATGCCCTTTTAATGTGTTTAAACCTGAGTTTAATTAAAGCTCTGTAGCGGCTTTCATGTTGCTAACAAACGTTTTTAGTTGCGCTGTCATTGCATCCAAATCATCAAGATTGGCTTCAATAATCTTTACTACCGCAGAGCCTGAAATGGCCCCAGCGGCACCTGCATTTAATGCTGATTTAACATCGTCTGGCGTTGAAATACCAAAGCCAAGTAGGGCGGGGGCTGCATGATACTCTTTTAATTTATTTACAATATTACCAGCAGGCATTTGTGCTTTGGTATCAGTACCTGTTACGCCTGCACGTGAAAGCAAGTAAGTATAACCGCGTCCATATGAAGCACACTGGCGAAGAGTGTCGTCATCTGCATTAGGTGTTGCAATAAATATTGGGTCAATACCGTTATCCATTGCAGCCTTTCTAAACATTTTAGACTCATGCAAAGGAACATCCGCTACCAAAATAGAGTCTACCCCTACGGCTTTTGCATCTTTGTAAAACGCTTCTAAGCCACGTTTAAACACTAAATTTGAATATAACAATAAACCAATTGGAATATCTGCATTGTATTCACGTATTTCTTTAATGATGTCAAAGCAATCTTGGGTGTTAATATTCACATCAAGCGCACGAATATTAGCGGCTTGGATAACAGGGCCATCGGCTATTGGATCTGAAAAGGGAATACCCAGCTCTAGTCCGTCAGCACCACCATCAATTAAGCTTTTAATGATAGCAATGCTCTGCTCTTTACCTGGATCGCCAATAGTCACAAAGGGAACAAACGCACCTTGTTTTTTCTCATTAAGTGCAGTAAACATAGCGCCATAACGGTCCGTCTTAACTTGGTTCATAGCTGGCCTCCTTCAGATAATACTTTGTGTACATGTGCTAAATCTTTATCGCCACGGCCACTTAAATTAATTACGATTACACTGTCTTGCGTCTGCTCTTCTGCATATTTTAGCGCGTAGGCTAAAGCATGGCTTGACTCCAGAGCCGGAATAATACCTTCGTTTTTAGCTAATGACTGAAATGCGTCAAGTGCCTCAGTGTCACTGATACCTACATATTGTGCACGGCCAGTTTCATGTAAAAATGCATGCTGTGGGCCTACCGCTGGGTAATCTAGACCTGCTGATACAGAGTATGATTCTTCAATTTGGCCATCATCGTTTTGCATAATGTAAGTGTATGTACCGTGTAGTATACCTTTAGTACCCTTACAAATAGTGGCGCCGTGTTCGTGGGTATCTAAGCCTTTACCTGCTGGCTCAACACCAATTAGCTTTACGCTAGGCTCGTCAATAAAATCGGTAAACATACCAATAGCGTTTGACCCACCACCCACGCAAGCTATAACGGCGTCTGGTAAGCGACCTTCAGCTTCAAGCACTTGTTGCTTGGCTTCTTCACCAATTACTTTTTGGTATTCGCGAACAATTGTTGGGAATGGGTGAGGGCCCGCCGCAGTTCCTAGTAAGTAGTGTGCTTCTTGGTAGTTAGCTGACCAGTCACGTAGCGCTTCGTTTACGGCATCTTTTAATGTGCCAGAACCCGCTGTAACAGGAATGACTTCTGCGCCCATTAATTTCATTCTAAATACATTAGGTTGTTGGCGTTCAACGTCTTTCGCGCCCATGTATATACGGCATTTTAAACCTAAAAGTGCGCATGCTAAAGCAGTAGCAACACCATGCTGACCTGCGCCGGTTTCAGCAATTACTTCTTTTTTACCCATACGTTTTGTTAATAACGCTTGGCCAAGCACCTGGTTTGTTTTGTGTGCACCACCATGAAGAAGATCTTCACGCTTTAAGTAAAGTTTAACCTTTGGGTTTTTAACTAAATTACGCGTTAAAGTAAGAGGCGTAGGGCGACCCGCATACTCGTTTAATAATTTGCTGAGTTCTGCCTGAAACTCAGGATCTTTTTGCGCTTTGTTAAATTCGTTTTCTAACTGCTTAAGTGCAGGGACAAGTAACTCGGGTACAAACATACCGCCAAACTCGCCAAAATAAGCTGGATTTTGCATTTTAACCTCAATAATTTCTGATACTTGTAAAAGCATGATGTAATTTGTTTGGGCACTTTTTGCCCGGAGCGTCTTCAACCCCAGAATTTAAGTCAAGGCCTAAGGCACCTTGATAAAGCGCATCTTTAATATTGTCTGGATTTAAGCCACCAGCTAGCATAAACGGTGTTGTTGCATCGCGAAGAAGCGACCAATCAAATACTTTTCCTGTTCCACCAGCTTGTTTATCACTGTGAGTGTCGTACAAGTGGCGGTCAACGCCATTTACAGGAGTAGGTAGCGCATCTTTAATTGCTTGTGCTTTCCAAATTTCACAATTGCTAGGTAATTGTGTACGCAACGCTTTAATGTAATCGTCACTTTCTTGGCCATGTAATTGAACTGCCGCTAATTTTAACACACTTGCGGCGTGAGCAACTTTCTCTGTTGACTCATTAACAAAAACACCCACAAACTTGAGGGGTGCTGATTGCGTTATGGCTTGGGCGCAATCTAAATCAACACAACGTGGAGACTTAGGATGAAAAATTAAACCGCCATATACAGCACCCGCATTATACGCAGCTTGCGCATCTTGGCTGCGAGTAAGTCCACATACTTTATTTTCCCCAAAAATAACCCGGCGACATGCTTGTTCTAAATCAGCTTCGGCCATCAGCGAGCTACCAATTAAAAAGCCATCGCACAGCGGTGCTAAGCGTTTAACATCTTGATGGGTATAGATACCTGACTCAGAAATAACAACTTTATCTTCAGGTATTAATTTACGTAGTTTTTCAGTAGTAGCTAAATCGGTACTCAAGTCACGTAAATCACGGTTATTAATACCAATAATTTTAGCATTTAGGTTAAGTGCTCGGTGTACTTCTTCTTCGTTACTTACCTCGGTTAGCACCGCCATATTAAGTGAATCAGCGACCTTATGCAGTGCTGTGTATTCTTCATCATTAAGTACCGAAAGCATAAGTAAGATAGCATCGCCACCATAAATACGAGCCATATAAACCTGATACTCATCTATGAAAAAGTCTTTACAAATAAGTGGCTGATCAACTTGGCAACGTACAAACTCTAGGTAGTCAAAGCTACCTTGAAAGTATTTAGTATCGGTGAGTACGCTCATGCAGCTTGCATATTTTTTGTAAGCTGCAGTGATTTCAGTTAAATCAAAAGGTTCTCTTATTAATCCCTTAGAAGGGGACGCTTTTTTACATTCTAAAATAAATTGCGTACCGGGTGCCGCCAATGCTTTATAAAAATCACGGCTGGTTGGCACCGCTTGATCTTTAAAACTTTCAAGCGGACGAGCGGCTTTTCGTTCAATTAATTCTAGCTTTTTATCAGCAACAATTTTGTCTAATACATTAGCCATGACTTACCTCAATAATTGCATTTAATGTGTCCATGGCTTTGCCTGAACTTAAAAGTGAGTGTACTTGCTGTGCGCCATCTTTAAGTGAATCAGCTTTACCTGTTAGATATAAAAGAGCAGCAACATTTACCACAATAGCGGCGTTGTGCGCATCAGTGCCTTTGCCTTGTAAAATAGCAACGCTTGCATCAGCGTTATATTGTGGGCCTTCACCTGCCAGTTGTTCAAGTGAATAGTTTGCAAGGCCGAAGTCGCTTGGGTTGAGCATGTACTGGCTTATTTCACCATTATTAAGCTCAACTACGTTGGTTGGGCCATGAAGGGCAATTTCGTCAGTGCCTGAACCGTGTACGATCATTGCGCGTTGTGCGCCTAATGTTTTAAGCGTTTGCGCCATAGGCATACATAGCGACTCGTCGTAAACGCCTAATAATTGCACATCAGGCGCCGCAGGGTTGGCAAGGGGGCCTAAAATATTAAAAATAGTTCGTGTTTTAAGTGCAGTACGCACGCCCATCGCATGGCGCACACCGCTGTGATAATGAGGTGCAAACAAAAATGTAAAGTGTGTTTGCTCAAGGCATTTTGCTGCTTGTTCTGGGCTCATATCTATATTAATACCAAGCGCTTTGAGTAAGTCGGCAGAGCCTGAGTTACTCGACACACTGCGGTTGCCATGTTTTACCATGTTAATACCCGCTGCAGCTGCGACAATAGCGGCAGTGGTGCTGATATTAATAGTATTTGATCCATCGCCACCGGTGCCACAGCTATCTGCAAGTTGTGAGCAAGTAGTATTAAAAGCCACTGCGTTTTCACGCATAGATGCCGCAGCTCCTGCTATTTCATCACTCACTTCACCTTTCATTTTAAGACTAATAAGCAAAGCTGTTAGCTCAATATCGCTCATGTTACCTTGCATAATTTCATCAAATAGCGCTTTTGATTGGCTATAACTGAGTGATTGCTTAATCGTAAGTTGCTCAATGGCGTGTTGAACATTAAGTACGTTGGTTAAATGTGTACTCATAACGTCCTCTTAATTATTATTTGTTAGGTAAGCAACACTTTGTTGCAGCAACATAGCCCCGTTGGGCGTTAGTATTGATTCAGGGTGAAACTGATAACCCAGAGCACCGTCATCATGGTGATAAATAGCCATAGGAATATCTTGGTATTGTGCTATTACCTCTATGCTATCAGGTACTTGCGTAGCCATTAATGAGTGGTAACGTGCCACCGGCATTGTATCGCCCATATTTTTAAACACAGGGTGTGTGCTTAGATCAATAATTGATGACTTACCATGTACGGTTTCACCCGCATGTCCGATTACTCCGCCATAACTTTGTGTTAACGCTTGTTGACCTAAGCAAATACCCAGCATAGGGAAATGGCCTTTACACAGCGCAATAAGATCCATGAGGCAACCAGCATCGCTTGGTGTGCCTGGGCCTGGTGAAAGTACAAGTAATACTTGGCCTTGCTCTTGGCGCATTTTATTAAAAATAGTATCGGCGCTTATGTTATTTCTATACACAACAAGCTCACCACCGAGCATAGTTAGTTCGTCTACCAAGTTGTAACTAAACGAGTCAAAGTTATCTAAAAAGTAAATTTTGATTGGCTGTGATGCACCCATGTTATACCGCCTCGAAAGTTGATTTTATGGCGGTAATAACCGCTTGAGCTTTAGCGCGAGTTTCGTTAGCTTCAGATTGCGGGTCTGAGTCAAATACAACCCCGGCACCGGCTTGCACATAAGCCATGTTGTTTTTAACAAAGGCAGAGCGAATAACAATACAGCTGTCCATTGCGCCATCACCGGTTAAATAACCTACTGCGCCACCGTAACTGCCACGTCGTTTTCCTTCTGTTTGGCGAACTAATTCTGCAGCGCGAACTTTAGGTGCGCCTACTAAGGTACCCATGTTCATGCATGCTTGGTAAGCGTGAAGTGCATCGAGTTCTGGTTTTAACGTACCAACAACACGTGAAACTAAATGCATAACTTGCGAATAACGGTCTACTTTTAATAGCTCTTTGGCATGACGTGTACCTGCAACACTAATTCGTGCTACATCGTTACGGGCTAAGTCAACAAGCATTAGGTGTTCTGCACGTTCTTTTTGATCGTTTCTAAGTTCAAGCTCAATACGGCTATCTAAATCGGGGTTTATTTGCCCATTAGCAAATTTACCACGAGGGCGCGTTCCTGCAATTGGATACACTTCTACCTGCTGGTTATTAATATCGTATTTAAGGGCTGATTCGGGTGATGCGCCAAATAAAGCAAAGTCCTCATCGCGCATGTAAAACATATAAGGGCTTGGGTTTTGTTGTTTTAATTGGCTATACGCATGTAAAGCATTAGGGCAAGGCAGCGAGAAAGTACGAGAAGGAACAACCTGAAAAATATCCCCGTCTACAATGTTCTTTTTAAGTTTTATAACCTGTTCGCAATAGGTGCTGTCGCTTATGTCTACGCTCACCTCACATTCGCCTTTGTTTAATGGGGCGCTGTATTGGGCTGCGTTATCGCAAAGGCTATTTAACTGCTCTAGCTGTTTGCCTACTTCAAAGCAGTTTGCGTGTACGTCTGGGCCGTTAAATACGTTACCGATAAGTTCGGTGGTCTGTTTTTGGTGGTCTATTACAACTAATGTTTCAGCTAAATAAAATACATAATCAGGACAGCTGTTCTCGCCATCGGGAACGTCACTTAACTGTTCAAAGTTTGCAACCATGTCGTAGGCAAATACACCGCCTAAAAATAGAGAGAAAGGGTTGTCGGTGGTACTTTTGATTGAGTTAATACAGGTTCGTAGGGCACTAAATGCATTATCGGCCACTAGTTTACTGGCTTCATCAATGTCGTTACTTGTACTCAAGTAATTTAGGGTTAGGGTTGTATCGTTTAATTCTACATTGCAGTTTTTAACATGAGCTTGTAAGTAACTTAACAGCTGGTGGCCATTGTTTGACTGGGCTGCAATCGTGACTGTTTTGCCTTGGCAAACAATGCGCAATGCGCAATCGACTAAAATTAAACTTTTTACACTGTCTTTAGAATCAATTTCAGCCGATTCAAGTAGCAGTGAGTTAGGTTTATCAAGTGCCGCGTACAGCGCAAGTGGACTACTGATGTAGTCGCGGGTTTGCGTAATACTCGTTACTTCACCCGGCGTAGTTGTTATGTGACTAAAAATCAAACCTCATTCCCTCAAAAAAATTAAACCCCGCAATGCTGTGCAATGCGGGGTTTGAATAACGATATCTAAATTACAAACAGAGCATTACAGTCCCGCTATACCAGGCGCCACCACCAATGATGTGTAAGAGTAATACCGCTGTCTCTTATACACATCTCCGAGCCCACGAGACTCCTGAGCAT
>OJDL01000672.1_pt1 | contig 10503 bp, 12 predicted proteins | sample 1592681 | NCBI WGS metagenome assembly OJDL01 (sample SAMN05416885, study PRJEB24817) | seawater metagenome | isolation source: Sea water | place: Canada:Atlantic | collected 2013-11 | reverse complement strand
AGTCTCGTGGGCTCGGAGATGTGTATAAGAGACAGCATAGAATCTTTCCAGATGTATTAAAAAATATCTCAGATAATTTTTAAAAATGACTTCTATAAACAGACTAGAAAATTTAGATTCTAAAACTTCAAAGTTATTTAAAAAATTAGAATCCTTCTCTTATGACAAATTATCTTTCTCTGATGACAAGTGGTCTGTTTCACAAATACTTTATCATGTATGGCTTGCTGAGGTTTCTTCTGAAAAATACATTAGAACAAAAATCAAATACCCTGAAACCATTATAAAAACACCAGTTTCATCATATGTTAAAGCTTTTCTTACTAAATATTTTCTGTTATTAGGATTTACGATTAATGCTCCTAAAGTCACCGCTAAATTTCCTGAAAAAATTTCTTTGAAAGAACTTCAAAATAATTGGAAAAACTCAAGATCTTCTTTTTCTAAATTAATCGAAGAGCTTGATCAAAAGAACCTTTCGGAAAAAGCCATTTTTAGGCATGCCTTAATGGGTCGAATAAACTTATCGCTAACTTTATTTTTCTTTGAATTACACTTTAATCATCACCTAAAACAAATAAATAAAAGAATAAATAGATCTTTTACTTAGAAGAAGTCCCGTCTCGATTCGGTTTTCTAACAGATGGCCATCCTCTTGATTTCATTTTTTTGCCAGTTCTAGGATTAATAATGGTTTCAGGTATTACTTTTTTCTCTCTTGATGCCTTATCAACATCTTCACTAGCTTTATAAGCCAGTATTGCTGTTAAAATAACATTGTTTTTTAAGTCATCAAAAACAATTTTATCATGAGTATCAAGGTTAGTATGCCAAGTATAATTCCAGTATGCCCAGTCTAAAGCACTTAAATTAAATGCCGGCACCCCTGCAGCTACAAATGAAGCGTGATCAGTTCCACCTCCGCCTGGATTTCCAGGAAATTCTGTTTTAATATGTTTTTTAACATTCTTTGGTACTTCAGAAAGCCAATCAGACAAATAATCATATGAATTTAAAAACCCTTGTCCATTAATATCAATTACTCTACCTGTTCCGTTATCTTGATTAAACACTGCTTGAGTATTTTCAATAATTTTTGGGAAATCTTCAACAAAAGCTCTTGATCCGTTTAGACCCTGTTCCTCACTTCCCCAATGACCAACCATAATAGTTCTTTTTGGATTTGGATAAAATTTCTTAAGAATTCTCATTGCCTCCATCATAACAAGTGATCCTGTACCATTATCTGTTGTTCCTTGTCCTCCATCCCAAGAGTCAAAATGTGCAGAAAGTATAACATACTCATCTGGTTTTTCAACCCCTTTTATTTGTGCAATAGTATTAAAAGTAGGCATCTCTCCAAGTTCTTTTGAAGTTGAAATAATCTTAACTTTTGGAGTCGTTCCGTTTTCAACCATTCTGTACAACATTGTATAGTCCTCAAGATTTAAATCTACGTTAGGTATTTTTTCAGTTCTTGCGCTAAAAACTTTATTTGCACCAAAAGCTTTTGACCAATAACTTGAAATTAAACCAACTGCACCAGCATCTTCAAAAGCCTGGTTGATGTCTCTATAACCATATCCAGTCTTTCTAACATTCCCAAACCATTTTTCAGACATTTTATCACGGTCTTCTTTCATTTTTTCGAAAGATTCAGGAGTTGCATATTCTTCCCATTGGTAATCAGGTCTTCCAGTTATTTGATTTTGACTAACTAAAACAAATTTACCTTTTATGGTTTTTAACCACTGGTCAAATTCAGATTTATCGTTTATTTCAGGAACTTTTACTACATCAGCAGTAATACCTCTTTTTGATGTTGATGGACTCCATGCTAATTGTCTTCCTGCAAGAGTTCTAATCCTTGGCTCCAACATGTCAATATGCGTAATTCCTCTTTCCCATCCTCTCCAAACACCCCACTGGTGAAGTCTAGCGGTCATTCCCCATTCTTCATACTTTGCCTTTGCCCAATCATGAGCGTTTTTCATCTGTGGAGTTCCTACAAGCCTTGGGCCAATTAAATCGAAAAGTTCATGAGCCAATACTTCTAGTTGAGAGTTATCTGTTGCTTCCTCAATTATTTGATCTATAGTGCTGGACTGACTGAAAGAACTTATTGATATACTAAATAAAAAGAGAATGAGTAATTTTTTCATATTAAAAATATTTTAATGTTAAATTTAGGTAAAAATAATAAGTGTTGGAAATTAAAAAAAATATCATCTTAACAAAAACAGGGGCTAAGCCTGTTTTGATTGATCTTTTTTATAAAAAAAAATTTTCTAAGATGCCTGTGATAATTTTTTGTCACGGCTACAAAGGATATAAGGATTGGGGGGCATGGAATTTAGTAGCTAAAGAATTTGCAAAGAATAATTTTTTCTTCACAAAGTTTAACTTTTCATATAATGGTGGGACTGTGAAAAACCCAATAGATTTCCCTGACTTAAACGCTTTTGGAAATAATAATTTTACACATGAACTAAATGATATTGAACGAGTTATTTCTTTTATTTCAGAAGACCCTGTCATTTCTAAAAATATTGATACTAGTAATATTTTTTTAATAGGACACAGCAGAGGCGGCGGGACATGTGCAATAAAAGCTTCTGAAAACAAACGTATTAAAGGGCTTATTACTTGGGCAGGTGTGAGCAATTTTAAAATTCGATTCAACGAAAAGACAGAGGAATTTAAAGAATGGAAAGACAAAGGAGTCAAATATGTCGAAAACAAAAGAACAAAACAGAAAATGCCTCATTTCTTTCAATTCTATCTTGATTTCAAAAAAAATGAGAAACGGTTTAATATACAATCTGCTGTTCAGGATCTTAAAATTCCGTTTTTAATAATACATGGTGATAATGATAAGTCAGTTCTTCAAAACGAGGGAAGAGATTTACATTCGTGGAATAAAAACAGTAAGTTTTTTAGTGTGAAAAACGGAAATCATACTTTTTCATCTATGCATCCTTGGAAAGAATTAAAACTTCCTAAAGAATTACAATCAGTAACCGAAACCTCAATTAATTTTATTAAAAGCTGTATCTAGGCTTTTAATAACGACATGTACTGAAAGTTATCTTTAGCAGATTCCAGTTGAGTTGTTCCTGTATAGGCTTCTTGTTCTACAATGTAATTATTAAGCCCTTTACTTTTTCCGTGTGCTAATATTGTTTCAAAATCAATTGTACCTGTTCCAAGAGTACATGATTCAAACTTGCCATCAGGCAAAGTTGTGTAATCTTTTACGTGACAATATGTAAACCTGTTAGGGTATTTGTCAAACCACTCGATTGGATCTTCTCCTGCGGCAACTACCCAATAAATATCCATTTCAAAATCGACCAGTTCTTTATCTGTGTTATTCATTAAAATATCTTGAAGAAAAACTCCATCTGTTTTTTTAAAAGAATAAGCATGATTATGATAGGCAAATTTTATTCCATTATCTTTTGCTATTTGACCGCATTTATTAAATGTTTCTGCGATAGCTTCAAAACCTTTAATTGATCTCTCTCCCTCTGCCCACGGACAAATTAAATATTCCACGCCAATCTCAGATGCTTGAGCACATTTTATTTTAAAGCTAGGAAGGTCGTTTGTATTTCCACAATGACTAGCTATCATTTTCAAACCTAAGCTGTCTAAATAATCTTTGAATTCTAAATTAGTCATTCCCCAAAACAAACCTTTATCACCTTCATAACCTTCAATAAATTTATAGCCATAAGATGCTACTTGGGCTAAAGTTTCTTTAGGATTTTTATTCATTTCGTCTCTTAAAGAATACAGCTGTATTCCAATTCTATTCATTTGGTTTGCTGAATTTAAAGTACAAGAGCTAATTGACATAGGGGCTAATATAGATGAGGTTATAAGCGTGCTTTTTAAAACAAATTCTCTTCTTTTCATTGATTTTATTTGTTGAATTATTTAGAGTTTTAAATTACGCAAAATGATTGAATCCATAAAATTACTTAAATATGTTTTTATTACCTTTATTAAAAAAGGAAATATTATGAAAAAACTATCACTATTATTTACATTTTTAATCATGATGTCGTGTAATAATACGGCTGTGAAAAAAGTAGCAGACTCAATGACTCCAGACGCAGAAATCGTTGAAGTTGAGAAAAAAGCTGGTTATCTTAAGGCGGGAGATTCGCAATACGATCTTTCTTTAGGAGATCAAGCTGCTGTTGATATTTGGGACAAATATATTGAAGCTCACAATAATCAAGATTTAGAAGCTATTATGGCAATGGAATCAGAAACAATAAAAATTTGGGGACCTGATGGCGTACTAACTGAGGGTAAAGAAGCTCATTCAAAATTTTTAGATGAATGGTTTAAGGCTGTAAATCCAAAATGGAGTAATTATTTTTCAGTTCCTGTTAAAGTTAATTGGGAAGAACAACCTGGTACTTGGGTAACTAATGGACATAATTTAACTCTAACAATTGATGGAGTTGAGTCTACAACTGGAAATATTGCTGATGTATACATTGAAGACGGATTAGTTCAAATGTTTTATGTCTTTAGCAGAGAACTTCCTGCTCCAGTTGCTGCAGAATAAGCTTTAATTTTATTTAATAAAAAAGCCCTGATTTATAAAAAATCAGGGCTTTTTAAGTATTTATAATGCCTAATATTAACTAGACTTAAAAGGTAAATAAGGGCTTTTAATCCAATTAAAGAATGTGTTTAAAACTCCCCAGAAAAAATGGTAAAAAGCTAAAACTACATAAAGTTTGGCAAGAATTATTACTACTTGAACAAACTCCCAGCCGACTGCAAGAGCTCCATCAACTGTATATCCACTAGCTTCTGAACCAGTAACATCCCAAGTCATAAAGTTTCCAATAATTACATCAACAAATCCTAAACCAAGCATTCCTAAAAATGCAGACATAGCTTCAACAGGAAGAGCATATAAATAGTCAAACACTCCTATCATTTCTACACCAATTGTCATTCCCGATCCATTTAAAATCCATGCAACAGTAGAGCATATTGCACCAAATAACGCAGTTAATGCGGCAATATGACCAACCACCTTAATACTAGCTACAACAAGGTCTTTAAAGACAAAGTTTACCATAGAGCTTTTAGACTCAGCAAGTGAATCTCCTGCAGATCTTACAACTTGAGCAATTGGAAATGCAGCATAAATTAAAATTAATGCACAAAGTCCTACAGAGGCTTTCCCAAGGCCTTCAGCTCCACTCACGGCATCCATTCCTCCGCTGACAACTGATGTCAACATTCCTACAAGAACAACTAGAGCTCCGACTTTGAATATTTTCCCGGTCCAGTCACTAACTGACCCTTCGGAATTATCCATCATCTCATTAAAGCAATTCTTTGGAAGTTTTTGATTTAACATCTGAGGTAAATCAAGAATTTGATTAATAATTTTTTCCATAATATATTGTTTAGTTATATGCTTAAAGTACAATAAATATGATCAATTATTAAGAATATGATAAATATTTTGTTAAATTATTATCAACTTTTTGTTTATTTTGTTAAAATTTTACAAAATTTTTAATGATAAAAAATATCAATTTCATATATGATAAAAAACTTAATTATTAGTAAGTTTGCCATTCATTATTATAAATAATGAAACGGTCCTATAGCTCAGTTGGTTAGAGTAGCTGACTCATAATCAGTTGGTCCCTGGTTCGAGCCCAGGTGGGACCACCCTTAAAACCCCTCTTCTTGAGGGGTTTTTTGTTTTTAGATGTTTAGAAACAACTTACTTAAAGGCATAAAATCTTGGCAACTATATGGCAACATAGTCATCTATAAAGGGAGAAGATTAATAAGGTTTAGATAATTATTATATTTAATTTAAATAATTAATAAATTAGTATATGAAAAAGATAATATTACTATTGTTTTTTATTGCTCCTTATATCTCTGTCGGACAAAGTGACAATAAAATTAACTCAATTGATAATTATAACTTTGAGGAAGATATAAATTACAGAACTGGGGATGAATATATTAACAAAAGATGTGTTTTGGATTTTTATTATCCAAAAGACATTACAAACTATTCGACTATAGTATACTTTCACGGAGGAGCTCTAAAAAATGGAAATAAATATATTCCGGAACACCTTATAAATAAAGGAGTTGCTGTAATCGCAGTTAATTATAGATTTTATCCAGAAGTTTCCACCAGTTTAGTTATTGACGACACGGCTAAAGCCGTAAAGTGGGTTTTTGATAATATTGAAAAACACGGAGGATCAAAGAAATTAATTTTTCTTTCAGGCCATTCGGCTGGAGGATATATTTCTAGTATGCTGGGCCTAGATAAGGCATATTTAGAAAAATACAATATAGATTCAGACCTCTTGGCTGGCTTAATTCCATTAAGTGGGCATACCATAACCCATATGACGGTAAGAGAAGAAATGGGGATCCCTATCAAACGGCCATATGTTGATAAAATGTCTCCTCTATTTCACATTAGAGACAAAACTCCTCCTTACATAATGATAACTGGAGATAGAGATCTAGAATTATTAGGCCGCTACGAGGAAAATGCTTACATGCATCGAATGATGAAAGTTGTTGGAAATGAAAATTCAGAGCTCTACGAACTGGAAGGATATGGACACGGAATGGTTTATCCTTCAATCCCGATTCTTTTAAAAAGAGTTAATGAACTTAGTGATAAAATAAAAAACCAGGATCTAGTTAATTAATTCTTCTTCTGAGTAAATTTTTAGCAACTCATAAGAACTTTCCAGTTTGTTTAACATATCAATATACCTTTCTATTAAACTCTTAAATTGGTTGATGGAGCTTAGAAACTCATCAGATTTATAATATGACATATCAATTTTAAAAAATACGGGAACTAAATCCGAGTATACATATCCACTATCATTTTTTTCTTCTTTAGAAATAATTATAATTTTCTTGTTTATGTTTGAAATCTCTCTGAAAAAATAATCATCAATTATTCGACTAACAGCCAGGTTTCTAGAATTTAAATTATTATAAGTATTAGATAATGCATATCTGAAATTTTTTGATTGAATTAGCTTGGTAGATCCGGTGTTTATAAGTTCATCATAAATGCCCCTCTGCGGAAAAAATGAAACAGTTCCCCGTTGAGAAACTAAAAGTATTTTTTCAGAAATTTCTTTGTTAGACAAGCTCGTGTCATTAAATCGAATATCATAAATCAAATCTTCAGCAGCCTTTAAGCATCTATATTGAAGATCTCTAATGTTATTAATTTGATTTGTTTCACTATCAATAATTGTCTGTAAATCTTTAACTAATTCGTTCTTATAATTAGTATTTCCTGAGCTAATTATCTGATTATCAATATAAAATGACAGCAAAATACCAATAAAAACAGGGATCGCTTGAACAAAATATTTTAAGTACTGTTTCATATTACTAATATAAAAAATGTATTAAAATCTGACGTTATGAAAACTGAATTTGAATTAAAAAATATTCAGATGGCATATTTTAAGCCGCAATATTTTTACTCTTTTAAAAAAGAGATTTTTAAATTATTCTGCGTTTCTTTTCGTTGGGTTTTGTCTCGCTTTTTCAATATCTTTTTTGATATCCTTATCATACGAGTCATTAGCATACTTTATCATATATAAATAACCTGTCAAATACAATCCGCAAACAACACAACCCATAATGAACATTCCAATATTTTCCATTATTTGTTTTTTAGATTGCGATAATCCCCTCTTCTTTGTCTTAAAGCTATTGAAGCAGATAATATAGACGGAACCCAAATACCCACAAATATTCCTTCTAATTTATCTCCTGAAAACCAAAGTGTTACCGAATAAACAAAAGATAGGAATGCCAATACTATTGGATAATAAACCCCCCAAAATTCCATAAACTTTCTCATAATATTATATTTTAATATTTAGATTACAATATTTGTGCCGTTTTGAATACAGTATTAAAAACACCCACAATAACTGTTTTTAAAATTAAACAACTTTTGTCTTACATTTGAAAAATGAAAAAACTTGTCTTATTAATGGTTCTTATACCTTTGTTTTCATTAGCACAAAATACGGATTTAAAATATTATGGAGAAAAAATCAATCCTACAAATACAGTTTCTTTACAGGATTTAATTACTCACGCTAAAGAAAAATCTATTGCCAAAGTTAATGGGACAATTTTGTCAACTTGTCCAAAGAAAGGCTGCTGGATGCAGGTTAAAGTTGAAACTGATACTATTCAAGTAACTTTTAAAGATTACGGGTTTTTTGTTCCAAAAAATGGTCTTGAAAATAAAAAAACTGTACTTGAGGGATTTGTAAAACAAGACACAATTAGTGTAAAGATGTTACGACATTATGCTGAAGATGCAGGTAAATCTAAATCTGAAATTGAACTAATAGTCAAACCTGAATTCAAACTTTCTTTTGTTGCTAGTGGAGTAATAATCAACCAATAATTGTTGGGTATTAAATGAAAAAAATTTTATATTTTATTATTGTTATTGTTATTGCATCTTGCACAAAAGATCCAATATTATATACTCTTACCACCTCTGTAAATCCAACAGAAGGAGGGACTCTTTCGCCTGTCACAACACAGTTTGAAGAAGGGGAGACTGTCGTTTTAAACGCAATTCCATCTGCTGAATATAATTTCTTTGCGTGGTCTGGAGTTTCTGGTTCAAGCGCCTCCGCAAGTATCGTAATGGATTCTGATAAAGCTGTAACTGCTGTGTTTACAAAAAAACGTTATGCTTTAAATATTTTAATTGAAGGGGAGGGTGAGGTTAATGAAAAGATAATTAAAGCTGGAGTTTCAACAGACTATAACAGTGGAACCATTATTGAGCTTTCTGCTAATCCTGCAAGTGAATGGGTTTTTGTTGAATGGAAAGGAGATTTCTCTGATGTTGAAAATCCCACTCAAATTACAATCAACAAGCCTAAAAACATAACTGCAGTTTTTGAAAAAAAACAATATCCTCTTAATATTGAAATTGAAGGAAAAGGATCCGTTGAAGAAAAAATAATAAAGCCTGGATTAGCTAACGATTATAATAGCGGAACTATTATTCAACTAAGTGCTGTTCCAGAAAACGGGTGGTCTTTTTTGAAGTGGTCAGGAGATCTTTTATCTTCAAAAAACCCAATCGAAATTACAGTGGACATGGCAAAAATCATTAAGGCTGAGTTTTTTAATCCAGCTGCTTTTACAGGCCTCCCAATATTATATATTGACACAAATGGAATCGCTATTGATTCCAAAGAAGACTACGTTGAGGGGTTTGCTTCAATTATTGGCGGCACTAACTACACTGATCTTTTAGAAACCGAAATGAAGATTAAAGGAAGGGGTAATTCAACCTGGTGGCAAGGTGGAATTTGGGGCAAAAGACCTTACCAAATTAAATTTGGAGATAAAACAGAAATTTTAAATATGCCTAAAGATAAAAAATGGGTTTTATTAGCTGAGCTTTCAGACAAGTCTTTAATAAGAAATAAAATTGCTCGCGAAATAGCAAACATTAGTCGATTCGACTATGTTCCGCAAGCAGAATATTCCGAAGTTTTTATAAATAAAGAACATGTGGGTACTTATTTGATAGGTCAAAAAGTTGAAGAATCTAAAAACAGAGTTAATATTGGAGACAATGGATACTTATTGGAAATTGATACTGATGCTAACGGGAGAATTAGTGCTGATGATGTGTATTTTCGTTCGAACGAATGGTCTTCTCGCTATGAAGACGGGGTGTTTAATATAAAAGAGCCCAATATTGAATATGAATCAGAAGAATTTAATCTGATTAAAAATCATATTAATGATTTTGAGGCTGCGCTATTTAGCGACAATTTTAAAGATCCTGATTCTGGTTACAGATCTTTTATCGACTTACCTAGTTTTATAGATTGGTTTATTGTAAATGAAATTTCTAAAAATCAAGATGCACGTTCATATTCAAGTATTTATCTCAATTATATTCCTGGAGAAAAAATTAAAATGGGGCCTGTTTGGGATTTTGATCTTGCCTTTGGAAATGTTAATTATTCAAACGCAGAAAATCCTGAGGGATTTTGGATAAAAGACAATCTGTGGTACAAGAGAATGTTCGAAGATTCTTATTTTAGTGATTTAGTCAAAACACGCTTTAGTTATTACGAGAATAATCTAAATTCAGTATTGTCTAAGATAGATGGGTACGAAAATTATATTTCAAAGTCTCAAAAAAAGAACTTCGAAATTTGGGATATTCTTTCAAAGGATGTTTGGCCAGTTCCTGTCAAGTATGACACACATCACGAATATGTAAAGTATTTAAAAAACTGGATTCAAACACGAATGACATGGCTCAAAGCTTGGTTGTAAATTACAATTGCCTTTTTGACATAAAAAGAATTTTTGGTATATTATTTGTTCCTTAATTAACAATGAGTATAATTGATGAACATTTTAAACTGTCTCTTATACACATCTGACGCT
>OJDL01000669.1_pt1 | contig 10593 bp, 7 predicted proteins | sample 1592681 | NCBI WGS metagenome assembly OJDL01 (sample SAMN05416885, study PRJEB24817) | seawater metagenome | isolation source: Sea water | place: Canada:Atlantic | collected 2013-11 | reverse complement strand
AGATGCTCAGGAGTCTCGTGGGCTCGGAGATGTGTATAAGAGACAGCTCTAAACCAACTCTTGCCGGCATAGCAGAAGACTTACGCCCATATTTTTTTGATGTAGATGGTTACGACGAAAAAGCTGAAAAGAATTTTTTAGTTGGCTCAGAGAAAGCTTTAGAATTTATTCAACGCAAACTTAATGGTCTTGAGACTTGGGACGAACCATCTATTGATAGCGCTTTAGCAGATACGCAGGCTGCTCTAGACCTCCCAACACCAAAATTAAACCAGCCTATTAGAATTGCGATGACAGGTTCTACTCAATCTCCATCTTTAGGGCTAACTTTATCTTTGTTCGGGAAAGATGAGTCTAATGCTCGCATACAAAACGCCTTAGACCATTTAAAAGCAAGCCCTAGCTAAAACTATTGGTAAAAATGAGAGCAGGAAATTTTTTTTGAAGTATCTTCAGATCTTCTAATTGCATGTGTTGCATGATTCCATACTCAGGAACTCCAATAATCTCATGATGATCGCTGACCAAATTATCTGAGATTTTTTCTAGCCCTATTTGGTTCCCTAGCATCTCAAGATCTGATTCTTCCGTTGCAAGATGGAAGATTTTTCTTTGAAATTTAGAATCTAGATTTTCGCTTGAACCTGTAAAGACATAAAAATTTAGTGGAACATCCATAAAATTAAGCTCATCTTCTCTCAGCACATCACCAGCAGATGAGCCCATTTGTTCGGCTATAACTCCCAATGATTTTTCAGATTCATATTTGAAAATACTTATAGAGCCAATAGCATCATTAGAAGAGCTAAAGGCTGAATCTATATAATTTCTCTCATAGCACTCAAATGTGAGCAATGATTTTGCCAGAGGAGAGTGCGTAGTTTCATAGTAAAGCTGAAACTCTTTATTGGATAAAGATTTTTTTTTGTGAATAAATGCAATGGCTTTAATCAATTTGAATTGCTACCCCAGCATTTGGTCGTCTTAAATCTGCATATCCTTCTGTGCCTTGGGAGGTTATTAGGATACTTTGAGTTGAACCCATGGTTTTCGATTCCTCTAATTCATGGCCAAAAGATTCCAGGACTTTTTTAGTATCTGAGCTAATTCCTTTTTCTATTCTTAATGATTCATATGGCCAGTCCTTGTGAATTCTTGGGAGCATAGTTGCTTCACCAAGATTTAAATCAAAATCTATTATTCCCGTGATTACTCTAAGAACTGCAGCTGGTATTAAAGCTCCTCCGGGAGAGCCTGAGATGAGTTTTAAGGCATTATTCTCATCAAATACTATAACTGGTGTCATTGTGCTCATGGGCCTCTTACCAGGCTCAAACTTATTACCTTCGCTTGCAGACCTATCTATGATTCCTTCTTCACCATACTGATAGGCAAAATTATTCATTTGATTGTTCATCATAATTCCAGTGCCTGGAATTGTTACTCCTGAGCCAAATGAATACCCAAGTGTAAAGGTATTGGATACGGCGTTTCCATCCTTATCTATGATTGAATAATGAGTAGTGTTTTCTCCCTCATAAAATAATGAATCCGGATTTAATTCTCCTGGGGGAGTAACGCTTGCTTGATTTATTTCTTTTGCTAATGTGCTCGCTCTTTTCTTAGAAATAATTTTTTGGATTGGTACATCATAGAATTCTGGGTCTCCCATAAACCTTGATCTATCCATATGGCCTCGTTGAAGCGCTTCAGCAAATAGATGTAAAAATTGTGCAGATTGGGCCCCCATAGCTGTCACAGAAAAGTTTTCTAAAATATTAAGCGATTCAACCAATACTGCTGCGCCTCCAGCTGGGGGAGGGTGGGCAAATACTGTCAATCCTCTATAGGTTGTTTTTATTGGTTCAGAGAATCTTGGTTGATATTCCCGCAGGTCTTTGGCTGAAATATAACCACCATGCTCGTTCATTGCTTGAATAATTTTTTTAGCAATAGATCCTTCGTAAAATGCTTCGTCACCATTTTTTGCAATCTCATTAATAGTCCATGCAAGATCTTTTCGGATCATTTTGGAATGTTCTGAAACTGGATTATTGTCTTGTAGATAAATATTTGTAGACTCGACATCCAGCGCTATCTGATTTGCACTGCCTATGGCTTGATTAAGGTCATAACTTACATCAAGACCTTTTCTAGCCTGATTGATCACAGGCTTTAAGATTCTTCTTAAAGGGAGCTTTCCGTATTTTTCATGGGTCTGGATTAAACCAGCCACGGTTCCGGGCACACCAGAGGCTTTATAGCCATAACGACGTTGATCATAATTATTCTTAAGAAATAAAAAATCATCTTGAGTAATATTTTTTGGTGATGCGCTTCTAAAATCTACTGCAATAGTTTTGTCTTCATCTTTTAGGTATACCAGCATAAATCCACCTCCACCAAGATTACCTGCTCTAGGAAGTGTTATTGCTAAAGAGAACCCAACCGCTACTGCCGCATCTACTGCATTTCCACCCATATCAAGAATCTGTATACCAATATCTGAAGATGCTTGATTTTGAGATACAACCATCCCGGATTGACCAATGGTTGGATGAAACGGCGATAGATAATCTATGTAACTAACTTGAGCACTTAGATTCACAGAACCTAGTAAGAGAACTGCAAGTAATTGTTTTGCGAACATGATTCTTAAAATATCATTGGTGCGAGATAGTACGCAAATATTGTTACCAGGAACATTCCAATAATGTTTAAGGCAAAACCTGCCCTCATCATATCTGGGATTGTAAGTTTCCCAGAACCAAAGACGATAGCATTAGGAGGTGTGGCAACAGGCAACATGAATGCGCAACTGGCAGCCAATACAACCGGAATAGTGAGAGCCACAGGTGCTATGCCTAAAGCTACTGCTACTGCGCCTACTACAGGTAAAAATGTTGAAGTCGTAGCAACATTAGAGGTGATTTCAGTCAGAAAGATAATCAAAGTTGCCACAGCCAAGATTAATACAATCGGCGGTACGTTTTCTAATACTGTTAATCCTTGCCCAATCCAACTTCCTAACCCTGATGATCCAATCGAAGCAGCCAAAGACAAGCCTCCACCAAATAAGACCAATAAGCCCCACGGTAATTTATTTGCTTGCTCCCAGGTAAGTAAGTCAGTTTTATTATTTTCTGAAGGAATAAAGAAAAAACTTAGTGCAGCTAAAATCGCTATTCCCGCATCAGTCAAGCCAGACAAAGGAACAAAATTATCTAAAAGCGTTCTAAACATCCAGGCACTCGCTGCAAATAAAAAGATTACCAGAACTTTTTTCTCATCTCTTCCAAGAGGCCCTAGGTCCGTCAGCATATTTCTTAGCTGAAGCTTAGTTTCCATGCTGGCAACAAAATTAACAGGGTAAACAAATTTTGTGATCGTATACCAAGAGGCAATGAGCATAATTGAGGCTATTGGTACACCCAACTTCATCCAATCAATAAAAGAGATTTCAATTCCATATGTTTCTTGCATAAAACCCACAAATATTATGTTAGGTGCAGTTCCAACTAAAGTTGACATACCTCCAATAGAGGCTGCATAGGCAATTCCTAGTAACAACGAAGTTTCAAAATTCTTTCTTTGTTTGGCTGAAAAATTAGGAATGGTTTCAGCAACACTCGCACACACTGCCAAACCTATAGGTAGGAGCATTAAAGTTGTTGAAGTATTCATCACCCACATGCTAATTAAAGCTGAGACCAGCATAAAACCACCCACAAGCTTAGCCCCACTGTTACCGACTAAAATTAACATCTTTAATGCAAGGCGCTTGTGAAGACCTGAAGACTCAATTCCCAGCGCTAATATAAATCCACCCATAAATAAGTATATATTTGGGTTAGCATAGGGCAGGGCAGCTGTCTTAAAATCTGTGACTTGCAGCAATGGAAAAAGGGCTAAAGGTAAAAGTGCTGTCACAGCAACAGGCACTGCTTCTGTGGCCCACCATATAGCCATCAATAAAGTAACCGCAGCAACAGCCCAACCAATAGGCGAAAGAGACTCAGGATTAGGGCTCAAGATAACTAAAAAGAACACTCCCAAACCAACCCAAAAACCTCTTTTTTTGTATGCTTGCATTACCTTAGTCTCGCAAAGAACATTTCAGCAGCATATGGAACCATTTGCTTGGTATTGCCATGTCCTTTAGTTGTAGGCACTTCAACCATGCCCCATTTAAAAAATTGATCTACTTCTTTAGATTTTTCAACCGCTGATTTAAAGAAATTTCTGCCTCTTGCTAATCTATGCTCCCCTTGAAGGGTTATCTTATCCCAATGCTCTTTGACGTATGAAGAATTTGGTTTGGTTGACGTATCTGCTTTGCCTAACATCAAAAGAAAATACTTGCTGAATGCTTGTTTGAGTTGAGTGGCTTCAATCCCAGAATTTGTTAACCCAAAAGGCCATTGTTGATCTGTCATAGAGAGATACCAGCCTAGGTTAGCTGCAATTGCAAGCGTATGACTTGCTTCGGGTTGATGTAAAACATAGCGATGAACAAAATGTGCTCCTGCACCATGCCCATAAATACCCCAGTTCTTTGATTCTAGTTTAAATTTTTTAATGGCTTTTTCTGCCATTGGCTCGATAACCGAGAATGCTTGGAGGTTCTCTGGGATGGGCTCTAAATTTGCTGTTTTAATATTCCCGTAGTTAAACCCCCAAACTTGAGGAAAGTTTTTTTCACTGAACTCAGGGACAATCACAAGCAAATTAAGATCTTTCGCGGCCTCTTTCCATTGATCGCGGTACTCCTCTGCATTTCTTTTTCTTCCATGCATCACTACAACAAGTCTTGTATTCTTATCTACCCTTTCCGGGCCAGTAAAAAAAACTGGGATCTCGTTAAATGCATCATTTGAATAATAGAACATTTCATCACCCTTAATTTCATAGGCAAGAAAATAAATTAAAAATAAAGCAACTGTCTTTTTCATATTTAAAAAAGGGAGCTTAAGCTCCCTTTATGTAAGTAGTGTGAATTTATAGTATTAGAATTTTTTATAAAACTCTAGGCTATAATTTCTTCCATAGTCAGTGTGCAAGTCTCCCCAAAACATACCGTATGTCTCATCGGCAAGAGGTGCCCTTGCATCCTCAATATTCTTGACTTGCAATCTCATCCTTAAATCATTCTCAAAGGTATAACCAAGAGTAAGATTCATCATGGTCATAGAGTCAACAGTCCACATTACCCTTTCACCGTCTATCGTTTCAGTGTGACTTGATTCAAAGAATTCACCCCATTGAGTTCCTGAAATTAACACTTGATATGGACCATTTTTCCATGCAAGATTTACAGTGTATTTGTCTTTAATAGATCCATTCAGTCCTAGTAAGTCATCAACTCCTCTAACCGGAGCAAGGCCAGCTAGCACTCCACCAGGTTGACCTGCTACGCTCAATGCTTGAGCGTCACCACCAGCTTCTTGATTTTTTGTATCGTAATGAACGTTTACAAGCTTGGCTGAAAATGCACCATAGGAAGTATCCATGGAATATATGACACTGGTATCAAAGCCTTCAATGGTTCGAGTATCACCATTGAGATAATAATCATTCACTTTTTGAACAAGACCTGCAGGGCATAGTCCTGCTGCAGCCCAGTCCACTGAGTCATCTGCTGTAGAGCCTCGAATGACGTTTGGATTCCCAGTGCATTCACTCGCTCCACCCTGAGCTCGAATAAGGGTATCAAGCAAAATGGCGTTAGTCATACCAAAAATTCCAACAGTATCTTCGGTTTCAATAGACCATTGATCGAGTGTAATAACGAGATTATCAACTGGTTCAAATACTATCCCGAATGATTCATTTTCACCTAGTTCAGCTTTCAATCCGGGATTGCCCTCTGTCACTCTTTGCATTGAGTAATCATCTTGATCTTCGCCAGTTGCATATTCTAATAAGGCATCATTTGTGGAAGAGCTTCTTCCAAGAAAACCTTCATTAACTAAGATTAAAGCTGGAGCTCTAAAAGTTTCCGATGCAGAATATCTAATCTTTAGACGCTCAATAGGCTGCCAACCAATCGCAAATTTACCAACGGTAGCATCTCCATAGTCATCAGCATCCTCATACCTAATAGCGAGCTGAGCATCTATCGTTGCATGGATAGGAATCTGTAGCTCCCCAAATAATGATGAAGTGGTTCTAGATCCGCTCGATGCAGGGGTTGCACTTGAGTTAACTACATCTGAAATTAAAGGAAACGTTAAGCCTGCGTTTGGACCGGTTGGGACCGTGTATGCAATTGTTCCGTCAATCCTTGGATCCCTTCCATCAGTGTATGACTCCTTCCTGCTTTCAATACCAATCAAGGCTGCCACTGAACCAGCAGGCAGTTCATAAATATTATTATTAGATATTTTGAAATCGAACATTGAGAGTTCCGTCGTATTGTCTCTAAAAATATCTATAGTGAAAGCACTTTCATCGCTGCAACCATCGCCTCCACAAAAAGGATTGTAAGCATTAGGGGTAGATAGTGCTAAAGCTTCATTTAACAGAGTCATGGATTGACGACCCCGATTTTTTTGCTTTGATTTGGCATCTGACCAAAGCACTGCTCCATCCCAATCCCAGTCGCCCAAGACTCCTGTAAATCCTTGTAGAACTCTTAAAGTTACCCTGTCAGAATCATATCCTCTAGGAGTACTAAATCTATGTCGAGCCTTCCATAGCCCTAGGCCATTTGAAATTAAGGCAGAATTATCAACTAGTTTATTGCCATCCCCATCCACCATTTGATTTAACCAATAGTTTGACAGCGGAACCAGGAATGGCTGAGTGCATGTGCCAGTTCTCGCACAACTACCTGCGCCTAGTGTTGTTCCAGCAAATAATTGTTGTGTTGCAAACGAGTGGTAGTATCCAATCTCACTGTAGGCTTCAATACCATTATCAAGTTCAGTGTTTACAAAAACAAAAAGGTTTTCTCTTTTGAGGCTTGGTCGCATCCAGCGATCTTCATTGTACTGAGCCCTCAATGCATCCGAAGAAGGATTGGCTGAGGTGCTGGTATATAAACATGTGTCTCCTCCAGTGCCTGTGTATGCGCAGCTACCTGAATTAGGTCTAGTATGAATATACCTGTTTCCGCCACCGTGCCATATGCCGTATTCCGATGCAGCGTTAGTATTTCTCCAACTGGTATCATCCCAGGCAGTCCCTTCATATCTGCCAAGTCCAGGAGAGACTCTGGCATCTTGAGCTAACCATTTTGGATCTTCGCTGCCCTTGATCTCATCTCTTCTGTAAGCATCAAAATATATCGAAACGTTAGTGTCTCCAAAATCTTGGCCCCATTGAAAGCCCAATTTTTCATCTCTTGCATCCAAGCCGTCGTAACCACTGACTTTGTATTTAACCCTTGCTCCAACAAAGTCTGATTTTAAGACAGTATTCACCACTCCGGCTAAGGCATCGGCTCCGTATATAGCTGATGCGCCATCTCGAAGTATCTCTATTCGATCAGCTCCACCAACAGGAATTACATTGGAGTTGGTTGTAAAAACTGGCATGGAGCCACCTAAAATGGGTTCAGTTTGATAGCCAGGAGAAGTAATTAATCTTCTTCCATTGAGCAGACTCAATGTATTACCTGTTCCTATATCTCTTAAATTAAAAGCACCAACATCTCCCCTTGAAGCATTGTATCCCCCGCTAAATTCATTTTGATTAAATGTATTTTGACCAAGTTCAGCAATATTATCTAAAAGTTCATCACCTGAATCAGCTCCGAATGCCTCCATATCTTCACTTGAAATAATTGATACCGGCAGAGCTCCAGTAATCTTTGCTCCTTTGATTTGTGATCCAACCACCACAACCTCTTCAACATCAATCATTTTTGAGGCATCCTCTTGAGCGAAGACAGTTATAGACAAGGGCAATACCAACAAGCCGAAGACATATTTAATATAAGTAGAGTTCATTTTTTTTCCCATAAGATAATAATGTTAACTTTGCTAAATATACTCCTTAGTATTGCAAAATCACATCAATTTTTATGTGCATTTTTAATACTCAATTTCGGTGATATAGGTGGCTCTCTATCACCTAGCAGTGGGAATATCGGCAACACCTTTCGTGATAGTAAAACCATGAGCAGATAATTCTGATTAAAGTAACTATGAGCTTTTATATTCCTGGTAACCAACTTCTGCCCAGTCCCATATTTTCATGGCCACCTGTTCAAAAGTTTCTTGATATTTGTTGATGCTAGAATTCAATGAAGAATCTGCAAGCGTTGAAATTGAAAAAACCAGCGCTATTAAGACAGCTGATTGTTTTTGAAAGATATTTTTTTTCCAACCCATTCTTCTTTTCCTAAATTATTTATAACGTCTTTATCTATAGATGTTATAACTTTTCTGTGACGATTTGAATCTTCAACATAAATGACTGCTTTCACTCCTTCATTTTTTTCGAAAAGAGTGGTGCATCCAAGCACCTTGCCTTCACCATCTTTTTCGGGAGACATTGGCACTGGTTTTTCTATTTTTGCAGCTTCATTGGTGACGTCTTTTGAGCGAAAATCCATCACAGGATCTTTGCCCCAAATTGCCAAGGCTTGTTTTGTCATCAACCCAGAAACTCCGGTAATTAAACCAATCTCAGCAGGATCTTTTCTAATTTTTTCTAAAACCTGTGCCGTCGCATGGATCATGTAATTATTCAAAGGACCGCCGGCAAATGGCATGCCGCCGGTTACAGTTTTATCGGTTTTATCAGAAATATTTAATGCTTCTGCAAACAGTTGAACAGCAATCGGAAAGCAACTGTAAAGTTCAAACAAGGACGGTTGGATGTCATGTGATTTAGCCGTTTCAAGAAGATACTCAGCTGCTAAATGTAAGCCAACAGGTTTAGTCAAATCTGGCCGCTGAATAACAGCAATCATATGATTGGTCTCGCTTGAAACCAGTGGATAAACCCTCTTATTATCTGGGACGTTTAGTTGATCGGCAAGCTCCTCACTGCATAAAATCAAAGCAGAGGCCTGATTTACGTTCCAGCTGCTGTTGTGAAGTTTATTGTAGGGGTAGGCTATCCTCTGATTTTTTACCGTTGGATTTCTTATGTCATCTGCACTAAAAGTATTTTGGTTCCAGGCGTGAGGATTGTCTTTCGCAATTTGAGAAAAGCGTTCGTAGTAATTGCCAAGAAATATTTCATGATCCTCTAAACTGCGTTGGTGCTTAAAACGCATTGCACTTTCAATGATTGCATAATACCCAACAGCCATCATGCCTAATGCCTCTATCTCTTCTGGAATATACAGATCCTCTTTTGCTTTTACGTATTGATCGGGGTTAACAGTTAATTTCATCTCCTCAAAGGTTAGACCTTCTTTTAAAGCTTGAATTATTTTATGCCTGGCTTCACCGCCAACTATGAGACTTGCTCGAATATCGCCATTGATAATTTTGTCACATGCAGAGTTAATTAGATTCTGTTGTAAGACACCAATTTTAGTGACGCTCGTTTTAGCATGAGAAAAACCATGCTTTTCTGCTATCCACTTTCCTGGGTCTCTGTAAGACCAAAAACCCTTGGGGATTTGCACTTCATCAATGTAATTAACAATGGATGGATTTTCGGTATCTTCAATAGCACCAAGAGTCGCTTGCTCCATGAGAATTAGAGCCTCATCAACCTCATGAAACGATCCTTTTTGCTGCAGGGATCCGATGCCTATTAAGACGGGTCTATTTTTCATATTATTTAAAGGTGACTACTGAGTAGTATCTCCGGCAATTGTAATTCTGTGCAGCAATCTCTCATGCCCATCATAACCACCTTCTGCCATATGCATCACGGTTCTGTTGTCCCACATGATCAGCATATTTGGTTGCCACTGATGGCGGTAAATATACTTCTCTTGAGCCATGTGAATATAAAGCTCAAAGAGCAATGAATCTGAATCTTCTTTTGAAAAGCCCTCTATTTCAATTGTGTAAACCGGATTAATAAAAAGACTTTTACGACCAGTTTCTCTGTGGGTTCTTACCAGGGGATGAGACATGGTCTTGTTGGCTTCATCGGAGGTATGAATTTGCATGGTTCTTTTTTTACCTTCGGTTGCATAGACACCATCTTTTGCATATGGAAGCTTGGCGCTGTGGAGGCATCGCAGGTTGTTAATTGTTTCTTTTAATGCATCGCTTAAATCGTCGTAGGCATTTGCCGTATTGGCAAAAAGAGTGTCTCCACCCTCAGGAGGAATAATTTCTGAGTAGAGCATGGTTGCAGAGGGAGGAGCATGTTGAAACGACCAATCTGAATGCCAAGCCCCACCAAAATGAGCAGCTTCTTCGTCAGGCTTTCTATGCAATTTCACTATGTGTGGATGCTCTTGCATGGGAATCAAAAAAGGCTCTTTACCATAAGGGCCAAATAGCTGACTAAAGTCCTCATATTGCTTCAAGGTTAAAGTTTGATTTGGGAAAACAGCAACTCCATAATTAACCCATTGCTCACGAACATTAATAACCTCTGAGTTGGAGAGAGTTTCAGCAATATTGATCTGTCTCTTATACACATCTCCGAGCCCACGAGACTCCTGAGCATCTC
>OJDL01000664.1_pt1 | contig 10678 bp, 13 predicted proteins | sample 1592681 | NCBI WGS metagenome assembly OJDL01 (sample SAMN05416885, study PRJEB24817) | seawater metagenome | isolation source: Sea water | place: Canada:Atlantic | collected 2013-11 | reverse complement strand
CACACTGCATATCGTCGGCAGCGTCAGATGTGTATAAGAGACAGTATTATAAACTATCCCTGTTTATATTTAAAACTGAAAACATTTATGATAGAAGCCTATTTCGACTGCCCACACTGTTGGGAAAATCAACTTAAAATGATTGATCCGTCAATATCAAATCAAACTTTTATTGAAGATTGTGAAACCTGTTGTAATCCATTGGAATTTAATATCCAAGTTCAAGAAAACATTGTTCAATCTTTTGATGTAAATTCATTAGAACAATAAATAATATTTCATAATTATTGTTTTGTTTTAAACAAAAACACTGTATGCATAAGTGTGGTTGCTAACTTATTTTCAGAATTATAAATCTCACCCTTAACAGTTGCCATATTTTTCCCTATTTGAATCGTTTCAGCAACTACAGTAACTTTTCCTTGAAAAAGAGGCCTATGGTGAAGGCTATTAAGATTTGTAGAATTTGGATAGCTTTTACCTTCAGAATCTAATACAAGTAGAATACTTGTAGCGTCGTCAAGCATTGAAGTCATTTGTCCTCCTTGAACATTTTTATTTGGGTTTAATGTTGATGGGCCAAATTCTGCTTCTAATTTTAAGTAACCCTTTTTATATTCAAGAAATTTAAAATTAAAGAGTTTTCCTGTTCCCTCGTTATTTTTCCAAAATTCTAGTAGCTTTTCAAATTCTTTTTTCATTAAATATTTGTTTCAAAAACATAAAAATAACTTTTTTAGATGTTATATTTACTTGCATATGAAAAAAACAGAAACTTTTGACAGCAGTAAAGCCTGGAAAACTTTTTTTAGATGCTCTAGTGATTTGTGTAGAGCCTGGTTTCCTTACAAAGTTATAGATACTTTTTATGATGAAACTTTAATTGTTGGAACTGAGAATAAAACAAAATGGCAAAAAATTTTTCATTCTGAAAAATACTCTGGAACAGTAAAGCGAAAGCGATGTAAAAAATGTCGAAATGAAATATTAGTAAGGCAAGTAAATGATAATGTTGGAGGCGATGGTGGATTTGTTGGTGGGTAGTAAATTTTAATTAATTATGAAAAAAATATTTGAAAACTTAATGGAAAATATAAACTTTAAACTGATTTTGGTTTTTGGAATTATAAAAAAAATTGTAATTATTCTATTAATAACTTATCCGTTATCATCCACTGGACAAACAAATCCATACTCAGATAAATTTGCGCACACATACTCTATAGTTGCAAAAGATGCTAATACAGGTGAGATGGCAGTTGGGGTTCAAAGTCATTGGTTTTCTGTTGGCACTTTAGTTAGCTGGGGGAAATCTGGCGTAGGCGTTGTCGCTACTCAATCGTTTGTTAATCCAAGTTATGGCCCTAACGGGATTGAACTTATGGAAAATGGCGTATCAGCTGAAGAAGCATTAAAAAATTTGACAGATAAAGATGAAGGAAGAGATTTTAGACAAGCTGCAATGCTTGATGTTAATGGATCAGTAAATGCGTTCACAGGTGAAAAATGTATCGAAAGCGCAGGTCATTTTGTTGGTGAAAATTTTTCCGTTCAGGCCAATATGATGTTAAATGATGAGGTTATTCCTGCAATGAAAAAAGCATTTCAAGATAATTCCAATCTTCCCTTAGCTGAAAGAATTATTAAAGTATTTGAAGCTGCTGAAAGTGTGGGAGGTGATATTAGAGGAAAGCAATCTGCAGCACTAATTGTTGTTGGAGCTAAAAAAACTTCTAACGTTTGGGAAGATAAAAAAATTGATCTTAGAGTAGATGACAGCAGTAATCCAATAAAAGAAATTAAAAGACTCTTAAAGGTTCACAGAGCCTATGATCATATGAATAAAGGAGATTTAGCAATAGAAGAAAACGACATGGACAAAGCGTTAAGCGAATATGGAAAAGCACAAGTTTTGTTTCCAGAAAATCATGAAATGAGTTTTTGGAAAGCAATAGCTCTGTTAAATAATGGTAAAAAAGAAGCTGCTAGACCAATTTTAAAAAAGGTATTCAAAGAAAATCCTAATTGGAAAAAATTAATTTATAGATTGCCAAAATCAGGGCTTATTTTAATGAAATTTAAAGAGTTAGATTCATACTTAAATAATTTATAAACTCTTCAAAACATTCATTTAAGGATTTTTTACTAATTTTATTTTTCTAACCTAAAAATATTACAAATGAAAAAATTATTATCACTATTTTTTGTTGCAGCAATTTTTGTTAGCTGTAATACAAACCCAAAGTATGAAGCGAACTTAGCTACAGCTCAAAAATTATTTGAATTACATGGCGAAGAAGACTTAGAAGGTCAATTAGCTTTAGTCAGCAAAGACATGGAAATAATTACTCCTGTATACGGAGCTGAGCCTGGAAACTACGATCAATACGCAGCAATGCTTAAAGGTTACCAAGATGGATTTGAGGATATCAAGTATACTGCTAACGTATGGCTTCCTGGATCAAGTCCTGAGGGTGTTTTAGACGGAAGTGTAAGAACTTATGGTACTTGGACTGGTAAAAATGTAGTTACCGGAAAAGAACTGAATCTACGAGGATACTGGTATTTTAATTTTGATGACAAGGGAAAAGTAATTACACAAGGTGACTTTTTTGACTATGGAGGAATGATGAATGCTGTAGGGCCAAAAAATTTAGTTTTTGTTCAGATAAAAGTTAAAAAAGGAAAAAAACAACAAGTTTCAGATATACTAAATAGCCCAATGGGAATCCCTACAACAGCTGCATACGATGGTTGTTATGGTTATGATATGGTTTGGAATGAGGACAGTTATAGCTTTCATCTAGTTGGAGATTGGGAAAGCTATGAAAAATACGCTGCTTACCTAAACTGGAGGCAAACTGAAGACTCAACAATAGGGACAATGGTTCCTTTTTTAAGAGGAGGGGCTGATGGATTAGTGATTTATCAACCTAATTCAGATCATACTCGATTCTAGAAAAGAAAAAAATCATATTAAAAAGGGATTGTTAAATTAGCAATTCCTTTTTTTTATGAAATATTTTAAATAATAACTATGCTTAAAGCCGTAATCTTTGATATGGATGGCGTTATTGTAAATAGCGAGCCCTTGCACCATTTAGCTTACAAAAAAATGTTTGAAGAATTTAAATTAGACGTTTCAAACAGTTTATACGAATCCTTTACTGGTCAATCAACATATTCTATCTGCAAACAATTATGCAAAATATTTAATTTGGTTGAAGATCCTGATGCATTAGTACTTTCTAAACGAAAACACTTTAAAATTATTTTTGAAAGTGATGCTTCTTTTCAAATGATTGAGGGTGCTCTAAATTTAATTAAAGATTATTTTGAAAATAATCTAACTCTGGTATTAGCGTCATCGGCCTCAATGACAAATATTGATAGGATTTTTAAAAAATTTGATTTGAAAAAGTTTTTTAAAGCAAAAATAAGTGGTGCAGATTTAAAAGAATCCAAGCCCAACCCTGAAATATTTATAAAAGCAGCTCAACTAGCTGGCTTTAAAAAAGAAGAATGCATTGTTATTGAAGATTCTACAAGTGGAATCAATGCGGCTAAATCTGCTCAAATTTATTGTGTAGGTTATGATAGTTTGAATTCAAAAAATCAAAATTACGACAAAGCCGATCTAGTAATTAATGACTTTAACGAAATTCGATTTGATAAAATTTCTAAGCTATTTTAGATTAAGTTTTACAAGAAATTAGTAATTTCACAAAAATATTTTTTATGAAAAAGAAATTTGATTTCCTTATATCAAACAACGTTTACGGATTAATAACTTTCACTATAGTTACGATTGTAATTACCGCAGTTGCTGTAGCGTATTATACATATAACTAAAAATGTATTCGATTGATTTTGACAATACAATAATCAAAGGTCTAGAGTTAGTGGACACTAACCTTATTTTTCCTCATGAAAAAGTAATAAAAAAAAACTCATCAACGCTAACTAATTTTTTAAAATCGTTTGATGATTATATTATAATATCCTCTATTTTATGCTGCTCTAAAAGCATGGTTATAATTGATGGGCATCACAGGTATTTCACCCTAAAAAACCTTGGCTTTAAAAAAATCCCTGTAACAAAGGTTGATTATTTTTCTAAAAGTATAATTACAAATAAAGTAGAGAAATATTCTAAACAAGAAATTATTGATAATGCTATGAGCGGAAATCTTATGGAACCCAAAAGCACAAGTCATAAAATTTATTGTAATAATTCAAATAAATGGCAACCTGTAATGCTACTTTCTAGTCTATTTAAAATAGATGTCAAATCTTCTCAGGAAAATCAGTCATAATTCCGTTAACCTTTAGCTTTTTAACTTTAATAATGTCCGTATTATTATTGACTGTCCAAGTATATATTTTAAGGCCTGAATTAAATATTTTCTGGACATTTACTTTATTTAAATTTTTATAATCAGGATTAATTGCAACTGCGTTAAGATTTAAAGCTGGTTCGATAGCTAACAAAGGGTCTTCACCTGTAACAAGAGCAATTTTTACATTATTATCTAATTTTCTTAATTCTCTTAACTCATCCCAATTAAAGCTAGAGAACAAAATATTTGATTGATTGATTTTATTGTCTTTAACATATTTTTGAACCATTTCTAAAGAACCTTTTGCCGTATTAGAGCCTTTGAGTTCAATATTTAAAAACACATTTTTGCCAATCGTATTAATAACTTGTTCAAGCGTTGGGATTGAATATTTGGAACCCAAAACTTTTAATTGTTGTAATTCTAAAAGAGTTTTTTTTTCAATATATCCCGTTCCGTTAGTTAATTTATCAAGAGTTTTATCATGAAAGACAACTATCTCCCCGCTTAAACAACGAAAAACATCAATTTCAACGCCATCAGCTCCAAGCTCCATTGCTTTTTGAATTGAAGCCAAAGTATTTTCAGCAACATGACCTTTTGCTCCTCTGTGACCAATATTTAATATTGTATTTTGAGCATTTATATTGGAAAAAAATAAAAGAAAAAAAATTAATCTTATCAAAACATTTAATCTTAAAATTGATATTACAATTTAGTTATATTTAATTAATGAATTCAACTTTGACAAACCTTATTGAAGCAGAAAAAAAAGCTCAACAATTATTTGACGAAATAGAAAGTAGAAACATTCTAGTTTCAGGAAACTCTGAAGATAAAATTAATGAACTGATTTTTGAATTAGCATTTGAAATGTTTGGAATAAAAAAGTACTGGCACAAAAGAATTGTAAGATGTGGAAAAAACACATTACATCCTTACAATGAAAATCCCGAAAATTTAGTATTAAAAAATGATGATATATTATTTTTAGATTTTGGACCAATTTTCGAAGACTGGGAAGCTGATTTTGGAAGGACTTATGTAGTTGGAAACGATCCTGTTAAAATAAAGCTAAAGGCGGATATTGAAAAAGCCTGGATTGAAGGAAAGAACTATTTCAATAATCAAACCAAAATTACTGGGGCTCAACTATATGCATACTGCAATAAATTAGCACAAAAATACGGATGGGAATTTGGAGGAGAAATTGCGGGACATATAATTGGACAATATCCTCACGAAAAACTTGAAAAAGAAGATAAAACTAATTACATTCATCCTGAAAACAATTCAAACATGTTTGGATTAAATAAAAAAGGTGAGAAAAAAAACTGGATTTTAGAGATCCACTTTGTTGATAAAGAAAAAGAAATTGGAGGGTTTTTCGAACAATTGTTGGCATAATATTTGAACATTATTAATTAAAATTATAAAACTATGGGTAGTAAATTTTTTGGAAACAGAACAGAAAAAAAAACAACAAATAAAAAAGGAGTAAAACAGAACTTTAATAATAAATCTAGCAATGCCAAATCTGGTGGCGTGAGAAAAACCGGAAGAGGAAGCTAGTCTTTTACACAAAATAAAAAAATTAAAAAAACATTTCGATTCAAATAAAATATGAAAAATTTAAAAACATTTTTACTGTTATTTAACCTTGCATTTTTGTCTATTTCAGCTCAAGAAGCTGCTACAAATAAAGTTACAATGTCAATTGACTCTAATAGTAGTTCTTTAAAATGGATTGGAGAAAAAATTACTACAAGTCAACATTACGGATCTTTAAAATTTCTTTCTGGCGATTTATCATTCTGTAACGACAAAGACAAAGTTGGTGATAATCCAAAATTTAATTTAGAGGCAGCTTTAATTTGCAGCGGAAATTTTACTGTTGACATGACTTCGCTTCTAGTTGAAGACTTAACTGGATCTAGTAAAGAAAGACTCGAGGGTCATTTAAAATCAGATGATTTTTTCTCTGTAAATAAACATGAGAAAGCATATCTATCAATAGAAAATTCAAAAGTTATAGATTCAGGCTTTCTTGTCAACGGATCTCTTACTATAAAGGACATAATTCACCCTATTGAGTTCAGACTAGTAAGGGCTCCTGGAGGTTTTGTTGCAAATCTAGTTTTTGACAGAAGCAAATACAATGTCAAATACAATTCAGGTAGTTTTTTTGAAAATCTGGGTGACAAGTTAATTTTAGATGAAATTGAGCTTACTGCAAATCTTTATTTCTAATAATGATAAAACTCGTTTTTTCGTAGCTTAAAGTATATTTTTTATCGACAATTTTCTTATTTTCGCTTTTTTATGAAAATAAGAGAATTAGCAAAATCCGATTATAATCAAGTTATTGAACTCTGGACAAAATCTTTGAGCAACAAATTTGATAATGAAATCAATACAGACCATGTTTCTGATCCAAGCTCTATTACACTAGTTTCGGTTGACAACAACACGATAACTGGTGTAGCTTCATTATATATTATAAAAAAACTCACTAGAACCCTAGGCCTTATCGAAGATGTAGCAGTAAATGAAAATTATCGAGGAAAAGGTATTGGCAAAAAGTTGGTTGAAAAGCTAATTGGAATTGCAACAGAAAAAAAATGTGATAAAACTGTACTAAATTCTTCTGAACAAAATTCTGAGTTTTATAAAAAAATTGGTTTTGAAATAAACGAAATACAAATGATAATTAGAAACTAATGTGTGGAATTGTAGGATATATTGGCGATAAACCTGTTTATGATATTTTAATTAATGGATTAAAAAAACTAGAATATAGAGGTTACGATTCGTCCGGCGTGATGATTTATAGCGATAAATTATTAATTAAAAAAAGCAAAGGAAAAGTATCTGCTCTTGAAAATCTTTTCAGCAATGAAAATGATAAAAACGGAACAATTGGAATTGGCCACACTAGATGGGCAACTCATGGACCACCAAATCAAGTGAACTCTCACCCTCATATCTCAAATTCAGGTGAAATTTCTTTAGTTCATAATGGAATTATTGAAAACTATGCTTCTATTAAAAAAATTCTTGTTAAAAAAGGATATACTTTTAGTTCAGATACAGATTCGGAAGTTTTAGTTAATTTAATTGAGGACATTAAAAAAACAAAAAAGATAAAGCTCGGAAAAGCTGTTTACTTTGCTTTAAAACAAGTTGTTGGAGCTTACGCTATTGTTGTTTTTGATTCCACTAATCCTAATGAACTTGTGGCTGCAAGACTTGGAAGTCCGTTAGCGATTGGAGTTGGAGAGTCTGAATATTATTTTGGTTCAGATGCAACTCCGTTTTTAGAGTTTACTAAAAGATGTGTTTACTTAAATGACAACGAGATGGCAATAGTAAACCTAAAAAAAGGACTCACTTTAAGAGAAATCAAAAAAGATTCAATAATCGACCCTTACATTCAAGAATTAACTCAAGATATTGAAAATGTTGAAAAAGGGGGTTACGATCATTTCATGTTAAAAGAAATTTTTGAACAACCCCAATCTATTACTGATACCTTCAGAGGGAGGTTACTTTCTCCTGAAGAAAAAATCTCTATTTCTTCGCTTAAAAGACATTTTGATAAATTTAGTTCTGCTAATAGAATTATTTTTATTTCATGTGGAACTTCTTGGCACTCAAGTCTTTTAGGAGAATATTTTTTCGAAGAATTACTAAGAATCCCTGTTGAAGTTGAATATGCGTCTGAATTTAGATATAGAAATCCTGTTATTAATAAGGGAGATATCATTATTCCTATTTCACAATCTGGAGAAACTGCAGATACACTTGCTGCAATAAAAATGGCCAAAAGTAAAGGTGCTTTTTTATATGGAATGTGTAATGTAGTTGGATCATCAATTGCCAGAGAAACTCATACAGGAGTTTATACTCATGCGGGTTCTGAAATTGGAGTTGCCTCTACAAAAGCGTTTAGCTGTCAGATAAGCTTGTTGCTTCTTATGGGTCTAGCACTTGGAGAAAAACTTGGGACTATTGACAATAAGCGTTACAATAGGGTTCTTAAAGAACTTTATGAGTTGCCAAAAACTATTGAAAAAGTCTTGAAATCTAATCCATTAATTGAAAGTATTGCTGAAAATTATTTAGAAGCTAAAAACTTTCTGTATCTAGGTAGAGGATATCACTTTCCAATTGCTCTTGAGGGAGCTCTAAAACTTAAAGAGATTTCGTACATACATGCTGAAGGATATCCTGCTGCAGAAATGAAACATGGGCCTATTGCTCTTATAGACGAAAACATGCCTGTAGTGGTAATTGCTACCAAAAAAGGTAATTATCATAAAGTAGTTAGTAATATTATGGAAATTAAAGCCCGTGGCGGACAAATTATAGCTGTTGTCTCAGAGGGTGATGAAGAAATTGAACAATTAGCTGATCATATTATAGAAATCCCAAACTGTGATGAACTTATTGCTCCAATAATAGCCAATATTCCGCTTCAACTTTTATCATACCATATTGCAAATAAAAAAGGATGTGACATTGATCAGCCTAGAAATCTTGCGAAATCCGTTACTGTGGAATGAGTATGATAGGGGGTATTTAATGTTTTAAAGTTTTAGTACTTTTAAAAAGTGAAGCTCTTTTATTTTTTTATTTTTTGGATTTTTGGATTTTTTATCTTGTTATCATTTGACTTATTTATCGAGGGAATTGTATTTGAATGGCTTGAATGGAACAACACAACAAAAAACGATTGGTTTTTTATCCTTTGGTGGGGACTAGTTTTAGTGTGGTTTTTATATGGTCTGTATAATCTTTACAACAAACTATCAAACAATCTAAAGTAGAGACTCCCCGTTTTCATCTGTTGTTAATACATTTGACATATAATCTGTGAAAGGTCTAACCTTTTTTAAGGCATTGTCTAATTTATTTATAAACTCAGGATCGCAAACTTCTTTATTAGAAAAGTTAATCGTAAAGATGTATTGTTTTTTACGAATCAAATCAATATCGGGATGATTTTTATCAAAATTTCGTGGAGCAGTTTTTAACTCACTTCCTTCTAAATTCCCCCAAATTGAGAAAAATTCTTTAGCGCTAATTATATCTCTAAATTCCTTTGCATCAAAATCAAATTCTTGTCTTATTCTTTTTAAATCATTGGGATTTGGATCCCAAAATCCACATGCTAAAAAGTTTTTTCCTGGTGAAATGTGTAAATAATATCCTCCTCGAAATTGAGGTTTAGTTCGATGCCAGGTAAGCCCAAAATGTGTCTTAAATGGAGTTTTATCTTTTGAAAAACGAACGTCTCTGTATATTCTAAATAATTTAAATTTGTCAATACTATCGAACTCATTTAATCTGTTTTTCAGGTGCTCACCAAAATTTTTGACTTGAGCTTCGTGTTCTTTAAATGTTGGTTTATTTTTTAAGAACCATTCTCTATTGTTATTATAAGTTAGTTCCTTAAAAAAAGGAAAAATTGAATTTGATAAAGTCATTAATTGCTGTTTATAAAGTTTAACAAAAGTTCTAAGCTTTCATATGGTCTTTCTTCCATCGGAAGATGACCTGTTTCTTGCATTATGTCAACTCTAGTATTTTGAATTGATTTACTAAAAAACTTAGCGTTTTCAACTGGGATCCACTCGTCCTCATTTCCCCAAATAATTTGGGTAGGACAAGTTATTAATTTTAATCTACTGGTGTAATCTACTGGTTCTGAATTTGAACGATTAATAAATGATTCTCTATTGTTTTTCCTTAATATCAAATCTCTGTAAGTATCTATTTTTTTGTCCGTCAATTTAGTTTTATCAAAGTAGACTTCTTTCAATGTGTTTTTAATAAAAAACCTAGGTGTTACATAGCGAAGTATTTTATTTATTCCAGGTGCTCTTGCCAATCTAAAAACCAATGGACTTTGCTTCTCTTTGTTATACAATCCCCCTGGATCTAACAAACTTAATAATTCAACCTTGTTTGGATATTCAGAAGCATAATACCAAGCAATTGCTCCTCCAAGTGAATTTCCCGAAAGAATAAAATTATCTATATCCAATGATTCAACAAAAGAATTTAAAAAACTGGAATAATCTGAAAGAGAATATTTTTTCTCAGGATGCGGCCCTGTTAAGCCGTAAGCTGGTAAATCTAGCCTTATAACTCTAAAGGTTTTTTTTAATTCATTAGTCCACTCATCCCAAGTGTGTAATGATGCTCCTGTGCCATGTAATAAAACAATTGTCTGACCCTCTCCTTCATCCCTATAATGAACATTCATTCCATCAATTTCAATAAACCTGTCTCTTATACACATCTGACGCTGCCGACGATATGCAGTGTGTAGA
>OJDL01000661.1_pt1 | contig 10714 bp, 9 predicted proteins | sample 1592681 | NCBI WGS metagenome assembly OJDL01 (sample SAMN05416885, study PRJEB24817) | seawater metagenome | isolation source: Sea water | place: Canada:Atlantic | collected 2013-11 | reverse complement strand
ACTGCATATCGTCGGCAGCGTCAGATGTGTATAAGAGACAGATATTAAGTAGCTCCCCTGTACTTGTTTTTTTTAGAAGTTTAACTAATCTTAATTAAAGTGATTATAGCTTTTTAGGGTCATTCAATATCTAAAATATAAATTTTGTTGAGACCTTAGGTTGTAGTACCTTTATACTTGAACAATTACAATAGTTTTCATGCCGGGATCAAATATTACTTTAAAACAACTTTCATCTATTTTAGGTGTGTCAATCTCGACAATTTCAAAAGCGCTTAACGATAGTCACGAAATAAGTGATTCCACCAAAAAACGAATCGTTGAGTTGGCAAAACTACATAATTACCAACCAAACAAAATTGCAGTCGGTCTTAAGTCTGGGAAAACCAATACTATCGCGGTAGTGATTCCTAGCGTCCAGAATAGTTTTTTTGCCCGTGCTTTATATGGGATTGAAAGCATGATATCTGACACTAATTTTAATATCATTGTATGCTTAACTAAAGAGTCGCATGCCAAGGAAGTAGAAACTTTTAATATGTTGTCCAACGGTGTAGTAGATGGCTTTATTGTAGCTGTTTGTGAAGAAACACAAAACTTGCAAAATTACGATCATTTTAATAATGTAATGGACAACGGTAAAACAGTAGTGATGTTTGATAGAGTAATTGATTCCGTTGACTGTGGGAAAGTAACTACCAATGATTTTACTGCCTTATCTGAGGCCACTCAAAAACTGATCAATTCAGATCGTAAGCAAATTATTCTATTATCAACAATTCACAAGTTAAATGTTGGAGTTAAGCGTGCTCAAGGCTACGTGAAAGCGATGGAAACTGCTGGTTTAACTCCAGTTCTGTTAGAGTCAGATGATAAGCAAGCAGGAGTAGTAATGGCTGACTATTTAAGATCAAATCCTGTAGACGCCATCATGGCTCTAGATACCGATGCTTCATTAGCTGCTTTAAAAGCAGTAAAATCATCGGGTAAACAGATTCCAAATGATATCGCAGTTATCGGATACGTTAGCGAAAGGATGGCGCATAATTTGACACCTGAATTAACAACTATCAATCAGCATAGCTATACCATCGGAAATTCAGCTGCAAAAATGATGGTAGAAGCGCTAAGAACCAAGTCTAAGGAAATTAAGCAAGTTGTTGTTAGTTCTACTTTATCGGTTCGAGACTCCACTTAAAAAAACAAGCCCACGAAGTGAGCTTGTCAGTGTGATTTATGCATTTGCCTTTCCTAGCAGAAGTAATTCGTAAACGACCACCTCAGTAATGTATTTTTTAACCCCTTCCTTGTCCTCATAGCTCCTAGATGTGAGTTTGCCTTCAATAGCAATCTCTTGTCCTTTTGTGACATAGCTTTCAAAGAGTTCAGCCGTCTTATTCCAGGCCACCAAATTATGCCATTCTGTTTTGGTTTGTTTTTCTCCGCTAGCATCTTTATAATTTTCATTGGTAGCAAGTGAGAATTTAGCTAATTTTTTCCCACTATCTAAAGTGATTATTTCCGGATCGTTACCCAAGTTTCCAATTAACTGTACTTTGTTTCTCAGTGTGTTCATAATTAATAATTTTTAGGTTATTGAAGTTTACTATCGAATTTTTCGACACTGCAAATATGCGAGCTACCCAAAGTATTAGTCGGTTAGTACCTATTTGATTTCGTTTGTAAACACTTGTAGTCGTTTGTAATTGAATAATTTACATTACCTTTAAGCTCTTAGAATTAATTTTATTGTTATGAAAAAAAAATGCCCAGAGTGTTCGGACCTTATAATTGGACGTACCGACAAGAAGTTTTGCAGTGATGGTTGCCGTAACAGTTATAACAACCGCGTTAATAAAGATCAAAAAAATTTGATTCGCAATATTAATAACCGTTTGCGAAAAAACTGGCGTATTTTAGAATCCTTAAATCCCAATCAAAAAACCAAGACGACTAGGGATAAGCTTATTTCTAAAGGATTTGACTTTAATTATTTCACAAGTATCTACACTACTAAATCTGGAACTATATATTATTTTATATATGATCAAGGATATTTGCCTTTAGAAAACCAGTATTATGCATTGGTAAAACGAGAATAATATTCTTTGTGGTTTAAACATATCCTTTTTTATCTAAAAATTATCTTGGGTGATATTATAAAAATCTATTACTTTTGAGCAAAATCATACAAAATGAATAAAATTAATTACACTATTATCCTCGCATTTGTCTTTGTTATGCAATTACAGTCGCAAAACAAATCTGAACTATTAGCACATTACAAAGCATATTATGCTCAAATGCAGCAATTGGGAGATACTCAAGGGATTATTAATGCCATGAGTCACTTGATTATTCTTGAGCCAAATATAAGACGTCAAGATACCCTAGCTTACATGTATGTGAGTGAAGGTAAACACCGTCAGGCACTTTCTCTTTTAGGCGTAGACGTTAATGAGTCTGATACAGATCTTGAATCAGAAATTAAAGCTATAAGTTTAAAAACATTAAACGAATCCTCTCGCGCTATTGAGCACTATGAAGTACTATATAAACGCAGCCCATCGGTTTTGCTGGCTTATGAGTTGGCAGATCTTAAGATTAAAACAGATGATCTAACTGGTGCAATGTTGAACATCACTTATGGAATGGCAAATACCACGACTGATATGATGAAAGCTTACTATGAGTCGCAATCTCCTTACCAGGTTTCTTTAATGGCAGGTTTTGTATATTTAAAAGCTATTGCAAAATTCAGAGAAAATCCTAAGACGAATCACGACCCTTCTATTGCTTTACTTGAGGAAGCGCTATTATTAGCACCAAACTTTAATTTAGCTGGGATTGCGATAGATGCAATTCGCGCTCAAAAAGAAGGTTTACAGGCTAAATAAATCTATTTTCACAAAAAAAAAGCAGCGCTTAAGCGCTGCTTTTTTTGTTTATATTTCAATAAGTCTACCATATTCGAACGCGTTGTTCTTCAGGTAAGTACATTTTATCACCCTTTTTTATGTCAAAAGCATCATAAAAAGCGTCAACATTCTTCAAAGGTTGAGTTGCTCTTTGAATTCCAGGTGAATGCGGGTCTGTTTTTATTTGTGTTCTCAGTGCATCTTCCCGTGTGAGTGTTCTCCAAACAGTGGCCCATGACATAAAAAATCGTTGTTCAGCTGTAAATCCATCGATATCCTCGGGTCTTCCATTGGTTTCCATAAATAACTGTAATCCATCATAGGCTCCAAGGACCCCTCCAAGGTCACCAATATTTTCTCCTAAGGTGAATTTTCCATTTATATATACGCTATCCAAAACTTCAATTGCGCTGTACTGTTCTGCCAATGCATTTCCACGTTTTTCAAATTCTATTAAATCCGCATCTGTCCACCAATTATTTACATTTCCATCCCCATCAAAACGAGCTCCAGAATCGTCAAAGGCATGTGATATTTCATGACCTATAACCGCACCAATTCCTCCATAATTAACAGCTTCATCTGCTGTAAAATTGTAGAAAGGCGGTTGTAAAATAGCTGCAGGAAAAACAATTTCATTGTTTAAAGGATTGAAATAGGCATTTACTGTTTGCGGAGGCATACCCCATTCGGCTTTGTCTACAGGTTGTCCAATTCTAGACATGTTCTCTTTTGTACTCCAATTGGCAACGGCCATCATGTTTTCAGCATAACTATTACCCTCTAAAACTTGTAATTCAGAATAGTCTTCCCATTGGTCGGGATAGGCAATTTTTACTGTAAACTTATTTAGCTTTTCTATTGCTTTTGCTTTAGTTTCAGCACTCATCCAATCCAATACCTGTATTCTATTTTGAAAGGCTTTGATCACATTTGCAATCATTTTTTCTGCTTTTTCTTTGGCTTCCGGTGGAAACTTAGCTTCTACATATAGCTTACCAATAGCTTCTCCTACAGAGCCATTAACCGTCCCTAAGGCACGCTCTTCTGCTGCACGTTGAGCTTTAGATCCATTAAGTGTTTGGCTGTAAAATTCCCAATTTGCAGTTTCAATTTCTGTAGTTAGATACCCAGCGGCACTATCAATCGTGCTCCAAGTCATTAGGGTTTTAATATCTTCAATCGGAGTCGTACTAAGGAAAGTATTTAAAGCAGCCATGTAAGTTGGTTGCATTACCAGTAGAGACTCTAAGGGGGCCGTAATACCTAAGTCAACAGTAAATTTATCCCAGTTAATTAGCGGGGTCATTGTATTTAATTCTTCTAATGATCGTGGGTTATTAAAGTTACGAATATCACGACTTTGTACTTTATCCAGTCTTGGCTCTGCAAGCTGTGTTTCTAGTTCAAGTATACGTTTTGCGGCGATCACAGCACTTTTTTCATCATAATTAACGAATTGTAACATCCGCGCCACGTGGCTAGTGTATTGCCCTCTAATTTCTTTAGTCTTTGCATCTTGATCCAAATAGTAATCACGTTGAAGACCTAAACCTCCAGGGTATACCCAAGCGGTATTTATGTTACTGTCATTTAAGTCTGCATTAGCTCCTATCCCTACAAAGGGAGCGGAAACACCCATCGTTGTTGCATACACAGTTTGCATGTCTTCAATTGTTTGTATGCTATTAATAGCCTCTAAAAGTGGTTTAATAGGGGAGATCCCCGCCTTATCTCGTGCGACAGAGTCTAATTCGGACTCAAAAACTAATAGAGCTTTTTTCTGATCGGTTCCTTCTGCATAGGTTCCAAATTCTTTAGACGTTTTTATAATGTCAAGTACATCTTTTCGTGTCGACTTTCTAAGGACTCCAAACCCTCCCCAGCGCGTTTCATCATCAGGAATGGTGTTTGTTCTCATCCAATTTCCATTAACATAGTCATAGAAATTATCTTTTGGACTGACTGTAGTATCCATGTTTTCGAGGACGATTCCTGGGATTTTGGCGGTTCCAGTTACTGATTCTTTTTTACCATTTTTACAAGCATTAATGCTTAAAATGCTAAGTGCACTTAATAGAGTTAGTTGTCTTATATTCATTGGTTTGTGTTTTAAATAATAGTCGTCAAGATATACAAAACTCAGTAAATTTTGTAATTTTTGATTTGAAAAAATTAGATCTCTTTTAGGTTTTATCCTAAAAAATTAATTTAAAAGTAATTTACGAGTTGTTTGCTGATTATCAATACGTATCTGTAAAAAATAAATTCCATTAGAGTAGCCTTCCATTTGTAACGGAAATGGCGTTGAAGGATTTATTTTTTTCTTCGTAAACAATCGTTTTCCAGTTATATCTGTTACTTGAAGGTCATAAGGTTTGTTGTTTCGTAACTGGATGTAAAAAATATCTTTTGAGGGGTTTGGATAAACTGCAAGTTGGCTTAATTCAAATACATCGGTATTTAATGAAGTTCCATCTACATAAAAGTCATCGACAACAACGCCTTCTTCATTGACAGCTTGATCTGAATGAAATACAATTCGGAAAATTATACTAGATTCAGAGTTTAGTGAGTCTAGTGAATAACTGTATTGGTTTAGTGTAGTTTCTGTTCCAGTCCATTGCCCCCCTACGCAGTTATAACAATTATCACCATAGCCATCCCCTGCGATTCGACTACTGTTATACCAGTTAGGATCTTCTGACGAGCCAAGGAGCCCCCATGATATTCCCTGATTAGTTGAATATTCAACGTATACTAAATCCCAGTCAAATTCCAGAACAAACGCCATGTCAAATTTTAATACAGGATTAGCGATATTCGTTAAATCATAACATTGCGATACAAGGTATCCTTTTACATCGTCTCTATGATTTCCATCAAGATTAGTTGCATATACCTTGTCTGGTGATGATGCGCTGTTGAGTAGGGTTCCACTAGGCACACCAAGCTCCCATGTACTTCTACCTTCGTTAATAATTATAAGTTCATCTTCTGGGTTTTCAAAAGTATTTATGTCTTGAGCGGCCCCTTCGTTATTAGCATAAAAGGTTATTTCAGCACTATTATTTGAGCTAAAAAAATCATCGGTAATTGTAGCTGTTACTGCTAACTCATGAGCACCGACTTCTACTTGAATTAAATTTAAATCAATAATTGCGAATTGTTCAGATTCAATGTTTCCATTCCAATTTATAGAGATTTCTTCACCTTCGTCTAAAGTGTAAACAACGTTAACAGATGTTATATTGTTTTGCCCATTATTCTTCACTTTTAGTTGTGGTAAAATAGATCCGCAATTAATTTGTGAATCTACTGGATTTTCTACCCCAACAAGCTGGATATCATTTGTAGCCAGCTGAGAGCTAGGAAGTTCACTTCTGAAAGCACCTCGCCCATAAGTAGCTGCTGTAATGTTATTGTCAACTGTGTTAATACTCAAATCTGTGACCGATGAGTTAGGAAGGTTGTTGTCAAAAACTTGCCAATCACTATTAGTGTCATTAAACCTGTAAACTCCTAAGCTAGTTCCTAGATAAAGAACATTGTCTATGGTATTAGTTTGATGTTTGATGATGTTTTTAACAACATTAGGTAAAGAGCCTGTAATATCTGTAAAATTGAGACCTTGATTAAGGGATTTCCATACTTTACCACCACCTCCACTAGTTGTAACGTACACAATATTATTATCATTATTATTTACTTCGATTGAAGTAATATTACTAGCGAAAACATTCACACTTGTGAACGTTATACCATGGTCTGTGCTTTGTTGAAGGTTTGAATTCACTCCAACATAAATGTTGTCAGAGTTTATGGGATCTAATTCTAAAACATCAATATTAGTTCCGAAACTTGGGGATACTTCTGTCCAGTTACCTGCGTTAAATTGATATAAGCTACTGTAGCCTGCAAATACTTCACTGTCATTGTTAATAGAAAGTGGTGTAATCCAATTACCAGTGGTAGGAGAGGAGTAGCCATTTGTTCCGCCCGGCTGTCCAGAACTGTTGTTTACGTAAAGTGTACTCCCATTTTGCATGAAGCCATAATAAAAATTATCATCATTTGGATCAATAACGCCTTCCATACCATCTCCACCATGATAACTAGCCCACTGGTTGCTAAATCCAAAGCCGCCGTTATCTTGTGCTCCTCCAGCAATTTTTCCTGAGTCTTGCTTTGAAACTGATATTCTGTAAAACTGAGTTATGGATAAACCAACCGTTAAATCTTCAAATGATGCCCCGCTATCCGTAGACTTAAATACTCCGCCATCAGAACCTACAAATAAGCCATTGTCAAAATCACGAATAAAATGAATGTCTGCATGCGTGTAAGACGCATTTCGTGAGGTCCAATTATTAACTTGAGAAAAAGAATTACCCCCATTGCTTGATTTCCAAATATTTAATACACCAACATATATTTCATTTTGATTTGTATTTGACGCAGATATAGCTAAATCATACCAAGCTTGAGACACACCATCAAAAATATCTGTCGTATTATCCATTTGTGTAAACGTAAGCCCGCTGTCTGTAGATCTATAAATGCCCTGATATCCATAACTAGTGGTTGCAGAAACTATGTATACATAGTTTGAGTTTGCTTGAGTTACATCCATAAATAAACGCCCAGAGTCTACAGGAAGTCCAGAAGAAATTTGAGTAAAAGTATTCCCACTATCTGATGATCTGTAAAACTGTGAGCTAGTTGATGCATAAATAATATTTGGGTTAGTGGGGTTTACTTTAAGATCTCTAAAATTACCTGACTGACTTAGTGTCCAATTGTTTCCAGCATTTATAGTCTTATAAACACCACTACTAGTAGCTACCCAAAGCATATTAGAGTTGTTGGGATTAATGTATATTTCTGAAGTTCTATTAGGTGAATTTGAGGGGTTTAGACCTGTCGGAGTCCAGCTAAGACCACCATTAATTGATTTCCACACCCCTACGCTGTAAGAATCACCTGCATCATCATCTCCAGTAGCTATGTAAATAATATCACTATTATTTTGATCAATCGCTATACCTGATACTCCAATTTGTGGGAGGTCATCAGTAAGAGGTACGTAAGTAACACCTGCATCTGTAGATTTCCAAATACCTCCTGCTGGAGCGCCAACATACATGATATCTGAGTTATTAGGATCAATATTTATGCAATTCACCCGACCTAGGTTTAAATAGTTTGTCGATCGATTTATGAAGTCTGTTGGTCCTAGTGAATACCAGTTACTTTGATCAGCCAAAGAGTTCTGACTCGATGTTCGATATTGTGTTTGGGATTTTTTTTGTTCCCAAACGTTCCATAAATCCTTTGTGGATGGTAAAAACCCATTTAGGTCAACGTAGTTTTCCCATTGCGCTTCCCAACGTTTGAAAGGTTTGTATCCACTTCCCTTAGCATCCTTGTCGTGCGTTTCCCAATAGGCATTTCCTGCAGCTATTATCGCGTCAAAAGTTAATTGACTACTATTAGAGCTTTTTAGCTCCTTCATCCAAGGAGTGTCTAATTCTGTTTGTGCATTTGTAATTACAAAAGATAAAAGGGTTATAAATAAATATTTTTTCATATTGGAATTGTAATAATAAATTTTTTATTCTTTTTCTATGATGTTGCTTAAGTATACTTTCTTATTTACTATCAAGGACTGTATTGTTTACTCGTTGGGTTTTTAGGATACTTACGATGTTTACTTTTGGTTGGATATAAGTTGTGACTTTTTTTCTAGATTTTTAGTTATTTGAAAAATTAAATTTGAGTAAGCTTTCTCTAAAGATTTTTTAGTTAGTTCAAACTCAATTGAATTATTTTGATTGTTACCATACTCAACATTCAATTTGTATGCCAAAGTTTCTAAAACTCTGATTCGTGATACGATACTACTCGAATTTATAGATTCTGGTATTTTTACAACTAGGGCTGAAAATAAATCTCTTAGTGTTTCTTTAGAATTTATTAGTACTTCGTTTTTTCCGTTTGTGATATTTGTAATTAACACGTTGAGTTCTTTAAATTCGACCCATTCTGAGAGTGAAGAATCAATATTTTTTACCACAATAGGACCAGCGATTTTAGCAGTCTCTGTATTTGTTGTGGGAGCTAATTGCTTGTTTACGGAGATTGGAGTTTTTTTTACAGCTTTTTTACAGCTTTGCGCCCCAATTAAGACGTACATACAAAATAAAACTTGTGTAATAAATTTGTAATTTAACATAACCAAATGTATTGATTTTTTCTGCAACGAATTTAAATAATTAAATAGATGAATCTCACAAAAAGATGTTAAATAACCTGATAAATTGCGATTTGCAACTGTAATTACATTGGTATGTTCAATGTTTTCGATAATTACAATTAGGCTTCATTAAAGAGCCTTTTGAGCTGTTTTAGTCCAAGTAAAAGGAGCTACTATTGATTGTTTTTGTAGGGACGTAGTTGGTAGGTAAGCATCAATCCACCACGATACGGAGCAACTTCACCACTGCCGTTAAAGTCTTTGTAGTTACCCCCGTCTAAGTCGATTCGCTCTGGTCCGTCGTAGCCTTTATACATCGACATGGAGTAGCCACCCCCTACAAAAGCTTCCAAAGCCCAGCGTTCATTGAAGCGTTTTTTATATCCTAGTGTGATACCATGAAATACAGCACGACCAGATTTGTGAGTGTAATCATCGAAATCTGGGTTGATTCCTTCCGTGTACTGATCATAAATAATAATATCATACGGTTTTTGCATGGTAAACATTCCAAATCCAAGGTGTCCACCTACAAACCAACCACTGGTATCGTTTTTTTGGTAGTATCGAAACTCAACAAAGGTTTGTGTTAATTGAAAAGGTTCTCCATCGATAGAATCCCAAAACGAACCTAAAACGTCTAACTGAACACTTGTTTTTTTACCTACTTGAAATTCGACACCTATATTAGGGATAAGTACAGCTGCGAGAGGCAGGTTGGCTTTGACTTCTACTTGAGCTGAGGATTTATTTAGCCCTCCAAAAAAAGCACTAAATAATAAGCTCCAAAAACAAAAATTTAGTGTAAGATGGTTTATAAACTTCATATATATTGATTTTTTTATTTTTTTAGTAACCAGCTGCTGGATTGAATTTTATCCCCCAAGCCATCTATCAAAGTAATTCCGAGTTTTTTACATACTGGCGCTTCTGGAATTGATTTGTTGTCTTGATCACCGCCATTAGCAAATGATAGTTCATGGGTTTCCCCGTATGATTCTGCAATCTTAGCAATTGTAGCGCAGACGGTGCGATCAGAATCAATTGAAAGTAGCGCATAGTCGACTGCTTTCAAATTACTTACAATAAAAAGACGTTCTGTTTCTTTTTGAAACTCCTTAGAGCCCTTCAGCGCTCGTTGGTGGTCGTTATTCACAATAACAAACAAGACTTCTGCCAAGTTTTTTGCAGTATTTAGATACTCTATATGGCCTTTGTGCAAGGGGTTAAAATAGCCGCTAACGATAATCCCTTTTTGTTTAGACATGGTTTTTATTTACATCTCAAAAATAGTAAATTTATTTTTGAATAAGTTTTATATCTGATACTATTGAGAAAATATAACCTATTTTTTTTAATGGATTAATTTACGAAGTCATTTAAATAATTATGGATAAAAAATTAAATACAATTTTAGTTACTTTAGGATATATCAATTAATCACTTTTTTAAGGACCTACTCGCGTGAATTCCTTTATTTTATTTCTTATTAAATTGGTAGGTTTTAAATAAGGTTGTAATTTTGTGGATATTATAGTGC
>OJDL01000659.1_pt1 | contig 10735 bp, 8 predicted proteins | sample 1592681 | NCBI WGS metagenome assembly OJDL01 (sample SAMN05416885, study PRJEB24817) | seawater metagenome | isolation source: Sea water | place: Canada:Atlantic | collected 2013-11 | reverse complement strand
TCTACACACTGCATATCGTCGGCAGCGTCAGATGTGTATAAGAGACAGCATTTTTCCTGAAATACTTTTATCTTGAATACGATAAATCATCCCGGCGATTTGTTCTGCTTTGACTGGACAGAGGTTGATGGCGAGGCTGGCAGCATTAAGTCGTGCTGAAAGTTCCCCTAATATCCAATTTACAGTTAGCTTTATGTTGCCACTAGTTTTGACGGCTGTTTCAAAATATTGCCCCATCAGAGAGTCACTACTTAAAATATTAGCATCATAGTCAGACAGGCCGTATTGCTTTATGAAGCGCTTATATCGTGCATCTGGTAGCTCAGGTAGAGACTTGCGAATTTCCTCAATATAAGCTTCTTCTATGACAACAGGGAGAAGATCAGGGCAAGCAAAGTAACGATAATCATTGGCTTCTTCCTTGCTCCGCAGAGATCTTGATTCTTTAGTATCACCATTAAATAGCCTGGTTTCTTGAGTTACCTTTTCTCCATCCTCTATAAGGTAAATTTGACGTTGTACTTCCATATTTATGGCGTCTTCCATGAACTTAAAGGAGTTCAAGTTTTTAGTTTCTGTTCTAGTGCCAAGAGTGTTTCCAGGTTTTCGAATTGAAATATTAACGTCGAAGCGCATTGAGCCTTGGGACATCTCTCCATCACAAATACCCAAAGAGGTCACAATGCTGTGGATTTTTTTTGCAAAGGCTATCGCTTCTTCGGCGTTACCCATATCCGGCTCTGAAACAATCTCTATTAATGGGGTGCCTGCCCGATTTAAGTCGATTCCACTCATGTCCTGAAAGTCATCATGAACCGATTTACCGGCATCTTCCTCTAAATGAGCATGATGTATTCGGATAAGTTTTTTTGTGCCATCCGATAGCTCAATTTCCACTTGACCGGCCCCTACTATCGGTTTTTCTAGTTGCGTAGTTTGATATCCCTTAGGCAGGTCTGGGTAGAAGTAATTTTTTCGCTCAAATACAGAATGTTTTGTAATTTTTGCATCAATGGCTAAGCCAAACATAATTGCTTGACGAAATGCCTCTTTATTAGGAGTTGGTAGCGTGCCAGGCATTCCAAGATCTAAAGCGGATGCTTGAGTATTCGGTTCTGCGCCATAAGCGGTGCTTGACCCAGAGAAAATTTTGGATTTAGTAGCGAGTTGAACGTGAACTTCCAATCCTATAACGGTTTCCCACTCCATTATTTTAGGCTCCCAGTCGATATATCTTCTGCCGTTTGTTGGTGCCATTCAGTAATGCACTGAAATTGATGCGCTACATTTAACATTCGAGCTTCTTCAAAATAGTTACCTATGATTTGCAGGCCTACTGGCTTTTTATCTACAAATCCACAAGGTACAGACATCCCAGGAAGCCCCGCCAAATTTGTTGCGATTGTAAATATATCTTCTAGATACATCGCTATAGGGTCATTACTTTTTGCCCCAAACTTAAAAGCAGGCGATGGGGAGGTGGGCCCCATAATTAAGTCTACTTGCTCAAATGCAGAAACAAAATCTTGTTTAATTAAACGCCTTACTTGCTGCGCTTTGTTGTAATAGGCATCGTAGTAACCTGCAGAAAGACAATAGGTGCCAACCAAAATTCGGCGCTTTACCTCATCTCCAAACCCTTCTGCCCGACTACGCATGTACATATCGTTTAAGTCTTTAGGATTTTTACACCTATATCCATAGCGTACTCCGTCAAACCGCGAGAGATTAGCTGATGCTTCCGCCGGCGCAATGACATAATAGGCGGGAACTGCAAGATCGCTATGAGGCAGGTTAATGTCAACTAAAGATGCCCCTTGCTTTTCCAGTTGGCTCAGTGCTTTTAGCACAAGTTTTTCAGTCTCTGGGTGTAAACCTTCCTGAAAATATTCTTTTGGCACCCCTATTTTTAGATCATCTAGTGGACGAGAAATACCTAATGTATAGTCTGGCACTGATTTGTTTATCGAAGTTGAATCCTTAGGGTCGTGACCGGCCATTACATTAAGCATTAATGCGCAGTCCTCTGCTGTTTTTGCCATAGGTCCTGCTTGATCTAAGCTTGAGGCAAAAGCAATCATGCCCCAGCGAGACACTCTCCCATAGGTGGGCTTAAGGCCCGTTATTCCACAAAGAGCTGCAGGCTGACGAATAGATCCGCCAGTGTCAGTTCCAGTAGCCCCGGGAGCAAGATGACTAGCAATAGCCGCTGCGGAACCGCCAGATGAGCCTCCAGGGACTGTACCAATATCCCAAGGGTTCTTTACAGGGCCGTAGAAACTAGTTTCATTAGATGATCCCATTGCAAACTCATCCATGTTAGTTTTGCCTAAAATTACAGCTCCGGCATAGGAGAATTTTTCAACCACTGTCGCATTGTAGGGAGGGGTAAAGTTGTCCAACATTTTTGAACCACAACTAGTGCGGATACCTTTGGTGCAAAATATGTCTTTATGAGCAATAGGAACACCGCAAAATGTAGAAAATATTCCGGAGGAGCGCTGCTCATCAGCCGACTTCGCTTGGGCTAAAGCTGAGTCTTCATTGACGGTGATGTAGCAGTTATATGTGCTGTTTAGCCTTTGAATACGTTCTAAAAAATGTTGAGTAATCTCTACACTGGAAAATTCGCCTGAATTTAAGCCAGAAATGATAGAGGATATAGTTTTTTTGTGAATATCGTGATCGTTCATAAACTGCTTTTATTCCTTAATCAGTCAATCACTTGGGGGACGAGATAAAACCCTTTTTCCGCTGAAGGGGCAATAGCTTGAAAAGCTTCTCGTTGATTGAGTTCAGTTATTTCATCTGCACGTAGCTGTTGAAACGCATCTGTTGGATGGGCCATTGGGTCAATATTGTCAGTATTTGCGGCTTTTAGCAGATCAACCAATGAGAGTACATCAGCAATACTCTGGGTAGTCTCAGCAATAGTTGTGTCGTCTAGTTTTATGCGCGCTAGCACTGCCAGTTTTTCGATATCTCTATTATTAATAGCCATAGTAGTAGCTCCTGCAATTTTTGCAGCTTGCAGTTCAAGTTAATAGCAATTTGCAGTTTTTAATGGGTTTTGTTGAGCTTAAACAACAAGACATTAAGGTACCACATTCATTCTTTCAGCGGTACTGCATATAAGACGATTTGCATGCAGATAAAGGTCTTTTTTAGCCTCAGCAGAACAGCATAAAATTGTTACCATCTATACAACATAGAACTTGCTCTCGACCCTTGTGATTATTAGTGTTAAAGCGCACTTTTTAAGTGTTAAGATGTGACTCTGAAATTAAGAAAATTAAGGGAAGTAAGCATGCTAAAAAGATTACGTGGAATGTTTTCGAATGACCTCTCTATTGATCTGGGGACAGCTAATACGCTTATATACATCAAAGAGAAAGGCATAGTGCTCAACGAGCCCTCTGTAGTGGCTATTCGTCACCATAATGGCCAGAAGATGGTTGATGCTGTAGGCGTAGAGGCAAAACGCATGCTTGGCCGCACCCCTGGAAATATAACTGCTATTAGGCCGTTGAAGGATGGTGTGATAGCTGATTTTCAAGTTACTGAAAAAATGCTCCAGTACTTTATCAAAAAGGTCCATGCGCACAACTTAATCCCGCCGAGCCCGAGAGTTCTCATTTGTGTTCCCTGCGCGGCAACAGAGGTAGAAAAAAGAGCTATTCGTGAATCAGCCTATAGTGCTGGGGCTAGAGAGGTTTTTTTGATTGAAGAGCCCATGGCTGCTGCCTTAGGGGCCGGAATGCCTGTAGATCAGGCCTGTGGGTCTATGGTGGTTGATATAGGTGGAGGCACCACAGAAATTGCCATTTTATCGTTGAATGGAGTAGTTTTTTCCCATTCAGCGCGTATTGGCGGTGATCGTTTTGATGAGGCTATTGGTAATCATGTACGACGCAAGTATGGCAGTGTAATTGGTGAAACAACAGCTGAGCGCATTAAGTTTGAGGTTGGAAGTGCCTACCCAGCAAAAGAAATACGGGAAATTGACATTAGAGGTCGAAACCTGGCCGAAGGAGTCCCAAAGAGCATCGTCTTAAATAGCGACGAAGTATTGGAAGCACTACAAGAGCCATTAACAGGAATAGTTCAAGCGGTAAAGTTAGTGTTAGAGCAATCTCCACCTGAGTTGGCTTCCGATATAGCGGAAACTGGAATTATTTTAACTGGCGGAGGAGCCCTTCTGCGTGACCTGGACCGTCTTCTTGCTCATGAGACTGGTTTGCCAGTTGTCATAGCCGACGACCCTCTCACCTGTGTAGCCAGAGGTGGAGGAAAAGCTTTGGAAACTATGGATAGACGGCATATGGACGTGATGACATATTGATATAGATTGCATTCGTCTGATAAGTCTATATTTTTTCTCTTGGTCTGAGATTTAACCACTGTGGAGTAAGGTGATATAAAAAATCTTTTTTTTAATAGCCTCTCATATGCCCGACGAATGTTTATTTTATTCTTCGTCGCCTGTTTTTTGCTTCTCATTGATACTACTACTCAGTGGCTGAAACCACTGCATGTATGGGTTGCTGAAGTTACTGTACCTGTTTATTCGGCAGCAATGCTACTAAGCTGGTTTGATGAGGCGGCAGAAGACGTTGCTGGCGTCGCTAACTTTCAAAAAGAAAATGAACTTCAAAAGACAGAGTTATTGATTCTTAAGGGGCGACTTCAGCTAATGGCCGGTCTCATCGCTGAGAATGCCCGGCTTCGAAATTTAATGAATGCCTCAGATTTATTAAAACATAGTGTTCTGGTTACAGAATTAATAGGAATATCCCCTGATCCATTAAGCCACACCATTATAATTAATCGTGGAAAAGACTATAAGGTATTTAAGGGTCAAGCAGTTCTTGATTCAGATGGATTAATGGGGCAGGTCATGGAGGTATATCGCTCCAGCAGTAAAGTGTTGTTGATAAGCGACAGTTCGCATGCGCTGCCTGTCCGGGTTTTAAGAAATGGCATGCGTTTTATTGCCGAAGGGGAGGGTAGTTATAAAAAACTCAACCTGCGTTACGTGAATCCTAATGCAGATATAAAAGTAGGCGATCAGCTTGTTAGTTCAGGTCTTGGCAAGCGATACCCTTCTGGATATCCAGTTGGGACCGTCGTTTCTATTGATGCTTTAATCGATAACCTTTACCTGAAAGTAAGCCTTGAGCCCTCAGCTCGAATAGATCGCAGTCGTTACCTATTGCTAGTATCCGAAACTGTAGAAAAATTTGGAGCAGAAGAGGATGCTAAATAGCAACTATTTCTACCCCAGCCTCTCTTTTTTGGCGGCATTGTTACTGCAAATTATCCCGATTAACGGCTCTATTGCTTACTGGAGACCGCAGTTTTTATTGTTACTTGTATTTTATTGGTTATTTTATGGACGATCGAAATATGGAGTAGGTTTTGCATGGATGATTGGAATAATACTTGATATGTTTGCGGGAGAAATGTTTGGTCGCTATGCGATAACTTTTTCGTTGTGTGCTTATTTTTTGATTTTACTAAGCAAGCGATTGCATCACTTTGGCATATTCCATCAGGCTGTTTTAATTTTTTTCATGGTTTTATTAAATCAATTATTGGTGACTAGTATTTCTCTGCTATACCGAGCAGATTGGAGCGTTGCTTTATTGATGGGTTCTTCGCTCACATCTGCACTGATTTGGCCGCTACTAGCATTAGTAATGAATAAGATTTTCAGTAGATAAAAGACTAAAGCAGAATTTTTTTTATAGTCAGAAAAAGCTAAACTTTATACATCGACTGGAGTGAAAGTATGCAAGTTAGGAGTATTTTTTGGTTCAAGCTAAAAGGTTAAAAATTTTTTCTCGCGTGGTAATTTTGTTGTCAGCATCAGTTGTCGTTGCTGGCAGCTTATATGTCACTAAAGATGTTGTTGGTAATATTGGCGCTTATCGCCTAGAAATTAATAAGTTCATATCAAATGTATTTGAAGCAAGAGTAGAAATTCCTAAAATAAACGGAAAATGGCATAAATTTTCCCCACAAATTTCTGCTACAGAGATATTAATATATGCCGAAAATGATAATAAGCCAGCTGTCACCATTGATCGGGCAAGTATTGAAGTTAGCTTAATAAAAAGTATCTTTTCTTGGCGGTTGGTATCGCGAGAGTTAAATATTGATCATATAAGTATTTCTATGAATGAGTCTGCTTTAGGTTCTTGGACTATTGCTGGAAAACATTTTGGAGTAAAAAATACTGGATTTTTAGATAGCATACTTAGCAGTCGCCATTTGGAAATTAAATCGATTAACTTGAAGTTAAAATTTATATCAGGGGTTGAGTCGGCCATAAATGTTAAAAATGTCCGCCTGGAAAACAAAGGTGATTTTCACCGTCTACTAAGTACAGTCAATCTAACCGAGGCAGAACATGCGGTTGATGTTATTATTGAGGCTAATGGCAATGGAAATAACATAGACGATTTCGATATATTAGCCTATTTAAAATTTAACCATATCAACTTCAACAGCACTCTTAATAGCCTAGTGCAAAGAATTTTCCCAAGTATAGCTGAGCATGTTGTTGGCTTTAAAGCCAACGTTAATGCAGAAATGTGGGTTTCAGCTGCAAAAAATGAAAAGATTACGTTACTTGGTAATTTTAATTCTAAGCACATTTATCATAGTGCACTTAGGGATACAGGCCCCGTTGAGGGCCTAAGTGCCAACATTGTTGGCTTGCATAGTCCTAGTGATGGCTGGAGTCTTAATTTATCGGATCTAAGTCTCAACTTCGATGGCCTGCAGATCAAACCTTTGCAAGCTGGCCTTAGTCAGAAGTCTTCTGGAAAAGTGAAGACTTCAACCTTGTCCTTGGATCACATTGACTTGAAATTGCTTGGGAGTATTCTGGAGAAGCTTCCTTACGCCCCTGAACCCTTCTTTAATTTTTTTCAGCAGTTAAAACCCATAGGTAATATCCGTAACTTTCATTTAACCTTAAGTGAAGAAAATGACAATCCTGATATCTACTTGAAAGCTAATTTAGATGATGTCTCGATAGAATCGTGGGCTGGAAGGCCGGGATTTCGTCAAGTTAATGGCTATATGGAGATGCATAACAAGAAAGGTTTTCTTGAGCTAGATAGCCCCAATGGTTTTTCATTGCACTTACCTGGAATTTTTGATGATTTTGTTTATCGCAGTTCAATTAAAGGTCGGATAGCTTGGCATCAAGATCTTGAAAGCGGGTTTACAAAGATTTTCAGCGGCCCCTTGCAGATGCAAGGAGTTGAAGGCCAAGCAAATGCTTATTTTTACTTAGATATTCCTGCGATGTCAGTAGGCTTGGATTCACAGCTGTACCTTTCTATGGGCGTGCGAAATATTGATTCTCGATACAAGGATAGCTACCTTCCTGACAATTTAAATTTGAATTTAAGTAAGTGGATAGATCAAGCGATGATTGATGTGAAGTTTTCAGAAGCTGGATTTGTATGGCAGGGGCCTATAGGTAATAAAAAACTAGAAAAAAATAGAGCAGGCTCAACTCAAATTTATATGCAAGCAATCGATGGAGAGCTTAAATTCCACCAAGATTGGCCATCTGTGACGAAGTTAAATGCAATAGTGGCAGTAGATTCATCCATGGTTGACGCTAAAATTATCAGCGCCAGTATTGAAGAAGCAAAAATCAACAATATAGCGCTATCTATTAAAAAAGAAAGTAACAAAGCCCCTTACCTCAGTGTTATTGGTGATATTAAGTCAGACCTTGGTGGGGCTGTAGGCGTGCTTCAAAATTCACCTTTGAGGTCTAGAGTCGCAGGGTTGTCTAATTGGAATTTATCTGGTGAAAGTGATATTTCTTTAGATTTAAAAATACCACTTACAGAAAGCAAGACGGATAGTCGTTATCACGTAGACATGGCAATTAATCAAGGTTTAATGTCGCTACCGGATACTGAAATTTTACTAGAGCAGTTAGAGGGAGTTCTGAGCTATCGCGATCAAAAAGGTTTGTTTTCCCCTTCAATAACTGGATATATTTTTCACGAACCGTTTTCAGCTAGCCTGCATACACTTAAAGATAACCTTTCAATTGAGATGCTTGGCAATCTAACCATGAACTCACTCACCCAGCTTGTGAGCCTGCCTCCTGATGATATTCTTGGGGGAAAAACAGATTTTATCGCTAAAATTATTGTCCCATTAGAGGATGCGTCGCTCCCTATCCAGCTAAAGATCAGTGCAAACACGAAAGGAATAAAGGTCAACCTACCCTCGCCATTTGGCAAGAAAGTTGGAACTAGAGAGGATGTTGAGGCGCAAATCGCTTTTAGCGATCCAGTAGACCTAAAAATTCAAATAGGTGAAGATATTAAATCACGCCTAGAACTTAAGAATGGCTCCATAGTTAGGGGAATTTTGGCCATTAAAAGCGATCGTCTAGAGCTTCCTGCTGAAGGCCAGTTTCTCACAATTGGGCATTTAAAGTCATTCCCTTTAACCCAGTGGCAAGAGGCATCTAAAAAAATATTTAATATGGAGGAAAAAAGCAAAAGCAAGTTAACCCCTCTTTTTGACATTTTGATTGATGAAGTGGATGTTGTTGGTTTGAGTCTTAAAAAGGCAGTTTTCATTGGCGGCTATCAGGCTGGCGATTGGATGGTGGGAATTAAAAGTGATCGACTGGAAGGGCATCTTTGGATGCCCAAAGATTCCTCTTCCCCTATGCTGGTCGACCTAGAAAGGCTTTTTTTACCAGCTCCCTCTGAGGGCGGAGCAGAGAAAAAAGAAATAATTCCTAGCGATTTACCCTATCTTCAATTATCAGTTAGAAATTTCAATGTCGGAGATAAACGGTTTGGTGAAGCTAGTCTGTTAATGAAGCCCCAAGAAAAAGGTGTCAAAATTACGGGCATAGATGCCAACCTTTTAGGGCTTAATATCGGCGACAAAGATAGTGAAGCTGATCTTGAGTGGACGGTAGACGGAAATGTACACCATACCTCTTTTAGCGGCTTACTACATGTGAGTGATGTTGGTGAGATAATGAAAGCATGGGGTTTCTCTGAAATTATAGATAGCAAGAAGGCTCGATTTTCATCTCAATTGAGCTGGCCTGGCAGGCCTTGGGAAATATCTCCAGACGTCCTTAAGGGGTCGGTTTCTATGCGTCTTGAAGATGGGCATTTTTATCAGAAATCTTCTGGTGCCGCGAATGCTTTAATACGATTAGTGAGTCTATTCAATTTTGATAATTGGGTTCGTCAGTTGCAGCTTGATTTTTCATATCTCTACGAAAAAGGTATGAGTTACAATAAAATGGAGGGAGGCCTGATATTTGAGGAGGGTGAGTTGACCTTTGATCCCCCTGTGAATGTGAACTTGCCTTCTGGAAATATAAAACTAGAGGGATCAGCCAGCCTGATTTCTGAGGAAATCGATGCCCAGTTGGTAACAACACTTCCCGTAAGCAAAAATCTTCCCTGGGTTGCCGCTGCAGTTGGAGGCTTGCCAGTTGCTGCAGGTGTTTTCATCACCGGTAAGGTGTTCGAGAAACAAGTGAAAAAGTTGTCTAGCATCAGTTATAGCATCAAAGGATTGTGGAGCGCCCCAAAAGTAGAGATGGAAAATATTTTCAACATAGATACCTCTAGTGAAAAAAAATCTCAAAAAAAAATAAATAAAGCTAATTTAACAGCGGAGGTGGAGGATAATGAGTGACTTGGGTTTACTGCCAAAGGTGGCCGCTATTCAAATGGCCGGCAGTAGAAATCTAGAAGTTAATCTGGATGAGGCTCAATCTTTAATCGAATTAGCTGTCAAAAAAGGCGCACAGTTATTGGTGCTTCCAGAAAACTTCGCCTATCTTGGATGTAAGGAAATAAGCAGTATTGCGAAAATAGAAAAATCTATAGGCCCAGCTCGAAAATTTCTATCAGAACAGGCAATCAAGCATAAAGTCTGGATTGTAGGTGGAACTATCCCGGTAGCTGCGCCTACTCTTCCAGACGGGTTAGAAAAGCGCATGCCATCAGCTAGCTGCTTTGTTGTTGATGACAGTGGCTGTGAGGTAGCTTGCTATCAGAAAATGCACCTTTTTGATGCTAGTGTCGATGATAAGAAAGGTAGTTATTTAGAATCTTCTGAATACAGCCCAGGGAATGCCCCTGTCGTGGTCGATACACCGTTCGGCAGGTTGGGGTTGGCAATTTGTTATGACTTGCGGTTTCCTGAATTATTTCGCTACCTTACAGAGCATGGTGCGGAGTTAATTGCTATACCCTCAGCGTTTACTTCAAAGACGGGTGAGTTTCATTGGAATTTATTATTGAGAGCACGAGCAGTTGAAAATTTAACATATATTATTGGAGCTAATCTGGGTGATAGGGATCATCCAAAGCGGCCAACTTGGGGTGGTTCGGCAATTATCGACCCATGGGGCAAGGTAATTAGTGAGATGCAAGAAGGTTCTGGTGTAGTGACAGCCAGCATTGACTTGGCTTATTTGAACGATACCCGTATTAAGTTTCCTGTTAACAAACATAGGCGATTTAGCTTGGCAAAACCTCAATCTAGTTCAAATTAAGTATTAAAAATAATTTTTGATTTATTTGTATGACTAGCACCTGGTATAGAATACATATAGTATTCGGCCTGATTATCACCTCGTGACCAGACATAGCAGCACAGATGTCCTGTAAGATAAAATCTGTCTCTTATACACATCTCCGAGCCCACGAGACTC
>OJDL01000653.1_pt1 | contig 10797 bp, 5 predicted proteins | sample 1592681 | NCBI WGS metagenome assembly OJDL01 (sample SAMN05416885, study PRJEB24817) | seawater metagenome | isolation source: Sea water | place: Canada:Atlantic | collected 2013-11 | reverse complement strand
CACTGCATATCGTCGGCAGCGTCAGATGTGTATAAGAGACAGTTGCTGTATGGGCCACACTAAAAGGAATAAAACTTCCCGATTGGAAATATTTTGAAGGTACACCTAGTCGCAAAATTAAAGGTCGTTTTGATGAACTATCTAAAGTTCGAAAATTTCGTGAATCTGTACCTAATTGGATTGACGAATTAGGGGTTAAAGAACTAGGGGAAGCTAAATGGACGAAGGAGTTAGCAATGCAAAATAAACAAGCAGATGTAATCCTAAGAGTTAATACCCTAAAAACGACCAAGTCTGACTTGAAGCTTAAACTTGAGTCTGAGGGTATTGAAACTTCAGAAATCAAGGGATATCCTTATGCTTTACAGCTAAAGGAACGATCCAATGTGTTTACTACAGAGGCTTTTAAAGATGGTTGGTTTGAAGTTCAAGATGCCTCCTCTCAACTAGTAGCTGACTTTTTGGACGTCAAGCCAGGAATGAAAGTGGTTGATTGCTGTGCTGGTGCCGGTGGAAAAACCTTACACCTTTCTGCTCTTATGGAAAACAAAGGCTCAGTTGTGGCTATGGATATTTATGAAAGTAAATTGAAAAAACTAAAAATTAGAGCCAAAAGAGATGGTGCTCACAACATAGAAATGAAAGTGATTGACTCTACAAAGCCAATCAAAAAATTACATGGGAAAGCAGATCGTTTGTTGATTGATGCGCCCTGTTCAGGTTTGGGGGTTTTGAGACGAAATCCAGATTCTAAATGGAAGTTAGAGCCTGAATTTATAAACAGAATTCGCAAAACTCAACAAGAAGTATTACAACAATATTCTAAAATGGTGAAACCTAAAGGGAAAATGGTCTATGCGACTTGTTCTGTATTGCCATCAGAAAATGAAACTCAAATTAAAACCTTTTTGAAATCTGAGTCTGGTACCGATTTTACATTCATAAAAGATAAAAAAATTCTAGCCCACGAAACTGGATATGATGGTTTCTATATGGCTCTCTTAGAAAAAAATTAAGTCGATAATGATTTTTGTTATAATTTACAATAATGGCTCAGTTAATTGATGTTCAAAACTAGTGAATAACTCCTACAAATAGGAAGTGAAATCGTTTAGAATTACTCGTAAAAATCCTAAATTTGTAGTTTAGAATAATATTCAAAATAAAACGGATGATTCATTTCTTTGGAAACCTTGACACTAAGGTTTTTGCGGTTCAAACAGTAAACGACATTACTTATGAAACTAGTGCCAAACTCAAATGGCTTTTTGGCGATCAACCAAAAATAGAACGCACCACACTCGATTCAAAATTTGTTGGACCACGCGCTGCAATGATTACGCCCTGGAGTACAAATGCCGTAGAAATCACCCAAAACATGGGAGTTGAAGGTATAATTAGAATTGAGGAATTTAATAGTTGTGAAAGTAGTTACACTGATTTTGACCCAATGATTTATGAGTTTTTTGAAAACTTAAATCAAAGGTCTTTTAATATTAATGTTGCTCCTGAACCAATTCTCAACATTACTGATATTTCTGATTATAATAAACAAGAAGGATTATCTTTAAATGAAGACGAAGTTAACTATCTTAATCAGGTAAGTGAAAAAATTGGAAGACCACTTACAGATTCTGAAGTTTTTGGGTTTTCACAAGTAAATTCAGAACACTGCCGTCATAAAATATTTAACGGGACATTTATTATTGATGGAGAAGAAAAGTCAACTTCGTTATTTAAACTAATAAAAGAAACCTCCAAACAACATCCCAACACTATTGTGTCTGCCTATAAAGACAATGTCGCATTCATCAAGGGTCCTGTAGTTCAGCAATTCGCCCCTAAGAGTGCGGATAAACCAGATTATTACACCACAGAAGATTTTGAATCTGTGATCTCTATAAAAGCTGAAACTCATAACTTCCCAACAACAGTTGAACCATTTAATGGTGCTGCTACAGGATCTGGAGGCGAAATTAGAGACCGTCTTGCAGGAGGTAAAGGATCTTTACCATTAGCGGGTACAGCGGTCTATATGACATCTTATTCACGATTAAATGAAAACCGACCATGGGAGTCAAAGTTTAAAGAACGGGAATGGCTTTACCAAACTCCAATGGATATTTTGATCAAAGCATCAAATGGCGCGTCTGATTTTGGAAATAAGTTTGGGCAACCCCTAATTTGTGGTTCCGTACTAACTTTTGAACACCAAGAAGAAGCACAACGTTTAGGGTTTGATAAAGTTATAATGCAAGCTGGTGGTATCGGATACGGAAAAGCAGATCAAGCTTTAAAAGATATACCCAAAAAAGAAGATAAAATTGTCATCCTTGGAGGAGAAAATTACCGTATTGGAATGGGAGGAGCAGCTGTTTCTTCTGCGGATACAGGAGCTTTATCTAGCGGAATTGAACTCAATGCTGTGCAACGCTCAAATCCTGAAATGCAAAAGCGAGCTGCTAATGCTATTCGAGGTATGATTGAAAGCGAAGAGAACTTCATTGTTTCTATTCATGACCATGGGGCTGGAGGCCATCTAAACTGTCTCTCTGAATTAGTTGAAGATACTGGTGGAAAAATTGACTTGGACCAACTTCCTGTGGGAGATCCTACCCTATCAAATAAAGAATTAATTGGAAATGAATCTCAAGAACGAATGGGACTTGTTATTTCTGAAAAACATATTGAAACCTTACAAAAAATTGCAGATAGAGAACGCTCTCCAATGTATACAGTAGGAGAAGTTACTGGAGACCATCGATTTGTATTTGAGTCTAAATCCAACGGAAACAAGCCAATGGACTTTAACTTAAAAGACATGTTTGGAAGTTCACCTAAAACCATTTTAAAAGATAAAACAATTGTTAGGAGTTATAAATCTGTTTCTTACTCTGTTGATTTATTCCAAACCTATCTTGAATCTGTATTAAAACTTGAATCTGTTGCATGTAAAGACTGGTTAACAAACAAGGTAGACCGCTGTGTTGGCGGAAAAGTAGCTAAACAACAGTGTGTAGGCCCCTTGCAATTACCCTTAAATAATGTTGGAGTAATGGCGTTGGATTACAACAGTCAAGAAGGAATTGCTACCTCAATTGGACATGCACCAATTGCAGCATTAATAGATCCTAAAGCCGGTAGTCGTGTTGCCATTACAGAAGCACTTACCAATATTGTTTGGGCCCCTTTAAAAGAAGGGCTGCATAGTATTTCACTGTCTGCCAATTGGATGTGGCCTTGTAAAAACGAAGGCGAAGATGCGCGCTTATACAGCGCAGTTGAGGCTATTTCTGAATTTGCAATTGACCTGGGAATTAATGTGCCTACTGGAAAAGATTCGCTCTCAATGAAGCAGAAATACCCTGAAGGGGATGTGGTTTCACCAGGAACCGTTATTATCTCAGCCGCAGGTAACTGCAATGCTATTTCCAAAGTAGTTGAACCCTTACTTAAAGCCAATGCAGGTTCTATATATTACATTAACATCTCTCAAGATAATTTTAAATTAGGAGGAAGTGCATTTGGGCAAGTATTAAATAAAATTGGAAATGAAACCCCAAATGTAAAAAGTGCTTCTTATGTAAAGAACGTTTTTAATACGCTACAAGATTTAATTAAAAAAAACAAAATTGTAGCTGGTCACGATGTCGCTTCGGGTGGCTTGATCACAACCTTACTAGAACTGTGTTTCTCAGACACCAATTTAGGAGCAGATTTAAATTTCAACGAACTTAAGGAGTTGGATAGTATTAAATTATTATTTGCTGAGAATTCTGGTATTGTATTTCAATCGACAGATGCTTCTGTAGAAGTAAATCTATCTAAAGCCTCTATTGAATTTTACAAAATTGGAGACGTTACAACCCAACCCAGTCTAAACCTTGTCAACGGAGCAGATGAGTTTTCATTAAACATTGCTGAGCTCAGAGATCTATGGTATGAAACTTCTTTCTTATTAGATCAAAAACAAACTGCTAATGGATTGGCTCAAAGCCGATATGAAAACTATAAAAATCAACCTCTATGTTTTAAATTTCCTGAACAATTTACAGGGAAACTACCAATCAAATCTGCAGAAAGACCAAAAGCAGCAATCATCAGAGAAAAAGGAAGTAACTCTGAGCGTGAAATGGCCAATGCCATGTATTTGGCAGGATTTGATGTGAAAGATGTTCACATGACAGATTTAATTTCTGGTCGTGAAACACTTGAAGACATTCATTTTATTGGTGCTGTTGGTGGATTTAGTAATAGTGATGTTCTTGGTTCTGCTAAGGGCTGGGCAGGCGTTTTTAAATATAATGAGAAAGCTAAATTAGCACTCAAGAAATTCTTTTCTAGGGAAGATACTTTATCCATTGGTATTTGTAATGGATGTCAACTTTGGATGGAATTAGGCCTTATAAACCCTGAGCATAGCGAACATGGTAAAATGGGCTATAATGATTCTCAAAAACATGAAAGTGCATTTACTTCAGTAACCATTCAAAAAAACAACTCAGTGATGTTATCATCACTAGAGGGCAGTACTTTGGGAGTTTGGATATCACACGGGCAAGGAAAGTTTGATCTTCCATATGAAGAATCTAGATACCATATTGTTGGAAAATATGCTTATAACTCATACCCTCACAATCCTAATGGTTCTGATTTTAATACTGCAATGATGTGTGATGTTTCTGGTCGTCATTTAGTGACGATGCCACACATTGAACGCTCAACATTTCAATGGAACTGGGCTCATTATCCTGATAAGAGATCTGATGAAGTATCCCCTTGGCTAGAAGCGTTTGTTAATGCTAGACAATGGGTGAATAATTTTAAATAATATTATTTCTTTATACAAAATAATCTGTTTTGGAATTTATAAAGATTGGTGTTTGATAGTAGCTTTAAAATTAGTAATTTGCATGTTCACAAGCTTATTACATCAAGATGAAACCAATTACTCGATTATTTGACTTTGCATATTATCAGCTAGAAACACATAATTTAGAGGACGCTCTCATCACTAAAAAGGACGGTAATTGGGTTAAAACGTCAACAAAAGAATACCTTAATAAAGCCAATGCTCTCAGTAGAGCTTTATTGAAGTTAGGCGTCCAAAGGGGAGATAAAATAGCCGTCATATCTACAAATAATCGTACAGAATGGTGTATTGTAGATGTAGGTGTTCTTCAGTTAGGCGCCCAAAACATTCCTATTTACCCTACAATATCATCTAAAGATTATGAATATGTTTTAAACCACAGTGAAGCGGTCTACTGTTTTGTATCTGATGAAGAAGTTTATAATAAAGTTCTCAAAGTAAAAGACAATACAAAACTTAAAGAGGTTTATAGTTTTGATGAAATTGCTGGATGCAAAAATTATACTGAATTATTTGAACTCGGAGCTGATACAAGTACACAAGGCGAGGTCGAATTGCGAAAATCTGAAGTCCTTCCATCGGATTTAGCAACCATCATTTATACGTCAGGCACTACAGGGAAACCAAAAGGGGTCATGTTATCTCATTACAATGTTGTTGAAAATATTCTTGCAGGCCTCCCAAGATTACCTTTAATGGAAAGAGCAAGAGTACTAAGTTTTCTGCCTTTGTGTCATATTTTTGAACGCGTATTAATTTACATATATCAATATGCTGGAGTGAGTATTTATTTTGCTGAATCTATTGATAAAATTGGTGAGAACGCACAAGAGATTAAGCCAAACTTAATGAGTGTAGTTCCTAGATTACTGGAGAAAGTCTTTAATAAAATTAATGCGAAAGGAAGTGAATTAACAGGACTTAAAAGAGTACTTTTTTTCTGGGCTATCAAACTAGGGGAAAGATATGAACCTTATCAATCTAATGGCTTTTGGTATGAATTTCAACTAAAAGTAGCACGGAAACTAATTTTCAGTAAATGGAAAGCAGCTCTTGGTGGAGAGCTCAATACTATGGTTTCAGGAAGTGCTGCACTTCACCCAAGATTAGCAAGGATATTTTGTGCTTCAGGAATGATGATTATGGAAGGCTATGGCCTGACAGAAACATCTCCTATTGTTTCAGTAGCAATGTACTCAGGTAAAAATTTCAAACTTGGAACCGTTGGAAAACCAATTTCAAATGTAGAAGTAAAAATTGCTGAAGACGGCGAAATTCTAATCAAGGGGCCTAATGTAATGCAGGGGTATTATAAAGATCCTGAAAAAACTGCAGAAGTTATGAGTGGGGATTATTTTCATACTGGAGACAAAGGGGAATTGGATGCAGATGGTTTTTTGAAAATAACAGGTCGAAAAAAAGAAATGTTTAAAACATCTGGAGGAAAATACATCATACCAACGCTTATTGAAAATGATTTAAAAGAATCTAATTTCATCGAACAGGTCATGGTTATCGGAGAAAACCAAAAAATGCCTGCCGCTATAATTCAACTTAATTTTGAATTTATTTACGAATGGATTAAACATAAAAAAATCAATATCGACCCTAAGCCTGAAGCCATTTGTAATTCAGATATCATTAAAGAACGTATACAACTTGAAATTAATATTTCTAACCAGCGTTTTGGAAAATGGGAACAAATTAAAAGGTTTGAACTAACTCCTGAAGTTTGGTCTATTGAAGGTGGTCACCTAACGCCTACTATGAAAATGAAACGAAGTGTCATTTTTGAAAAGTATAAACATTTATCCGAAAAGATCTATACAGATAATTAACAAACACTAAGTCTTAATGTTTTAAATCATAAAAAGCTATGCATGCATAACTTTTGTATGTTTTACTATGCGTGCATAATAAAAATTCTTATATTTGAAATAAGATAATATTAGAGCGATGAAAGATAAAACTATTGATTATGTTTTAAGAACCACCTGGTTAGCAGTCCAAAAAATGTATAATGAGGAGGCTTCAAATTATGGAATCACAATGGCAACTGGATTTACTCTGTTAAGTGTAGACCCACAAAATGGAACGCCCTCTACTTCTTTAGGCCCAAAAATGGGAATGGAAGCTACAAGTCTATCAAGAATATTAAAAACATTAGAAAGCATGAATTTAATAGAAAGGTTGCCTAATCCAAATGATGGTCGTGGAGTGCTTATACATTTAACCAAGCAAGGGATAAAAAATAGAGAAGAGGTTAAGCAAAATGTTTTAAAGTTTAACAGTATTATCAAAGAAGAAGTTTCTGAAGAAAAACTAAAAAACTTCTTCGAAGTTTCTGACTCAATAATGAATCTAATATCAAATAAAAAAATATTCTAATAAACCTATTTATATAGATGAAAACAAGAAGAATTAAAAAAGTTGCTATTATTGGCTCAGGGATTATGGGAAGTGGAATCGCTTGTCATTTTGCTAATATTGGAGTCGAAGTGTTACTCTTAGACATTATACCTAGAGAGCTAACTGAAAAAGAAAATAGTAAAGGATTAAGCTTTGAAGATAAAGTTGTTAGAAATCGTCTGGTGAATGAGGCACTTAGCAGTTCGTTAAAGTCTAAACCCTCCCCTATTTATCACCAGAAATTTGCTAATCGAATTACGACTGGAAACCTTGAAGATGACATACATAAGGTGGCCAATGTTGACTGGATTATGGAAGTCGTAGTGGAACGATTAGATATCAAAAAACTAGTATTTGAAAAACTGGAAAAATTCAGAACCCCTGGAACCTTAATAACTTCTAATACATCTGGTATCCCCATAAAGTTTATGAGTGAAGGGCGTAGTGAAGATTTTCAAAAACACTTTTGTGGAACGCACTTCTTTAACCCTGCGCGCTATCTAAAATTATTTGAAATTATCCCAGGTCCTAAAACAGCTTCTGATGTTCTTGACTTTTTAGGAAGTTATGGAGAAAAATTTCTAGGCAAAACATCTGTAATTGCAAAAGACACACCAGCATTTATTGGAAATAGAGTCGGTATTTTTAGCATTCAAAGTTTATTTCACGCCGTTAAAGATTTAGATCTTACAGTTGAGGAAGTAGATAAGTTGTCAGGACCAGTCATTGGTCGACCAAAATCAGCCACTTTTAGAACGGTAGATGTTGTTGGCTTGGACACATTGGTTCATGTGGCTAACGGAATAAAAGAAAATTGTCCTAAAGATGAACGTCTCGAGCTATTTGAATTACCAGAATTCATCACTACCATGATGGGAAACAAATGGTTAGGAACCAAAACAAAACAAGGGTTTTATAAAAAATCGGTCTCAGCTGAAGGCAAAAAGGAAATTTTAAGTTTAGATTTAAACACTCTAGAATACCGTTCTGCAAAACGTGCTAAATTTGCCACCTTAGAGCTCACTAAAACTGTCGACAAAGTTGTAGACCGCTTTAAAATCTTAGTCGGCGGGAAAGATAAGGCAGGAAAATTTTACCGAAAAAGTTTTACAGCACTGTTTGCTTACGTCTCAAATAGAATTCCAGAAATCACTAACGAACTCTATAAAATTGATGATGCCATGAAGGCAGGATTTGGCTGGGAACATGGCCCTTTTCAAATATGGGACGCTATTGGAGTCGACAAAGGGATCGAATTAATGAATGCAGAAGGATTAGAACCTGCTGCATGGGTTAATGAAATGTTAGCATCCGGAAGCACCTCATTTTATTCGATAAAAGAAGGCGCAACCTATGCTTATAATATCCCTAGCAAATCACAAACGAAAGTTCCAGGTCAAGACAGTTTTATAATTTTAGATAACATTAGAAAAACAAACGAAGTATTTAAAAACTCTGGCGTTGTAATAGAAGATATCGGAGATGGTATTCTTAATTTAGAATTCCAATCAAAAATGAACACTATTGGTGGCGATGTTTTAGCTGGGTTAAATAAAGCAATTGATTTAGCTGAAAAAGATTTTGCAGGATTAGTCATAGGTAACCAAGCAGCAAACTTTTCAGTAGGTGCTAATATTGGTATGATTTTTATGATGGCTGCAGAACAAGAATATGACGAACTTAATATGGCAATCAAATACTTCCAAGATTCCATGATGCGCATGCGTTACTCTTCAATCCCAACCATCTCTGCGCCACATGGCATGGCATTGGGTGGCGGTTGTGAATTATCTCTTCATGCAGACAAAGTTGTAGCGGCTGCAGAAACTTATATGGGGCTTGTAGAATTTGGTGTCGGTGTGATTCCTGGTGGGGGTGGCTCAAAAGAAATGGCTTTAAGAGCTCAAGATCAATTCCAAAAAGGCGATGTACAATTAAACGTATTACAAGAACACTTCTTAACTATTGGGATGGCAAAAGTGTCTACATCTGCTTATGAAGCATTTGACTTAAACCTTTTACAAAAAGGAAAAGATGTTGTTGTTGTAAACAAAGACAGACAGATAGCAGTTGCAAAACAACATGCTAAATTAATGGCGGAAAGCGGCTATACACAACCTACAAAGAGAACAGATATAAAAGTATTGGGAAAACAAGCTTTGGGTATGTTTTTAGTAGGTACCGATTCCATGCAAGAGAGCAATTACATTTCTGAACATGATATGAAAATCGCAAATAAATTAGCCAATGTAATGGCTGGAGGTGATTTATCTGAACCCACTTTAGTATCTGAACAGTATTTATTAGATTTAGAACGGGAAGCCTTTTTAAGTTTATGTACCGAGCGAAAAACCTTAGAACGCATACAACATATGTTAAAAACTGGAAAACCTTTAAGAAACTAAACACATGAAACAAGCATATATCGTTAAAGCCTATAGAACCGCTGTTGGGAAAGCTCCAAAAGGCGTGTTCCGTTTTAAAAGAACCGATGAATTAGCAGCCGAAACCATCAAATATATGATGAACGAATTGCCTGATTTAGATCCAAAACGAATAGACGACGTTATTGTTGGCAACGCGATGCCTGAAGGTTCCCAAGGCCTAAACATGGCAAGACTAATCTCATTAATGGGTCTAGACATTGTAGACGTGCCTGGAGTAACTGTAAACCGTTTTTGTTCCTCAGGAATAGAAACTATTGGAATGGCTACCGCAAAAATTCAAGCGGGAATGGCCGAATGCATCATTGCTGGAGGCGCTGAAAGCATGAGCAGTGTGCCGATGACAGGCTATAAACCAGAACTTAATTATGATCTAATAAAATCAGGTCATGAAGATTATTATTGGGGAATGGGAAATACTGCAGAAGCAGTAGCAAATCAATTTAAAATATCAAGAGAAGACCAAGATGAGTTTGCTTTTAACTCTCATATGAAAGCATTAAAAGCACAAGCAGAAAATCGTTTTCAAGATCAAATAGTTCCTATTGAGGTTGAAGAAACGTATTTAGGTGCTGACGGAAAGAAAGCAACAAGGAAATATATAGTTAACAAAGATGAGGGACCAAGAGCAGGAACTTCTATTGCTGCTTTGAATAAATTACGTGCTGTTTTTGCGGCTGGTGGAAGTGTTACTGCTGGTAACTCGTCTCAAATGAGTGATGGAGCGGCTTTTGTAATGGTGATGAGTGAAGAAATGGTAAAAGAGTTAAATATTGAACCTATTGCTCGAGTTGTTAATTATGCTGCAGCTGGCGTAGAACCGAGAATAATGGGTATTGGACCTGTTGCTGCTATTCCGAAGGTATTAAAGCAAGCTGGTTTGCAACAAAGCGATATCGAATTGATCGAACTGAATGAGGCTTTTGCATCGCAATCGTTAGCAGTAATGCGCGAGTTAAACTTAAATCAAGACATTGTGAATGTAAATGGTGGTGCGATTGCATTAGGACATCCTTTAGGCTGCACAGGAGCAAAACTATCTGTACAATTATTTGATGAAATGCGTAAACG
>OJDL01000649.1_pt1 | contig 10863 bp, 10 predicted proteins | sample 1592681 | NCBI WGS metagenome assembly OJDL01 (sample SAMN05416885, study PRJEB24817) | seawater metagenome | isolation source: Sea water | place: Canada:Atlantic | collected 2013-11 | reverse complement strand
GAGATGCTCAGGAGTCTCGTGGGCTCGGAGATGTGTATAAGAGACAGGCCTTAAGATGTGGGCCTTGCTCTAAGACGACGACTGAGAAACCTGCACTAGAGAGCTCCTTCGCCATGACTCCGCCGGCAGCGCCGGAGCCAACGATGACGAAGTCTACAGCCTCGCGCGTGGGATAAGTTACCGATGTTTGCTGTTGAGCCATGCGGGTTATTTTCCCTTCGCCAAATGATCTGCATCATAGAAGCCATACGGCTGTGTCCACACATGTCGGTCCTCGAAACCAATCAGTTGCCAACCTAGCTCGTCTTTATTGCCGCCGTATTCGGGCAGTGAAAACATCGCTGAGATGACGAGAAAGCGAATCGTCGCAAAAAATTCGGTCTCTTCAATTTGAGTGAGTAGGCTGTCCTGCTGGACAGACGTAAGGTCGGCGAACAAGGCGGTATCATAAAGTGCAGCGGTGTTGGCTTGGAGATCTGCGAGGCCTGAGCGCAGAGTCTGTCTCTGTCGCTCGAATGCGTCGGCTATTACGTTATCGATAAAATAGACGGCACCAGCTTCGCGCGCACCGGGGGTTTCGTCGGTGGGAATGATGCGGGCAGCAATCGCGTCGTATTCCCGCGCTTCGACGGCGCTTAAGGTAGCGAAATCCCCGCCGTTAAGCCGCGTCTCATTTGCACGGCTGCAGGCAGTAAGGACCATGGGAAAGGTGAGGGTAATGCACGAGGCCTTCATTGCGGCGCCGCTTGATCTGAGGAAGGCCCGCCTGCTTAGCTCGGCTTGGATCATGTCCTGCTCCTTCTTATGGCGCAAATTTTGTATTTTGCGCATGCTGGGATAGAGGTGTTGTTCGCGAGCCGAGTGGTTTGGCAGTTAACTAGTCGAGCAGACCGAAACCCATTCTGCCGCGTTCGACCCTGTGCCCAACGTCGAGCACATAGTCTGGGCCGATAGAAGCAATGGTCGGCGTGCCGCTGCCCATCATGGCGATGGTGAGTTCGCGGTTGAGAAGGCTTAGCACGCGCTCCACGCCAGCTTGGCCAAAGGCGCCTAGTCCCCAACAATAGGGTCGGCCAATGCCCACAGCGGTTGCTCCCAGCGATAGCGCTTTATAGATATCCGTGCCACGTCGGAAGCCGCCGTCGACAATAATTGGGATTCGGCCGTTCACGGCAGCGACGATTTCTGGCAAGCACTCGATTGTTGCGCGCTCCGTTTCTACCGCGCGGCCACCGTGATTAGACACGACGATTCCGTCGGCGCCATGTTGCACCGCAAGTGCTGCATCTGTGCCTACCTCGATCCCTTTGATGAGCACTTTCATGTTGGTGACTTCTTTCATGCGTCCGATAACGCTCCACGTCAGAGAGGAGTCATTGAGCATGACGCCTTTCATGTCGAGCCCTTTAAATATGGGTTTAGCTTGTCCCTTGTGGCACACGCTGCAGTCGCGGTCGTCTTCGCGCATGAGCAGCGATTGGGTCTCAGTATTGCGCCCGCCTGGCAAATCGATTGTTAGGCACACTGCAGTGCAGCCAGCTGCTTCTGCTCGCTGCAGCATAGCCACTGTGTTTGCCCAGCGGTTGGTTGGGTAGAGCTGAAACCAGATCGGTGCGTCACGGGCTTCTGCGACGTCCTCAATTGCCGTTGATGACTGTGTAGACAGAATCATATGGTGCCCGACGGCTTTTGCAGCGCGTGCCGTGCCAAGCTCTGCTTCGGCATGATAGGCGCCCTGGCTGCCGACGGGGCAGATGATAATCGGCGATTTCGCCTGTGTGCCTAGGATATCGATACTCAGATCAGGTGAGCTAACATCGACTAGCCTGCGCGGACGGATTTGAAAACGTGTAAAACCGGCACGGTTGGCCCGTAAAGTTGCATCGCTATCGACACCGGTGTTGAGATAGCCAAAATGCGCGGGCGGAATTTTCTCACGCGCGAGCGCTTCCATTTCGAATACGTTGATCACCTCTGAAGGGTCGGTGAGTCGTGCACCGAGCGTTTCTTCAACCTCCTGAGCAAAGGCTGAGTATTCTGTTAGAAGGGGGCTGGCGGCTAGGTATTTTAGAAATTCGCGTCTGCTTTTCATGGTGCTCTCTTTGTTCGTGATTCGCTATATTTGGGTTACAGATTGCTCGAGTATGGTTCTATTCGCTAAGAGTTAACACTAATCTAATAATGACGCCGAAACTAGTAGGTTTGACGCTGATTGTCTACCCATGCGCATGGGGCTGGAGTAGATCAATGGCCACCGCGACCGCAATTTCTGGCTTCGCAAGGGGCCAGCCATTGGGTACACTCCAGTGATCATAATGACCAAGCCATTTAAGAGAGGACACACTTTTGCTATACAGTCTTGATAACGTCTCACCCCAAACCCAAGGCGACGATTATTATGTTGCAGACACGGCCACTGTATTAGGTAATGTCATCTTAGAGAAAGACGCGAGCGTGTGGTTCGGCGCAGTGGTGCGTGGTGATACTGAGACGATTACGATAGGCGAGCGCAGCAACGTGCAAGACTGTTCGGTGCTGCATGCTGATACTGGTTTTCCACTTGTGATTGGCAGCGATGTGACTATCGGGCATAAAGTCATGTTGCACGGCTGCACTATTGGCGCCGGCAGTCTCATCGGAATCAATGCGGTGGTGTTAAACGGCGCGGTGATAGGCAAAGGCTGTTTGATCGCAGCGAACGCGCTAATTACCGAAGGGATGGTTGTCCCCGACGGCGCCGTTGTTATGGGCGCGCCGGGAAAGGTTCGCGGCGAATTGGATGAAGCGCGCAAACAAGCGCTTATCGACTCGGCGACTCATTACGTCGAGAATGCTAAGCGCTTCAAATCAGGCCTTAAGAGGCTCCCCTAAAGAGCGCGCCTAGGATTTAGCACCGAATAGCCCTGAACGGAATAGGGCTTGTTGCTGTAACTATCGACGATTGATTGCACCGCGGTTACGCCGACATCTTGCCTGACATTGAGGTGCGAATAAGAGCTGATCTGAGTCATCATGATTCCGATCATATTCTCAACAGGATCGACCCAAAAAATCGTGCCCCATGCGCCGCCCCAAGTAAAAGATCCTGGAGTAATCGGATCCCTCGCAACGCCTGCGTCATTTAAAATACCGAAGCCTAATCCGAAATTGTAGCCTGGCCCGCGAATGTAAATATCGTGATCGGCGCTGTGATTAGAGATCATCAGGTTGACAGTCTTGGGGCTAAGTAGCTGAACCCTCCCTAGCTTTCCGCCATTAAGAAGCATCTGGCTAAACCGCCAATAGTCACTCGCTGTGGAAAACAAACCGGCGACGCCGCCGTAATAGTCACTGCCAAAAAACGGCACGCTGCTGTATTCGGGCGTGCGGAAAACCTCAATAGTTTTGTTCGGTCCGGTTGGCGAGTAAACCGTTGCTACGCGATCACGCTTCTCGGCCGGGACTACATAGGACGTATCGTTCATAGCGAGCGGATCTAAAATTCGCTCTTGTAAAAAATCCTTTAGCGGCTCGCCTGAAATTCGTTCAACGAGTAGCGCAACATAGTCTGTAGAACTGCCGTACTGCCAGTCTTCGCTAGGGTGAAAGGCGAGAGGGAGGGGGGCTCGTTTAATCAACGTTGCCTCTAGGCTGCTTTCTCGGCTGAGGAGCGCTTGTTCGTCTTCGGTCAATAATTCGCGAGCGGGGTCTAATCCCGTTGTGTGCGCCAAGACATCACGCACGGTGATCGGCTGTCGAGGCGTCATTCGATGAACGCCTGCGTCGTCTTGAATAAGCACTTGCTTGCCGGCGATTTCGGGAATCCATTTGGTCACGGGGTCGGTGAGTAAGAATCGGCCCTCTTCGTAGAGCATCATTAGCGCGGTTGAGACGATAGGTTTGGTCATCGACATAATGAAGAAGATCGTGTCTTCGGTCATCGGTGTGTCGCTTTCTTTGTCGCGCCAACCCTGGGTTTCAAGATGAACGACTTTGCCGTCGCGCGCGACCAAGGTGACAGTTCCAGCCAGCTGATTTGCATCGATATAGCGCTGCATAGCCGCGGGCAATCTCTCGAGTCGATCGCTAGAGAGGCCGACGCTTGCCGGGCTCGATCGAGGCAGCGACTGAGCCCACGCGCTGGCACTGAGCAATAGGCTGAGCACAGCGATAAGCAGAGCTCTCATTGTGTGCTGACAAACTGGTCTGAAACGGGCCTTGCGCATGGTTATTCCTCCACGGAACATTCCTGTTTTGCTGTTGTTATTTCGTCAACGAATGAGCGAAGCTCGAAATGTCGCGTACAGTTGCATGGTAAACATCGGGGATGACTGAAACGAAAGAGCAGTCTGCTGCGTGGCACGTGCCGTGCACGGTGCGACCAACTGTCGACACACCTGCCTGCAACAATTTGCGGTAATGAGCGAGTCCTTCGTCACGTAAGGGGTCTAGTTCGTTAACCGAAATGACATGAGGCGGCAAGCCACTCAGCTCCTCGAGACTCGCATGATAAGGCCAAGCAAGAGGGTTGGTTGCGTTTTCGCCTGTAGGATCGTAAGGCTTAACCATTGCACCCATGGTATTCATGTCGAGGAAATACGCGTCGTTTTCAACAAGTGAAGGCAGCTCTTCAGGTTTGGTGGCATACAGGCCTGAGATATAAGGGCACTGCGCATAGACGCCGGATATCTCTGCTAGCCAGCCTTCTTTTTTTGCAAGCATCGTTGTCGCCAAAGAGAGATTGCCACCGCCAGATTCGCCGCTCATGATCAAATTCGAAATGCCTAAATTGTTGCGGTTGGCTGCTACCCACTGTGCGGCGTCGGCGCAGTCGTGTAAGCCAGCTGGGAAAGGGTGATTGCCCAGCGCGCCAGCTGCATTGCGAAACTCGACCCCGACGACGACCAAGCCCGTTGAGGCGAGCTCGCTTCGCCATCGGCTGTAGTTCGCATCGGCGGCGGTAAGGATGACCATGCCGCCACCGTGTGTGTGAACAACACAGGGCAGAGGCGTGCTGTCACTTGAGTGGCCCGCTGGGCTGTGAATAAATAGTTTGATCTCGTTACCGTCGCGACCGGTAATCGTCTCTTCACGCGCATCGACAGGGCTTGCTGGGACGCCTTGACTGCCAAGCACCGCGAACATTGTCTGCCATGCTTGTTCGGCCGCGGTCGAATAGGCGATACAATCGGCCACGTCGCTTTCACCACTGACAGGGGGCTCTGCAGCTTGCCCCGCAAGCCCCAGGTGACTCAAAGCAGCGGCGAGTCTGGGGTCAGTACGTGGGTCTGTACCGAGACTCATACTTGGATCCCCAAGACGACCGGGGAGTTGATTCGCTTTTGAATTGCTCATGCTTAAGTTCTCGTTCGCTTCTGATTGATAATATAGCTAGGTTACATGATGACTGTTTCGTTTAATCTGCCGCTAGCTCGATGTCTTCGCGGATCGTTTTCGTTGCCCAATAATAGTGCAGGGCACACCAAATATTTACCAGTACTGTTAGTGACATCGCGTAACGAAGCGCGTCATTGCCAAACGTGGGAGTCAGCCAATCGCTAACAAAGCCGGTCACCATTGGGCCTAAACCCAATCCGATGAGGTTTAAGACAAACAGCAAAATAGCAGAGGCCATTGCGCGCATGCGGATACCTACCAAAAAATGCGTTGCTGCAATGCAAGGTGCGAGGTAAAAGCCGCCGAAGAATACGGGTAAAAGATAGAAAAACGCGGCGCTGTAGCCGTCAGGCATGACAATAAAAGTAATAAGCGCGAGCGGAATCGCGGCGACAGTTGAGATAAAGGGTACCCAAATATACCAGCGCATGTCGCCATGCTGATTCGACTTGCGGTCAGAATACCAACCACCAAAAAATGTCCCTGCTAATCCTCCGATGCCCGCGATAAGTCCATAGTAAAGGCCTATATCGAGAATCGGCATGTCGTGGATACGACCGAGAAACAGTGGCATAAAGTTACCCATGCCGTAGGTAACGAAGGCATGCAGCGCGCAGGCGAAACTAAGATGTTTGAATGATTTACGCGAAGCGAGAATTCTCATCACTTTAAAGAAGCCCGGCGGCGCTATGTCGCGGCGACTTTCGGCCATGCCACGTGGCGGCTCTTTTATGACAAATCGGACTACAAAGGCGAGAACCAAACCGGGTAGGCCAACAACAATGAAAGCGGTCCGCCAGTCAAAATACTGCACGAGATAAGCACCGCCGACGGTGCCTACAAGAATGCCGCCATAAACGCCAAGAGAATAAATTGAAAGGGCCGTTGCTCGCTGTGCTGCTGGGAATATATCCGACACGATTGAGTGCGCCGGGGGAGAGCCGCCGGCTTCGCCTATCCCGACACCAACTCTCGCTAGAAATAGCTGGCCGAAGTTTTGCGCGAAACCACACGCGGCGGTCATCAGACTCCATGTTGCGACGGAAATAGCAATGACGTTACGACGATTACTGAGATCAGCGAGGCGAGCGATAGGAATGCCCAAGACGGTGTAGATTAGGGCGAAAGCAATACCGGAGAGGGCGCCAAATTGGCCGTCACTTAGCTGCAGATCCTCAATAATATAGGCGGCGAGAACATTAATCACCTGTCTGTCGACAAAATTAGAAATATAGACTGTGGTGAGAATACCTAGGACAAGGTAGCGATAGAAAGGCTTTGAGTAGGCGGCTATCGTGTTTTCGCGGCGTAGTTCTTTGGCTTGATCGGTAGTGCTCACAGCTTCGGTCATGCGGGTATTCTCCCTTGTTTTTAGACAGACGCGCACTTGAGTATCACACAAGCTCCGTGAATGACCAACCCTATTACCTGCAGGTCGGGTTGCGTGAAGAATCTTTGTATTTGATCGAGTCGATAGTTCTTCCAATCCTCTTTAGGGCCTCTGACAGTCTAGTAAATCCATGCTATCTTTTGACGCCTAATAAAAAGGAATAGCAATGCAAGATCCCGTTTGGACCTCCGTCATACCACCGCTTTTGGCGATTGGTCTCGCGATAGCGACGCGCCAGGTAATTCTGTCGCTTAGCATCGGCCTCTGGATGGGAGCTTGGCTGCTCGGATCGGGCAATCCTCTCGTGGCGATTCCGCAGGCAATTGATGCAGTGATCAATGTGTTTACCGATCCAGGTGATACGCGAGTTTTAGTCTTTACTTTGGTCATTGGCGGTCTTATCGCAACGATCGAAAAGTTGGGAGGCGTTAGGGGATTCATCCACCTATTGCAGGAAAAAAAATGGGTCACCGGCTCAGGAAGAGCGCAGTGGCTTGCCTTCGGAACTGGCGTCGTAGTCTTCATCGAATCTAATATAACCCTTCTTATTGCCGGCGCGATCTCAAGGCCACTTTTCGACCGCTATCGCGTCTCGCGTGAAAAGTTGGCGTATATTATCGACGCCACCTCTGCACCGATTTGTGTATTGATTCCACTAAATGCTTGGGGCGCGGTCATCGTTAGCTTGTTAGCGTCCAGCGGCATAGAAAATCCGATCGATGTTTTTATTGGTGCAATACTTCTCAATTTTTACGCTATTTTTGCGGTACTGGTGTGCGCGCTTGTGATCTGGTCGGATTTTGATATTGGCCCGATGCGCGCAGCGCAGAAACGCACTGCGGAGGGGAGATTTCTTTGGCCTAACGCCACGCCGATGGTCGATCCAAGCCTCATCGAGGCTGAGCAGAGCAGGCAACCACAGGACTCGGCAAAGCTGATGTTGCTGCCGGTCTTGGCGTTGGTGCTGAGCATGCCTCTCGGTCTCTTTATAACGGGCGAGGGCGACCTCACGGCAGGGTCTGGCTCCACCTCGGTGCTGTGGGCTGTGTTAATCGCGTTGGGCACGGCTTGGGCAATTGTATTGGGCTCGAGACGCGCGACGTTGGAGACGCTGATGCAACTCTTTCTAAAAGGCGCAGGGGGTTTATTGCCAGTCGCAATGATCCTACTATTCTCTCTCGCTTTGGGCGATGTTGCGAATGCACTCGGTACGGGAGTGTTCGTCGCGCAATTAGCGCAAGAGACCATTCCGAGTGCGCTGCTATTGCCTCTTTTGTTTTTGTTATCAGCGTTTATTGCTTTCTCTATTGGCTCTAGTTGGGGCACCTTCGCTATTATGATCCCCCTCGCGATGCAGATTGTTGCCGCGTTGGATATGAATGCGTCTGTCTTTTTAGCCGCGGTCTTGTCCGGTGCGGTATTTGGTGATCACGCGTCGCCAATCAGCGACACCACCGTGGTCGCTTCGATGGCAGCGGCTACTGATCATATTGATCACGTGCGTACACAGCTCCCCTACGCGCTCATTAGTGCGGGCTTGGCCACTGTGGCTTTTTTTGTAAGCGGCTTAGTTTTGCTATGAGGGCAATTCAGGAAATCAACTATGATGAATTTTAGTCGTATAGGCTGGCAAGAAGCACGAGCAATGCTCGCTGAATACGGAGAGGACGGGGTACATATTGTTGATGTACGAGACGAAGGCGCTTACGAGGCTGGGCATGTGGAGAATGCGATACATTTGAGTGGCAGTAACGTCGCAGAATTCGTGCAAACCGCCGACCCAGATAAGCCGGTATTAGTTTATTGCTACCACGGTAATTCGAGTCAGAGCGCCGCAGCCTATCTGGCAGAGCAGGGATTCGACGCGGCGTTCAGTATCGACGGGGGGTATGAGACCTATCTCGATAAGTTGACGGTTTAATTAGGTTGATCGGCTTTTTCAAACGCGCGTTTAGCGGTGAGTGCTGTGACCATATACAACAGGTTTAGTAGCGCCCAACCAAAGATTTCAAAAGACCAAAGGGCGTGCGCAGCAGGGTCGATAGTGCGGGCGCCAACGATCCACCCACTCCACAACACGAGTATGGCAATGGGGAAAGCAGCAACCAGCCGCCAGCCCCGGCGCCACTGCCGCCACGCGGCGATTGTAAGCGCTGCGCTGGAGGTTAGAGTAAGGAAGACGATTATAAGCATGACCGTATCCCAGAGAGGCAGCGACTCACCTTCGGCGCCAAACGCGTGAGTAGTCAATAGAGTGCAGGGCAATCCGATCAGTATTGGAAAAAGGTCAATCTTTCGCATAGAGGGCTCGTGACAAAATATAACGCAGTAGCGGTGAGTTGCGACAAGCGTACCCTAGCAGAGGCTGCGAACGCAAAGTCAACTTAGTCACCTCACTGAATCGATAAAATTTAGAAGCAGTAATGGAGCAGTATGAGCAGTAAAGAAGGATTAGGTTTGCCAGCAAAAATACCGAGCAATAAAGATTACGAAAACCTCGTTGATCTTAACTACCAACTCTACAACGGGCTTTTTTTGACCCTCCCTCTCGATGAGATTGAGCAGACAGGAATGTTGCTGCCTCTTCTCGAAGCGCGCGCGCAAAAGGGATTAAGTCAAGGCGACGAGCCAGCGCAAATTCTTGAAGATTTTTTTACAACGCATCGACCTCATCTCGATGAGCAAGGCCGGATTCATTTTTTGTTTAGAGTGATCAAATATGTCGAAAGGCAGGTAGTGTTGGTCGACGCCTTGGAAGACGCGGCTTACCCTCATGTTCACAAAACCGAAACCAAAAATGTACTCCGACAATTAACCGAGCGCGTGAAGGCCGATGGTCTGCAAGAACAATTTGATAAGGTGTTGGAGAACTTTGGCAGCAAGGTGATTCTGACTGCGCACCCGACTCAGTTTTATCCTGGACAAGTACTCGCGATAATTACCGACCTCGCTGCGGCGATTAGACAGCAGGATATAGCAACATCACGCGATCTTCTGCAACAACTTGGCAATACACCATTCTTCAACAGCGAAAAGCCGACACCTTATGATGAGGCGACTAATCTCAGTTGGTATCTTGCCAATATTTTCTATGATGCTATAGGCGGCATTATGGACAGCTTCGACACCCAGCTTGCTGATCGCGTCGATTCTCCGAATCAGCTTTTAAGCGTTGGGTTTTGGCCGGGCGGAGATCGCGATGGCAATCCTTTCGTGAATGTTGGTGTTACGCTCAAAGTTGCTGACAAACTGCGGTCACTGATTATGAGTTGCTATCACAGCGACGTGCGTGAATTAAAGCGTAGGCTAAGCTTTAAGGGTGTGTATAAGCAGCTAGACGAGTTGGAGCGTAAACTGCTTAAAGAAATTACGAAGCCCTGTAAAACCGATTTAACATTGGCAGGTATGATTGAAACAATAGGTCAGATCGAGCAAACCGTGAAAGAGTCCTACCAAGGTCTTTACGTCGAATTGCTAGAGTCTTTTAAACATAAAGTGAGTGCCTTTGGTTTTCATTTCGCTAACCTCGATATACGACAAGATTCGCGAGTCATCCACCGCAGCTTTGACACCGCCCGATCGCTGTATCCAGAGTATTTTCCCGCCGATTTCGATTCTTTGGATGAGGCCTCTCAGATTGCCGCGATGCTTGCGCTGCGCACGCCAGAGCAATTATTAGAGTTTAATGAACAACTCGTTCCTGATGCGCTTGAGCTCGATACCTTGGAGTCGTTGCGTGCGATAGCAACGATTCAGCAGCGTAACGGGGAAACCGGTTGCCATCGTTACATTATCAGCAACTGCAGAGGTGCTATTGATATCGCACGAGTGAAGGCGCTGTCGCATTTAGTAGGGTGGAAAGCGGCGCAGCACACGGTGGATATCGCTCCGCTTTTTGAAACAATCGATGACCTCGCGCGCGCAGGCGCGAGCATGACTAACCTCTATTCCTTTGCCGATTATCGCGCCCACTTAGCGCGTCGAAGCGATCGACAAACCGTGATGCTTGGTTTCTCGGACGGCACCAAAGACGGTGGTTACCTCATGGCAAACTGGGCTATCTACCGCGCGAAAGAAGAATTAACCGCAGTATCTCG
>OJDL01000645.1_pt1 | contig 10897 bp, 8 predicted proteins | sample 1592681 | NCBI WGS metagenome assembly OJDL01 (sample SAMN05416885, study PRJEB24817) | seawater metagenome | isolation source: Sea water | place: Canada:Atlantic | collected 2013-11 | reverse complement strand
CGTCTTAGCTGATCACTCAAATCTAGCCATCTTGTGGCTAAACGTTTTTCGGAAACAGGCCTGCGCGTTTTCAATTGCTGAGCAAACAGCGAGACTCGAAATTCCTCTATTAGCCATCGAAATTCGCGTAAAGACTGAGTAAGCTCAGGCGGAATTAGGTACTTGTTTACCTCAAACCGGTCTAAAGGTGCGACAAAAGATTCGATAGTTTTTGTGTACTCATAATCTTTTTGAACGTGCGATAAAACTTTTCCAATTCTAAAATCTATCGCTCGAACATATCTTGTATATTGTAAGGTATCTTCTACCGATGCCTGACCCAGCGTTTGAACTGAAAACAACCAGGTTATTTGGGCCAAAATATCCTCTTTTGCAGTCTGCTCAGTCACTGACATTGACCTTATGCGTTGCTGCTGAATATGCAGTGTTGCTAATACTGATTCAATGGCATCACCATGCCGCCGAGCAAGTTCTACAACATGCCCTATACCGGACTTGTAAACATCATCAAATTTAATCTGATCCCTAACCACAAGGTTATTTGGGAAAATAGCTTGTTTAAAGCTTGCCATAATAAGGGCCGACACAATGGCGTCACGAGAAATCAAACCAGCCGCCTTTAACTGCAGTTCTTTTCCCCGTAACAAATCTTTACTAAGATATTTACATTGATCTTTTCCTCGCAATACCGCGAGACGCAGTTGACCGTCCATTGAAATAGATTCAGCAACAGCAGGATTATCAACTAGCTCAATCGCAACCGAATGCTGATGATCTCGCAGTGCTGGCCAAGCTTTGATGTTCATATTTCCACGCGGCAAAACTACCTCAACAGGCAGTTCACCAAAGTCCCATTCAGTGATGTTATTTCGCGCAATAGTCTTCTCAGCTGATTCAGCTAAACTATTGTCGATGCGTTGTTTGAAATCTTTGCGTAATTGGCTAAGGTCTCTAGCCATACCGATTAGCTGACCTTGATCATCCTGTAAAATAAAGTTCATCCGGTACCAAGAATCTAGATTGTCGTAATTCCAGCTATCCCTCGATATTTTTTGCCCCGTTAATTTTTGTAACTGTTCACCCAAAACCTCAGTGATAGGGCGATCTTGAGCACTAATATTCAGTAATACTTTGTCAACATAATCAGGGACAGGGACAAATGTACGGCGGATATTCTTCGGCAACCCCTTAACTAGCGCAATACATTTGTCCCGCAACATTCCGGGGACTAACCAATCAAAAAAGTAGCGTGGTGATTGATGTAACAACGCTAAAGGCATAATTAGACTAACACCATCTTCGGCATGACCCGGCTGAAAGTGATATTGAAGACTATATTTAAAGTCATCTATCAGCAGTTGCTGAGGAAATTGTGCCTCTTCACTGGCCCCTAAGTTGCGTAATAAGAGCGATTTTTTGCTCATATACAACAGCCGGGCATCTTCTACCTCGGCCGTCTTGCGCCATTTTTCGAAATCAGGCAAGTTATAGACAGTTGATGGAACACGCTGATCATAATGGTCATAGATCACTATCTGCTCAGCCAACAGATCTCGGCGTCGGAAGCGGTCTTCTAAAGCCTGTAGCTCAGTGACTAGGCCCTGATTATGTGCGTAAAATTGACCCTTACCACGATAACCGTCCTCTACCAGAGCCTGCTGTATAAAAATCTTTCTCGCATCAATCGGGGCTATCTTGCCATAGACTACTCGCTTGCCTTCAACAATACTCAAACCAAACAGCGTCTGGCGCTCCTTGGCCATTACTTGACCAGACTTGTGATGATAAAAAGGTTCGCTATGACTCTTTTTTACTAAATGTGACGCCAGTGATTCTAGCCACTCAGGATCAATCTTCGCCACATTTAGCGCATACTGCTTAGTGGTCTCCATCAAAGAACCCGCCATAACCCACTTTGGTGGTTTTTTACTCAGGCCAGATGACGGAAAGACAAAAAACTTACGGTTCCTGGTTCCTAAGAACTCCCATTTATCCTCGCGAATACCGACCTGCCCTAATAAACCTGACAGCAGAGATTGATGGATTGCCGCGTACTCAGCAGGCTTCTCACTATCTTTAAGTTTAAGCGTTCTACACGCAGTGTGCAGCTGCCGATGAAGATCTCTCCATTCACGCATACGTAGATAAGAAACAAACTGTGACCTGCAATACTTACTGAACTGATTAGTTGACAAACTTTGTCGTTTTTCTTCAAAGTGAGCCCACAGGTTGAGTAGCGATATAAAATCGGACTCGCTGTCCTGCCATTGTTTATGGGCTAGATCTGCTGCCTGCTGCTTTTCACCTGGACGCTCTCTGGGATCCTGGATACTTAAACCGCTGGCAATAACAATTAATTCGTTGAGTGAGCCATTATTACTTGATTCTAAAATCATTCTGGCTAGTCTTGGATCAACAGGCAATGAGACCAGCTTTTTACCTAAAGCAGTCATCTTTCCTGCACTATTAACTGCCTGTAGCTCTTCAAGCAGTTTATAACCGTCACTGATTAATCGACTATCAGGAGGATCAATAAATGGAAAATCCCGAATATCGCCGATCCGTAAATGAAGCATCTGCAAGATCACCGACCCTAAATTCGTCCTCACAATCTCTGGGTCAGTAAATGCTGGCCGAGCCTCAAAATCCTCTGCCTGATATAACCGATAACAAACACCATCAGCAACTCGACCGCAGCGCCCTGCTCTCTGGTTTGCACTGGCCTGAGAAATCGACTCAATCGGTAATCTTTGTACCTTAGTCCGAAAACTATAGCGCGACACCCGTGCCCTACCAGTATCAATAACGTATCGAATACCCGGAACAGTGAGCGAGGTCTCGGCAACATTAGTACTAAGAATGACGCGACGACCCTTATGAGGAGAAAAGATTTTACTCTGCTCCGCTAGACTAAGACGAGCGTAAAGAGGAACTATTTCAGTGTGTGACAGTTGCGCTCGGCGAAGTGCCAAACTAGCCTCACGAATTTCTCTCTCTCCACTTAAAAAAACCAAGACATCGCCTGGTTTTTGATTTTGCTCAATATCTTCTAAGCAATCGACAATCGCTTGATTGCGATCTCTCTCGACAATATCCGGTCCACTATAAATAATCTCTACAGGAAATGTTCGACCCGAGACCTCTATCACCGGTGCCTTATCAAAATGCGTAGAGAATTTTTCGATATCAATGGTTGCCGAAGTGATGATCAGCTTTAGCTCAGGCCGCTTAAGCAATAAGCTTTTAAGGTACCCAAGAAGAAAATCAATATTGAGACTGCGTTCATGCGCTTCATCGATAATAATTGTATCGTATTTACTTAAATACCTATCACGCTGAATCTCAGCTAATAAAATACCATCAGTCATCAGTTTGATAAAACTATTGGGTGATGTTTGGTCTGAAAATCTAACCTGATAACCCACCGCATCACCCAAGGGTGACTTTAATTCTTGAGCGATTCTCTCCGCAACTGTGCGCGCGGCAATTCTGCGGGGCTGTGTATGCCCTATAAGGCCTCTGACTCCACGTCCTGCCTGCAAACATATTTTGGGTATCTGCGTGGTCTTACCGGACCCTGTCTCGCCCGCAATAATGACTACCTGATTGTTCTCTATTTGCAGCCTAATTTCCTCTGCACGAGCACTTACGGGTAAATCAGGATACTCAATTGATGGAAGCCTAAGTCTCCTAGACTCTGCAGCATCCTGGGATTTAGCCACGGCTATACAGAGTTGTAGCCATTTTTTTGAGTTGTCTTTGGACTCTGACCTAGAGCTATTAAAGGTCCGCAAGGACCGAGTCAAACTGAACAAATCAGTACTCAAGACTCTCTGCACCAACTCTAGGGTAAGCCGATCTATTTGAACAGACGTGTTGGGAGCATTACTAGTAGAATCAAAACTATCGATATGAGACATAAAAAGCGCTACTCGGCTGTCTCCTGCCAGACACAGAATCCACTAGACTTCTTAATGGCTGCGAGCTTCTCTTCATGGCACAGTAATTCCTCAGCACTGGCCCGAACAATAGTTAGAGGCGCTCTATTACTTGGCAAGCGCCTAATGGACGTAGCCGTATTTATTTCACCACTGTCCGAATCGGACTGCTGATTAATATTTAAATTAACTTGGCCGCCAGTCATCAACAAATAGACGTCTGCGAGGATTTCAGCATCCAATAGCGCACCGTGGAGGTCTCGCTGCGAATTGTCTACGCCATAACGTTTACATAGCGCATCAAGGTTATTTTTTTGACCAGGATGTTTTTGCCGAGCAAGCGCAAGTGTGTCTATGATTTTACAACTAGAACCCAAAGGTGTCTGTTTGCCACTGAGTTTTTTTAATTCATGATTAATAAAGCCAACATCGAAAGGTGCGTTGTGGATCACCAATTCAGCGCCATCCAAAAATTGCAGAAAATCTGAGTTGATAGCAGCAAAAACAGGCTTATCCTCAAGAAACTGATCAGTAATACCATGCACCTCCATCGCCCCTTCATCTACTTTGCGCTGAGGGTTAATGTATTGATGATAGTGACGGCCAGTCAGTTTACGATTAACCATTTCCACACAACCAATCTCAACAATTCGGTGGTCTTGGGAGGTCTCTAAACCGGTAGTCTCTGTGTCTAAAACGATCTGTCGCATCTTTGTCTACTATATAGTGTGATTGGTATTAAGCTTTAATCGGTGGCTCTAAAGCTCATCTATTCCTCGATTAGCTAAATCATCAGCAATCTCGTTCTCTCTATGCCCGCTGTGCCCTTTGACCCACTGCCAGTCTATACTATGCACCCCGATCAACGCATCGAGTTTCTGCCATAGATCGACATTTTTAACCGGCTTTTTACTGGCTGTTTTCCAACCTCTTTTTTTCCAATTTGGCATCCATTCCTGAATGCCTTTAAGAACATAGGTAGAGTCGGATGTTACTTTAACGTCGCAAGGTCGCTTTAAGGCGGCTAAGGCTTCAATAACGGCAGTCAGCTCCATCCGGTTATTGGTGGTCTCAGGTTCACCACCAAAAAGTTCCTTTTCCTCTGCCCCAAACCGCAGCAAAGCACCCCAGCCCCCGGGCCCAGGATTACCTCGACAAGCGCCATCAGTAAAAATCTCTACACTACTCATTATTTATCTCTGTGACTAAAATTAATGCTCCGCAGAGCCTTTATCTATAACTTTTTTTGAACCCACAGATTGACTAGCAGATGCCGTTAATCGCTCACGTGCAGCGGCCTTCCAGCTTCGCGATGAATTAGAAATAACTCGGCTCACTCGCTTGACTGCATGGATCATATAAAAATTACCCAACGGTAGCCCAACTTTTTTACAGCCGAGGTCCCACCTGCGCCCCAATTTAAAATTTTCATCGCTTCCTACTATTACAGATGGGTCGGCTCTATATCCAAAAGGCCACTGATGAGCGCCATGATGAGTAGAGTCTACCTCAAAGTTCAGTAGCGTTAACCAATCTATTAAACGTCCCATACGAAGGCTATGAAACCGATATTGAGGACTTTTAGACAATAGCTGCATAGGAAGTTTAGCCAACCCCATAGGTCCAAATGGATCTAAAGCACAGACTACAAGATGCCCGCCCGGCGCTATTACTCGGCATACCTCTGCAAGTACTGATTGTGGGGATGCTGAAAACTCAAGCATATGTTGAAGTAAGACAACATCAACCACATCTGACGGTAAAGGGAGCTCATTCAAATCAACGACCGCGGAGACATCGGTACTGCGGTCCGGAGTATGGGTTTGAAAATTAAACCTATGTATCTGAGAAAACTCATTGGCAGACTGCGTATCAGTGGCTAGTCCGAGATGCATGAACCGATACCCAGGTAACGCTGAATATTTTTCTGCGATAAGATCGCGTTCGGTAGCCAAAACATAGCTCCCAAAATCACTCTTAGCCCATCGTGCGAGATGTTCAGCCGTGAATTCGAGCTCTTTTATTGAAAATCGTTCCAACACTTGTTTTTTATTCTCAAGATTGACTTAGTGGACGAAGTAACTATACGCCCTTTAAAAGCAACAGTATGACGGTTGAACAATCTAAAAACCACCGTAGTAGCTTCCACTACAATGGCACGACACACTAGACCTGCAATGTACTGAATGTCCATATACGCATCAATAATCGATATTTTTAGTGACGCTTGGTGTAATCGGTTAATTGTTTGTCTAATGCCGATAACCTCGCTACACTCAGCGCCTAAAAATCCCTGTGAGATCTCTGTGAAATCAGCCCCTGAACTAATTTGTTGCAGCACTACGCTATGGCTCCTTTTGTCCCTGTCAGGCTGCACAGCTACACCGTTATCAATAGAAGAAAAAGATGTGCCTGCAGCGCCCGTTGAGCTGCTTCAAGTGGCCGATACTTTACCGCAAAGTGCTGATCAGCCCATAGAGTTACAAAAAGACATCACAACTACGACGGTGCCGATCTTACCTGACATAAGTATCGAATCAACCAAACTGCAAGTAGACCTTTGGCACCGTATTCGTGCCGGTTACCAACTAAATATCGAAAACTACCCTGCCAGTGTATTGGAACAGCGTGACTGGTACATTAAACACCCTCGGTATATATCAACTGTGATCAACCGAGCTAACCCGTTTATTCACTATGTCACCGAACAGTTGTCGGATGCTGGTTTGCCTTTGGAGCTAGTTTTACTACCCATAATAGAGAGCACCTATGATGCTTATGCCTACAGTCCCAGTCATGCAGCGGGACTATGGCAATTTATTCCAGCAACAGCGCGTAGGTTTGGTTTAAACCGAGATCGTTGGTATGACGGACGCAGAGATGTTGTTGCATCAACCAATGCAGCCATTGCATACCTCTCTTATCTACATCGACGTTTTGATAATGACTGGTTACTTGCACTGGCTGCTTATAACGCTGGGGAGGGTACAGTTGGAAAAGCAATCAGAGCTAATATAAAACTTGGAAAGCCGACTGATTTTTGGCATCTCAAATTGCCTAAAGAGACTCGTAGCTATGTGCCAAAGCTACTTGCATTAGCGTCTGTGATTCAAGATTCAGAGTCTTTAAACATAACTCTTCCTGATGTAAAAAACCAAGCCTACTTTGATATTGTTCATATCGAAAAACAAATTTCACTTTCTAAAGTGATGGAAATTACTGACGCAGACTATTGGCTATTTAGTCAACTTAATGCAGGATATCGACGCTCAATAACTCCACCACAGGGCACCTATCGCCTATTAATACCTACTGACAAGTCCGCTTTGTTCTTAGAATTTCTTAAAACGAACGACCCAAAAAACTGGATTCCACATACAGAATATATTGTTGTCAACGGCGACTCTCTGTCTCAAATTGCTGCTCGGTTTAATTCTCACACTGACACGATTAAAAACAGTAACAACTTAACCAGCGACCAGATTCGTATAGGGCAGTTACTCACTATACCCAATAGCAACTCCGAGGTCGCTGCGTCAGATACAACCGGTAGATATCAATTAACGCGTCACGAAGTTGTTTCTGGGGATTCTCTATCATCGCTGGCAAAAAAGTATAGTACTTCTGTTAAGGAGCTGCGAATGCTGAATGCTCTCGGAGGGGAACTTATTAAAATTGGTCAAGTACTTGAAATACGCTCACCTAATCAAGCAAGCAAGGCTGTGTCATTAAGAAAGATTTCTTATAAAGTGAGGCGTGGGGACTCTCTCTACAATATTGCGAAAAACTTTGCACTATCCATTGCTGATATCACCAATTGGAACGGTATAAACAAAAAAAGTTACCTACAGCCAGGTCAACGATTGACGCTATATATTAACCCAAGAAATATTTAAGCTTTTATCATAGACAAAAATAAAGGCGGATTACCCGCCTTTATTTTGCATATCAAACCACCAACTTACTGCACAACATCAGCCTTCTCTCTCAGCGTGTCCTGGTAGGCTAAGACATCTCGACCAGCCTTTATTGATAGAGTAGCTGCGGCTAGAGATCCTCTGGCTTCTTTACCTAACGCACCAAGATCGCCAGAAACGACTTTCGTCAACTCTGCCACTACATAGTCGCCATTACTCATGTAAAACCCATCAATCACGCTCTCTGAAGCAGGAATCGGGAAGGCAAACACTCTTGATCTAACCTCAGCATTAACATCCGTACCGCGACGATTTACAGAATTACCGACCTGCCAGGCAAGACCCCTGTCTTTAGCAACCGTTTCAACAGAACTTCCAGCGACTATCTCGGCAAGTAACACCGCGCCTTTCTCCGCGAGCATTCTCGCTGACTCACTAGCTGTAAGGGCAGACACCACAGAACTTCTAACTTCAGAAAGTTCTTTCTGACGCTCGCTAATAAATTGATTAAGTTTCAAAACAACATATCGATCATCGCCTAGATCAATAACTTCACTAGCATACTTGTCTTCAACTACCTCAGAACTAAAGGCTGCAGCACTTACTTTGGCAAGACCCGTAATGCCCTGCCCACCAGACCGAGAGAATGCCCCTGAGGTTTTAAGCTCTAAACCTACATCTTCAGAAACTTCTTTAAGTGACTCTGCGTTGTAACTTAGCTCTTTAAGAAGCTCTACCTTAGCAATAAGCTGGTCGGTAGTTGCTTCTCTCATCAGTTCACGCTCTATCCGAGAAGATTCGTCTGCCAGCACATAAGTGTCCTGCTGGATATCCATCAATTTTAGGAAGTGGACACCTGCGTCCGTAGTGACAGGGCTAGAAACCTCGCCCAACTCAAGCGCTGCCAATGCAGTCTCAAATACCTCAGGAAAGGTATCCCCGGAGGTATAACCAAGATCTCCACCGGTCTCTGCAGATGCGAAGTCGTCAGAATACTCTCTGGCTAACTCGCCAAATAGACCTCCAGCCACAATTTTACCCTGGATTTCGGCGATTAAATCATCACTAGGATCTTCCAATAAGATATGTGCGACCTGACGAGATTCAGCCAAATCCAACGTAGTAAGCTCCTCTTCAAAGCGCGCCAAAATTTGATTACTCGATACTAATGCTGAATCGGCAAGTTTTGCCGGGCTCAACTCTATGTAGTCGACTATTACTTGAGCTTCAGTCTCATACGAAGATAGATTTTCCTGATAATACTGAGTTATTTGCTCCTCCGTGAGGACAATCGAGGCCTCGATCGGCGCAACTGGGAGAGTAAGATAATAAAAATCTCGTTTCTGTTCAGTGACTGCAGCTAAAGCCGACAATTCAAGTTCTGTAACAAAACCAGTACCTGTAATACCCATTATAAGTTGCTGGACAGTCATATCATTAACGAGCATTTCCTTAAAACTAGCACTGGTATAACCCTGCTGCTGGAGAGCAAATCGATATCTATCTTGATCAAAGCTACCGTCAGACTGGAATGCCTCATTATTGACAATATATTCATTAATTGTCTGCGCAGACATACTCATTCTTTGGCGCTGAGAAGCCTGCGACAAAAGTTCTCTGCCTATTAGCTGTTCTACCACACTGGGGCGAATCAACTCATCATCAAGCAAGGACGCGTCCAGACCAGCATTTTCATTCAGTATTCTTTGTTTCTGTGAGGAAATAGCACGCGCTACCTCTAATTCAGTAATCGTTGCTCCGTTAACGACCAAAGCAGCATCAGCTCCGCTCCCGCTAAGCAATGCTGTGCCGGTACCAGACAACACGAATATAGCACCGATCACAATTGTAATACCGAGCGCAAAGCCTTTCATATTGGTTCTAAAACTATCTAACATTCTACCTTCCCTAATTGTAAAAAAGGCGCATCAAAGATGCGCCTCTAAAGTCCGAGAAAATCCGTAAGGATTCCCCAGGCAATTATTAATTTACTGCGTCTTTCAATGCCTTACCAGCTTTGAAGCTAGGAACATTAGCAGCCTTAATCTGGATTTCAGCACCAGTTTGAGGATTACGTCCAGCACGCGCTGCGCGATGCTTAACTGAGTATGTTCCAAAACCAACTAAAGACACCTGGTCACCATTTTTCAATGCGCCAGTGATTCCTTCGATTGCAGAATCTAGTGCGCGTCCAGCAGAAGCTTTAGAAATGTCTGCGCCTGCAGCGATAGCATCAATCAAATCAGATTTATTCACGGTATTCCCCTTTTTTTTGGAAGTAATTTAAATACGTTAAAGGCGCATCGAATCCATTTGATATCACCAATTTCAAGTAAACATGCAGTCCCTAGCCCCTTTATACCAATTGCGGCCGCATGCGGTCAAGCAGTCTCTTTAAAATAGACCAAAATAGTTGGAACCTAGTGCGTACTGGGCCTCTGATTGGCCTCTGAGTCGGATATAGAGGAACTAGCCTTAACAAAATCTGATTGGCTAAGGGGCTGTGGCTTTTCGTCTAAAGCAATAGCCAAAACCTCATCTATCCACTTAACAGGACATATATTTAAATCCGCTTTGATGTTATCAGGAATTTCTTTCAAATCACTGGCGTTATCGTGGGGAATAATTACAGTTTTAATACCTCCGCGATGAGCAGCAAGAAGCTTTTCTTTTAATCCTCCAATCTTTAGAACCTGCCCGCGCAAAGTTATCTCACCCGTCATAGCTACATCGGCCTTGACCGCAATGTTGGTGAGAACCGATACCAGGGCTGTACACATACCCACGCCGGCAGACGGCCCATCTTTAGGCGTCGCACCCTCAGGCACATGAATATGCAGATCATTTTCTTGGTAAAAGTCCCGGCGGATCCCCAATAGTTGCGCTCTACTCCGAACCACCGTTAACGCAGCTTGAATCGACTCCTGCATTACATCACCAAGGGATCCCGTCTTGATAACCTTTCCCGAACCCGGAATTGCGGATGTCTCTATAGCTGTCTCTTATACACATCTCCGAGCCCACGAGACTCCTGAGCATCTC
>OJDL01000644.1_pt1 | contig 10899 bp, 6 predicted proteins | sample 1592681 | NCBI WGS metagenome assembly OJDL01 (sample SAMN05416885, study PRJEB24817) | seawater metagenome | isolation source: Sea water | place: Canada:Atlantic | collected 2013-11 | reverse complement strand
TTAAAATAGTTATCACAAAATTTTTGTTATCCAAATTTATTTGTATATTTGGTAAACCAATTTGGTAAACCAGTACAGATGAGTTGATTTTAATTAAAAATTTCACTATTATGAGAAAAATACTACTCTATATTGCTTTCATAGCAAGTACTGCATTTTTTGTTCAAACTGAACTTTTTAAAACGTTACAGCTTATGAGTTCAGAAGTAGCATAAGTGATAATGCAGATTTTGTAGATACAAGAAAAATTATTATTGAGTAAGTTTTTGAATTAATTACTCTAAAAGATAAGCCCATTTTTAATTAAATGGGCTTATTTAGTTAGTTTCCAAATATGTTAAAATCAAGAATTTGTATCCTAATTTTTAGAATACTAAATAAACCTATATTTAGGTTATCAGTATTGTTAACCAATTTTAAATAAATTTATAATCAAAGGAGTACGTATGAAATTAAAAAACAGCATATCAAAAAGCATTTTATTACTATTGTTAATAGTAATTTCAGTTTCATGTAAAAAGACCATAGAAAATACAAATAATGTTATTAAAAATGAAGGAATTCACCCGAACTTAATTCTTACATCTCAGGGTGTTAAAAATATTAGAGCGCAATTGGGTACTATTCCAATTTTCGACAATACATTAAAAGCGGTTCAAGAAGAAATAGATGCTGAAATTGCTTTAGGCATAGAAACTCCAATTCCAAAAGATTATTCTGGTGGTTATACACATGTTCGTCACAAACGTAACATGATCGTTTTACAAAAAGCAGGTGTCTTATATCAAATTTTAAATGACGAAAAATATGCCAAATACGCAAAAGACATGTTAATGCAATATGAGGAAATGTATAAAACATTGCCATTGCATCCAAAAACAAGGTCTTATGCAAGAGGTAAATTATTTTGGCAATGTCTAAATGACTCAAATTGGTTGGTTTATGTGAGTCAGGCTTATGATTGTATTTACAATTACTTATCAGAAGAAGAGCGTAATAAACTAGAAACAAACTTATTTAAACCGTTTGCAGATCATATTTCTATAGATAACCCTCAATTTTACCAAAGAGTGCACAACCATAGTACTTGGGGAAATGCAGCTGTTGGTATGATTGGTTTGGTAATGAATGATCAAGAATTAATTGATCGTGCTTTATATGGTATTAAAGACTTAAAATTAGATGCTAAAGAAAAAGATGATGATGGTGGCTTTTTAAATAAAGATGGAAAAGCTGGTTTTTTAGCAAACATTGAAGAGCCTTTTTCTCCTGATGGTTATTATAATGAAGGCCCTTATTACCAGCGGTATGCAATGTATCCTTTTTTAGTTTTTGCTGAAGGATTACATAATGTAAAACCAGAATTAAAGATTTTTGAATACAAAAAAGGGGTGCTTTTAAAATCTATTAATGCACTTTTAAACTTATCTGATGCTGATGGAGATTTTTTTCCATTGAATGATGGTCAAAAAGGAATGTCTTATTATAATGATGCTTTAGTGACTGCCGTAGATATTTCTTATCATTTTGGAAAACAAGACGCAGGGTTACTAACAATTGCTAAAAAACAAAATAAAGTATTATTAGATGATTCTGGTTTAGCTGTTGCAGTGGGTATAAAAAATGGAAAAGCAGAACCCTTTTATAAAAAGTCAATTAATTTATCTGATGGACCCGAGGGTAAACAAGGTGGTGTAGCTATTTTAAGAAACCAAGATATGGAGCTTGTTTTTAAATATGCCTCTCAAGGTTCTAGTCATGGGCACTATGATAAATTATCATATTCAGTATATGAAAAAGGAGATGAAGTACTTCAAGATTATGGTTTAGCGCGTTTTGTAAATATTGAACAAAAGGGTGGTGGGAATTATCTAAAAGAAAACAAAACTTGGGCGAAACAAACCATAGCACATAATACGGTAACTCAAAATGAAACCTCTCATTATAATGGTAAATATGAAATAGGAAGTCAAAACCATCCAGACTTACATTATTTTTCTTCAGCAAACAAAAACGTACAAGTTTCAAGTGCTAAAGTATCGAACACATATCCAGGAACAGATATGCAAAGAACTGTAGCAATTATTAAAGACGAAGATTTCGAAAAACCATATGTATTAGACATTATGAAAGTAGTTTCTAACAAAGCAAATCAATACGATTTTCCGTATTACTTTTTAGGTCAGGTTTTGAATACTAATTTTGAGTATACACATCCAAAAACCTTAAAACCTTTAGGAACTAAAAACGGGTATCAGCATTTATATTTAGAAGGTACTGGTAAATCAAATAAAGATAACACTAAATTCTCTTGGCTAAATAAAGGTAAATTCTATAGTTTAACAACAATTTCTGACGGTAAAGATGAAATATTTTTCACTAGAATTGGCGCTAATGATCCTGAATTTAATTTACGCAGAGAAGCTGCAATAATGCTCAGAAGAAAAAATATTAAAAATACAATTTTTGTTTCGGCAATAGAAGCACATGGCAGCTATAGCCCAGTTTCAGAATCTGCCGTAAATTCTAAAAGTAGTATTAAAGAATTAAAAATGGTTTTAGATACAGCAGATTACACAGCCATTTCAATAACCACTATAAAAGGAACTACAAAACTGTTTATTACAGCAAATACAAATGCTTCTAAAGAAGCAAAACATACATTAAAAATTAACAATAAGAAGTATACTTGGGTAGGTTCTTATGATTACAAATAAAATAAAATTATGAAACGATTTAGTGAAAAGTACATTATCACAAAAGGTATGGAATGGGAAGCTCTTGGTGGAGGAGTATCAAGAAAGTTCTTAGGGTACGATAACCAAATCATGATGGTAAGCGTAAAATTTGAAGAAGGAGCATTAGGTTCTCCACATCAACATTTTCATACACAAGCTACCTATTGTGTTTCAGGTAAATTTGAATTTGAAATTGATGGAGTAAAGCAAATTGTAGTGGCTGGAGACGGTGTGTATATTGAGCCTAACTTATTACACAGTGCAGTTTGTTTAGAAGAAGGACAATTAATTGATACATTTAGTCCAGTAAGGGAAGATTTCTTAAGTGGTGACGGTGTTTCTTATTTTGGAGATAAAGAGTAATAGGCTAATAGGATTTTATAATGCTATTAAAGTAAATTGAATCGCATAAAAAAATGTTGTTAACTTACTGATATTAAAATTTATGCAATTATTAAAAGTTTTTTTTTTTAATTCAAAAATAAAAATTATATTTGGAAAACCAATTTGGAAAACCAATTTGGAAAACCAATTTGGAAAAATTTAATTAGATGTATTTATAATTAAGTGGTAAAAAAAAGTACTTCTTAATAGAAAGTAGAATGAATACATATTTTTTTAAAATTATGTAAAATCAAGGTTCACAATATTTGTGAGTAAATTTATTTTTAAACATAAAATAATATTATGAAATTAAAATTTAAAATAGCATTGTTAGTTATGATGTTAGTAAACATTTTTGCCTTTGCGCAAGAAAAAACCCTAACAGGTTCAGTAACTTCAGAGGGAGATAATTCTCCACTTCCTGGAGTATCCATTACAATACTTAAAACTTCTAATGGAGTTCAAACTGATTTTAATGGTAATTTTATCATTAAAGTAAAAAATGGAGATGTACTACAGTTTTCTTATTTAGGGTTTAAATCGCTATCTGTTATCATAGATGGTCAAAAAACTTTAAATGTAATTTTAACAGAAGATGTATCCTCTTTGGATGAAATTATTGTTGTTGGTTATGGTACCCAAAAGAAAAGCCATTTAACCGGGGCAATTTCTAAAGTTAAAAATGAAAAATTAGACCAAATTGCAGTTGCTAGGGTAGATGACGCATTAGTTGGTCAAGTATCTGGAGTTAATATACAGGCAACAAGTGCAGAGGCTGGTGCAGCACCAACAATAACAATTAGAGGATTTGGGTCTATTACAGCAGATTCTGGGCCAGCAGTGGTGGTTGATGGAATAATTGTTGATTCTAGTTTTTTAGGGAATTTAGATATGAACGACATAGAATCTTTTGAAGTATTGAAAGATGCAGCATCTGCTGCTATTTATGGTAGTGAAGGTTCAAATGGAGTTATTTTAATAACAACAAAACAAGGTAAAGAAGGAAAGACAAGGTTTTCATATAACACTTTTACAGGGTATAAAAGCGCTTTTGGAAGTGATGATTACAAAAAAAGTGTTTCAGATTGGGCTGCAAAAGAGCTTGCTGCAACTGGAGAACTTTCAGAAACCACTCAATATGCTCAGAAAATAGTAGAAGTAACTGGTATTGACAGAGATTGGCAAGATGTTTTCTTTGATGGTGGATTTTTGACAAGTCACTCTTTTTCTGCAAGTGGTGGTGATAAAAACACAAAATTTACTGCTTCTTTGCGATATAATCATGATGAAGGTGTTGTTTTGACAGATGATTATAAATTATATTCTGGTAAATTGAAATTAAATAGTAAGCTAAGTGAAAATTTAAAGTTTGGATTAAGTGCCACACCTTCATTTTCAAAAAGAAGAGCGTTACCTACTTCTATTCATAATCCAATTAGACAATCTCCTTGGTTGCCTATATATCATTCAGAAGGTACTTTACAATTTATTAATAGAACGGCATATCCAGATATTGGGGTAGGAGATTATTTTTATGAAAACCATTTGGTTGAATTAGATTTAGATGGAAATGGAAGCGACAGCAGACCTCGTACTTCTGGTGATTCAAACCCGTATGCGCAATACATAGAAAGAGAGCATTATGAGTTTAATACTAAATTACTAGCTTCTACATATTTACAGTATAAAATCATGGATGGTCTTACAGCTAAAACATCACTTGGTGTTACCATAGAGCAACGTAAAAGAACTAGGTGGGATGGTACAAAACATCATTCAGCGGGTAATAGTAGGGCTAAATATATGTTAAATAATAGATTTAGAACACGATTAATTTCGGATAATACTTTGTTATATGAAAAACAAATCGGAGGTCACGAATTTAATGTTTTAGCAGGTTTTACGGTACAAAAAAGAACCGAAGAAATAAGTCAAACTACAGGTACAGGTTATACTAATGACTTATTAAAAAATTTACAAGGAGCTACTACAATTATTAATGATGGAGAGTTAAATGTTGTAAAAAATAAAATAGGATATTTTGGTAGAATTAATTACGCTTTTTCAGATAAGTATTTAGTATCTGCATCATTTAGAAGAGATGGTAGTTCTGTTTTTGGAATAGATTCTAAATGGGGTAACTTTCCTGCAGCTTCTGTAGGTTGGAATGCACACAACGAAAATTTCTTGTCAGAAAGCGATATTTTAAGTAAATTCAAATTAAGAGTAAGTTATGGTCTTACTGGAGCAGAAAACTTTAACTTAGGAAGTGTTACCGAAAATGCATGGCCTTATTTGGCACAATTAACTGGTACAAATGCAATTGTTGATGGTGTAATAAACCCAGGTAATTCCCCACTTAATATTGCAAATGCGTTATTGCAATGGGAGGCTTCAGAAGAATTTAATCCAGGTTTAGATTTCGGTTTTTTAAATAATAAAATAACTGGATCTTTAGATTATTATAAGAGAACTAGTGATAAGTTATTGTTAGATAATCCTGTTTCTTATGGTACCGGTTTTAATAGTGGTATTGTAAATTTAGGTAAAGTAGCGAATAGTGGATTTGAACTTGAGTTAAGAACTAAAAATATTTCAAATGAAAATTTTTCTTGGGGATCAACTTTAATAGCATCAACCAATAAAAATGAATTGTTAGATTATGGTGAGTCTGACGGAGCATTAACAGAAGATGGTTTTGGAAGAAGTTCACAGTGGATAAACTCTGTTGGAAACCCAATCTCATCTTTTTATGGATATGTTGTAGATAAAGAATTAGCTACTGAATATTGGAATTCTCCATGGATTCCTATCAACGGTAAATCAGAAGATATTATTGTTAAAGATTTAAATGGTGATGGTATCATTACAAATGATGATAAAACTATTTTAGGTGACCCATATCCAGACATTGTTTGGAGTTTTTCAAACGAGTTTAAATATAAGAATTTTGACTTTTCTTTCATGATTCAAGGAAGTCAGGGTGCAGAAGTTAAAAACATTGGTGATCAATATTTTTATACGCATTGGACAGGTGCTACTTCAGATGTGCAAGCAGTTGTAGATGCAGGTGTTATTCCAGATGCTTCTTTTCTTAAACCTAGAATACATACAAATGATGTTGTAATGAGTGCAGGTTATTTTTCATTAAGAAATGTAAATATTGGATATGCCTTTTCAGAAGATACAGTATCAAAATTAGGGATGGCTTCATTAAGAGTTTATGCTACGGGTCAGAATTTATTATACATTACATCTGATGATTATCATGGTTTTAACCCAGAGTTTATTGATAGTAATAATTCGCCTCAATCTTATGGTGCACAAAGAGCAGGTACGCCTTTGTTTAGTACATATTCAGTAGGTTTAAACGTTAATTTTTAATTGTAAAAATATTTAATTATGAAAAAATATATAAAATTTTTAATCTTTACCATTACAGCGACTTTGTTTGTCTCTTGTAATTCGGATGAGTTTTTAAACCCATTACCCGACACTGTTATTGTGGCAGAAACTTTTTTTCAAACGGATGCCGATGTATTAAGTGGCGTTATTGGAATTTATGATGCCGTTCAAGGAGTTAATGAAAATACACAATCTAGCTCTGTTAGGTTTAATAGAGGTGTTCAATTAGAGTACCTTTTAACAGAGCATCGTTCTGATAATACAAGAAGTAAAACACTTGAGGGGTCAAGAGCAGATTTTCATAGATACATAGTTGAGCCAGAAAATATTCAATCAGAAGATTATTACCAATCTATGTATGAAATTATATTTAGAGCTAATAATGTGCTGAAATATGTTGCGAACGCAGATGCTTCTAATATTAATAAATATACCGCTGAAGCTAAATTTTTAAGAGGCTACGCTTACTTTAATTTAGTAAGATTGTATGGAGCTGTGCCATTATTAACAAGAGTTGTTACTTCTGAAGAAAAAGAATTACTTTTTACAAGAGTTGATGTAGTAAAGGTGTATGAGCAAATTGTATTAGACCTGCAAGAAGGTACTACCAATTTAGATAATGCCCATAAGTCTAGAGCCTCTAAAGCTGCTGCTCAAGGGCTTTTAGCTAAAGTTTACCTTACACAACCAACACCTAATTATGCAGGTGCAAAACAAATGTGTGAAGCTATTATTAATAGTGGTGACTTCGCTTTAGAGACTGATTTTAGAAATGTATTCTATAACGAATTAAATAATGAAATTATTTTTGCAATTCAATATGCGTCAGGAGATCCTAATGAAAGCCAAGGATTTTCATCAGAGTTTACTTCTTATAAACGTCAAGGAAGACAAGATGGCCTTAATATTGTAAATCCAAATCTTGCTGTAGATTTTATAAATAATGGAGGTAATAGAACAGGAGCATCTTATGCTGCTTTTGGAGACGATGCGAATCTACCGATACCAGAAGATGCAGAGGTAATTAAATTTTTACCATTAGGATCTGATATTTCGGATACAAATCTTCCTACATATGGAGATCAGCCAGGGAATGCAGGTAATGACTGGATTATTTTACGTTATTCAGATGTATTATTAATGCATGCAGAAGCAGTTATGCAAGGTAATGATACTAATGATGCTAATGCTATAGATTCTTTTATGAAAGTAAAAGTTAGAGCTGGTTTTGATGCCATAACAGATAGGCCTGCAGTTTTAACTGTAAACACACTACTATTAGAAAGAAGAGTAGAGTTAGCTTTCGAAAACCATCGTTTCTTTGATTTGTTAAGATTGGGAGTTGCACATGATGTTTTGGGAGCGCACGCTACTTTAAAAGGATATACAAGTTATAATATTAGAAGATTATTACTGCCAATTCCGTCAAGAGAAATTAATTTAAGCGAAGGTCTTTTAACGCAGAACCCTCAATAATAATATTTAAAATTAATCAAAATGAAAAATCAATTAAATAATTTTAAAAATACTTTAAAGATAGTGTTATGCTTCTCGATACTAGCATTATCTGTTAGTTGTGAAGAGGCTTTTGAATTTGAATTACCCGAGGCAGGGTCATTACCAGATAATACTTTACCTACAGCTAATTTTGATTACATACCAAATGCTGTTAATTTTAGATCCATAGAGTTTAATAATTTATCTACTGAATCTACAAATTATATTTGGGATTTTAATGGATTAGGAAGTTCAACAGATAAAGATCCTAGTTTTACATTTGATGCAGGTGAAGGTATATATCCTGTTACATTGACTTCTAAAGATGCAAATGAAGCATCAACAACAGTAACAATAGAGGTTGAAGTGGTAGATAAATTTGTAGCTATTCCAGTAACTATTAATAATGGAGACTTTAATGGAGGTTCTAGTGGTTGGAGTTTTGAGAATTTTACTGGTGGAACAACTAGTGCTTTTAATGCTAGTTCTGATGGTTCTTTTACAAACTATGACGGATCTGATAATGGAGCAAAAACAAAAGGTGCAAAGTGGACCAAAGCTACCTCGGCTGGAGCATACTTAAGCTCTAATACGAGATATGCTTACCAAGCAATTACAGTATCTCCAACATTAACATCTCCAGTGCGTAATGTAGATTATATTTTAGAATTTGAATATGCTATAAAAACTCCAGCAGAATCAGCAGGTGTTGCACCAGGTGGAAATAGAATTTATGCAGAAATTTTAAATGGTCATTTTGCTGACGGAGCTGATGCAGTTGCAAGTACTCCTATTGTGCAATTTATTGCAGATGAGGTAAAAGGAAAAACTGGACATACAACCGTTCAGCAAAAATTTAGAGCTAATGCTAGTGGTGAAGTTGCTATTATGTTTTATGCAGTCACAGATGTGGATGTTTATATAGATAATGTTAAAGTATACGCAGCAGATTAATTTTGATAAAAAATAAAAAACAAATAATTATGGATTTATTAAAAAAAGGAATATTAACGCTACTTGTAATAGTATTTATTACATCTTGTGAAGAAAATGATTTTATTCCAACTGAAAATTATACAGGCACGGGCCTTACGGAAATAACTTTTTCAAGCCTTTCATCTTCTGTTGAAGCAGATGAAAACGGTTTAAAAGATGGTACCTATATAACCGTAAAACCATTAGCTATTGGAGTTTCTTCTTATGAAGTAGACTTTGGAGCTGGAACTTCTCCTATTACAATTAGTGGGGCTAGCGGCACTACCGTTTCTTATGATTATTCAAATGATTTTGAAACTGCTAATTATACAATAACGGTAACCGCAAAATCGGATAAAGGTCTTTCAGATGTTGTACTTACAGACAATATAACGGTTAATCATTCAATTAATACTGTATCGTCATCACCAGATTCGCCAATAATTCTAAATGGAAATGTCTTTTCTGTTTTTAGTGATGGTACTCAAAATGATGGTACTCTTAATGCTTATACAAACACAATATCAGGTTCTAATTTAGAGGCTGGTACTGCAGAGTATAATGAAGTAGAAGTTGGAAATTTAAAAAACAAGGTAATTCAGTATTCTAGACTTCAGGGTACTAATAAGGCATCTATTACTTTTAGTACTCCTATTATTATTGCAGATGTTTTTGGAACAAATGCTTCTGCTGATTATTTACACGTAGACCTTCATTCTATTCATGAAGTAGGTGTCGACAAAGTAAAAATAACATTGGGAGGAAAAACTTTTGAGCAAACGCTAACAAATAATGTTTGGACTGGTCTAGATTTAGATTTTGCTTCCGAAGGAATTACTCAAATTGATGCTATAACATTTGAATTAGGAGCAGGTGCTACTGCAAGTAACGAGGCAACTCTTAATGTAGATAATATTTATCTATATAGAGCTCCACTTTCAGTTCCTGAGTTTACTTTTGATGAGGTAGCTAGTGATTATGATGTTACCTTTGAAAATGCTTCTGAATTAGCGACTAGTTATAGTTGGAATTTTGGAGATGCTTCAGGTAGTTCAACAGATGAAAACCCAACATATAGTTATGCTAATGATGGTTTAGAAAAAACGTATATGGTAACGCTAACCACTACAAACTCTTTGAATAAACCAACTTCTATTAGTAAAGAAGTTACTGTTGGTGGACCAGCTGGCCCATTAAATCCAGAAATTTTGAAAGGTGATTTTGAAGTAAATGAATCAGCGACATCAAATGCTTGGAAAATAGCTAATTCACCATCTGGTAAGAGTGATCCTTTTGGACGTAGTTCTGATGGTTCTTGTACAGACTACGATGGTGTAGCAACAGGATCAAAAACTAGAGGTGCAAAATGGTCTAGTTCTCAAGGTGCATCAGATATAAATGGTACACCTGTAGCTGGTAATACTAGATATGCTTATCAAGCCGTTACTTTAAGCCCAAACACAGATTATGTTTTTGAGTATGAATATGCTATTAGAACAGGTGGTGCAGATACCAATAGTGTTGTTGGTTTAATTTTAAATGGTCATTTTGATGATGGTGATGTTGCTTTAGCAAGTAATCCACTAATTAGATATGTAGGCACAGTTGCTAATGGTAAATTTGGTGACAATTCTTGTTCAGGAGGAACATTAGTTAAAGAAACATTTAGATCTAATGCTGTAGGTGAGGTTTCAATTTTCTTTTATACGTTTAATGATAAAGATGCATACATAGACAATGTTAAAATGTATCCGGCAGATTAATTTAGTATAATGAAAAGCTATAGAGTGGTGAAATAGCAGTAATGTTCTATGCGGTAACTCCTAAAGACGCTTGGATTGATAATGTAAAAGCTGTCTCTTATACACATCTCCGAGCCCACGAGACTCCTGAGCATCTC
>OJDL01000636.1_pt1 | contig 10989 bp, 8 predicted proteins | sample 1592681 | NCBI WGS metagenome assembly OJDL01 (sample SAMN05416885, study PRJEB24817) | seawater metagenome | isolation source: Sea water | place: Canada:Atlantic | collected 2013-11 | reverse complement strand
GGCTTTAGCGCCATGACAATGCAAAATATCCACATTATTTTTCCAAACAAAGAGAACTAGCTTAATAATATTAATTGGAGAAAATCTAGAACCCATCGTTATTGAATGAGTGACGATTCTGCCCATGTAACCTACCAAAGATTTGTCACACAAAATGACATGATCAGTCTCGTCATCTATTGCGGTAGCTAGCTCAAATACGTGCTGCTCAATACCTGCAAATACTTTCCCAGTAATTAAATGAGCAACTTTCATATTTTGTTATTAATTAAACCTTGAATCACATATGCAGTTTTTTCTACTTCTGCTAAAGGCTCTAATCCAGCAACAGGATGTTCCATTGCATGTACTTTGAGACCTTGAGTGGGTGTGTTGATAGTAAGAGTTCCAACCTGACGATTAGCTACCAAAGCATTGATAGTATTTCTAATTTTTGTGGAACCAGATGTCTTAGAGCGAACAAGGCGTTCAATCTGCATGACATAAGTTTTCCCTTTACATGAAAGAGCTTCAAAAACTAAGTTTGAGCTATCAGGTGTAACAAATTTTAGCTCTGAAGTTTGCAAGTCTTCTTGAAAGGATTTGCCTTCAGGGCCTTCCATGTCTATGAAGATAAAGTTTTGAAACTCTTTAGACATATCTTTTATCGCTTGATTGAGTGAAGAGGGAGTTCTTCGAGAGTTATAGATATGAAAGTGATGATGAGGATGTGTTGTAAGAACATACTCGATTTGTTTGCCAACAAGCTCGCTATCGAAATCATAATGCTTGCTTGAGCCGCCAAGTCCAATAATCCCTTTGCCGGGAGTAGGCTCAATCAAAGAAGTAGTGGCTAACGAACCCTTAAATAGATGAACATTATTAGGTTTTTTGGTTGAAGGATAATCATGCTCGGGTGCGCAAATAAGATCAAAATTGTCGGTGTTAAATGAGGGTTTTAGAATTGCTACTGACAAAAGATTGGATGTTTTTTTCAATGCTTTTTGAGTTTTAAGGATTTGTGAATAGGTTGAATGCCCAGCCCCAATTAGAAGAGATAAGCCATCTTTTTGATCCTGGATAGGTGTGCTGGTGAGACAAGACTTCAAACAATTAAAGATACTTCTTTCTGGGCAATGTATCTTAGTAATAACCAGCTCATTCTCTTTAGATAGCTCATCTAACAAGGCTTGCACTTGGTTTAAGTGACCAATTTTTGAATCTTGAAACCAATAAACATGCATAAAAACTTTTTCTCCATTTTCAGAAAACACACAAAACCAGAATGAAAAAAGATCAACTTATCTAAGTAACCTCTTACACATTCAAATTACATTATTGATTGTTGAAGCATAAAAGCAAAGCTTATATTAGTAATAACCATGCTATAGAAAGGCTATAATTTAATGCTAATGTCACAAGAAATTCAACAAATGGCCAATGATCTTATTTCCCAGTATGGAGATGATGCTAAGGCTATTGCAATGCTAAGAGCAGCAGAATATGCAGCAAGCTTCAATGAAGCTGAATGGTTAATATGGGAATCTGTAATCTTAGAAATTGAAAAGGTTGAATCAACCCCAGATTTAAATGGATAAGGCCAAGTAATTACAAATAGAGTAATGGATATTTTGTTAAGAATATATTAAGGCAGAGAGGCCAAACATTGTTTGAATAGTTGAGTGATAAAAGAAGTCGAGCGGGAATGGCTACCCGCTCTAGCTGACTTTAGGGAAAATTTTTTAGAGGAAAATTTAATCAGCTTGTTTATTCGACCAAACTTTCTTAAGAAAGTTCATGCCTTTTTCTATCTTAGTGTCATCAGCATCAATAAATATATTATTCCACCAGACCCCAAGCCAAATCCCAGGGGTAATTCTTTGATCTTTGGATCTTTGCTGATCACATATGAACAAATTGTAAGACTGGAGCCAAGTAGCAGTATTGGCCCAATTGCTGATGCTCCAAGAATAGAACCTATGCCTGAGAGCAACAAGAAATCTCCAGAACCGATGCCATCTTGTGATCTCAGCATTTTATAAAGCTGATTAATTGAAAAGAGTAAGCCGTAGCCAAAGAGTAAGCCTAACAAGGCATCAAGAGGGACAGCAAAAATCTCAAATCCAAGATTGGCCACTAAGCCAATCAAAATAAGTAAAAAACTTAACGGTTGAGATAACAACAGTGTCTTGAAATCCATGAGCGCTTGAACATAAAGCATCATGGCAATTGTAAATATTAACCAGGTTACTGGATTTATGATTCCCAATAAATTGATCAAGTAAATGAGTAAAGCAGCAGTAAATATTTCATTAATTAAATATGAGCCATCAATTTGCTTGCTACATTTGGAGCATTTTCCTTTATTGGCCAGGTAGCCAAAAAATGGAATCAGTTGCGTCAGACTTAATGGTGTTTTGCAAGATGGGCAAAATGATCGAGGCGACAGTATATTTATGGATGTATCTGGGTGGGGAAGCCTGTAAATTAACATGGAAGCAAAACTTCCAACGCATCCACCCAGACTTATAAATAGAAGATTCTCAAGGAATATTTCCACTTAGTTAAAGCGCTACTTTTTCTTTGCTATAAACATGCATAGCACTAATAGTGCAATGGTAGGCATAGCATACAAAGAGACAACGAATAATTTATCTAACATTTTTTAAAGTCCTTTAGCTTTTGAATCTGGTCTTCGGGTATCACCAAAGCCATAAAACAAGTTATTTTTTATTTCCAAGCTCTCCAAAGAGGTGCCTGGACCTGAGATATAGATGGGCTGACCGAGAGCTTCAATTGCTGAAGCATGCTCAGCATCAAAACCTTTTTCGAGCATTAATACATCAGGCTTCCATTGGTGATGAATTCTTGGAACAACGGTTGCAACAGAAATTTCCATCTTAAAATCCAAGGTATTTAAAAGAAACTGAAGAACTGCCGTGATTATTCTAGATCCTCCTGGTGAGCCGGTTGCAATAATGGGTTTGTTTTCATGGAACACAATTGTTGGTGTCATTGAACTAAGAGGTCGTTTAAAAGGCTCGATTTTATTTGCCTCGCCTCCGATCAAACCAAATTGGTTTGGTATTCCTGGAGCTGACACAAAATCATCCATTTCGTTGTTCATTAATACGCCTGTCCCATCAACAACGATTCCTGATCCAAAGCCTGAATTTAAGGTATAGGTATTAGAGGTAACATTGCCGAATTTGTCTGCTACAGAAAAATGTGTGGTATCCATGCTTTCATGAGGCAGGGCATCACCAGGCAAAATTTTATCCGAAGGAGTAATTTCGTTGAGATTGATTCTGGATTTTATTTCCTTGGCATATTCTTTGCTGATCAATTCAGCCACAGGAACATCGAAGAAATCTGGATCACCCAAATACTTTGATCTGTCGGCATAAGCATACTTCATGACCTCGGCCAATAATGCTACATAGATAGGTGAGTTGTGACCCATCTCAGGCAAGTTATAGTGCTCTAAAATATTCAGCATTTGTATAACATGAATACCGCCAGAAGAAGGCGGAGGCATAGTGACTATTTCGTATTCTTTGTAGTTGCCTCGAACAGGCTCTCTCCAAACAGGCTTGTAATTTTTGAGATCTGCTTTTGTTATCAGGCCATTGTTCTTTTTCATGTAGTCGGCAATTAAATCAGCAACTTCTCCCTCATAAAATCCTATTGCACCTTTAATAGAAATAGCTTCTAAGGTTTCAGCTAGATTGGGTTGCGTGAGAGTCGCATGCATTTCTACCGGGTAGTTAGCATAAAAGATGCTCTTAAAGTTTTTGAATTTACTGAGTTTTTTATAACGTCCATTGAGCGCATCCGCCATAAAAGGAGACATAGCAAAACCATCCCTTGCAAGCACAATGGCAGGTTCCAACAATTGATCCCATGGCAAGCTACCAAATTTCTTATGAATCTCCCACATACCAGCAACGGTTCCTGGTACTCCGATGGCCAAGACTCCCTGTCTAGAGCGCATTTTATCAACAGTACCATCTGCATTGAGATACATGTCTTTGGTTGCTGCGGCTGGTGCAATTTCTCTGTAGTCGATGCTGAAGCTTTTATTTAATGTGGCATCATGCATCACCATAAAACCACCGCCGCCTATATTTCCGGCTCTTGGAAGGACAACCGCCAAGGCAAAAGCAACCGCAATAGATGCATCATATGCATTGCCACCACTTTCTAGTATTGCGTGACCAACATCAGTAGCAAGGTAGTGCTGAGAAACCACCATTCCATTTGCACCAACCTCAGGATGGACAATAGCTTGAGAGTTAAAAATTTTTGATTCTATCGAGCACGAGAGAACTATAATTGCTGAGAGTAAGACTTTCATGATTAAGTCAACAATCCTCCGTCAACTCTTAGGTCAATACCATTTATGTGCAGAGCATCGTCTGATGCTAAGAAAGCTATTGTACTTGCAATGTCATCCGGAGATCTATTCACACCATCAACAGGCATGATCTTTTTTAATAACCTAGTATCTATGTCTTTGGGAAGATTGGGGCTTTGTGTCATCGGTGTATTGATTGAGGCGGGGCAGACGCAGTTTACGTTTAATCCTTTGGTTCCGTACTCTACGGCTAAAGTTTTAGAAAAAGCGCTAATTCCTCCTTTAGAAGCACTGTAAGCTGCGGTCCATGCATGAGAACCCAAAGCGGCAGTGGAGGATACATTCACAATACAGCCTTTGGACTCAAGCAGCATAGGCAACCCAAAATTACACATAAAAAATGTCCCAGTCAGGTTTACGTTTAAGATTTTATTCCAATCTTCTATTTTGACCTCATGAGAATTATCAAATCGAAGAATGCCTGCAACATTGATCAAAGCATCTAAGGTCTTATATTCTTTTTTTACGGTTTGAAAGCAAGCTTGAGTTTGCTCTAAATCAGATATGTCTAAAACCATGGCCGATGAAGCTGTGTTAGTCAGCATATTTTTTGTTTCGTTAAGCTGCTCCTCATTTATGTCGGCAATGATTAACGTTGCTCCCTCTTGGTCAAGTCTCACAGCCGTTGATCTTCCAATGCCTGAGCCAGCTCCGGTTACCAGCGCAATTTTATTTTTAAATCTATCCATTTAGTAGCCCTTAAATTTCTTGAATGTTATTACAGTTTTTGTTGATCAGCTTAATTTTTCAGCAGCAAAAGATTTGGCCCATTTATAATTTGCTTTTCCATTTGGTGCTCTTTCAACCACGTCTGAAAAGACAATAGTTTTGGGAAGCTTGTAGCCAGCCAATTGCTCTCTGGCATTATTGATTAGGTCTACTTCTTCAACTGCTTGATTCTCTAACGTAGAGACAACCGCAACAATTTTTTGCCCAAAACGCTCATCTGGCAACCCAACAACCAAGCAATCAAATACCAACGGGTCCTTCTTTAATGCTTCTTCAACTTCTTCAGGGTATATTTTCTCTCCTGCTGAATTAATGCAGTTACTTCCTCTGCCTAACAGGATAATACTGCCATCAGCTTCAATCTTTGCGTAGTCACCAGGAAAACTATATCGAGTGCCTTTATATTCTCTAAAGGTTTCAGCAGATTTTTTTTCATCCTTATAGTATCCAATTGGAATCATGGCCACATCTCCGCTAATTCCAAGCAGGCCTGTATCCTCTGAGCCTGGCTCCACGAGACCCCCATCGTCTTTCAGAACAATCATCCCGGGGTTAAGTCTGAATTGAGCTGTTTCTGGTTTGCTTTCCCTGTTACTTACAGAGGCTCCCATGCCTCCTTCTGTTGAGCCCATTGTATCCATGAGGGTCATGTCATGATGCTCCAATAATCCGGCTTTTACTTCGGAACTCCACATCACTCCACTTGAGGTAATTTGATTAAGGGATGCTAGATCATACGGCTGATTTTTTGCTGCAGCAACCTCTAAAGCATCCAACATAGGTCTAGCAAATGCATCTCCTACTATCACAATATTCGTTACATTAATTCGAGAGCATTCTCGCCAAATCTTATCTGGATCAAAACCTAAACCTGGAATAGTGGCAACAGCACCACCAAGATTGTGAGGCACAAAACATCCCAGCCACATTCCGGTTCCATGCATTAAAGGACATCCAACCAAACTTACTGGCAATGCTTTTTTATTATTTAGATCAAGTATGTACTCATCGATAGTGTCAAGATCCTCTGGTAATTCATAGCCCATGGCTCTAAGTGTTTTAAACATACCCTGAATAAACTCAGCTTGGTTATACATAACACCTTTAGGCATTCCTGTGGTTCCACCTGTATAGAGCATATAAACAATATCGTCTGGCCTATTCCATCGCTCCATCTCAGAGCATTGCTCGATTAAAGATTTGTAGTGCAAGCAATTCTCTACAACCGAATCAGATCCGTCAGCCACTTCAATCCATGCGGTTATTTTGGGAAGTGAATCTTTAATTTTATTGATTTGATCCCCGTAGCAAGCCTGATAGAAGAGGGCTTCACAGTCAGAATTATCTAAAAGATAAAGTAATTCCTCAGATTTATATCGATAATTTACATTAATCGGAGTGCCACCAATTTTAAAAATTGAAAATTGTGCCTCTAAGTATTCATTTGAATTGTGAAGGTAAAGTCCTGCTTTGGAATAAGTGGTCAAGCCAGCATCTATTAAAGCTGTTGCAAGTTTTGCAGAGACATTTTCATACTCGCCCCATGTTTTCTGTTCATCGCCACAAATAATAGCTGTTTCATTTGGTATCAGATCTGCGGTTTTCTCCCATAGCGTTGCAAAATTAAATTCCATTGTTAACCTCTTTTATGTCTAAATTCTGACCAATGCGTCTTCCTGAAAAAATACAGTCAGCTATAGAAAGTCCTGATACATAAATATTAGAACAAACTCCAACTGCCGTTCGTCCAGCAGCATAGAGTCCCCGAATTTCCTTTCCCTTGAGATTTAATACTTCACCTGTCTCTTCGTTCACCTTTAATCCCCCAAGGGTCAAAGTAGTCAATGGCGCAAGCTTAGAGTCAATTGAGATATCCATAATATAAAAAGGTCCCTTTAGCTCTTTGACATCCTCTGCTGCTTTTCCAAACTTACATGGCATTTTATTTTGAGCTGATTGGTTGTATTCTTCTAAGCTTGAACTAAGGTCTTCCTCAGGAATATCATAAACTTTAGCAAGATCTCCGATTGTTGCTTTCTTTCTGGAATTAAAATACATCAACATTCTTGCCATATCTCGTTGAAAGGGAAGGGCAACTGAAGCCTGTTTCTTGGCTTCATCGTAGAGTGCAGCATCTAGAACCAAATATGCTTTGCCCTCATTATTCTCACACATCGCATCCCCTAGAGTAGCTCCATAAACCATCTCATTGCAGAATCTCTTTCCTGCTTGATTCACAACCATGCCTTGGGCAAAAGCCAAAGGAGGATTTAAAAATCTCCAGGCTGTCACTCTGTCCATATGATCAGTTTCGCCGCCCACACTTTGTCCTAGTCTAATGCCGGAACCTTGGTCGTTGGAGGTGCCTAAAGGCATGCCAGCAAAATATTTTGGAGCATATTCTTTTACCATGGCCCTATTAAATATGAAGCCTCCAGTAGATAAGCACACTCCTTTTTTAGCCTGTATGTATCTGACTTGTCCATGATTTCTTTCTATTTTTTCAGCTCTTTTGACGAAAAGACCACCAATAAATTGCAGCAGGCTGGCTCCAGGATAAGAGGGCGGCAATAACATTTGCAAAGAGTCACCTTTGTTCATAAATTGCTTGTGCTTATCTGCTATTTTTCCTGATGGCAGCACGAGAACTTTAATGCCTACAACCTTGCCAGTTTCTGTTATCACCAGAGATCTTGCTTCGGTCTGGGTATAAAGTCTTAGACCTTTTTTTAATGCAGATTTTTTCAAGGGATAGTAAATTGTTCCACCAACACCGATAGGTCTAAAAGGTCCTTCTTCCCAGCCCCTGTGTCCACGAGCTGCCGGTTTCGCATTTTCCATATAACTGGGAACCAGAGAATTATCTGAGTGGTAAAGAAAATATCCAGCATCAGGATAGCTTGATTTTTTCTTGTAATAGGATGAATTGAACTTTACGCCGTTGTCCATTAACCACTGAGTATTTTCAGCTGATGTCTCGCAAAATTTCTTTAAAGTTGATTCTTTAATAATGTTGCCAGTTTCTTGAATGAGGTAATTGAACATATTCTCTGGTGAATCATCAACACCAGCTTCCTTTTGAATAGGCGTTCCTCCCCCAGCATAATATACGCCACCGCTCTTGGCTGTTGAACCACCTCCAGTTGTTTTGTCTATTCCAATAACAGACAAACCTTGGTCCAATGCTTCATTAGCAGCTGCAATACCAGCTCCACCCAAACCAGCAATCACCAAATCTGCCTGATCATCCCATTTAAATAAATTAGGATCAGTAATAATTTGCGGGGCTTCCACATCTGAAAGCCACAAATCACTCGATGGATTTAATTCAGTGTCCAGCATTTAGATCAGCAGTTTTACCGCCATCCACAACCAAGCTTGCGCCGGTTATAAAGGATGAGTCTTGACTTAGAAAAAATGCAATAGGCTTTGCTAGCTCAATTGGATCGGCGATTCTTTTGAGAGGAATTGAATTAATGGTTGCCTGCATCATTTTTGCATCGGGAATTGCTCTTTCTGTTGCAGGAGTTAAGACAGCACCTGGTATTAAACAATTAACTCTAACATGAGGCGCAGCTTCAATTGCAGCAGCTCTTGAAAAGTTAATTAATCCAGCTTTCGCTGCCCCATAAGCAGACATATAGGCAACACCTTTTAGGCCAACAACTGAGGCGATATTAACTATGGATCCTTGTTTTGACTCTATCATCCATGGCAGTACAGTTTTTGTTGCCAGAAAGACAGCATCCAAGTTTGCCTTAAAATTTGTTTTCCAAGCGGAAAGACTTAAATCAGTAATTTTGCCTGTATGAATAGAAGGAGCATTATTTACCAAGCCATCAATTCTTCCGCAAGACTTATATACCTCATTCAAGGATTCAATAATTGCAAGCTCATTGGAAACATCTACATTATGTGCAATCACTTTTGGAGAGATCTTGAGAAGCTCAGCTTCAGCATTTTTTAGGTTATCAGCATCTCTGCCGGTAATAACAACGGTCGCACCTTTTTCGATGCATAACTTAGCGGTAGCAAATCCAATGCCACCACTTGAGCCAGTAATGTAAAAGACTTCATCTTTAAATATTGCTTCCAAACTAGACCCCCCTAGTTAATTTACATTAAATTTTTATCGAGAAACCTAATGCAGTATACCAATAGTCTTCCATTGATTTTATATGATATGGATCTGATTTATACCCCAGCGTGAGACTTAAACCAATGTTTTTATAAGAGGACGTATAACGAGCTTTTGAATGAATCTCTCTTCCGCTTGGGCGAAGAGTAAAGCCAAAAGAGTTAAATAGAACACTCCTCTCTTTTGTTCTATAAACAGGAACTCTTAAGTTTATTTCACCTGACTCGGTTCGCATGGGCTGATCGATGGAAAGCAATAATTCATCTTCAGAATTAAAGATTGATTGTTTTAAAAAACCTGCGCCAAATGCAGAAGATTGAATATTAGTAATAGAATCTATCATTCCATCATTATTTGATGTTCCAGGAGAGTTACCTATGTATAGAGAGCTAAAGAATTTTCCTCCAAAGAGGCTGATAGAATCTGAAATTCCAACAAACGACGTCATTTGACCGCTATTACCATTAAAAGCTCCAGAACCGCTTAAACCAAGATTTGCATCATTCTCTTTTAATATCCCAAATTGGATTGAAGGAATATAATTGTTTGGTTGAAGCTCAATCATGGCAACTGTGCTGGAATTGCTCTCACCAAAAACTTCATTAGCTTGGAATCGATTCCTGCCAGATGATATTAAAAACGCAACATCCAGATTATGTTGAAATTTATAAATAGATCCGAAAGAAGTACCGCCCGCACTAAAATTTAGCCAGGGATTGCTGAACTGGGATCTCAACTGACTTTTATATCTTAAATCCATATCTTGAAATATCCCCAGGGCCCAGCTTCCATTTATTCCATGACTCACGAAAGCAGCATTCTCTTTATTAAAATAGGTAAAGAACTGATTGCTATCTCGATGGGCTTCGAACAAATACATTGAGTTAACTAATCCATAAGAAGGATTTTGATTTTTAAAATTACTTACCTCTAAGACATTATCCTCAGAGTTAATAATCTGTGGAGTAGATTGATACATATGATCATACCCATCCAGGTTTACAATTTGATTTCTATAGTCGGTTGTTAGATTACTAACAGCACCTCTAAAAGGAGCATCTAATTCATCAAAAAATATAATTGTCTGATTTGCTACTCCGTTAGATACGGCATCTCCGAAAGAGGGACTAGTCAGATGTATTCCAGTAAATAATACAGGAACCATGGCACCGGACAGAGCTCCAGTTAGCATGGCACTCACTTGCCCAACCGGAGCAGTTGCAGCCCCAAGATCCATGAGACCTTGACCATAGATTGCTTTATCTGAATATATTCCTTCTTTATTTGCAGTTACAAATAAACGATCAACAATTTCTGTGCTACCAAGCTGATCTTCAAAATATTCAGCAATTAAGGCAAGACCTCCAGAAACAAAAGGAGCAGCAAATGACGTGCCATTAGCCACAGCAAAACATGCATTCCTTTGAATGCAACTACTATAGTTCTCATCATCTAAATTTTGAGGATAGATTCCCGTATCTGAATTTGATGTTGGATACGCGACAGTGATCTCGCCTCCAGGAGCAGAAATACAATAATCTTGCGCTATGCCACATCTATTTGAAAATGAGCTAATTGAACCATCCTCGTCAACAGAAGCAACTGCTATTGAATGACCTTGAATCTCTGGGACATAGTTTGACATACCAGCAAGTAATTCTGGGCTCGAAAAATCAATGCCTTGGTCAGCATAGCCTCCTGCATTTCCGGCAGCCCAAACATATCT
>OJDL01000630.1_pt1 | contig 11051 bp, 8 predicted proteins | sample 1592681 | NCBI WGS metagenome assembly OJDL01 (sample SAMN05416885, study PRJEB24817) | seawater metagenome | isolation source: Sea water | place: Canada:Atlantic | collected 2013-11 | reverse complement strand
TCGTCGGCAGCGTCAGATGTGTATAAGAGACAGCTATATGGCGAGTCACGGAATGCCTTATATCCCTTTCTTTCTGATTCTGACGATCATCATCCAGACCGGCGGCGGGCTTGCGATGATTGCCGGCTATCAGACTAAATTCGCTGCGTTTTTGCTCGCCGGACTTACGCTCGTGATCAATGCAGTGATGCATGACTTTTGGACACTGCCGGCCGGCGAACTGCAAACGGCGCACGAAACTCAGAACTTTGTAAAAAATCTAGGCATCGTCTCCGGCCTCCTCGTCGTATCGGGTTTAGGCGCAGGGCGCTGGAGCCTTGATTCTCAACGCTAAGCCCCCACTAGAATGCAAGATGCAGTTTTTGTATTGGCTGCGTTTTGCGTTTAAAGTAAGGGCGTAAAAGTTAACCGAAGTATTACGAGGAGAACCCGCGATGATCATGGTGCAATCTACCTTCTTTCTAGTCGACGAGACCAAAGAGGACGCCCTCGACTTAATGCGCGTAATGGTGGGCAATTCGCGCAAAGAAGACGGCTGCGTAAGCTATGAGTATTTCGCCGGTGTCACCGAAACCAATCAGGTTGTGCTTCTGCAAGAATGGACCGACGCCGAATGTCTGCAAGGGCATTATCAGAGCTCACACATGGAAGAATTTCTGTCCAAACTAGGCCTCTATCTCGAAAGCGAGGTGATCACTCGTACCTACGCGTCGCCCGACGAACCCGTCGCTCAGCGCGCCGATGCCCGTGACGAAGCCGAGCGCAAGCGAACTGCTGCCGCGAAGGCGCCGCAGACAATTCACTAACAAACCTCCTACACTACTCACCCTAAGCCGAGCCCCTGCCCTATGTTCTACACTCAATTAGAGGGGCAGCGCGCTCCTGTCAGCGCGACCGATTCTGCACGACTCATTAAATGGCGCCTCTCGACCTTCTGGGTCATGCTCATTGGCTACATTGGGTATTACATCTGCCGCGGCAACCTGTCGGCTGCGTTCCCGTTGCTCGAGCAGGAATTCGGGTATTCGAACACACAGCTTGGCCTTATCGTCTCGCTATCGGAAATCGCCTACGCCGTCGGCAAATTTATTAACGGGCCTTTGGCAGACCGCATCGGCGGCCGCCGTATTTTCCTCGTTGGCATGGCCGGCGCAGTTTTCTGGAACCTTATTTTCGCTCTGTCGGGCACACTCACCGCGTTTATTGTTGTGTGGTGCTGCTGCCGCTATTTCCTCTCGATGGGCTGGGGCGGCCTCGCTAAGACAATCGGGTCATGGTATTCGAGCGATAAAAACGGCCGCGTCATGGGCGCGATCAGCGTGAGTTTTCAGTTCGGCGGGGCTATAGCAGCGCTCTTCGCGGGCTTTCTCGTTTCGATGGGCGTGAGCTGGCAGGGCGTATTCGTCTACCCCGCTATCGCGCTCAGTGTCATAGGCGCTTGGGCGTTCTTCGCCTCGAAAGGCACACCGAGCGACGTCGTGCCAGGCGCGATCGCCGTTGAGGGCGAGTCGGCAAAGAAGCAGCTGGCCGACTATGGCGACGACGAGTCGCCCGCCGTAATGACCATCTTAAAAACCCTGATCAAGATGCCAATCTACCGCCAGCTTCTGGTGTTTAGTTTTCTTACGACGCTGCTGCGTTCGGTCTTTCTCATCTGGACGCCGAAGTTTTTGTTCGATATCGGTCAGGGCGCCAGCGCTGCGATCCTCAAATCGGCCGTGTTTCCGCTATTGGGCGTTGCCGGCACGCTATTCATCGGCTGGTATACCGACCACTACGCCCGCAATGGCGATCGCGCCCGCATGATGTGGATTATGCTCGCCGTGCTCGTTTTATGTACCTTCTCGATCTCGGTGCTGAGCGCGGCAGAAAACCCTAATTACAATCTGATTATTTTCTTTTTGGGCGGCAGCGGGTTCTTCCTGCTTGGCCCTTATTCGATGAGCAGCGGCGCGCTGACGCTCGACATCGCGGGTGCCAAGGGTGCAGGGTCGTGCACTGGGATAATCGACGGGATGGGTTACATTGGCGGAGCGATTGCCGCCTTCGCTGCCGGCGCCATGTCCGACAGTTTGGGCTGGTCGCAGGTGTTTGTGGTGTTAACCGGCTTCGCGGCGATCTCGGCGCTTAGCGCCTACGGCATGAGCCGCGGCTTCCAAAAACTCTCTAAAAACAGCGAAGCTTAGTCGAATTCACCGGCATCTAGTCTGGCGAAATATTTCGTCGCGACCGCTTTCACTTTGGGTGCGAGCAGCAGCGTCGACACCATCGTCGGTATTGCCATCGTGGCGTAGGCGCCGTCGAGCAGATTAATCACGATATCGAGCGAGACTACCGAGCCCGCCACGATCAGCAGCATATAAGCCCATAGATAATATTTTTCGCGGTGTGAGCCAAACAAGAAGCCCATACATTTGCTGCCGTAGTACCAGTAGGTCAGCACCGTGGTCATGCTAAGCACGAACACCATAATCAACAGCAGATAAGAGCCAAAGCCTGGGAAGACCTGCTCGTAAGCCTCAGCCGCCATCGTGACGCCCTGAGCGCCTCCCTGCCATACGCCGGTCACCAAAAGCGTTAGCGCGGTGCATGTGCAGACGATTAACGTGTCGGCAATAGGGCCTACCATTGCCACTAGGCCTTCACGCGCCGGCTCGTTGGTTTTGGCTGCGCCATGCGCCAGCGACTCAGTGCCGATGCCTGCCTCATTCGAGAACGCGCCGCGCTGCACGCCAATCAAAATGACCGTGCCGATCACGCCACCAGAGACAGCCTCGCCACTAAACGCATCGGTCACGATGAGCCACAGCATCGCAGGCACTTGGTCGATGTGACTCATAAGAAGAACCGAGGTCACCGCGAAATAGAAAATCACCATCGCCGGCACCATTTTGCCAGCCACTGCCGACACACGTTTCACGTTGCCAACTGTAATCGAAAAAGCGATCACAGCGAGTACGATGCCCATCACTAAATCGAAATTGAAATGCGAATCCGCCGTAGTTAGCCCATTGGGAATCGCAACGGTGTCGCGAATAATCTGCACGAGTTGATTAACCTGAAATACCGGTAGCGTGCCCACCATGCCGGCAATCGCGAAAAGCCACGCAAGGGGCAGCCATTTACGCCCCAGACCCTCGCGAATAATGTACATCGGGCCGCCTTGTAACCGTCCGGCGTCATCGGTCCCACGGTAAAGTATCGACAGCGTTGCGGTATAAAACTTAGTACTAATACCGACGATCGCGGTGACCCACATCCAAAAGATTGCGCCGGGACCGCCGACGGTAAGCGCGACGGCCACGCCGGTAATATTACCCAGCCCCATGGTGCCAGCGAGCGCGGTGGCTAGCGCAAGGAAATGCGAGATATCGCCGCCGATGCTGTCTGAGTCGTCGTGAAATTTGCCTCGAAGCAGGTCGATGCTGTGGCGAAAATAGCGGAAATGCCTAAGCCGCGAATGCAGCATGAAGAAAAAGCCGCCGCCGACTAACAAGATAACAAGCGGCAGCCCCCACATAAAACTAACGTAGGCCGCAATAGCCGCTTCGATCTGAGTCATTGGCACGCGGCCCTCGATGGTCTTCTAACTTTGATCAGCGGCAGTAGGTGAGCCTGCCGCTTTGTAGTCTCGCGCTCGCCGGCTATTTCGCGTCGGCTTCTTGCCTACGCTCGCCCGCAAGGATTGCGCGCATCGCATAGTTACCTTCGTGGCAGGCGTACTCGTAGAGCTCGGAGTCGCCATACATCGGCAGCTCTCCGGTCCAAGGCTCGGAGTAGAGTTCGGGATCGTCGATTGTGAAGGAATAGTGCAGCTTTTGATCTTCGACTCGTGTGAAGCGCTCGGTGAGGTGAATGCCTTCCGAGATCAAGCGCTCTTTTTGCACCTGCCAAGGATTGAAATTTTTAGTCTCAACCACGAGCGTGTCGCCTTCGTAATAGCCGATGGAATCCCCCAACCATTTATCGTAGGGCAGGTTTTTGAACTCTTGGTCGATGCTTACGATGCGGGCATTATGCACCATCTCGGCGAGTAGCATCACATGCGTCGGCGACTGCACAATTTGCATATTATTATTGTAAAGACTGCTCAAAAAAGGCGCGGTAGACGAGAAACTAACGAGACAGCGATCCGATAATGTCCGGCCTTCTGGGCCATCGCTTTCGGCGCGTCCCATCGGCAGGTCTTCCTGCTGTGAGGCCCTTAACGCTTTGCCTTCTTCGCGCCAAGGAATCCGCCCATCGTCGGGCTGAGTGATTATCGACGTTCTGTAAAATCCGTTCATAAACGACAGCGTGTCACCCGGCGTAATCCAGAATCCGTTATAGCCACCGACGTTTTCGGGGCCCGGCGCTTCGGCACCGGTTGCTTCTAGGTAGGCGATATAATCGGGCGTAGAGACCATCGTTTCGAGCATTTCTTGCTCGGTGATCTCGAGCTTGCCGTTATAGTTTGCGGGACGCTCGAGAGACGAACGCGTCTGGTAATTCCAAGTGCCCTGAACATCGGGCACGCCCCAATCAAGCTTAGATGGCTGCCAGTCCGCCGTGTCTTGCGCCTGTGCCACTAGTGGCAATGCGCCTATTGCTAGCCCTATCGCTAGCCCTGCGGTCTTCTTTTCGATTCGGATCATTGTCTGCCCCTTTTACTAAAATCGGCTGAAATTGGTTTTAGCGACCAGATTGGCGCCTCTCGTTATTATTCTTATTTGGCTCATTCGCCCTCATCAAGCGCGCCTTGAGGCTACCCTAGCGCCAGCGTCTGGCGCAAGTTTCAACCAGCAGGTTGAACCTTACGATAGGCGCTTCGACAATAGTTTTCGCCGGTGGCTAGGGGATATTCGCCGCAAAGCGGAATTCCGCTACCGGCTCAACCTGCGCGAGATGGCGCACGAAATAGTCCCAGCGCTTCTTCATAAAGTAGCGCGAATTACCAAAGCCATGACCCGCCTCTGGCAGCAGCAAGAGGTCGAAATCTTTCTCCGCGTCGATGAGCGCCTGCACCACTAGCAGCGTGTTCGACGGATGCACATTATCGTCCATCAGGCCGTGCGCCAGAAGCAGCTTGCCTTGAAGTCTGTCGGCGAGAAGCTGATTCGCTTGGCCATCGTAATTCGTCGTCTGGCTGGCTACTGCGCCCGCCTCTTCAACCAGCGTTGTCTCTAGCAATCCTTGCCATTTCTCACCCCAATCGTCTTCGTAGTTGCGGTTATCGTGATTTCCCGCACCCGACACCGCGACCTTGTAAAAATCGGGATAGCGCAGAATGCCCGCAGTCGAGGCAAAGCCACCACCCGAATGGCCCCAGATTCCAACGCGGTCAAGGTCCATCCAGCGGTGCGACTCGGCGAGTTCGCGAATCGCGGCAATCTGATCCGGCAGTCCGTTATCGCCCATGTCGGCATAGTACGCATCGTGGAATGACTTGGAACGGCCGGGCGTACCCATTGCGTCGAGCTCGACAACGATAAAGCCTAATTCGGCCACGGCCTGCTTATCGCGGCGCGCGGCACTAAAGGCGCGGCTGCCAACGCTGCCTGTCTGCGGGCCTGGATAGAGGTAATTCAGCACCGGATACTGCAGCGATTCATCGAAATTAGATGGCCGATAAAGCAGTCCGTGAATATCGCTGAGCCGGTCGCGCGCTTTTGTCACAAACGGCTCAGGGGCAACCCAACCCGCGTCTTTCAAACGATCGGTTGAGGTGTCTGCGAGCGTGAGCAATACCTCGCCAGTCGCGCTGCGCAGCACAGTGACCGGCGGCGTTGTCGGCGTCGAATAGCTATCGAGAAAGAAACGGCCGCTCGGCGCAGGGCTAATCTCATGGTGAGCGGGTTCGGGCGAAAGGAGCTGCGGCTCGCCGCCATCGATACCGACTCGGTATAGATAGTGAAAATAGGGATCGCCGGCTTCTCGATTGGAGCCGAGGAAAGTGATTGTGCGTGCCGCTGCATCCACCTCGAGCATCTGCAACACGGCCCAGTCACCTGCCGTGATGGGTGCCTTGATCTCGCCGCTGGCGAGGTCGCCCAAATAGAGATGCCCCCAGTTGCTCCGTTCCGAAAACCAAATAAACTCATTGCTTGCATGAAGCACTTGCCAATTCTCGGCATCGAACCCCGACTCGTAATAGGTCTCGGTCACCTCTTTGTAAACATCACGCACCGCGCCTGTCTCTATATTGGCTAGTCTGAGCTGCGCAATTTTGTGATCACGAGACGACGACACGAACGCGAGCGCGGCGCTGTCTGCGCTCCACTCGACGTCTAAAAATTCGCCGTTGCGGCCTGCGATATGATCAGTCGTTGTCGAGCGCTGCGGCTCTGCGGGTATTGCGAGCGGCACGAGGCGTGGCTCGTCGAGATGTATCACGACGCGCTCGAGCATAAACACATGCTCGTCACCTGGCAGCGGGTATTTCCATGTGTCTACCCTGCCCCGACCTACCGCAGTCTCGACGAGTGTTAACGTCTTTACTTCGCGAGAATCCTGTCTAAAGGTCGCGATTTTGGAAGAGTCAGGCGACCACAGCAGCACCGGGCCCGAGTCTTGGATCCAGCCCGCACTGTTAGTTGCGTAACCGTAGTCTGCTTCCCCATCGAAGGTAAGCTGCACTTCATCGCCATCACCTGTGTTGCGTACCCACAGGTTATGCTCGCGAATAAACGCTGCGCGCTCGCCGTTAGGCGACAGGTATTGGTGCGGCGGTGGTTCTGGTAGCGGCGCGAAAGCCGCGTCGAGCATCGGCAGGTTTTCGAGATCAAGTGCGAAGGTATCGCCTGCGAACTCGAATCGAAGCGTCTCGTTTTCTAAGACAAGATTGCGCAGGTTTAAATCGGCCGCGTCTATTTCATCTATTGCCTTTGTCTCTTCCGAGTCCTCAGCATTAGCGGCGCCGTCTTTAACGACTTGTTCGAGCAGCGCGGCGACGCGCGCAGAATCGAATAGCTCGCGAGAAGACGCTGTGGCAGGGTCAATGACGACATACTCACTGCCGTCCTCGGTTCTACGGCGAATAATAAGCCTGTCGTCTTCTTGCCAATAATGCGCGCGAATCTCGCCGATTAAGAGCGGTGCTAGATTGGGTGCAAGCATTTGTTCGGCGCGGCGATAGTCGTCGAGAGTGGGTGGAAGCGGGCGCGTGTCGGTCACAATATTCCCTTGGCTTGGCTGCGATTGGGCAGAGGTTGAGGACGCGCTATTGTCACAGCCGCTCACAAGCAGCGAAGTGCAAACCGTCGCCATGGTAAAAAACCTGCGCGCAGTGAGCGGTCTTTTTATCGGCAAGATAGGCATCTTTGTGGAGTGCATAATTCTTCCTAATCAGGGTATAGAAAGGGGCAAACTAGGTTAGCGAATCCAGAATGAGATTAACCGATTCAACCAGACGTTCGTCACGTGGTCTTAAATCGGGGACAAAGGCGATGCCTAACAAATGTTGCAAGCCTTCGATATAACGGACGGCTATTTCATTCGCCTGCGTCTGAGTGAATTGCTGATCGCGTTCGGTCACCATGCCCCGCGCGAATTCTTTCGAGAACGACACGGGCTCGCCATCGCATGTAAGCAATTCGCCTGCGTCGTCGAGCCGCCAGAAGCGCGAGGAGTCCATCGTGTAAAGCTCATCTGCCGCAACAATCTCACCCTCGCGATTAATGCCGTGTTCGGTTTTCGTGTCGACAAGCACCATGCCGCGCTCGCGCAGATGCTCTGTCACGATGCCGAAGGCCATAATCGAGGCATTGCGAATCTGTGCGTATTGTCCCGAGGTGCAAACGCCCATCGCAACTAGCTGTTCGGCATCCATCGTTTCATCCACCGCCGCCTTGCTGCTTGGCGTGTCGAGAAGGTACGGCAGACAGCCATTTGGCTGCAGGCTGTTTACCGTAAGCTCGTGGCCGGCAAACCTCAGCACGCGCGCCCCACTCTCTTTCGCCGCAAGCCAGTGTTGATAGAGCGACGTCGACGTCGAGCTCTTTGCCATATAGCGGCGCAGGACATTTTCGAGCATAACCAGCTCGAGATTCTCCGCAGGGATCACAGTAGAGGTGGCAGCAAGTCCAGGTACTTCACACTGCGAGGAGCCTATCGCGCCGCTAACAAGCCTACGCATATGGTCGTGATTGAGCGCCAGCACTTGGTCTTTGAACGGAATAGCGCCTCGGTTTACGTCATGAGTCGATATGCGATTATTACGAAACATGAGCCTAAGCTCGCGCCCATCCGCTGTAACCAGCGACTCGCCAAACACCGAGTCCGACACTTTGCCCTTGAGCACTGTCGCGTCGGCAAGGCGCGGTAGCTCTCCGTCGGCAATGAGTTCGCCGATAGAGCGCCCTTGGCTGACGGACGCGCCATGCTCGGCGACGAGTTCTTGAATTTCGGAAATACTAAGGGGTGCTGTCGCGGTCATTTCGGCCAGGTCTCGAGTCTAATAGCGAGCCTGTTAACTCGCGAAAAAGTAGGACGGTAAGTGTAGATCAGTGGGCGTCTTTCGGCAAAGAACCAAGGAGGCTGGGTTTGGAACCGGATTAGGGACCAGACCGGGAACAGATCGAGAGAATTGAGAGTGTCAAACGTGTCGTAAGCGCTGAGAGTGTCGTAAGCGCAGAGAGCGCAGAGGAAAGAAGAGCGAGAAGCAAGGAGGAAAAAAGTGGTGCCGCCACCAAGAGTCGAACTCGGGACCTGCTGATTACAAGTCAGCTGCTCTACCACGGCTGAGCTATAGCGGCACAATGTTTGATGAGGCTCGATGTGAGCTCCGTCGAACAAGGCGCGCAGTTTAACCACAAACCCCGAGCGGTTCAATAGCCTAGTTAAGGATTTTTTCTAAGGACATTTGAAGGGTTGAAGATTCTGCGGTCTCCCGTCTATGCTAAAGTAGTTTGTGGGTCTGGACGGCTTGGCAGCAAACGATTTCTGAAGAGTCGCTGCCGCATGAGGACTTTGGCATTCTGGGCATTCTGACGAACATCGCCCGCCACGATTCAAAGGCATGTGTATGACATTTAATAGAGACCGTGTGGCACTCGATGCGCTTGATACTCGACTCACCCAAATCGCTAGCAGACTTCTGCCTGGCGCTACCGGCGCCGCCGAGGGTAACTCGGTTACGCTGAAAGCACTGTTTGCCGACGACAGCGAGCGCACTGAGCGGCTTAGCCTGAGCGTGGGCGAGCTTCACCTCGACTATTCTAAAAGCCTGATCGATTCAGAGGGGCTTGCTGCACTGACCAAGCTTGCCGAGGCAAGTGGCATGCAAGGCGCGATTAGCGCCCTTTTTCGTGGCGCAAAAATAAACCAATCCGAAGGACGCGCTGCGCTCCATACCTCGCTACGTAGTCCCGAGTCAGCTAATGCACCTCATTCGGCGCTTGTTAGCGAGACGCTTGCCTCTTTGCGCGAGTTCGTTGACCGCGTTCATTCGGGCGAGTGGACAGGTTATAGCGGGCAGACAATCGACACAGTCGTCAACCTTGGCATAGGCGGCTCCGACCTCGGGCCGGCCATGGTCGTCGATGCCCTCGCCGACTTCGCGCTAAACAGGCCCCGCGTTCGGTTTGTCTCCAATGTCGACCCCGCGCATCTTGCGCGCACGCTTAAAGGACTCGATCCCGCGACCACTCTGTTCATTATCGCCTCAAAAACGTTCGGCACGCTCGAGACTCTCGCCAATGCCCGAGCCGCGCGCGATTGGCTGGTGGCGGCGAGCGACGAGGCAGCCGTCGCTCGGCACTTCGTGGCTGTGTCTGCCAACATCCACGCAGCGAGTGACTTTGGCATCGAGGCGTCTAACATTTTCCCCCTATGGGATTGGGTCGGTGGGCGTTTCTCGCTGTGGTCGGCAATTGGCCTGCCCATCGCGCTCGGCATTGGCTTCGAGGCGTTCGAAGAGTTACTGGGCGGTGCCTATGCGATGGACAGGCATTTCGAGACCGCGCCGCTGCACGAAAATCTGCCCGTGGTGTCCGCACTGCTCGCGTTTTGGTATCGGCAATACGGCGCAAGCCCAAGCACCGCTGTGGTGCCCTATAGCCAAGACCTAAGTCTTTTTCCGGCCTATCTCCAACAGCTCTACATGGAAAGCTTGGGCAAATCGATGAGTCGCGAGGGCGCGGCACTCCCATTTAAAACCTCAGAAATAATTTGGGGCAGTGCAGGCACCAATGGCCAGCATTCGTATTTTCAGCAGCTCCACCAAGGCACCGAGTTTACGCCGGTCGAATTTATCGCCTGTGCTACTGCGAGCGTGGATGGCGGAGACGAGCGACACCGTCAACTGCTCGCCAATTGTCTCAGCCAGAGCATGGCACTCATGAACGGCGATGAAACGAGCGCCGACGTTGGGGCGGATAATTGGGAGCCGCAAAAAACTATCGCAGGCAACCGGCCCAGCACCACGCTGCTGCTCAAACAGCTCACCCCACAGAACTTGGGCGCGCTAATCGCTCTTTATGAACATAAAGTGTTTGCGTTGAGTGTGCTGTGGAATATTAATGCATTCGATCAGTGGGGCGTGGAATTAGGCAAGCGGCTGTCTAAAGAGGTTTACGCAGCGCTGAGTGAATCGGCTGGTTCTTTAACTAATCAAGAAAACATCGAAGCCGCAGCTTCTGTGGAAAGCGCGTCGACGCTCGATGCGTCAACGCGTGCGCTTGTGCAGAAAATTAGCAGTTGGAATACGCCGCGTTAGCCCGCTGCTCTGCAAATTGGTCCGGCAATTTATCAGTTGATTAGTCGTCTAAATAGGCGCAGCAGTAATCGGTCACAGCCTTTACGTTAACGTTAAACGAGGCATTGGCAGGCACCTCGAAGGACTCGCCTCCCGAAATTTTTTGCCACTCGTTGGCGCCAGGCAGCAACACCTCAAGTTCGCCCACCATTATCTCCATAATCTCACGCTTCGCGGTGCCAAATTCATATTCGCCCGGCTGCATAAGGCCAAGTGACTTGGTAGAGCCGTCGGCGAATTTGATCGTGCGGCTCGTCACCTTGCCGTCGAAATAGACATTAGCTGTCTCTTATACACATCTGACGCTGCCGACGATATG
>OJDL01000626.1_pt1 | contig 11130 bp, 8 predicted proteins | sample 1592681 | NCBI WGS metagenome assembly OJDL01 (sample SAMN05416885, study PRJEB24817) | seawater metagenome | isolation source: Sea water | place: Canada:Atlantic | collected 2013-11 | reverse complement strand
TAAGTCATTGATTTACAGGGGTTTTTAATTTTGGTTGCCTGAATCGTTGCCTTTACTACTTTTAACTATCACTAAGTTATAACAAAAAGTCAAAAAATCTCAATAGTAATTTTTAATTGCAACTACCCTACTCAAATAATATCGGTTTTCTTTTGAGGGGAGGTGTTTGTATAAGTATGTATAATAGTGAGGTTCTGGGTGTCTGAACTAAAATTATATATCGTCATCCATAGATTTGTCTGTAGAGTTATCTACTACGCAAAAGGGATCAGTATTTTAACTGGTCCTTTTTTTATTTTAATCATCATTACAACTGTAAATAAGCGGATTAAACTCAAGTATGCAAAGGGTTTGAGGTTGTGGGGAATAAAAAGAGCCTTCCTAAAAAGACTCTTTTCAATTATTTATTTAGTGGTCGTGATTTTAATGGTTATCACTTTTAGTTTCACTTGTTTGGTTCATAGCCATTTCGTGGTCATATTTACAACAACCTGGTAAACCATTATAGGCTTCTTCACTTCCTACTACTTTTTCAGTATCATATCCTGAAGCTGCTATTGCTTTATGAATTGCCATTGCATCTGTTTTGGTATCATAAAAAGAAACATCAATCTTCTTTTTATCGACATCCCAATTCGCACTTGCGACACCATCTATTCCGTTTGCTGCTCTTTCAATGGTATTTTTACACATACTACAATTACCTCTTACACCAAAAGACAAGTCTGTCATTGCCATTTCTTTTAATGCTTCTTTAGTGGTTGTTTCTATTTCTTTTTTGATTTCGTTTTTACAACTTGTAAAACCTAATGCTGCTATAAAAGCTAAGCTTAAAATTACTTTTTTCATTGTTTTAAAATTTAATTGTTATTATTTCTGTTTAATTATTCTATTACTTGTTTTACTTCTCCACAAGTTAACATTGCTTCTCCAAAGTATGGATTGATTATTTTTTCTTCTTTACTCAACCAATACGCACCATTGTTATTATCTGCCATAGGACAAAACTCTACATAGACTTTTTCATCAATACCAAACAATTGTACTGCATTAATTAAATATGATGACAAGTGTTTGAAATGGCTTCTTTGCTCCTTTAAATCTTTTGTTTTTGAAATAGCAGTTGCAGAAGATTTTATCTCTTTTGCTAATGACATCCAATGGTTATGAGCTTTATCTTTTACTAATTTCATATCTACTTGACTTAAATTATACAGTAAACTATGGGCGTCTTTAGAAGCTTTGTTTATGTCATCTTCAACGAATGCATCTTTTAAATTAATATAGTTTTTATAAATACTATTTAATTGTTGTTGAAATACTTTTGGTGCTTCTAAACGTTCATCCATATTGTTATGGTCACTTTCTTTTATTGATGTATAATTATCGATTACTAAATGACCTTCGTGACCAGTCATAACTTTTCCACCATCTTTATTCATCATTGATTTTTTACCTTTTAATTGTGCTGCCGCATCCACCGTAAACGTGCCATTGGTTACAATTTCATTACCAGCAAATAAGCCGTCTAATACTTCATATTCATTACCAATTTGATTACCTAATTTAACTTCACGCATTTCAAAAACTGGTTGGTCTGGATTTGTTTTTAAATATACCACAGAACGTTCTCCTGTCCATAACACAGCAGATGTTGGAATGGATATGGCATTTTTAGTTTCATTCTTAATACCATCAATGTTTGCAGATACAAACATACCAGGTTTAAATACATTATTTTTATTATTAAGCACCACACGTAAGGTTACTGTTCTTATTTTGGTATTTAATATTGGGGCAATAAAATCGACTTTTCCTTTAAATTCCTTATTCGAATATGCGTTAGTAGATACAGAAACTTCTTGTCCTTTTTTAAATAATTCCATCTGGTTTTCATAGACATCAAAATTTGCCCAAACCGTATTTAAATTGGCAATTTTAAGTAAGGGTTGCCCTTGTTTGATGTAATCGCCTTGTTCTACTAATTTATCGGTTACAGTACCAGAAACAGTTGCATACACAGAAAAATTCTCTTTTACTTTTCCTGTTTCTACAATCTGATTAATTTGGTTTTCAGAAAGTTTCCATAATTTTAATTTATTACGAACGGCCTTATATAATGCAGGTTGTGATTCTTTTAAAGAAGCTGCGGTAATCAATTCTTGTTGTGCTGCATACAATTCTGGTGAATAGATTATTGCCAACAGTTGACCTTTACGCACTTCCTCACCTGTAAAACTAACATTCAAACTTTCTATTCTACCTGAAAAATAACTTACTTGTACTGCATTAGCTTTTTCATTTTCAACAATCTTACCTGATAACTTTATGCTGTTATTATCAACATTATTTTTACCAACAATAGTTGTTTGAATATTTGCCAATGCTATTGCATTTTCAGTTAATACAAATTGGTCTGCTGCCAAACCATCTGTACCAGCTTCTGAAGGAATTAAGTCCATACCACAAATTGGGCAATCGCCTGCTTCTGGTTGCATAATTTGCGGATGCATAGAACACGTCCACATTTGATTGACTTCTACTGCTTCATTGTGATTATATTCCATTTCTTTATTTGATGAATCACCAAATAGTAACCAGCCTAATAGTAAGCCAACTACTAATATTCCTGAATAGATTACATATTTTTTCATTTCTTCTTATTTTTTCTTTTTAATAATTTTCTAATTTTAAATGCTGTGTGTCTATTAACCATTTATTGCTTTACATTAAAATTAATAGATACTTTTTCCCAGGCCAATGAAATAGTACCTTCTTCATCACTAATTTTATTGACCCTATATTCTAAATGTTCTGTAATTTCATCAGAAATTTTTGACTGTACATTAAACCTTAATACATCATCCTTTTCGTCATATTCGTCTTTACCGTGTTGCTCCCAATTGGAATTGAATATAACTGTCCACTCTTCTTTTGAAGGAATAGTAAAAAGACCATATTTACCAGCAGGAAGTGTTTTACCTTCAACCTGTAAATCCTTGTTGGTCTCTATCCACGTTGCCATATGCGCACCAGCTTGCCATACTTGATCATAAGCCAATAAACCTCCGAAAATAATTCTGTTCCTTACTCCAGGTGATGAATAATCTATGTGAATATGCGCATCACCAATCATTGCCATTGCCGATGTGTGAGGGCTTAACGGTTTCTTTTTGGGCGTTTCCTCATTACTTGTTTTTGTTTCTTGATGGTTGTGTTCTCCCTTTTTTTGTTCTTGATTTTTGCAACCCATTAACAAAAGAATAAAACATAATATTGCTAATAATTTTTTCATAGTATAATATTTAAAAAACATTTGTTAACATTAGTATTGACATTATAATCATAATAGCATTTTCTATAAATGTGGCTTCTGTCATAGGTAGCTTTAGGGCAGTCCCTAAACAGGCACATCGTATTGATTTTTTGTCCAAAAGTGTTTTAGTTACTCCAATAGTTGTAATGCCTAATACAATAAGTGTAATGATTAAAGCTATATTGATTTCAAAACGCATTAAAAACATTATCCCTAAAGTAGTTTCGATAAATGGGTAAACTTTTCCATAAGCAGGAACTTGTTTTGCTAATGGGTCGTACATTCTGAAAGACTCTGGAAAACCTTTTAAATCCAGCATCTTAAAGAAACTGAAAACAATAAAAAATAAACCCATAAAATCAAGCATAAAGGCACTCCAAATCCAATTTTTATAATGTAATAATACACTTGCAGTTGCTATATAAAAGATGATGAGCAAAAGTGGTTTAAGTTGTTGTAATTTGCTTTTTTTCTCATCTGTTTCAGCAGCTATTGTTGAAGATGAAAATACATTTTGTTCTTGCCTTTCAGATAAAGTATATTTTTCTGGTAAAGCGTTTTTTAGAGTTTCTGTTTCAATGTGTTGATTCATTGTTACTTCTGCTTCGCTTTTTTCAAAGTTTATAGAAACATTTGTAACGTGTTCTAATTCGCCTAACTTCTTTTCTACGGAACCCTTACAGTTATTGCAAGTCATTCCTGTTATTTTATATATATGTTTCATAATTTATTGTGTTAAATAATTAATTATTGTGCTTTGCACATAGAAGGTCTTAACAGATTCAATTTGGTTCACTTGGAACTTTAATTGCAGTTCTTGAATATCCAAAACATCATTAAAATCTATCGTTCCTGTTTCGTAGATCTTTATTAAGATGTCTTCAGCATTTTTAGCTTGTTTTAAGTTTTTAGTTTGTGTATCATAACTTATTCTTGCAGAAATACGATTATTAACCGCCTTGATTAAAAGTGTTTCCAAAGTGTTTAATCGTTCCTGTTTTTGAACTGTTATTTCTTGTTTTTCTAACTCATTTTGCTTGGTTTGAGATTTATATTTTTTATTAAAAATCGGGATTGATAGAGAAACCATAGGCATCACAATATCTTTACCATTATCCGAGAAATTCATACCTGGTCTTTCGGAAACATTGATATAGTCTAATCCAAAACCAATCATAGGACTGCTTTCTTTTTGATTTAGTAATTCTGATAGTTCTATGGATTGATATAGTTTATCATACTTCAACAATTCGGGATGTAATCCTAAATTTCCAGTTGTGATTTCAAAATCTTCTAAAGGCATCATTAAACTATCTGCCACAGTAACAGTAACATCATTTTCCCTGTTCAAAATATTATTCAAATTAGTTTGTTCTGATAAAAACTGTTGACTTAAAACATCTTTTAGTTGTTGCATTTCATTTTGACGCATTTTCAATCTCAACACATCTACTGCGGATGTTTTACCAACCTCAACCGATGTTAATGATAATGTTTCATAGGATTCTAATAACTTGATGTTTTCGGTTAACACCTCTTGTTTTGCTTTATTCTCATACAAATTGTAATACGATTGAGACACCGAAGCAATAAGTTTTCTTTTTGCAATAACGATGTCTTCATATTTAGCATCTGCCAACGAAGAAACATAATTTTCTCTTGATGTAATTGTACCAAACCAAGGTAACATTTGTTTAGCCGATACTTTAAAACGTTGTGCCCCAGTTCGTGTTTCTGGTTCACTTACAAAATAACCAACACCAAATTCGGTATTTGGAATTACGTTTACTTCATTAACTTTTTCTGAAGCAATATTGTATTGCAACTCAAACTTTTGAATTTTTGGATTGTTTGTTAAGGCTTGTGCTATGAGTACTTCCAATTGTTGTGCATTTCCTTTGAAAACAAAGAATAAAGAACAAAGAATAAAGACTGTTTTTATATGTGATTTTATGTGTTTCATTTTACCGTTCTTTTAAGTTGATCTTCGGCTTTATAGCTATATAATACTGGTACAACAAATAAGGTTATTAAGGCTATAAGCATTCCACCAAAACTTGGTATTGCCATAGGTATCATTATATCGCTCCCTCTTCCTGTTGATGTTAGTACTGGTAATAATGCTAAAATTGTGGTTGCAGTAGTCATTAAACACGGTCTAATTCGTTTTTCTCCTGCTTCAACTATGGATGCTCTAATTTCTTTCCTATTTCCTGGTGTATTCCTATCAAAAGTTTGCGTTAAATAAGTAGCCATTACAACACCATCGTCTGTTGCAATTCCGAAGAGTGCAATAAACCCAACCCAAACCGCTACACTTAAATTAATTGGGTGCATTTGGAATAAGTCTCGCATATTTTCTCCAAAGAAGTTAAAGTTTAAAAACCAATCTTGACCATAAAGCCAAATCATAATAAATCCACCTGAAAATGCTACTGCAATTCCAGTAAACACCATCAATGAGGTGGCGACAGAACGAAATTGGAAATACAATATTAAAAAGATAATTGCCAATGCTAACGGCACTACAACAGATAGTGTTTTTTCTGCTCGTAACTGATTTTCGTAAGTTCCTGTGAATGCATAATTAATACCTTTTGGTACAATTAGCTCACCAGAATCTATCTTTTCTTGAATAAGTGCTTGTGCATTTTCAACAACACTTACTTCTGCAAATCCATCCAGTTTATCAAACAATACATAACCAACTAAAAAGGTATCTTCACTTTTAATAACTTGTGGACCTTGTTCGTAACGGATTGTTGCCAATTCACTTAAAGGAACAAGACTCCCTTTTTCAACTGGTACATAAATCTGCTGTAAGTCTGTTGGGTTTGCTCTTAATTCTCTTGGGTAACGTACTCGAACACCATATCGCTCACGACCTTCAACTGTTTGGGTTAATACCATTCCGCCAATTGCAACTTTTAATACACTCTGTACATCATCAATGGATATGCCATAACGTGCTATTTTTTTTCTATCAATATCAATGAGCAGATAAGGCTTACCAACAATTCGGTCTGCAAAAACAGCTTCTTTTTTAACACCTTCAGCATCCTTGATGATGTCTTCTAATTGCACTCCAAACGCTTCAATTTGCTTTAAGTCTTGACCTTTTACTTTAATTCCCATCGGTGCTCGCATTCCTGTTTGAAGCATCACCAATCGGGTTTCAATAGGTTGTAACTTTGGTGCAGAGGTTACGCCTGGTAATTTGGTTACTCTTACAATTTCATTCCAAATATCGTCTGTTGATTCAATTTCTGGTCTCCAGTTACGATAGTACTCACCGTCATTGTCTTCAATTAATTGAGACCTTTTAACTGTACTAAAGGTAGTATTTTCGGAATTATTTGGATTTGCAATGAAGCGACCATCTTTCAATTGAAACAAATCATCATCGTTTACTTTGTATCGTTGGCGTACTCCATTTTCATTCAGCATATATTCTGGTTTATACTGAATGATGTTTTCATACATTGATAGTGGTGCTGGGTCTAAAGCAGATTCTGTTCTCCCTGCTTTACCAACTACCGTTTCAATTTCTGGAATACTGGCAACTGCCATATCCAATTGTTGTAAAACCCTTTTATTTTCTTCTACACCCGAATGAGGCATTGAGGTTGGCATTAATAGAAATGAACCTTCGTTTAATGATGGCATAAACTCTTTACCTGTATTCTTCATAATGAAAAACCCTGATATTACAATAGCTGTTGGCAAAGACAAAAACAATAGTTTATTATCTAAACACCACCTTAAAATACGTGTGTAGTATTTTAGAAATAATGAGAAAACACCTAATAAGCCAAAGCATATAACACTTACAAAAATGAGATTCCAAAAAATACTTTTGTCAACTCCTAACGGTCTCCAATATTCGGATAACAAGAATACGATAGCTGATACCGAAATAATAATATTGATAAGGTTAGCTTGTTTTTCTGATACTATTTTTTGTTGATTTATAAGTGCAACAATTCCAAAACCAACCAATATTAACCCTAACCAATACCCGTAAATTATTGCAACAATACCTAATGATATTAAAAAACCATTTAAAACATATTTAAAGTTGGTTTTAATGCTTTTCTTTCTAAATAAAAAAGATGCAAAAGGTGGTATTAAAAATAAGGCAACAATAATAGATGCAGTTAATGCAAAGGTCTTTGTGAAGGCTAACGGTCTGAATAACTTCCCTTCTGCACCAATCATAGTAAATACAGGGATAAAACTTATGATAGTTGTCATTACTGCGGTTACGATTGCACCAGACACTTCGGTTGTTGCGTTATAAACTACCGTATTAATTGTTTGTGTTCCATCATCTTCGTCTAAATGCCTAATGATATTTTCTGAAAGTATGATACCTACATCAACCATTGTTCCTATAGCAATAGCAATACCAGAAAGAGCTACTATGTTTGCGTCAACACCAAAGAACTTCATTGCTATAAAAACCATCAATACTGCAACAGGTAATAATCCTCCAATTAATATTGAAGCCCTAAGATTAAAGACCATAATGATAATAACCAGAATAGTTATTAGAATTTCTAAAGTCAATGCCTCGCTAAGTGTACCTAAAGTTTCTTGTATTAGTTCTGTTCTATCATAAAATGGTACTATGGTTACTTGCGATGTTCTTCCATCTGATAACACTTTTGAAGGTAATCCTAAACTTAATTCGTTAATCTTTTCCTTTAAGTTATTAATAACTTCCATTGGATTAGCTCCATAACGAGCTACTACAACAGCACCAACAACTTCTGTACCTTCTTTATCTAATATGCCTCTTCGTGTTGCAGGACCTAACGAGACTTTTCCAATATCTTTTATTCTGATTGATGTATAATCTTCGGAAGTAACTACTGCATTTTCTATGTCTTCAATAGATTTTACATAACCTAAACCACGAACTAAATATTCAACTTGATTAATTTCCAAAGTTTGTGCTCCAATATCCTTGTTGCTTTTTTTGACTGATTTTACAACGTGATGCAATCCAATATTATACTGACGCATCAATTCTGGATTTACATCCACTTGGTACTCTTTAACATAACCACCAATGGAAGCGACTTCAGAAACGCCACTTGCAGAGGATAACGCATATTTTACATAGTAATCTTGAATACTGCGTAATTCTTGTAAATCCCAACCACCAGTAACATTTCCGTTTTCGTCACGACCTTCAAGTGTGTACCAAAATATTTGCCCTAATCCAGTTGCATCAGGCCCCAAAGCAGGATTAACATCTTCTGGTAATAAACCATTTGGTAAGGAATTGAGTTTTTCGAGAATACGACTTCTACTCCAATAAAATTCTATGCCTTCTTCAAAAATGATATAGATACTTGAAAAGCCGAACATAGAAGAGCTGCGAATGGTTTTTACTCCAGGAATACCAAGTAAAGATGTAGTAAGTGGATAGGTAATTTGGTCTTCTATATCTTGAGGTGAGCGACCATCCCATTTGGTAAATACAATTTGTTGGTTTTCTCCAATATCTGGAATAGCATCTACAGCAACTGGATTATTTGGCAAAAAACCAGTACCCCAATTAAAAGGTGCGTTTACTGTTCCCCAACCCACAAAAAGGACAAGTAGAAGAACTGCTACGAGTTTGTTTTCTATTAAAAATTTGATACTTTTATTTAGCATTAGATTTGATTATTAAACAGTTAGACATTGGTGTTAAGAAAACACCAAATACAACAAATTATCCTTATGAAATTACATCCACAGGATAAAAAAGTCTAAAGTTTAAAAATCAAATTAAATAAGTCTCGTTAATTTTGTAGAGTTGCCTTATGACGAGTGGTGGTTTGTACTCTTTGTAAGAAGATACATTATTATCTAAACCTTCAAAAAGATTGATATAAGTATAAACAAATGTATCAATGAATACTTGTTGTTCAAAAGTAACTTTGTCAACTTGGATTTGAAGTTCGTCCTGACCATCTACTACAAATTGTTTATCATCACAACAATTTTTCTTTGCTGTTGAACAACTATCGCTAGAAGGTTTGTCCATTTCCATTCCGCAACCTTTGGCATTATGAAATATAGCAATTTCAACTAAATTATCTCCACAATAATGCATATTAACCGTAAATGACATTGTAGAGAATAACACTACAAAAGCCATTGTTAAAGACATTATTTTATGAAATATTTGTTTCATATTGAATGTAAATATAGAATAAACTAGTTATATTATCAAAACGCTGTTAATCTAATCCCTTTATAGATAACTGTGTAGAGGATTAGAAGTTGCTGATTTAAAAGTAAAAACCCAAAAGATTTCAATAGTTATTATTAACTAAAGCTTACCTAATTTATAATATAAGCAGATATTGATAAAAATTATATATTTAATAAATGAGAATATTTATAATTTTAGTTGTTTTCTCGCTTACACTTCAGTCATGTTTCAAATCTATTTATGAACCTAAATTGGGGAATTATAGAGCAGAAATGATTACAAAAGATGGTTCGATTTTACCTTTCAAATTTGAGTTATTAAAAGTGTCGAATCAGTTAACAATGAAAGTTAAAAATGACAAAGAAACACTTCTTTACGATCAAATTGAGTATGAAGGAGATTCTATAAGAATTTATATGCACCCTTTTGATGCAGTGATTATTGCAAAAGCTGAAGATGGATTTCTTAAAGGAAGATATTTAAAGGAAGAATCAGGTAAGGAAACTCCCTTTAAAGCAATAATTAGCGATGCCCCTAAATTTGAATCTAGTAAAAAAGCTAATCTTAATCTAAACGGAAAATTCAGAACACTTTTTAGACCAGAAAAACCCTATCCGGGATTAGGAGTTTTCACCCAAAAAGGTAATCAGGTTTCTGGAACTTTCATGAAAAATTCAGGTGATACAAGGTTTCTTTCTGGAATTGTTTTTGGAGATTCCATTAAACTTTCAACTTTTGATGGAGCACACCCTTATTTAATTAAAGCTGCCAAGTTAGGTGATACAATTTATGGAAGTTTATATTATCAAAGTAGTTCAATCACTAAATTCTGGATGATTCAAGATGAAAACTATGAACTTACAAATTCAAAAGAGCTTACTAAATTAAAAGAGGGGTTTGATACAATCAATTTTAGCTTTAAAGATAGTAAAGGTAAATTAGTAAGTCTAAGTGATAAACAATTTAAAAACAAGGTAGTAGTTGTTCAGATTATGGGAACTTGGTGCCCCAATTGCTTAGATGAAACTCAATTCTTTTTATCATATATAAAAGATAATCCAACTGATGAGTTAGCTTTTGTAGCTCTTAGCTTTGAAGCTGCACGTTCAGAAGAAAAAGCTATAATGAGAATACAAAACATGATTGATAGATTTAAAATTCCCTATCCAGTTTTATTGGCTCAGTTCGGTAGTGTAGATACCAAACTTGCTCAAGAAAAACTTCCAATGCTTAGAGAAATTCGTTCATATCCAACCACAATAATAATTAGTAAATCCAAAAAAGTTCACAGTATATATACAGGATTTAACGGTCCCGCCACTGGTCAGGTATTTGAAGATTTCAAAAAAGAATTTGATTTAAAAATTAATAGTTTACTAAAAAATGATTAAAAAAAAGTGACTTTAATTTAAATCAGAATCTTAGTTGCTGTGCTGATTTTGGTATTAGTATCTTTACTTTTAGCCGGTATTATTTAAAAATCCCAATAGTTGTTTATAATTGCTAATTCCCTACTCAAATAATATCGGTTTTCTTTTGACGGAAGGTGTTTGTATAAGTACTGTCTCTTATACACATCTGACGCTGCCGACGATATGCAGTG
>OJDL01000616.1_pt1 | contig 11272 bp, 9 predicted proteins | sample 1592681 | NCBI WGS metagenome assembly OJDL01 (sample SAMN05416885, study PRJEB24817) | seawater metagenome | isolation source: Sea water | place: Canada:Atlantic | collected 2013-11 | reverse complement strand
GTCTCATGAAGAAGATTATGATGAAAAAAAACATTTAACTAGCAGCTAATTTATCTTCAAACTTTCTAGATTTTAATAGAAAAAAATCTTCTTTATATAGTGCTGAACTCCAAAATTGTCTAAATTTTAAATTCAGTGATTTATAAGAGTTGAAATTATAATTTAATGAGATATTATTTTCAGTAAATTTTACTTTACGATTACCAAAATATAAATTATCATTTTCGTCGAATACATATCCAATCTCATTCTTGCTTATTCCATTTGAAATACCTAGTTCAACTTTAAATTGATTAGACAATCTGTACCCAGAGTAAAATTCAATTTCAGTCTCACTGCTATTCTCATTAAATTGCTCATTAACACCATAAGAATATTCTATGCCTGATCCATAAACTAGTTTCTTTCTAGTATCAGATCTGTAATTAAATTCTAATTCGTATTCAGCAGGTTGATAAATAAAAAAGTCTTCTTTTCTAGTTTCTTCAAAATCTTTGTACTTAGAAGTATAATCAAAACTTGCTCTAATTTCTTCTAGTTTAAGAGAAGTCAATGTTAAACCAATTCTTCCACCCAGTGATTTTAATATTTTTGGGTAAAATCTACTTCTTTCACTCATCCACAGATAAGCTTCAATTTTTTCATAAAGTTTTGTTGGCTTAAAAGTCATGTACCCAACTTTAGCCCAAAGTCTTTGATCATTTCTTAAGTTATAATAACCAAGATCATTTTGATAATAATTCGCATCAACTCCATTCCATCCAATATCAAATCTTAAACTTCCAGTTAGCTCACTCAAACTTATCCCTCCTCTAAAACCTTTAGTATCAGAAAAAGATTTAGAGTTACTTTGAAACACATTAGCGTTAATGTTAAACTTTCTATCGTTATCGTATAAGTCAACTACTAACGCACTGTTATTAGAACCTTTAAAATCATCTCCTCTATTTACATTAGTGTTTAAAAAAGAAAATGTAGAGTATTTGTTTAAAGCCGTTTGACTGAGCGACACAACGTTGTAATTTGTAAGTGGTGCAATTAGTTTGTTTTTAATTTCTTGAGTGTTTAAGTCTTTTACATTAGCATAAGCTTTTTCAGTAATGGAATTAATTATTCCAATGCTAAGTCCTGAATTTGTAGTTCCAGTCAATTTAATTGAATTAACAAGGTTTGATTTAGTCTCGTAACTCATTAATTCTTCATTGTCTTCAATTAATTCATCCGTGTTTAAATTAATATCATCACCAATTCTTCTGCTATAGAAAAAGTTTCCTCCTCTAAAGCCCCCAGTATCCGCTTTTTTAAACAACTGAGATCCTTCAGTAAAAAACGCTCTATTTTCATCGAATTTTTGTTCGAATGGACTCAGGTTTAATTCTTTTTCATCAAAAGCAACTTGTCCAAAATCAGGAATCAGTGTAGCATCCAAAGTAAAATTATTACTGATTCCGTATTTTAAATCCATTCCTGCAGAATATCCACTTAATGGTCGATTGTTTTTATTTAAATCTACAGAAGATTGTAAGTAAGGATAAAAGAATAGTCGAGTAGGAGGAGATATGTTTTTTAGTCCATTTAATAAGCCTAAAGACTCTCTAAATGTAGATGTTTTGGTGTCAATGTAATTCCATGTATAAAATTCACCAAATTCAATTATTCTTCTTGAAAATTGTATTCCCCACGATTGAATATCAGATGAAGGAAATCTAAGAGCACTGTAAGGAATTTTCATTTCCATATTCCACCCGTTTTCATCAATTGAAACTTTAGCTTCAAAAACAGTATCAAAATTCCAATCATCCTCAGAAAATTCGCCAGATGTGTAAGTGTCACCTAATGTACCAGCACTAGTTACTTGAAAACCTTGATCGTTTAAATTATCATCATTAGTATTTATACTTAACCAAAACGAATCAGCATTTACCTCCCAGATATCATCTCTTTGACTAAATTCTAAAGGAATTAAAGATGGATTTGGGTCATTAAATTTGCCAGCTATATATATACCTGTATCATCATAACCTAAATAAATAAAAGATTCATAGCCCTCTCTTTCTTTCTGTCCATTATTTGGCATCCATCTTTCAAATCCTGTAGCAGGTTCTAAGCCATTCCATTGAACATCATTAATTATTCCATCGATTTTTGGGGGATTATTAAATCTAGTAATTTTAATTTCTTTTCTATTTTGAGAATAATTAAATGTTATAAATAATACAAAAAATAAAACACAAAATCTTTTCATTAATTTTTATTAAATAATTTAAAACAAATACAAATTTAAACTAATTTTACACATGAAAACAATTAAATAATATGATTAAAACTTCAATTTTTGGTGGTGGCTGTTTTTGGTGTACTGAAGCAATATTTAAGAAAATTAATGGAGTTGTTTCTATTTCCCCTGGTTATATAGGTGGTCATGTCTTGAATCCAACTTATGAGCAAATTTGTACTGGTAAAACAGGACATGCTGAAGTTATTAAAATTGAGTATAATTCATCTCTAATTTCGTTTAAAGACTTATTAGTCGTTTTTTTTTCTACTCACGATCCAACAACTTTAAATAGACAGGGAAATGATGTCGGAACTCAATACAGATCATCGATATTTACTGATAATAAAGATGAGATTAAAATAATAGAAAATTATATTTTAGAGCTTGGTGAAAATGGAGTGAATGGAAACAAGATAGTTACAAAAATAGAAGATGATACTGTTTTTTATTTAGCTGAAAATTATCATCACGATTACTTTAGTTTGAACAGTAATGCACCTTATTGTTCGTTTATAATTGCACCAAAAGTCAGAAAATTATTAGATTCTAAAAGTTCATTTATTAAGAAAAATTAATCCTTAAACAAGATTCCGAAAGAGAGGAGTTTTATCATTTTCTTTGAAAAGATAATTGACATTTTTAAAAAGAAATTATAATAATATTTATTTATCTGAAATGTAAAAATACTTACAATTATACTTCCAATGAGTCCAAACAACACTAGCATTAATTGATATGCAGGAAATACAATTAACAATCTTATTGGCCAATATAATAAAATATGAACATCATCTAAATCAAAATATGCAGTAATTGGACCAGATATTTTGGCAGCAGAAGAGCCAGTGATAGCAAAAACAATTAAAATTATAATAACTTGAAAATTTGATTCAATTCCCCATTTATTCTTTAATTTTTCTAACATTTAATTTAAAATTTCTGCAATTTGTTGCGCTAATTCAACACCAATTCTGTCTTGTGCTTCATTAGTTGCAGCTCCTATATGGGGAGTTAAAGAAATCCTAGGATGCATTAACAATTTAATTTCAGGTTTTGGTTCGTTTTCAAATGTATCCAAACCTACAAACGAAACCTTTCCTGAGTCTAATGCATTAACTAATTCAACTTCGTTAACAACACCTCCTCTGGCGGCATTTATTAAACCTACACCATGCTTCATCAGTTCAAATTGTTTTTTATCAATAACATAACTTTTTTGAGCCGGAACGTGTAAACTAATAAAATCTGAGTTTTTTAGAAGGTCGTCAAATTTTGAAATTTTAATATCAAAATCAATTGATTTATCACCCATGAATTCTAATTTTAAAGTCGTGTCAGACAAGAATTTATCATAAGCTAGAATATTCATTCCTGCACCAATAGCAATTTTAGCAGTTTCTCTACCAATTCTTCCAAATCCAATAATCCCTAGAGTTTTTCCTCTTAATTCAACTCCTTTTGCGTAAGCTTTTTTTAATTTTTTAAAATTAGAATCTCCGTCTAACGGCATAGAACGGTTAGATTCATGGAGAAATCTTACCCCACTATAAAGATGAGCGAATACTAATTCTGCAACTGAAGATGAAGATGCAGCTGGGGTGTTAATTACGTTGATATTTTTGCTTCTAGCATATTCTACATCAATGTTATCCATTCCAACACCACCTCGTCCAATAATTTTTAAACCTGGACATTTGTCTATTAATTCTTTTCTTACTGTGGTCGCACTTCTAACGAGTATTACACTAATATCTTCTTTGTTAATGTAATTCTCTAATTGCTCCTGAGCCACATTAGTAGTAATAATATTGAAACCTGATTTTTTTAATTCTTCAACTCCGGAATTAGAAATACCATCGTTTGCTAAAACATTTATCATTTTTTTTTTTTTTAAACTAGTTTATTAAGTTGATTCATTGCCTCAATTAATACTTTAACCGAGCTAATATCTAATGCATTATAAATCGAGGCTCTATATCCACCAACAGATCTGTGTCCATTAACTCCACTTATATTGGCTTCCAAACATAAACGATCAAAATGTTCCTTGTGATTTTGATCATTAAGATTAAAGGTTACATTCATTAAACTTCTGTCTTCTTTTTTTGCAAACCCATTAAAAAGATCATTTGAATCAATTGCGTTGTAAAGTAAATTCGCTTTTTCAATGTTTTTTTCTTCAATTGACTTAATCCCTCCAATTTTTGTCAGCCACTCTAAAGTTAACATTGAAGTGTAAACTGCAAATACAGGTGGGGTATTAAACATACTTTCTTTATCAATATGAACTTTATAATCTAACATTGAAGGAATAGTTCTTGAAACCTTTCCAAGTATATCTTCTTTAACTATAACTAAAGTTGTTCCAGCAGGACCCATGTTTTTCTGAGCACCAGCATAGATTAATGAAAACTTAGAAAAATCAATATTTCTAGAAAAAATATCAGAGGACATATCACATATCAAATTTGTATTGGTTTTTGGAATGTCGTGAAATTGAGTGCCAAAAATTGTATTGTTAGTAGTGATATGCAAGTAATCCAAATCTGAATCTAAAGAATAATTTTTAGGAATATAATTAAAGTTAGCATCTTTCGATGTTGCAACTTCAATTGCGTTACCAAAGTTTTTAGCTTCTTTTAAGGCTTTGGTCGACCAAGCCCCTGTGTTAATGTAACCAGCTTTATTTTCTAGCAAGTTGTAGGCTGTCATTAAAAACTGCATACTTGCACCACCTTGAAGAAATATAGCTTTATAACCCTTATTATTAAGGTTTAATAAATCCAAGGCTAGAGTAGTTGCTCTGTCCATTATTTCAACAAAATCTTTGCTTCTATGGGATATTTCTAAAAGAGATAAATTAGAATTGTTAATATTCAAAATCCCATTTGAAGCTTGTTCAATAACAGATCTTGGTAAAATACTTGGACCAGCACTAAAATTATGTTTTTTCATCTATTTTAAAAAATCGAAATTAATTAATTTAATATTATCAAATATGATACCTGAATTAAGATATCATCATATTTTCAACAAAAATTTGATTGTATCGTTGTTATCTGCATAATCACTAATGTTTGGACATTGTGTTTGACCAAATTTAATATTAGTATTAAAATTCATATTACTTGTTACACACTGAATACTTTCAGAGTTGTTTTTTATAAGTTCAGTTATTTCTTCCTTATTATCATAGAACTCATAAAACAAACATCCTATAGGAGAGCCTAACTTCTCATCTTCTTTTAAAATTACAAACCCATTTTCAATAAACTTTTGTTTACTCATTAAATAAACCGCCTTGTTGTAATCAAAATTATTAACGTATTTATTATGATTTACAACATCTTTATGCCTAAAAAAGGCACTAAATAATAAATCTAAGTCGTATCCTTTAGGAATAAAAACTTTTGAAACACTTCTGCATCCTAATCCAAAGTAGTTGAAAATGTCGTTAGACAGATCTGAAAGATCTGTATCAGATTCGTTTCCGTCCAAAACTGCAATAGAGTGTCTGGTTTTTCTAAGTAGGTTAGGATATTTACTGAAATAATAATCAAAATACCTGTGAGAATTATTGTTTCCAGTTGCAATTACACCATCAAAATTTTTAAGTTTTTCACTTTCAAAAACGACTTTACTTTTTAAATTGTTATTTCTTGACTCTAAAAACTTAACAATAAACGGAATTAACAATTTATCATCAGATGATAACTTTACTATACAGTTAAAATTTAGTAATAATGAACATAATAAATCATGAAATCCAACAGCTGGAATGTTTCCTGCCATGATTATAGCAATTTTTTTAGAAGACTTGTCTTCAATTTGGTATTTAGATAACCAGTCAAATATTATATTTTCTTTTAATGTATTTGACCAGTTTTTTAATGAAAGTCTAAGGTAAGTTATAGTAAACCAAGAGTTGTAACTGTGTGATTCATTAAGAACTTCGTCTAAAAGTAAATCCCATTTCGGAAATTTCTTTTTTTCTTTCTTTTCTAGATTCTCTCTAAAAAGGGTGCCTAATTCTGAAAAAGCTTTTATTCTTTGTTTAAAATCTGTTGTCAAACTTGTTTGTGATTTTAATTGGTATTATTTTTGCGCAAATCTAAGTAAAGATTCAATAATTTACAATGGCAATAATAATAACCGAAGAATGTATTAATTGTGGGGCCTGTGAGCCAGAGTGTCCTAACACTGCAATTTACGAAGCCGCATATGAATGGAAATTCGCTGATGGTACAAGTTTGGGGGGAGATGTAATTTTGCCAAACGGAAAAAATGTCAATGCCGAAGCGGATCAGGAACCTATTTCCGATGAGTTTTATTTTATTTCACCAGATAAATGCACTGAATGTAAAGGTTTTCATGAGGAGCCTCAATGTGCTGCTGTATGTCCTGTTGATTGTTGTGTGCCTGATGATGATAATGTTGAAACAGAAAAAGAGTTATTGTCCAAACAAAAATTCATGCATCCTGATAATTAATATATGAAAGCTGGAATAGTAGGACTACCTAACGTAGGAAAATCAACTTTATTTAATTGTTTGTCTAGTACAAAAGCCCAGAGTGCTAATTTTCCTTTTTGCACAATTGAGCCAAATATTGGAATAATTAACGTTCCTGATAAGAGATTAACAGAACTTGAATCTTATGTTAATCCAGAAAAAGTAGTTCCAGCAAATGTAGAAATAGTTGATATTGCTGGTCTAGTTAAAGGAGCGAGTAAAGGTGAAGGTTTAGGTAATCAATTTTTAGCTAACATTAGAGAAACTGATGCTATAATTCATGTTTTAAGATGTTTTGACGACAACAATATAATTCATGTAGAAAATACAATTGACCCTGTTAGAGATAAAGAGATAATAGATTTAGAGCTTCAGTTAAAAGATCTAGAAACTTTAGAAAAAAGAAAAGAAAAGTTATCGCGTTTAATAAAAACGGGAAATAAAGATGCAGCTTTTCAAAACGATGTTTTGGTTAAAATGATTAATCATTTACAAACATTTAATCCAATAAGAAGTATTGAGTTAACTGTGAAAGAACAGGAATTTTCCAATACTTTAGATCTTATTACTAATAAACCCGTTTTATATGTGTGTAACGTTGACGAATCTTCAGCAATTAACGGAAATGAATATGTTAACCAAGTTAAAGAAGCTGTTAGAAACGAAAATTCTGACCTTTTAGTATTAGCTGTTGCAACTGAAGCAGATATTAATGAATTAGATAATTATGATGATAGAAAAGCTTTTTTAGATGACATAGGATTGAGTGAAGCAGGTTCTTCAAAACTTATTAAAAAATCATACGATTTACTTAATCTTCAAACTTATTTTACTGCTGGTGAAAAAGAAGTTAGAGCATGGACTATAGATAAAGGTATGACTGCTCCTCAAGCTGCTGGAGTAATACATACAGACTTTGAAAAAGGTTTTATTAGGGCTGAGGTAATTTCGTTTAATGACTATTCTAAGTATAAAAATGAAATTAAAGTAAAAGAAGCTGGAAAATTAAATATTGAAGGAAAGGATTACGTCGTTAATGACGGAGATGTAATGCATTTTAGATTTAATGTTTAAAAAAGATTTCAACAACTGATTAATTCTATTGTTAATTAATTTATTAAAACACCATTTTATTTTTTTTTAATCCACACCTATATTAGCTATTTTCGTAGCTATGTCAGTTTCATCAAATTACACTGAAGATAATATAAGGTCGTTAGACTGGAAAGAGCATATAAGAATGCGTCCAGGAATGTATATCGGTAAATTAGGTGATGGTTCTTCGCCTGATGACGGTATTTATATTCTTTTAAAAGAAGTCTTAGATAATTCTATTGATGAATTTGTAATGGGTGCTGGAAAAACAATTGAAATTTCAATTTCTGATTCTGGTGTTTCTGTCAGGGACTATGGAAGAGGAATTCCACTTGGAAAAGTTGTAGATGTTGTTTCTAAAATGAACACTGGAGGAAAGTATGACTCTAGGGCATTCAAAAAATCAGTTGGATTGAACGGAGTTGGTACTAAAGCTGTTAATGCACTTTCTTCAAGTTTTAAAGTAGACTCTTGTAGAGACGGAAAAATTAAGTCAGTATATTTTGAACAAGGTAATTTAACTTTAGACAAGGACATTGAAGAATCATCAAAACGAAAAGGAACTAAAGTAACTTTTATACCTGATGATTTAATTTTTAAAAAATATAAATATAGAGCAGAATATGTTTCTAAAATGCTTAGATATTATGTTTATTTAAATCCAGGATTAACAATTTTGTTTAATGGAGAAAAATATATTTCAAAAAATGGTCTTAAAGATCTTTTAGAAGATAATAATGATATAGATAAATTATTATATCCTATAATTCATTTAAAAGGAGATGATATTGAGGTAGCTTTGACACATAGTAAAATCCAGTATAGTGAAGAGTATTATTCATTTGTAAATGGTCAACACACTACTCAAGGAGGTACTCATCAGTCTGCTTTTAGAGAAGCTATCGTTAAGGTTGTAAGAGATTTTTATGGAAAACCTTATGATGCTAGTGATATAAGAAAATCTATTATTTCAGCGGTCAGTATAAAGGTTATGGAACCTATTTTTGAATCTCAAACTAAAACAAAATTAGGCTCAACAGATATGGGTGGAGATCTTCCTACAGTTAGATCTTATATAAACGATTTCATTGGTAAATATTTAGACAACTATCTTCATAAAAATCCAAATACTGCTGAGAAAATTCAAAAGAAAATTGTTCAAGCAGAAAAAGAAAGAAAAGAGCTATCAGGTATTAGAAAGTTAGCAAGAGAAAGAGCTAAAAAGTCAAATCTTCATAATAAGAAATTAAGAGATTGTAGGGTTCATCTTGGAGACATGAATAAAGAAAACAGACTTGATTCAACTTTGTTTATAACTGAAGGCGATTCTGCTAGTGGTTCTATAACAAAATCTAGAAACGTAAATACTCAAGCGGTTTTTAGTTTAAGAGGAAAACCTCTTAATTGCTATTCTATGACAAAAAAGATTGTTTATGAAAATGAAGAATTTAACTTACTTCAGGCTGCTTTAAATATTGAGGATAGTATTGAGTTTTTGAGATATAATAATATTGTAATTGCAACTGATGCTGATGTTGATGGAATGCATATTAGATTGCTTTTAATTACATTTTTTTTACAATTCTTTCCTGAATTAATTAAGGAAGGACATTTGTACATTCTTCAAACACCACTTTTTAGGGTTAGGAATAAAAAAGAAACTATTTATTGTTACTCTGAAAATGAAAGATTAGATGCGGTTAATAAATTAGGTGCTAAACCAGAAATTACTAGATTTAAAGGTTTAGGAGAAATTTCGCCAAATGAGTTCAAGCATTTCATAGGAGAAAGTATAAAACTAGATCCTGTAATGTTGGATGAAAATTTTAGTATTGAAGAGCTACTTTCTTTTTATATGGGTAAAAATACCCCTGATAGACAGAAATTTATAATAGATAACCTCAAAGTTGAATTGGATAGAATAGATTCTTAGTATGGAAGAAGATTACATTGAGCCAAGCCAGCCAAATTCGGATAATGAGTTAGAAGATTCATTGGTCAGGGTTTCAGGAATGTATAAAGATTGGTTTCTTGATTATGCATCGTATGTTATTTTAGAAAGGGCAGTACCATCAATTGAAGATGGTTTTAAGCCTGTTCAAAGAAGGATACTTCATTCAATGAAGGATTTAGATGATGGTCGTTTTAATAAAGTTGCTAATGTAGTGGGGCATACCATGCAATATCATCCTCACGGAGACGCAAGTATCGCTGATGCAATGGTTCAAATTGGTCAAAAAGATTTATTGATTGAAACTCAAGGAAATTGGGGAAATATATTAACGGGTGATAGGTCTGCAGCATCTAGATATATTGAAGCAAGATTATCAAAATTCGCATTAGAAGTTGTTTTTAGCCCTAAAATTACTAAGTGGCAATCGTCTTACGATGGTAGAAGGAAAGAACCAATAAATTTACCTGTTAAATTTCCATTACTTTTGGCTCAAGGAGGGGAAGGTATAGCAGTTGGTTTATCTACAAAAATTTTACCTCACAACTTTATTGAACTAATAGATTCATCTATAAAATGTTTAAAAGATCAAAAGTTTACAATATTTCCAGATTTCCCAACCTCTGGTGTTATGGATATTAGTAATTACAATGATGGTTTAAGAGGAGGGCGAATTAAGATAAGGGCTAGAATAAATCAATTAAATAAAAACACTTTGGTGATTAGTGAAATTCCTTTTTCAACTACAACTTCTTCTCTGATTGATTCAATATTAAAAGCTAATGATAATGGAAAAATTAAAATTAAAAAAATTGATGATAATACTGCTAATGATGTTGAGGTTTTAGTTCATTTACCATCCAATGTTTCTCCTGATAAAACAATAGACGGGTTATTTGCTTTTACATCTTGTGAGACATCTATTTCACCTTTAGGTTGTGTTATTGAAGATAATAAACCTTTGTTTATTGGTGTTTCAGAGATTTTAAAACGATCCACTCAAAATACAAAAGAGCTTTTAAAGTTAGAGTTGGAATATAAAAAGGGTGATTACGAGAGTCAATGGCATTATGCTTCTTTAGAGAGGATTTTTATTGAAAATAGGATTTATCGTGATATAGAAAATGTAGAAACCTGGAAAGGTGTTATTTCTGCAATTTCAAGTGGATTAAGACCTTTTACGACTCATTTAAAAAGAGATGTCGTTGAAGATGATATAGTTAGGTTGACGGAAATTAAAATTAAAAGAATATCAAAATTTGATATTGATAAAGCTCAAGTTAAAATTGAAGCTATAGAAGCTGAGTTAGAGAAGATTGTTTATAATCTTAAAAACTTAACTGATTTTGCAATTGACTATTTTAAAAATCTTAAATCAGTTTATGGAAAAGAAAAAAAGAGAAAAACTGAAATAAGAATATTCGCAGATGTAGATGC
>OJDL01000614.1_pt1 | contig 11330 bp, 9 predicted proteins | sample 1592681 | NCBI WGS metagenome assembly OJDL01 (sample SAMN05416885, study PRJEB24817) | seawater metagenome | isolation source: Sea water | place: Canada:Atlantic | collected 2013-11 | reverse complement strand
CTTCACCGACACCCAAAAAGTCTCCGCTCTCGCGAAAGACGCGCACTATATCCCCTTCTTGACCATTACGAAAGGCTTGATTTGACATCACCGGCTGACCCAATTGAAAATATCCGGCCACTACCGCTGATAATTCCACCGCCATTCGGTCTGCCACCGCAATATCCATGGGTTTAAGTAACTCATCAAGGCCTGTCGGTTCAACGGTTTCTCGCAATTTTTGCAACTCTTCAAGCGTCATTGTATCGGCGTCTGTGAAAGGCCCAGCAATATTACGATGCAGTGCGCTGACATGAGCCCCGCAACCAAGAGCATTTCCCAAATCTTCGGCTAAACTGCGGACATAAGTCCCTTTACTCACATGGACTTCCACATCTAACTCCGCCTTTGGTCCTGGACGAAACCCTAAAATATTATATTTAAATATAGTCACCGGGCGAGCTTCTCGCTCAACTTCAATACCTTGGCGAGCTAGCTTATAGAGAGGCTGGCCATTGTGTTTTAAAGCGGAATACATAGATGGAATTTGTAAAATTTCGCCTCTAAAAGCCTCGATTGCTATTTCAATCTGCGCCTCAGTGACCGTTGAGGCGTCTTGTTCTTGGCGCACAGTACCATCACAATCACCGGTCTCAGTGCGCACACCGAGAGTAAAAGTACTACGATAGTGTTTATCTGAATCCAGTAAGAACTGACTAAACTTGGTTGCCTCACCCAAACAAATGGGTAGCACACCTGTCGCAAGCGGATCTAAACTGCCAGTGTGACCTGCTTTGTTCGCATCAAATAGATTTTTAACCCGCTGTAAAGCCTGGTTAGATGATAACCCCAGCGGTTTGTTGAGCAGAAAAATACCGTTTACTGAACGACCTCGATTGCGCCTACGAGCCAATGCTAATGACCTTCGTTGTCCACAGGCTGATCATCTTGATCGGAGTCCTGTTGCTTTGACATTGCGTAATCAATCAGTGCTGAAAGATGCTGACCTCGACGACCACTTTCGTCAAACAAAAAGGTCAACTTGGGAGTGATACGTAGTTTGATACTAGACGCGAGTAATTTTCGCAGGTAACCAGATGCACCGTTTAGGGCGCTCATCGCTTCGTCGATCTCTTCCTGAGTACGCTCACCTAGAAATGTCACATGTATTTTTGCATACGCTAGGTCACGGCTCACATCGACATCAGTGACGCTAACCATACCTACTCTAGGATCACGAACACCCTCACGAATCAATACCGCCAACTCTTGTTGGACGGCATCTGAAACGCGTTCTGCTCGGGTAAATTCTCTTGGCATAGTAGTCTTTAGTTACACCTAATTATGGGTTAGTTCGATACATAGAACCCATTAAAGTGAACGCTTTACCTCAGTGATATCATACACTTCGATGAGATCTCCAGCCTTGACGTCGTTGTAATCCTTAACGCCAATACCACACTCCATGCCATTACGCACTTCACTAGCCTCATCTTTAAAGCGACGCAGAGATTCCAATTCACCCTGATAAATAACCACGTTATCACGAAGCACTCGAATAGGTTTACTGCGTTGAACAGATCCTTCAGTCACCATACATCCAGCAATCGCGCCAAATTTTGGCGAACGGAACACATCACGCACCTCTGCAATACCTACGATTTCTTCGCGAGTTTCTGGCGCTAACATGCCAGAAAGAGCTGACTTAACTTCATCCAACAGATTGTAGATAATGCTGTAGTAACGAATTTCAATATTTTCCTTCTCAGCCAATCCCTTAGCGGAACCGCCCGCTCGAACATTGAAGCCCAAAACAATAGCACCAGTGGTCAAGGCTAAGTTGATATCTGATTCGGTAATACCACCGACACCAGACGCAACAATATCAACAGCAACTTCATCGGTTGCAAAATCATGTAGCGCACTGTTAATTGCCTCTAGTGAGCCTCTTACATCTGTTTTAACAATTAAATTAAGCTTGTTGACCTGCGCACTGCCCATATCAGAAAACATGTTTTCCATCTTGGCAGCTTGCTGACGAGACATTCTCTCATGACGAGATTTGGTAACTCTTAAATCAACAATTTCTTTAGCCTTTCGTTCATCGGCAACCACAAAAAACTCATCGCCGGCGTTAGGAACTTCATCTAACCCTAAAATCTCAACCGGAATAGAAGGTCCAGCCTCAATAATCGGCTTTTGCATCTCGTTGGTCATAGCTCGAATCTTACCGACACTTTCGCCGGCCAGCATAAAGTCACCTTTACGCAGAGTACCTTGCTGTACAAGAGCCGTAGCAACCACACCACGACCTTTATCAACCCTTGCTTCGACAATCACACCGCGAGCAGGCACATCAACAGGGGCCTTCAATTCAAGTAGTTCGGCTTGCAACAGCACTGCTTCGAGCAATTCCTCAATACCGTCACCGGTCTCGGCAGATACTTTCATAAACTGAGTATCACCGCCCCATTCTTCAGGGATAACATCTTTTGCGCCCAACTCACTGGTCACTCTCTCTGGATCTGCACCTTCTTTGTCCATCTTATTGATGGCAACAACCAAAGGTACACCAGCTGCTTTAGCATGTTGAATTGCTTCTTCTGTCTGAGGCATTACCCCGTCATCGGCAGCAACCACTAAGATAACCACGTCAGTGGCCTGGGCTCCACGTGCACGCATAGCTGTAAAGGCTGCGTGACCTGGTGTATCTAAGAAGGTCACCATGCCCTTGGGTGTATTAACATGATATGCACCAATGTGCTGTGTAATACCACCCGCTTCTCCCGAAGCAACATGAGTTTTCTTTATTCGGTCAAGTAATGAGGTCTTGCCGTGATCGACATGGCCCATTACCGTAACAATTGGTGCGCGAGTCTCTCCGTCATTGACACTTTCAATGTCTTCAAACTGCCTGGCTAACTGGTCTTCAACGGTATTCTCAACGGCAGCTATTGGCTGATGACCCAACTCTTCAACCACCAAAAAAGCAGTCTCTTGATCAATTACTTCGTTAACATTAGCCATCACGCCTAACTTCATCAGCCCTCTTACAACGACACCTGCTTTGAGTGCCATCTTGGCGGCTAGTTCACCCACAGTTAACTCTTCAGGAATCGCAACTTCAAACGTCTTCTTTTCTACGGGTCGTTTAAAGGTGTGCTTGTTATCCATTTTAAGCGCTGCGCGAGAAGCTTTAAGTCGGCCTTTACCGAACCTATCATCGCCATCATCGAGCTGTAATCTAGGTTTCTTCTTACCCGATTTACCAAGCGGTTTCTTAGCCTTTCTGGCTAACTTGTCATCATCATCATTTGGCTTATCATGTCTACGCGCTTTATCTTGTACCGGTTCGGTAGCCACTATAGGAACATGCTTGGTAGTCTTACCGGCCTTCTTAGCTTCCTCACTGGCAAGCACAGAAGCCGCTTCAGCCGCTTTTCGCGCTTCTTCGGCAAGTTTGTCGTCAGCCTTCTGCTCTGCTGCTTTAAGTACATCTTCTGCGGCTTTACGACGATTCAAAATACCAGCGATTCGCTGCTCTTCCACATTGTCAGTGCCCGAGCTTCTTCTAGCAGGGACGACCGCTTCAGGAGCAACATCTTCAGAAGTTACCGCTTCAGCCGCAGCTTGCGCTTCTAATTCGGCCAGCTGTTGGACCGCTAGTTCGGCTTCTTCACGAGCTTTAACTTCACTCTCAAGATCAACTTGCGCCTGCAATTCTTCGTCACTACGCTTTACGTAAGTACGTTTTTTACGCACTTCAATATTGACAGTTTTACGATTTCCGGACCGAAGCGTACTGACGGTCTTGCGCCTTAGCGTAATTTTCTTTGGTTCATCCGAATTTTCACCATGCAACCCTTTGAGATAACCAAGCAGGATTTGCTTCTCATCATCGGAGACCGTGGCCTCAGCCGACGCATGGGAAAGACCTGCTTCTTTCATTTGCATTAGCAAACGATCGACAGATGCCCCCACGGTTGTTGCTAATTCAGTTACTGTAACTTCAGCCATCGGTTATCCTCTATTACAACCCGATTAATTATTCGCCTTATTCTTCTGCGAACCAAGGTGCACGTGCAGTCATTATTAATGTTGCCGCTTTTTCTTCGTCCATACCTTCTATGTCCATCAGATCATCAACAGCCTGTTCGGCCAGATCTTCCATAGTAATGATACTTTTTGCGGTCAATTTGTAGGCCAAGGACTTGTCCATCCCTTCCATTGTTAGCAGGTCTTCAGCAGGCTCAACATTAGTAAGCTGCTCTTCACTCGCCAGTGCGCGGGTCAGCAACGCATCCTTTGCACGCGCACGCAATTCTTCTGCAATGTCTTCGTCAAAGCCTTCAATGGCACTCATCTCTTCTAAAGGCACATAAGCAACCTCTTCAAGACTAGTAAAGCCTTCTTCGACCAATACCACAGCGACATCTTCGTCAACATCGAGCGCTTCCATCAAACTTTCAACATAGTTAGATGATTCAGCTTCTTGTTTTTCCAGAGCATCTTCAGTCGTCATTACATTGATTGTCCAGCCGGTTAGCTCAGAGGCAAGGCGCACATTTTGTCCGCCCTTACCAATTGCTTGCGCTAGATTGTCAGCATTAACCGCAACATCCATCGAATGTGAGTCTTCATCTACAATTAAGGACTCAACTTCAGCAGGTGCCATAGCATTGATGACCAACTGGGCTGGATTATCATCCCAAAGGATGATGTCAACACGCTCATCATCTAAATCGTTTGAAACTGCTTGAACTCGAGCACCACGCATACCTACACAGGCGCCTACTGGATCAATACGAGCATCTTTACTTTTCACAGCAATTTTAGCGCGCTGGCCTGGGTCTCTTGCAGCACCCTTAATCTCAATAATACCCTCAGATATCTCTGGAACTTCAATCATAAATAACTGAACTAACATATCAGGGGTTGCTCGTGAGACTAACAACTGTGGCCCTCGAGTTTCTTCTCTAATACCCAGTAAAATCACACGGGTACGATCATTGATACGGAAGATCTCTCTACCTACCAGCTCTTCGCGGGGTAACATTCCTTCAGCATTGTCACCAAAATCCACCACAATGTGGTCTCTCGTTACCTTCTTAACCGTGCCGTTCAATAACTCACCAACGCGATTCTTAAATCGATTAATAATAATTTCTCGCTCAGCGTCTTTAACGCGCTGTACGATCACTTGCTTAGCAGTTTGCGCAGCAATTCGGCCAAAGGCGATATTATCAATAGTCTCTTCAAAGGTATCACCGACCTTTAAAGTTGGATCTTTCTCGATCGCCTCTTCGGTGGTGAACTGAGTACCCAGTTCAGCCATGACATCATCGGCAACCACGTCCCACCAACGGAAAGACTGGTAATCCCCAGTCTCTCTGTCGATTACAACACGAATGTTGGCACCTTCTTCGTAGCGCTTTTTAGTCGCCGTTGCCAGCGCCTGTTCAATTGCCTCGAAAATTATACCTTGGCCCACACCCTTTTCGTTGGATACGGCCTCTGCCACCATTAAAATTTCTTTACTCATTGATTAAACTCCACATGCCTCAAAAGCGAGGAACCACGTTAGCCTTTTCTATACCCTCAACCGGAAACAGAAATTCATGATCTGCTGCCACCAAAATTATTTCATCACCGTCAACACCCGTTAAACGGCCCTTAAAATTGCGTCGACCCTCATAGGGAAATCGCAATCTAAGTGAAATATCTTCTCCAATATACTTCTCATAATGCCCAAGCTCATAAAGCGGACGGTCCATTCCTGGCGAAGAAACTTCCAAAATGTACTCGCCGTTGATAACACCTTCCACATCAAGAATGCTGCTAGCCTGACGACTCACGCGTTCACAGTCCTCAATGCCGATCAAGTCATTATCTCTATCGATAAAAACTCTCAGCAGCTTAGTCTTAGCACCTGACTGCAGGTCAATACCCCACAGCTCACACCCCAAAGCCTCAACAACCGGCTGGAGTAACTGCCTGATCTTGCTATCGGCTACAGCCATGGAATTCTCCTAACCAACAAAAAATGGGCCGTGGCCCATTTTTTAACTTCTAAAGAAAAGCCCCAATATGGGGCTCCTCGACTTGCGCCGGACCCGACGCGAATGTTCATATAGAAGACTTCATCCTTGAGAAGCGATACTTTCTTCTACTTAGTAATGCAAGCATAGACAATAACCAATGAATGCACACTACTTTTTGGTGTCAATTTATTAAAATTGGTAGCGGGAGCTGGATTTGAACCAACGACCTTCGGGTTATGAGCCCGACGAGCTACCAGACTGCTCCATCCCGCACCGACACCGTGGCCCCATAACAATCAGGCCAGCCTCTTTTTGAGGAGGTGCATTATAGGTACGCTCTGCGAGGAGGTCAACAACGCATTGTTAATGTCGGTGCTTTTTATCTAATTAAATTTTTTGTGGCTAATTATCCGTCAAACTCGAGTAATTATTTGCGATTCTCGACAATTAATTCGTAGGCTGCCTGAATCTCTTGGGTCTTTTCAGTGGCTAAATTAACCATATCCTCTGGCATGCCTTGTCCGATCAATTTGTCTGGATGATTTTGACTAACCAACTTTCGGTAAGCTCTTTTAATCTGACTGTCAGAGTCTTCAGAACTGACGCCCAATGCACGGTAGGCATCTGCCAACTGATCTTTTGATGGTCTGCCTGAGCCTGCATGTGAGCCTCTAAACTGCGACTGAGCCTTGATCATCTGAATGAATTGCTCAAATAAGGCCGCGCTAAAGCCAAGGTGTCGAGCAATCTTGGCCAGTACATCTTGCTCTGACTGATCTAGTTCACCATCCGCCATGGCCAGTGCGATCAAGTAATTAAGTAACTGCTGCTTGAGATTGTTATACCTGCCACAGACGCGCATGAAGTCTTGCATAGTCTCATCAATTGAGAAATCAGGCTTGGCACCACCTTTAAATAACTCAATAGCTTGCTTTCGAGTCGCAGAATCTAGACTCATCTTGTCCATTAACGCTTCGGCTTGAGCTATCTCATCACTGGAAACGCGACCATCCGCTTTAGCTACATGCCCCAGTAAACTAAATACCGTATGGAAAAAGGAGTCTCTTGCCTGTTGCTGCTGGCCACCAGTGATAGGGCCAGATCGAGCGCGATCAAACTGATGGCCCAAGTAGATACCCAAGAGCGCTCCAAAAGCGCCTCCCGCTATCATAAATCCAAACATCCCACCAATGATCTTACCTATCATCTCTGTCTCCTAAAAACATGGTCGTATTGTAAGTGCTTGGGCGTTAATTGCATCCACTAAGAGGAAAATAATGAAAAATGATGATAGGGTACTTTTTCAAATGTCACAGTGAAGTCGCCACCAACATGCCTAACTTCTATAGAGACCCCATTTTTGTATTGTTGCTAATAGCACCGTTACCGGTCTGGCTATGGCTGTATGCAACTAAAGGAGTCACCGGTATTACTGATCTGTCGGTGCTGTTGAGTTTGGTGTTGCTTTACCCCTGCGTTGAAGAAATAATCTTCAGAGGATTCATTCAGCCGTTTTTGGCCAAACGACTGCATCAGCGCTGGTCTATTTTCTCACTGGCCAATGTACTAACTAGTTTATTGTTTGTTCTAGCGCATTTTATTAATCACCCCCCAGTATGGGCGCTGGCGGTGCTTATACCTTCACTGGTCTTTGGTTATATTCAAGAGCGCACCAACAATTTAGCTGCTCCAATAGCATTGCACTGCACCTATAACGCTGGCTTCTTTTTACTACTGGGTTAATCAAGGTCAGGCTTGAGTCGATACACGCTACCTTATTTGCTGATATCGCTTGAGGCCTTTTTCTGTGACATGAGTTAAAGCGACGTTATAAAATAGTGATACATAAACCTCTATTTTTTTGCTCTCATCACCCTCATAAAACAACTTAGCATCGGTAATCCATCCATATAAGATCATATTTAAATTTTGAATAAGCGATTCATAATTATTGTTAACTTCTTCTTTTAAATAACCCTCTTGAATCAAGTATTTTTTGGCTCGATTAAGAATTTTTATGCGCGTCGCAGAATAAGACTTTTCTGATTCACAAATAAACGTGAACTGATTCGTCAGGCTATTTATATTGAGGTAAATAAACCGATAATCCCAAATGATCTCGAAGATCTCATTAACCAACTTAAGATAAAACGTTTCCTCAAAGATACGCTGCACAAGATGGTTAATCGCTGTATTCAACTCATCTTGCATTTGCGTGTAGAGCGCCAAAACAATATCGTCTTTCTTTTTATAGTGGTAGGTCAAATTGCCATAGCTAATATTTAAAGCCTGGCTTATTTCCAAGGAAGAAACCTGATCAACACCTTTTTCGTTGAATAGCATGAGCGCATGACGGGTTATTTTTTCGTTCGTTTTCATAAATGCCTAGTTTAAATTGCACACTTTTTAAATATTAGGTAACATTAACTAATAAATTGAATACTTATACCTAAATTAGTCGTCCAATAAGAGTATGCCTCCAATGCACATTAAACCGCAAGGCCCAAAAGGCTATCCCTTTATTGGAAGCATCACTAAGCTAGCCAGCGCCAATCGACTTAACTGGCTGCAATCTATGAGTAACACCTATGGCGATGTGGTGCGCTTCAAACTCTTAAAAAGAAACGTCTACTTTGTTAACCATCCTGACTTAGTCAAAGACATGCTAACGCGCAGCAGCAGCAACTACACAAAAAAGACCATCGGTTTTAAAATGGTCAAGGTTGTTCTAGGAGAGAGTACTTTTACCGCGATGGGGGATGAATGGCGTCGAAAGCGGTTAGCGGTACAACCGTATTTCCACCGCAAAAAAATTGCCAACCTAGCCACCATCATGACCGACTGCATTGAAGAAATGCTAGCCGAGTGGGAAACAGTCTGTGACGAGGGCAAGACTCTGCAAACCACTGACGCCATGATGCAAGTAACACTCAAAGTGGTGGTGAAAGCGCTATTTAGTACCGCTCTCTCTGACGAAGATATTCAAACCGTGGCCGATATTTTTAACCCCCTGTTAGAGGCAACCAATAGGCGTGTTGTGCTGCCACTTCCGTTTTTATACCGTATTCCAAGTGCCAAAAACAAACAGTACCCCGAGTATATTGCGCAATTAGACGACATCATTTATCGCATTATTAAGCAGCGCAAAACTACTCAAGATAAACCCATGGATTTACTACAAATGCTCATGGATGCCACGGATGAAGAAACCGGCCTGCCATTAAGCGATGAAGATCTTAGAAATGAAGCCATGACCATGTTTATTGCAGGCCACGAAACAACTGCTAACGCAATGTCTTGGCTGTGGGCGACACTCTCACAAAAGCCAGAGATTAGAGAAAAAATAGAGCAGGAAGTTGACCAAGTTCTGGGTAAAAGAACGCCTGTTGCCGCTGACTTTAGCAACCTGCCCTACTGTCAAAAAGTGTTTAAAGAAACTATGCGCCTATATCCGCCAGTACCTATGCTGCCGCGGCATGTTGAAAGTGATGATGTTCTAGGTAATTACACATTAAAGGGCGGGTCTGACGTGCTTTTTAGTGCTTATTTACTGCATAGACACCCTGACTTTTGGGATCAACCCGAAACGTTTAACCCCCACCGTTTTGATGCCGACGCTGAAAAACAACAGCACCCCTACGCCTACATACCTTTTGGTGGGGGACCAAGAATGTGCCTGGGCAATAACTTTGCCATGATGGAAGCTGTGTTTATTTTAGCCATGGCCACCCAGCGCTTTAAGCTAAACCTCACCCCCAACGCAAACATCAAACCGTTAATTAGCCTCACCACCAGACCCAAATATGGCGTACCGGTGATCTTGGAAAGACGCTAAAAAATGCTAACTATGGCGCGATAACGCCTAACAACCCTTAGCCATCACGTTAGTTAATTTCTGGCCATCCGCTTGCAATTGACAAAATCTGACTGTGCCCTAAACTAAAGTTATCTTTTATCGTATAGATTAATGTAAGAGATAAGCCAAAATACTGAACACCATAACAAGGATGTTGTGCCCTTAGGCATCATGCTCTGGAAAAGAGGTCTCAATAAATATCGCCACCACTGCACCACTGCCCTACCACTACAAAAAAGCCCAGTTATGGCGGCGCAGTCATATTTATGTGATCCAACGTTCAAGCACGCTTCAATCATTTACCGACATAAGGAAATGTCTATGCTATTCGCCACAAACCGCACCCCTACCCAGTCAGCAAGGTCTAAAAAAGGCAGAAAAATTAGCTTCTCTATGCAAAATACCAGCGTTAGCCAAGACATGTATTTTTGCCAAAGGAATGGGGTTGATGACTATATTGAAATAGGCAACAAAGCGTTTTTTCAGGCGCTAAAAGACTTAGATAACAATACTCAAATTCTATTTTATATTCATGGGTTCAATAATACCGGTGAGCGAGATATTTTTCCTGACACAGAAGAGTTGCAGGGAATGTTTGACGAGATTAGTCCCGGGCTTGTGCATATTATTCCACTTATTTGGCCCTGTGACGATGACGCAACGCCTGCTTTTATAGATGATTACTGGGACGACCAGCGAGCATCACGAGCCAGTGGCGGGGCTTTTGCTCGCATGCTGGGGCTGTTTGATAACTGGCGTAAACAAGAAGCCGAACAAAAAGACCCCTGTACACGCCGCATGAACGTGCTGGCTCATTCAATGGGTAATCGGGTTTTTCGCAACGCCATTAGTAGTTGGGTGAAGGACGATAAGTGTGGGGGCATGCCAAAGCTCTTTCGCAATGTGTTTATGGTCGCCGCAGACGTTGTTAATCAGACATTAGAGCGTAAAGAGAAAGGTCGCTACATTCCTCATTCAGCCAGAAATGTTGTGGTTTATTACGCCAACGATGATTTAGCAATGCCTGCTAGTAAAATTGCTAATTTGAAAAACATGACCGTATCACGCCGCCTGGGTATGACTGGTCCAGAATCTATGTCTGAGAATAAACTAGATAAAAATGTTTACGAAGTAGATTGTGATGATTTCAATAACAGTTGGGGCGATAAAAAGGGGCATACTTATTTTTTGCGCAACAAGCACAACAAAATTAGTCCTGTAATTTATCATATGAAGCACGCCATTGCTGGCGGCAGAGTAACACCTGATGATCGTCGGCATATCCTTCGAAAACCTCAGCAAGGCGGAGAGACTGATTCAGTTAATTAAAGGGTTCGTGAAAAATGAGAAGTATTTTCTTTTGATGTTGTGAGGGCATTTTACGAGCCCATGTACAGGTTGATGATTCTCAAATTTAGTGGTGCGGATGGGGGGACTTGAACCCCCACGACCTA
>OJDL01000611.1_pt1 | contig 11371 bp, 10 predicted proteins | sample 1592681 | NCBI WGS metagenome assembly OJDL01 (sample SAMN05416885, study PRJEB24817) | seawater metagenome | isolation source: Sea water | place: Canada:Atlantic | collected 2013-11 | reverse complement strand
CTACACACTGCATATCGTCGGCAGCGTCAGATGTGTATAAGAGACAGGTGCTGGAGGTTAATTTTCTTTGGACATTGGGCAGGTTAGCATCCAACCATTTACTGCATTGTCCAAGTGCCTGGGGATGAGAGGCAACAATTTCTACATCAGAAAGTTGAAACTTTTTCGCTGATCCAAGCTGATGGTGAATAGACAGATAAGTCTCACCACATATTTTTACACTATTATCCGTTAAGCAGTTAAGAGTTGAATTCACAACCCCTTCAGATGAGTTTTCCACTGGAACAAGTCCAAAGTTAGCTGCTCCACTACTCACTTGATGAAATACATCTTCGATAGTAGCCCTAGAATTCTTCTTGACCGATGAGCCAAAATGCTGGATGAGCGCAGCTTCTGAATGAGTGCCACGCGGCCCTAGATATGCCACAATTAGCTCCTCTTCTAATGATAAACACGCAGATATTACTTCTTTAAAAATAGATCTTATTTTCTTATCTGAAATCACACCATTGTTAAGTTTTGTGAGATTTCTGAGAATTTCAGCCTCTCGATCAGGTCTATATAGCGAAGCATTTTTATCAAGCAAGCCTTTAATTTCACCAACTTTATGAGCTAAGTTTCCTCTTTTTTGGATCAAGCTCAGTAATTTAAGATCAATGGCATCAATCTTGTCGCGAATAGGTTGTAATTTATCTTTACTCACAGTGTTATCCGTGTTTTTTTTCAAACTCTCTCATAAATTCTATTAAAGCATCTATAGCATCTTGAGGTGTTGCGTTATATATGCTTGCTCTCATCCCACCAATAGATCTATGCCCTTTTAGGTTCAGTAAACCTTCATTCTTAGAATCATGCAAGAACTGAGTGTCTAAATTAGAATCCTTCAAAATAAATGGGACATTCATAATTGACCGATTGGCAACAGCCACTGGGTTTGAATAAAAATCTGATGCATCTATAAATTGATATAAAGTCTTTGCCTTAGTGTGATTAATTTTTGCAATAGCCTCTAACCCACCATTGGTTTTAAGCCATGAAAAAACTTTGCCTGCTAGATACCATGCAAAAGTCGGCGGAGTATTAAACATTGAATCGGATTCTGCATGCTTTGAATATTGCAGCATTCCCGGCAGTTCATTTGATGCTGTTGCTAAAAACTCATCCTTAATAATGCATATGGTTAAGCCCGCTGGGCCTATATTTTTTTGGGCTCCAGCATATATCATTGAAAATTTAGAAACATCTATAGGTTCACTGAGAATAACAGAAGACATATCTGCAATTAATGGTGATTTTATCTCGGGAGGTTGATGTAAAGCATTGCCTTGAATCGTTTCATTTGCAACATAATGAAAGTAAGCAGCATCATTTGTATGATTCCAATCAGAAGCATCCGGAACATTTTGAAAATTTGATGTCTCTGATGATGCAACAGTATTTACCATAGTAATTTTTGAAGCTTCTGCAATAGCTTTTTTTGACCAACTTCCAGTGAGCAAATAATCTGCTGTTTTATCTGCGGCAAAATTCATTGGGATCATAGAAAACTGAAGAGTTGCTCCACCTTGTAAAAATAGAACTTGATAATTATCAGGAATATCTAGTAAGTCAATGAGGTCTTGTCGTGCTGCAGAGGCAACTTCAATATATTCGGGAGATCTATGACTCACTTCCATTACTGACATGCCAGACTGATTCCATTCCAGAAGTTCGGATTGAGTTTCTTTTAGAACCTCTTCAGGTATAGCAGCTGGCCCCGCAGAAAAATTCCAGTTACGCATTATTCTTCTGCGTCAGCAGTTTCTTCGTCGTCTTCTTCAGGAGGAATTCGCACTCCCTCGATTAATTTTTCACCATCTTTAGGAGTGATAACTTTTACACCTTGAGTATTTCTTCCAAGAGTAGGAATCTGACTAACCGCTGTTCTAATTAAGGTACCTTTATCACTGATGAGCATAATTCCATCATTCTCATCTACCGCCACTGCGGAAACCATCTTTCCATTCCTATCGCTTGTTTTTAAGGCAATAACACCTTGACCGCCACGATTATAAGAAGGAAAGTCTTCCAGCCTTGTTTGTTTGCCATAGCCATTCTCTGATAAGCAAAGAATTTTCTTATTTGCATCGCCAATCATCAATGAGATAACTTTCATATCCTCTTTCAAAGATACGCCCTTGACCCCTCTTGCTGTTCTGCCCATTGGCCTAACTTTTGATTCATGGAATCTAATTAATTTGCCCGAGGATGAGGATAATAAGATATCGTCATCGCCACCTGTAATAACAGTACCGACAAGCTTATCGTCATCATCTAAACGAATTGCTTTGATGCCTGATTTATATTTTTTATGAAAAAGGTTTAAGTTTGTTTTTTTCACGACCCCATTTCTGGTGGCCATAAAAACAAATTTATCTTCTGAAAATTCATCCACTGGTAGAATCTGCGTAACGGTCTCATCATCATCCAGTTTCAACATATTCACTAAAGGTCGGCCTTTCGAGGTTCTTGTGGCAACAGGAATTTCATACACTTTAAGCCAAAATACTTTTCCCTTAGTGGTAAAGCAAAGTAACTGACTATGAGAGCTTAAGACATACAAGTTTTGAATAAGGTCTTCTTCTTTTACTGAAGCTCCTGCCTTGCCAACTCCGCCTCTTCTTTGTTCTCTGTACTCATCTAAAGGTTGAGTCTTAGCGTATCCACTTCTAGAGAGAGTTAAAACTCGAGTTTCCTCAGGAATCAAATCTTCATTTGAAATATCATGACGAGTATCATTGATGTTTGTTTTTCTTTCATCCCCAAAATTTTCTCTAACCTCAATTAACTCATCTTTTACTAATGTTAAAAGTGTGTCCTTGTCATCAAGTATTTTTTGTAATTCTAGGATAACTGCCAAGATTTCATTAAACTCAGCTGAAAGATTATCTTGCTCCAAACCAGTTAGACGACCCAGCCTTAACTCAAGAATTGATTTGGCCTGTTCAGGTGATAACTTATAATTTTTGCCTTGAATTCCATATTCTTTGGATAAGCCCTTTGGTCTACAGGCATCTGTACCAGCTTTTTTGAGGATTGCTTCTATAGGTCCAGCCTTCCAAGTTTTTTTGCATAATTCAACTGCTGCAATCTTGGTATCTTTGGATTTTTTAATGATAGTAATAATTGCATCAATATTTGCAATAGCCACCATAAGTCCTTCTACAATATGGCCTCTTTCCTTAGATTTTCTAAGATCAAACTTAGTTCTTTTTATAACAACATCATGACGATGCTTAATAAATTCTTCTAAAACCTCTTTAATGTTTAATACTCGAGGCTGCCCATCTACCAAGACAGTAATATTAATTCCAAAGGAAGATTCTAATTGGGATTGTGTAAATAAATTGTTTTCTAAAACTTCAACTGACTCGCCGCGTTTTACTTCTATTACAACTCTTAAACCATCTTTATCTGACTCATCCCTAATTTCACTAATGCCATCAATTTTCTTTTCCTTGACCATTTCCGCGATTCTCTCAAGCATTCTGGCTTTGTTAACCATGTACGGAACTTCATTAATAATTAGCGAGCTCTTACCAGAGGCATCAGTTTCAACGGAGGTTTTAGCGCGAACATGCACAATGCCTCGACCAGTTTTATAGCCTTGATAAATTCCTGCTCTGCCGTCAATGGTCCCGCCAGTTGGAAAATCAGGACCAGTAATAATTTGAATGATGTCATCTATGCTGGCTTTTGGATTATCAATCAAGAGCAAACAAGCATTTAGCACCTCGGTTAAATTATGAGGTGGGACATTGGTTGCCATCCCAACAGCAATACCGGAAGAACCATTTACCAGTAAAGCTGGAATTCTTGTGGGCATAACGTCTGGGATTTGTTCGCTGCCATCATAATTAGGGGAGAAACTCACAGTATCTTTATCTAAATCATTCAGAATCATGTCAGTGATTTTAGCCATTCTGACTTCGGTATATCTCATGGCCGCTGGGGAATCACCATCTATTGAACCAAAGTTCCCTTGACCCTCAACTAACATATATCTCATGGAAAAATCTTGAGCCATCCTGACCATTGCCTCATAAACGGCAGAGTCTCCGTGAGGATGGTATTTTCCGATGACATCGCCAACCACTCTGGCAGATTTTTTGTATGGTTGTCTGTAAGTATTTCTTAGAATATGCATCGCAAATAGAATGCGTCTGTGAACTGGTTTTAGACCATCTCTAACGTCTGGCAAAGCCCTGCTATGGATAACACTGTAGGCATAACTGAGGAAGGATTGCTTAAGCTCATCTTCGATATTAATTGGTAGGATTTCTTTTGCAAAATCAGTCATTTTTAAAGCCTAGAAACGTTAGTTTTTGTATAGTGAAAATTCCACTATTTCTAGTGAAATTTTACCATACTTAGAGAGTTTTTTAGTCTTTAAATTCGGATACAACTAAGCCGATTGACTCTTTTGCATCACCAAATAACATTCGCGTATTTTCTCGGAAAAACAATGGGTTCTGAACGCCTGCAAAACCAGAAGACATTGATCTTTTAAGAACAAAAACAGTTTTAGCATTATGCACTTCTATAATAGGCATTCCATAAATCGGACTTCCCTCTTCTTCGGTAGCAGATGGATTAACAACGTCATTGGCACCAATAACTATAGCGACATCAACAGAGTCCATGGCAGGATTCACATCATCAGGCTCCGCCAGAAGATCGTAGGAAACATTTGCTTCTGCAAGCAATACATTCATATGGCCAGGCATTCTTCCTGCGACAGGGTGGATTCCATACTTAACTTCGGTACCATTTTCTTCTAACAGTTCACCCATCTCTCTCACAACATGCTGAGCTTGCGCTACAGCCATTCCATATCCAGGAACAATTAAAACCGAAGAAGCATTCTCTAAAATTAAATATGCATCTTCAGCACTGATTGGCTTGACCTCTCCTTGCTCAACTTTTCCTGAAGATTGAGTTGCTGAGGCATAGCCAACAAATAAAATGTTACCGATTGTTCTATTCATAGCCTTGGCCATAATAACGGTAAGGATTAATCCGCTAGCTCCAACAAGCGAGCCAGCCACAATCAAAACATTATTCAAGAGTAGGAGGCCAGCAAATGCAGCAGCGATTCCTGAGAGAGAGTTCAAAAGTGAAATGACAACCGGCATATCGCCGCCACCTATTGGTGTAACAAATCCCAAGCCAGCAATTAAAGTTAACCCTAAAAAGAATAGAAAGTAAGAAGGCACTGATGGAAGAACTGTTGAGATAGATGGTTCAAATATTACGTACACTAAGGCTGGAAGGCTTAAGTAAAAAAATGAAATCAATACATTTGTAATCCATGATCCTTTGCCTAATTTAATACGTTCTGATAATTTTCCATATGCTACCAATGACCCTGAGAAGGTTATGCCGCCGATATAAACTGTTAGCATGATTAATGCATGCTGAAATAACGAATTGTCTGGAGCGTTAAACTGAGACCATGCAATTAGAAAGGTTGCCAGTCCTCCAAAACCATTAAATAGGGCGACCATTTCTGGGATAGCAGTCATCTTGACCTTAATAGCTATTGCAGAGCCAATCAAGCCTCCAAGAAGAACTCCTGCAACAATAACCTTGTAGTCTATTTCTAGACTTAGGCAGGTAATAGCAACAGCCGAAAACATTGCTAAAGCTGATAAATAATTACCTTTTACAGCAGTAGCCTCTTTCCCTAGCATTTTGATACCAAGAATAAATAGAACTGAGGATCCTATGTAAACAAGATTTTGAATTGCCGCAATATTAGTTATAGATTCCATAAGATTATTTCTTTTTAAACATGCTAAGCATTCTATTGGTTACAAGATAACCGCCAAAAACATTTATTGAAGCAAATAAAATTGCTCCAAAAGCTAAAAGATTCTGAGTTTGGCCATCACCAGAGAGCATCAGAGCTCCAACCAAAGCAATGCCAGAAATAGCATTAGCTCCGGACATTAAAGGTGTATGCAAAGTGCTGGGAACTTTTGCGATAAGCTCTAATCCCAGAAATATAGATAACAATAAAACGAACCCTAATAAAATATACATTTCCATTATGCAAACCTCTCATTCTTAATTTCACCACCAAAAACTAATACGCTACTTTGTATCACCTCATCCTCAAAATCAAAATTTAGTGTGCCAGATTCTGGATCATAAAAATCTGTAATCCAATTGATAATATTATTTGATAGCGCAAAAGAAGCGTGATTAGAAACCCTTGAAGAAAGATTGGAAACTCCAACAACTTTTACACCATTGATATCTATTACCTGATCAACAACAGATCCCTCTACGTTCCCACCAGTTTCAACAGCCATATCAAGAACAACGCTGCCTGGTTTCATTTGCTTAATGGTGGCTTCATCAATAATCCTTGGTGCTGGTCTCCCAAATATCTGAGCGGTAGTAATGACAATATCAGATCTTGCGCAAACCAAACTTTGCAGTTCCTTTTGTTTTGCAATCTGCTCTTCTGTTAATTCTTTTGCATAGCCTTGGTCAGTTTGACCTGTTTCGCCTAAATCTATTTTTACGAATTTAGCACCCAACGATTTCACCTGCTCTTCAACCACATCTCTTGTATCAAATGCTTCCACTCTAGCTCCAAGTCTTTTTGCGGTTGCGATGGCTTGTAATCCAGCCACTCCTACGCCTATTACAAATACTCTGGCAGGCTTAAGGGTTCCTGCTGCAGTCATCATCATAGGTAAAGCAGAATTGAGGTGTTGAGCTGCTTCAAGCACTGCAGCGTAACCAGCAAGATTTGCTTGCGAACTTAAGACATCCATTTTTTGAGCTCTGGTGATTCTTGGAATAAATTCCATGCTCACAGCATTCAATTTTGCAGCTGCCATCGCCTTGAGTTCATCCTGAGCGTAAAAGGGATTGAGCATACCAATGACGGATGCGCCTGGTTGAATTTGGTTTGTCTCAGAAGAGGTAAGAGGAGATGGAGTAATAATCACATTGCCTTTGCTAAGACATTCATCTCTAGAACTGCATGTCAGACCAAGAGTTGTTAGAGCTTCGTCAGAAACATTAATGCCTTTGCCAATACCTGACTCAAACATCATCGAGGTACCTTCTAATTCAATTAACTTAGATAATGTTTCAGGATGAATAACAGAACGAAGATCTGTCGCGTCTGGAGATTTTAATGCAGATATAATCATAAATTTATCAAGGCTTAATTCTTTGTAGTTCATTTCAGTTGATTTACTGAGTCTTGTCAACAATTTCTAAGAAAGCTTTCATTCTTATGCTGTTAGAGCAAATTAAATGTAGTTGAGCTACAGCAATCCAATTGCATTTTTGATAATTCTCTTCACAATAAAACCTTTTATAAATTCAGGCTAACGCCACCATCTACAGTAATTAACTGACCAGTAACAAGCTCGCTTGCAACGATTAAATTATAAATAATCTCAGCAATAGATTCAGGTGAACAGGTTTTGCCTAATGGAGAGGTATTTTTAATATGTTGTTTTGTTGCTTCAAATCTTTCTTCGCCCATGCCTTTTTTCAACCATTCTCCTTCAATAAATCCAGGGCACACAGCATTTACTCTTATGGGCCCAAGGTTTCTTGCCATTGATAGAGTCATAGAATTAAGGGCTCCTTTTGATGCAGCATAGGCAATTGAGCTTCCAATACCTTTAATCCCTCCTATGGAAGAAATATTAATAACACTTGGATTCTCGCTCTTTAGTAAATGTGTCTTTGATGCTCTAACCATCTGAAATGGGCCAATAACATTAACCGAATAGATGTTTTGAAAATCTATAGCATCAATACCCTCAAGATTTCCGTGATCCCATACAAACTTTGTTGTTCCTGCATTATTTACAAGCGTATCAACTCTTCCCCATTTATTTATGGCCTCTTCAACTGTGCGGATGCAATCCCCATCATTGGCAACGTCTGCCTTTATGGCTATGACTTCTGCTGTCTTGCTTGTGCATTCTGCTGCTACAATTTCCGCTGCCTCGATCGAGGAAGAGCAGGTAATTAAGACATTCCAGCCATTAGAAGAGAGAATTTTTGCAGTCGCAGCTCCAACACCTCTGCTTCCCCCAGTAACAATTGCGACAGGATTTTTTAACATTTAGAGGTTCCTACAAAAAAATAAATATTTTCTATTTTTGCATGCAATGATGTAATCTTCCACTTTGAAAAAAAATTAAGCTATGAATCAGAATATTGATCAAAATGAGGTAAATAAGTTTGCAGCAATTGCGGACAGTTGGTGGGATCCCACTGGCGACTTTAAGCCGCTGCATGTGATTAATCCCTTAAGAGCTAACTATATTGATCAAAAAATTTCTCTAAAAGGTTTAAAAGTTCTTGATGTGGGCTGTGGAGGCGGTTTGTTGGCTGAGGCTTTTGAATCTATGGGAGCATCTGTCACAGCAATTGATGTAACGGAAGCAAACATAGAAGTTGCGAAGCTCCATGCAAAAAAAACTGGAAAAACTATTTCTTATATGATGACGCGTGCTGAAGATCTAGCTATTAAAGAGCCAGAGTCTTTCGATGTGGTAGCCTGCCTCGAGGTGATTGAACATGTGCCAGATCCTGGGCAGCTTATTGATGCTTGCGCAAAGCTATTAAAGCCTAAAGGTGAGATGTTTTTATCCACGCTAAACAGAAATCCACGTTCATTTGTAACGGCAATTTTGGGAGCAGAATATATTTTTAATATTCTCCCCAAAGGAACTCATGAATGGAGTAAATTTATCAAGCCCGCTGAGCTAGAGAGATATATGCGAACTGCCGGGATTAAGCTCAAAGAAAGTAAAGGCATGTTTTACAATCCAATCTTTCATACAGCTCAATTAAACAACGACCTTGGAGTCAACTACATGATGCATGGCTCAAAGAATGCCTAAAGGAGTTTTGTTTGATCTTGATGGTACTCTTCTGGATTCCGCTCCAGACTTTATTGTGAGCTTGAATACCTTGCTACAAAAATATAATCGACCAGAGCTTGATCCAGAGATAATTAGGAGCCATGTTTCTGATGGAAGTTGGAAGTTGGTTAGTCTGGGTTTTGGAATAGAAGAATCGCATGACGACTGTGCTCAATTAAGAGAAGAGCTTTTAATTGAGTATGAAAAGAATTCTTTGGTGTATGGAAGTGCCTTTGCTGGTATTTCAGATGCTCTTGATTATCTACTAGAGCTTAAGATTCCCTATGGAGTTGTGACCAATAAGCCGCTTAGGTTTGCTGAACCAATTCTACAAAATGAGCCAGCATTTAAGAATTGTCGCACTTTGGTGTGTCCAGACCATCTCAATAAAATAAAGCCTGATCCAGAAGGTATATTAAAGGGATGTGAAGATTTAAGTATCAGTCCCAGTGACTGCATATACATCGGCGATCATATGAAAGACATAGAAGCTGGTATTAATGCAGGTACAAGAGTTATAGCTTGTTATTTTGGCTACTCTCTTAAGGTTGGTGATCATGATAAAAATATTCAAGGAGCTAACCATCCAATAGATTTAATTGAGCTAATGAAAGCATAGTCAAAAATGAGCATTTTAAATAAATCGATACTCATTACTGGATCCTCAGACGGCATAGGCAAAAGCTTGGCAATAGAATTTTCAAAGCTTGGAGCAAATATTATTTTGCTTGGAAGAAATTCTAAGAAGCTTGATGAAGTCTATGATCTTTTAGATCATTCTCATGCATCACAAAAACATCTCATCATAGAAGCTGATTTGGCTTTGCTGAGCAATGAAACGGCCCAAGAAATATTAATTGCAATCAGTCAGGAATTTGAAGTGCTGGATGGCATCATCCATAACGCTGCAATTCTAGGAACTATGTCCTCTCTTGAAGACTATGACCTATCAAGTTGGGACGAGGTAATGAAAGTAAATTTGCGCGCTCCCTTTATCCTCACAAAGACATTAAAAGTAATGTTAGAGAGGGCATCTCAACCAAGACTAATTTTCACTTCATCAGGAGTTGCTAAGAAAGGAAGAAGTTTTTGGGGGGCATATTCAGTTTCAAAGTTTGGCGTTAAAGGCTTAGCAGAAATTTTTAAAGACGAACTTGAAACAACCACCAATATAAAAGTATTTAATTTTGATCCAGGAAAAACAAGAACTAATATGAGGGCATCAGCCTATCCAGCAGAGGATCCCAATACCTTGAAATCTCCAAAAGAATTAATAGATTGCTATTTATGGTTCTTTGACAAAGAAAGCTCTAACTCATCTCAAAGCTATTTTGAATTTTCAGAGCTTTCTAATCAATTGAATTCCACATGATTAAACTCAGGTAAGTTCTCCAAGGACTAAACTGTTCATAAAAATTTTCATCCATTGCATGGTCACCAAATAGGTGTTCATGCGCATGCTTAATACCTAAATCGTTAATCGGCAAAATATCAGGATCTCCTAAAAAAAACATTCTTGCCATCTGCACAGACCATGGTCCTATGCCTTTATTGGCCAATAGGAGCTTTTGAAACTCATCGGATGACATGTTAATTAAATGCTCTTTCTGCATTTTCTTCAGCTCTTTGTTTTCAAGCAAGCCAATCACATAAGATGCCTTAGAACCAGATAAACCAGCAATACGAAGATTCTCCCTAAAATTTTTAGATTGAGTGGACTTGGAAATTAATGGCATTACCCTGCTCCAAATGGTTTTTGCTGCTTTGGTGGAAAGTTGCTGGCTGACTACAACTGATACCAAATACGGCACAAAGTTTAGTGAGGTGGTATTAATTTTGACAGGTTTGGAGTTTTTGAGGTAATCAAAAAGGATCTCGAATTTTTTATTTTTAGAAGTTTCTAATAGCTGCTCATAAGCTTTTTTACTTTCCATACTCTTGAAGCTCTTTTATTTGAGATTCTGTTAAATTTGCGCAAGCGCCCTCTCGGAGGGTAGAAGGTAAAAAAATTGGTCCAATTCGAACTCTCTTGAGTCGACTCACCTCTAAATCCTGAGATTCAAAAAGCTTTCGGACTTCACGATTCTTTCCTGTAAGCATGCATACAGAAAACCACTGATTAGAGCTTTGCTTTTCCCCAGGCACTACGTCAGAAAATTTATAAATTTCATCTTCAATCGTGACGCCTGCCAACATATTTTTTTTCTTTTGCTCATCAAAATTTCCTCTAGCTCTAACAAGGTATTCTCTATCAACTTCAAAAGATGGATGCATTAGTTGATGCGCTAAAGTTCCATCATTAGTAAATAGCATTAGCCCTGATGTATTAATATCGAGTCGACCTATAGCTATCCAATCGGGTTCGTTATGGGTTTTGGGTAGATAATCAAAAACTAGTTTTATTTTTTTTTCATCTTTGCGTG
>OJDL01000609.1_pt1 | contig 11376 bp, 9 predicted proteins | sample 1592681 | NCBI WGS metagenome assembly OJDL01 (sample SAMN05416885, study PRJEB24817) | seawater metagenome | isolation source: Sea water | place: Canada:Atlantic | collected 2013-11 | reverse complement strand
TCTACACACTGCATATCGTCGGCAGCGTCAGATGTGTATAAGAGACAGCTTTTCAACTTGTTCAAAAGCTCCATAAACAATTTTCTCAGCAATAGACTTTTTACCGTCTTTCATTAAGTTATTCATGAACTTAGCAAGAATTATATCTTTGTATTTAGGATCTGGTAAAACTTTTCTTTTCTCGGGACTTCTTCTTCTTGGCATAATTATTTACCTTTTTTGGCTCCATATTTAGATCTTCTTTGTTTACGATTGGCAACACCAGATGTATCTAGTGTTCCTCTAACTGTGTGATATCTGACACCGGGTAGATCTTTTACTCTTCCACCTCGAATTAGTACCAATGAATGTTCTTGAAGATTGTGCCCTTCTCCGCCAATATATGATGTAACTTCAAAACCACTTGTTAGCCTAACTCTGCATACTTTTCTTAAAGCAGAATTCGGTTTCTTTGGAGTAGTTGTATATACACGAGTGCAGACACCTCTTCTTTGAGGACATGCAACAAGTGCGGGAACGTCAGTCTTTCTAACCTTAGGGTTTCTAGACTTTTTAATTAATTGATTTACTGTAGCCATAATTTTATTTTTAGTTAGATCGCGATTCTATAGAGCATGTTAGTCGCGGTCAAGATTATTCCTCGTTTTCTTGAAGACCTTCCCTTAGCGCTGCTTCTATATCGTCAGCAGATAAGGTTGTTTCATCAATATCGTTTTGTTTTTTATTCTTCAATTTGTCATGGAAAGCCATTCCTGTTCCAGCAGGTATTAGTCTTCCAACAACAACATTTTCTTTAAGACCTCTAAGATGATCCTTCTTACCAGTAACCGCAGCTTCAGTTAAAACTCTAGTTGTTTCTTGGAATGATGCAGCAGATATAAATGAATCTGTTGATAGAGAAGCTTTGGTAATACCAAGCAATACTCTTTCAAACTCAGCAGGAGTTTTTCCAGATTTCTCAACTTTTGCATTTTCTTCTTTAAGCTCAGCATAACTAACTACATCTCCTTGGATAAACTTAGTATCACATCCGTCTATGATTAAAGCTTTTCTTAGCATCTGTCTTAGTATTGTTTCAATATGCTTATCGTTAATTGATACACCTTGCAGTCTATAAACATCTTGTATTTCGTTAACAATGAAGTTTGTAAGAGCAGGAATCCCTTTCAATCTTAAAATATCATGAGGGCTATAAGGGCCATCAGAAATAATATCTCCTTTAGAAATTCTTTCCCCTTCGAAAACAGACAATGTTCTGTGTTTTGGAATTAACATTTCAGTATTTTGAGTTTTCTTAGTAGATCCCTCTGGAGTAATAACAAGTCTAATCTTACCTTTAGTTTCTTTACCGAAAGAAATAATACCCGTTTCTTCTGATAGAACAGATGCATCTTTTGGTTTTCTAGCTTCAAATAAGTCAGCAACTCTAGGCAATCCACCAGTAATATCTTTAGTTTTTGATGCAACTAAAGGCATTCTAGCAATAACTTCACCGGCTGTTAGCTTTTGACCGTCTCTTAAATTAACTAGTCCGCCTGCTGGTAATGGATATTCTGCAGGGACTTTAAAGTCACCTATTATTACCGGCTTACCTTTGGAATCAACAATCTGAACCTTAGGTGATAATTCTCTTCCAGCAGTTGGTCTTTCTGATACGTCTATGATTTCAATACTTGAGAGTCCTGTTAGCTCATCCATTTGCTCTCTAACTGTTATCCCGTCTTCGATATCGACGAATTTAATTTTTCCAGATGCTTCAGCAATAATTGGACGTGTATAAGGATCCCATGATGCAACTTTAGTACCAATCTTCAGATCAGCATTATTTTTAACTTCTAAAGTAGCTCCATAAGGAACTTTATATTGCTCAGTTATTTTACCGTTGGGTTCTGTAATTGTTGCCATACCATTTCTTGAAACAACAACCTCAAGTTTGTCTTTGTTAGTAACTGTTTTCATTTCATCAGAAAACGTAACAACACCTAGGTTTTTATTGAAAATAGCATTATCTTCAGAGGTGCTTGATGCAGCTCCTCCGATATGGAAGGTACGCATAGTAAGCTGTGTTCCAGGCTCACCAATTGATTGAGCGGCCACAACACCTACAGCCTCACCTCTATGAACTAAATGACCTCTTGCTAAGTCTCTTCCATAACATGATGAACAGACCCCAATAGAAGCCTCACACGTCATAGGAGATCTAACTTTTAAAGTAGATAAATTTAATGAATCAATGCTATCAACAGCATCTTCATCGAGCATAGTGTCTTTAGCAAATAGCTCTTTGCCATCTGCATCAAATATAGGCTCTGCAATAACTCTACCTAAGATTCTATCGGTAAGTGCTTGAATAATCTCTCCACCATCAATAATAGAAGTAACAGTAATTGATTCAGATGTTCCGCAATCTGCTATGTTAATAACAGAATCCATTGAAACATCGCATAATCTTCTCGTTAAATAACCTGAGTTAGCTGTTTTAAGAGCTGTATCTGCAAGACCTTTTCTCGCTCCATGGGTTGATATGAAGTACTGAAGAACAGATAAACCTTCTCTAAAGTTAGCTGTAATAGGTGTTTCTATGATAGATCCATCTGGCTTAGACATAAGTCCTCTCATTCCTGAAAGCTGTCTAATCTGTGCAGGAGAACCCCTCGCACCTGAATCTGCATATATATATACTGAGTTAAATGATGATTGCTCTACTTTTTCTCCATCAGGAGTAGTAGCTGTTTCAATACTAATTTTTTCCATCATAGCTTTAGCTACTTGTTCATTAGCTCTAGACCAAATATCAATAACTTTGTTATATCTCTCTCCTCTGGTTACTAGGCCTGAATCAAATTGCTTCTCAATAGCTTTAACTTCTTTCTCAGATGTTTCAATAATTTTTGACTTTTCATCTGGAATAACAAAGTCATTAACACCAATTGACGAACCTGATCTTGTTGAAAAATCAAAACCTAAATACATAAGTTGATCAGCAAAAATAACAGTCTTTTTGAGACCGCCTTTTCTATAAGAAATATCTACTAATTTTGATATTAACTTCTTATTTAGAACTTTATTTATATTTTCAAAACCAACTTCTACAGGAGTAATTCTCCAAATTAGAACTCTTCCAACAGTGGATTCTTGTATAGATGTTTCACCATCTACGTCTGTAATTCTTACTTTAACTGGGGAATGAACATTTAATGTCTCAGTTCCAAATGCTCTTAAGACCTCATCAGGATCACTGAAAACTCTACCGCCGCCAGTAGCACTTGCATTATCACGAGTCATATAATAAAGACCCAGAACAATATCTTGAGTTGGACTAATTACAGGAGAACCATCAGCTGGTGATAGTATGTTGTTAGTAGACATCATTAGGGCTCTTGCTTCAAGCTGGGCTTCTAATGTTAAAGGTACGTGGACAGCCATTTGGTCGCCATCAAAATCAGCGTTAAATGCAACACAAACCAAAGGATGCAACTGAATAGCTTTTCCTTCTATTAGTTTTGGTTCAAACGCTTGCAAGCCCAATCTATGCAATGTAGGGGCCCTGTTAAGCATGACCGGATGCTCTCTAATGACATCTTCAAGAACTTCCCATACTTCAGGAGTCTCTCTTTCTACTAGCTTCTTAGCAGCTTTAATAGTAGTGGCCAACTCTCTTTCTTCTAATTTTCCGTATACAAAAGGTTTAAATAGCTCGAGTGCCATTTTCTTAGGTAATCCACATTGATGCAATCTAAGTGTTGGACCTGAAACGATTACAGACCTTCCTGAATAATCAACTCTTTTACCTAAAAGGTTTTGTCTAAATCTTCCGCCTTTACCTTTAATCATATCAGCAAGAGACTTTAGTGGTCTTTTGTTTGTACCAGTGATAACTCTTCCTCTTCTTCCATTATCAAGAAGGGCATCCACTGATTCTTGAAGCATTCTTTTTTCATTTCTTACAATGATTTCAGGTGCACTTAATTCAAGAAGTCTTTTTAATCTGTTATTTCTATTAATAACTCTTCTATATAAATCATTTAGATCTGAAGTTGCAAACCTTCCTCCTTCAAGAGGCACTAGAGGTCTTAAGTCTGGCGGTAGAACAGGTAGTACGTTCATCACCATCCACTCAGGTCTATTTCCAGATTCATTAAAAGCTTCTAAAAGTTTTAGTCTTTTAGACAGTTTCTTTAGTTTTGTTTCTGAGTTAGTTTGAGGGATTTCTTCTCTTATAATTCTAATTTCATCGTTTATATCCAGTTCTTCAAGTAAAACTTGTACAGACTCTGCTCCCATTCCAGCTGAGAATTCATCACCAAATTCTTCATACTTTTCAACCCATTCTTCTTCTGTCAAGATTTGGCCTTTCTCTAGTTCAGTAAGACCAGGATCAGTAACTATATAACTTTCAAAATATAGAACTCTTTCTATCTCTCTTAAGGTTGTATTTAATAATAGTCCGATTCTAGATGGAAGGGACTTAAGAAACCAAATATGAGCAACAGGAGCTGCTAAATCAATATGACCCATTCTTTCTCTTCTAACCTTCGCAAGAGTAACTTCTACTCCACATTTCTCACAAACGACTCCTCTATGCTTCATTCGCTTGTATTTACCACAAATACATTCGTAATCCTTTATAGGTCCAAATATTTTTGAGCAAAACAGACCATCTCTTTCAGGTTTAAAAGTTCTATAGTTTATAGTTTCAGGTTTTTTAACCTCGCCAAATGACCAAGATTTAATTACTTGAGGAGAAGCTAGCCCTGCAGAAATGGTAGTGAAATCATCCTGCCCTTGTTTTAATGAATTTAATAAGTCTCTCAATTTTATCTCCTAGTTTTCTGAATCTAATTCGAGGTTAATTCCCAATGATTTAATTTCTTTGCTAAGAACATTAAATGATTCGGGTATAGCAGCTTCCATTTCATATTTTCCGGCAACAATGTTTTTATACATCTTCGTTCTTCCTGCCACATCATCAGATTTAACTGTTAACATTTCTTGAAGAGTGTATGAAGCACCATAGGCTTCTAGAGCCCAAACTTCCATTTCACCAAATCTTTGACCACCAAATTGCGCTTTACCACCCAATGGCTGCTGAGTAACTAAACTATAAGAACCTGTAGATCTCGCATGCATTTTGTCATCAACCAAATGGTTTAGCTTGATGATATACATGTAACCTACGGTTACAGGTCTATCAAACTTAGTTCCTGTCCTGCCATCATATAAAGTAAATTGACCAGACTCTGGTAAATCTGCTAATTTTAATAGATCTTTAACTTCGCTTTCTTTTGCTCCATCAAACACTGGTGTAGCAATTGGAAGGCCATCTCTAAGATTATTAGCAAGTTCAAGTATCTCAGTATTATTAAATGAGTTTATGTCCTCTTTATTAGCAGCATTAGTGTTGTATAGCTTATCCAGATATTCTTTAAGCTCAGCTGGTTTTGCGTTAGCTTTCAACATATTGTCAATCTTTTTACCAATACCTTTCGCAGCACAACCCATATGAGTTTCTAATATCTGTCCAACATTCATCCTAGAAGGAACCCCAAGAGGGTTTAGCACCACATCAACTGGATCTCCATTTTCATCATAAGGCATATCTTCAACAGGCATAATTTCTGAAATAACACCTTTATTACCATGACGACCAGCCATCTTATCACCCGGCTGAATTCTTCTCTTGATAGCTAAATAAACTTTAACAATCTTAATAACTCCTGGAGCAAGGTCGTGACCTCGGATAATTTTAGCTCTTTTAGCCTCGTATCTAGCTTGAATATCTTTGACATAAGCATTGTAGCTTTTTTCTGTATCTTCAATTACATCATTAGTACTATCTTCAGCAGTCCTGATTGAGAATACGTCATTAAGGATAAGAGAATCTAGTAGTTCGCTTGATAGAACATCGCCTTTTTTCAGACCATTTCCCTTAAGTGCTTTCTTATCTTTAAGAAGTTCACATAATCTTGTCTTAGTAGCTTGCTCAACAACAGAAGCTTCATCATCTGAATTTTTCTTTGTTTCATCTAAATGATCTTGTTCGATAGCTTGAGTTCTTTCATCTTTCTCGACGCCATCTCTAGTAAATACCTCAACACCAATTACAGTTCCTTTAGAACTAGCTCTTTGAGATGTATCTTTTACATCAGATGCTTTTTCACCAAAAATAGCTCGTAATAGTTTCTCTTCTGGTGATAATTGAGTTTCTCCTTTAGGAGTAATTTTACCAACCAAGATATCACCTGGATCTACTTCTGCTCCAACATAAACCATTCCACACTCATCTAGTTTATTCAGAGATCCCTCTCCAACATTTGGAATATCAGCTGTAATTTCTTCTGATCCCAGTTTTGTATCACGTGCGACACAGACAATTTCTTGAATATGTATAGATGTAAATCTATCTTCTCTCGCAACTTTTTCAGATATTAATATTGAATCTTCAAAGTTATACCCATTCCAAGGCATGAATGCGATTCTAATATTTTGACCTAAAGCAAGCTCTCCATTATCTATGGAAGGACCATCTGCAAGTACATCTCCAGCTTTAACAATATCACCAACTCTCACGATTGGTTTTTGATTAATACATGTATTTTGATTTGATCTAGTGTACTTAATAAGATTGTATACATCAGCAGCTGATTTAGCTTTTTTATCTGTAACTCTTACAACGATTCTCGCTGCATCAACATTCTCAACAACACCAGAATGTTTAGCTACGATACAAACACCTGAGTCTCTTGCTACAACAGATTCAAGACCAGTACCAACTAATGGCTTTTCAGCTCTTAAAACTGGAACTGCTTGACGCTGCATATTTGATCCCATTAAAGCCCTATTAGCATCATCATGCTCTAAGAAAGGGATTAATGAAGCAGCAATAGATACTACCTGTTGAGGTGATACATCCATCAGATCTACTCTTTCTGGAGACATTAACTCAAATTCACTTGCATGCCTTACAGCTACAAGATCATCAACAAACTTATTATCTTTATCTAAAGTAACACTGGCCTGAGCAATAACATACTCTGACTCGTCAATTGCAGATAAGTAGATAATCTCATCAGTTACTTTTCCATTTACAACTTTTCTATATGGAGTTTCAATAAAACCATACTGATTAGTTCTTGAATATGATGCAAAAGAGTTAATAAGACCAATGTTTGGTCCTTCTGGTGTTTCAATTGGGCAAACTCTTCCGTAATGAGTTGGATGAACATCCCTAACCTCAAAACCGGCTCTCTCTCTTGTTAATCCTCCGGGTCCTAGTGCAGAAACTCTTCTTTTGTGAGTAATTTCAGATAGTGGATTATTTTGATCCATGAACTGAGATAACTGACTTGAACCAAAGAATTCTTTGATTGCTGCAGTTACTGGTTTAGCATTGATTAGATCTTGCGGACCTAATTCATCTGCTTCAGCCATACTTAATCTTTCTCTAACCGCTCTTTCAACCCTTATTAGGCCTACTCTAAATTGATTAGCAGTCATTTCTCCAACAGATCTCACCCTTCTGTTTCCAAGGTGATCAATATCATCAACGATATCATGACCGTCTCTAATATTTACTATTCCCTTCATTACTTCAATAATGTCTTCTTTATCAAGCGTATGTGGGCTTTCTTTCTCACCGTCTAGTTTTAAACGTCTGTTAAATTTCATTCTTCCAACTTCAGAAAGATCATATCTCTCTTCATTAAAGAATAAGTTGTTAAATAATGTTTCGGCAGAATCTTTGGTTGGCGGCTCACCAGGTCTCATCATTCTGTATATCTCTACAAGAGCTTCAAGTCTATTTGAGGTGGGATCTGATCTAAGTGTGTTTGAAATATAAGGTCCTTTATCTAATTCATTGATAAAAAGACATTTAATTTCAACAACATTATTTTCCTTAAGCGATTCTAGGACAGTCATATCTATTTCTGTATTAGCAGAAAACAATACTTCCCCAGTTTCTTTATTGAAAATATCTTTAGATAAAACCTTTCCAATTAAGTATTCTTCAGAAAGAGTTATCTCATTAACTTTTGAGCTAGATAATTCTTTAATATGTCTAGCTGTAATTCTTTTTCCAGCCTCTACATAAACTTTACTTTTAACTTTAATATCAACTGATAAAGTTTCGCCTCTTAATCTCTCTGGGATTAGAGCAAGCTTTACAGTTTGTTTATCAAGAGTGAAGAGATCTTCTTCATAGAACTCTGATAAAATTTCTTCCGTACCCATATCCAATGCTCTTAGCATTATGGTTGCAGGTATCTTTCTTCTTCTGTCTATTCTACTGAATAAGATATCTTTAGGATCAAATTCAAAATCAAGCCATGAGCCTCTGTAAGGAATTACCCTTGCAGAATATAAAACCTTTCCAGACGAATGAGTTTTTCCTTTGTCATGATCATAAAAAACACCAGGTGATCTATGAAGCTGAGCAACGACGACTCTTTCAGTTCCGTTAACAACAAAAGAGGCATCATCAGTCATTAATGGAACTTCACCCATAAACACTTCGCCTTCTTTTATATCCTTAACTTCTTTAAAGTTTGACTCTCTATCATAAAGAACTAATTTAACTTTAATTCTTAAAGGAGCTGAGTAAGATAAACCTTGTACAAGACATTCTTGCACGTCATAGGTATTCTTACCGAGCTCATAAGAAACATATTCAAGAGCAGCATTCCCTGAAACACTTTTAATAGGAAATAAAGATTTAAAAACCTCTTCAAGTCCTTGTTTTTTTCTTGCTTCAGGTGCCGTATCAGCCTGCAAAAATTCAGAATAAGATTTAGTTTGAGTTTCAACAAGGTTTGGAAGATCCATTACCTTTTTGAAAGTACCAAAGTTTTTTCTTATTCTTTTCTTTTCTGTATAACTGTATGACATAAATGCGACCTTTTTTTAATATTTATATGTTATTAGTTCTATTTAGCTTCAGCTGTTGCGCCTGCTTCGATTAACTGAGTAACCATTGCATCTGCATCATCCTTGCTTGCACCTTCTTTTACAGTAGTTGGAGCACCATCTACCATATCTTTAGCTTCTTTTAATCCAAGACCAGTTATAGCCCTTACAGCTTTAATTACTTGAACTTTCTGAGCTCCGGCTGCTGTTAATACAACATCAAAAGCGCTTTGTTCTTCAGCTGCTGGAGCATCTGCACCACCTGCTGCTGGTGCTGCTGCAACTGCTGCTGCGGCTGTAACACCAAACTTTTCTTCAATAGCAGAAATAAGATCTACAAGATCCATTACTGACATTTCTTCTATAGTTTTTAAAATATCTTCTTTACTAGTTGCCATTCTAATTCTCCTTATAATTTAGGCTGATGCCTGTTTTTTGTCTTGAACTGCTGTTAAAACTCTAGCCAGTTTAGTTGGTACTTCATTTAATAAAGTAGCAAATTTACTGATTGGGGCTTGCAACACATTTGCAATAAGGCCATAAGCCTCATCCTTAGATGGAAGACTAGCTAGAATATCTATTTGGTCTCCATTAAGTAATTGCCCTTCAACAACTAAAGCCTTGATCTCTAAAGCATCAAAGTTCTTTGCGTATGTTTTAAGCAATTTAGCAGCTGCACCTGGCTCTTCGAAAGAAAAAGCAAATAATGACGGCCCAACTAGGACCTCGTCGGAACAACCAAAGTCAGTTCCCTCAAATGCTAATTTAGCAAGAGAGTTCTTGATTATTTGGATATGTATTCCAGCTTGAGTAGCTTTTGCTCTTACTTCAGATAACTCAGTGACCTTTAGGCCCCTTGCATCTGAAATAACTAGAGAAGATGCAGTAGATGCAACCTCTTTAACCTCTCCAACTATTCTTTCTTTTTCACTTTTCGATAACGCCACAGCATTTCTCCTGTTTAAGCCTTTCGGCTATTCGGCGACAAATTGCGAAATTACAATTTGAACACCACCTACGTAGGAAATTAAGTCTTTCGACACCTACGGTCTTTGACGGCTGCGATAAACGCAACTATCTAGCAATATAATTTCTTATAATGCTAAAACTTATACCAGCTCTGATGCGTGTATTTTTATACCAGGGCCCATAGTGCTACTTAGAGCAATACTACCAATAAAAATACCCTTAGCAGAAGAGGGTTTTAATTTTTTTACTTCATCAATTAAAGCAGTTGCATTAGTCTGAAGTTTAGTAACATCAAATGATACCTTGCCAATGCTTCCATGAATGATTCCATTTTTATCTGTTCTAAATCTTACTTGTCCTGCTTTAACATTATTAACAGCAGTAGCAACATCGTCAGAAACAGTTCCTGTTTTAGGGTTAGGCATTAGACCTTTTGGTCCCAATACTTGACCTAGCTTGCCAACAACTTTCATTGCAGCATTAGTAGAAATAACTACATCAACTGAAATCTCTTCTTTAGAAAATTTCTCAGCCAAGTCATCCATTCCAACATGCTCTGCACCAGCAGCTTTAGCAGCTTCAGCTTGATCACCATCAGCAAATACAGCAACTGAGACTTGATTACCTAAACTATTTGGTAAGGTTACAGCGCCTCTAACATTTTGATCAGATTTAGTTGGATCTACTCCTAGTCTGATAGCAATATCTATAGATTCTTCAAATTTTGGAGATTTAACAGATTGCATAATATCTAATGCTTCCGCTATAGAATAAGTTTGCTCAGGATTAACCTTTTCAAGGATAATTTTTTGTTTTTTTGTTACTTTACTCATAGATCTACCTCTACTCCCATGCTTCTAGCTGTTCCAGCTATAATTTTTACTGCTGCATCTATATCGTTTGAATTAAGATCAGGTTCTTTTACTTTTGCAATATCTTCTAATTGCGCTCTAGTTAGTTTTCCAACTTTTTCCTTATTTGGCTCTCCGCTTCCTTTGGTAATGCCTAAAGCTTTCTTAATTAGTGCAGCTGCAGGAGGTGTTTTAACTACAAAGGTAAAGGATTTATCTTCGAATACAGATATAACAACTGGCAAAGGCATTCCTTTTTCAGCATTTTGTGTTTCAGCATTAAATGCATTACAAAAATCCATTATGTTGACACCAGCTTGACCTAGCGCAGGTCCTACAGGAGGACTTGGATTAGCTCCACCAGCAGGAATTTGTAATTTAAGAACACTTGCTATTTTTTTTGCCATTATGTTTTCTCTATTTGCATAAACTCTAGATCAACTGCTGTGGATCTACCTAAAATCTGTACTGCTACTTTTACTTTATTTCTTTCGTAATCAACACTCTCAACAACACCGTTAAAGTCATTAAATGGGCCATCACAAACTCTTATAACTTCACCTGGTTCAAATAAAGTTTTAGGTGCCGGAGCATCTTCGCCAACTTCGATTCTATTCACAATATTATCTGTCTCTTATACACATCTGACGCT
>OJDL01000603.1_pt1 | contig 11454 bp, 9 predicted proteins | sample 1592681 | NCBI WGS metagenome assembly OJDL01 (sample SAMN05416885, study PRJEB24817) | seawater metagenome | isolation source: Sea water | place: Canada:Atlantic | collected 2013-11 | reverse complement strand
CCCTCTAATAAAGGAAGATTTTTTGTATATTTACCATCACCATCTACAGTCTCTATGGCTTTTATCCCATGCTTTAAACAAAGATTAAAATCATCAGGACCATGACTGGGTGCACAATGAACAATACCTGTTCCCTGTTCTGTTGTAACAAATCTTGCTTCAAGCATTGGGATATCATAATCATAACCAAGCTCTAAAAAAGGATGACTACAAATTGTATCTTTAAAATCTTTACCCTTAAATTTTTTTATTTCTTTGTAACTTTTGATTTCACAATCTTTGATAACAGACTCTAGTAGGGCTTCTGCAACTACTATTTTTTTATTCTTAAAATCTCCTTCGTCATTTAATTCAATTATTAAATAATCTAAGGCTTCATTATAAGCTAATGCTTTATTTGCAGGTATAGTCCATGGAGTAGTTGTCCATATAATAACTTCTGTATTTTCTAATTCTTTTATATTTGTTTTTTTAACTGGGAAGGCTGTGTAAATTGTATCTGATTTATGATCTTGATACTCAACTTCAGCATCTGCTAAAGCAGTTTTTTCTACAGTTGACCAAAGAACAGGTTTAAAACCTCTATAAAGACTTCCTTCTTTTAAAAATTTTCCTAACTCTCTAACGATTTGGGCTTCTGCTTCAAAGCTCATTGTTGCATAATGATTATCCCAATCTCCAACAACACCTAATCTTTTAAATTGTGTTTTGTGAACTTCAATCCATTTTTCAGCAAACTCTCTACATTCTTTTCTAAATTCTGTTATTGGAACTTCATTTTTATTTTTTTTATTTTTTTTATATTGCTCTTCAATTTTCCATTCAATAGGTAGACCATGACAATCCCATCCTGGAACATATACAGAATCTTTACCATCCATCTGATGGAATTTTACTATTATGTCTTTCAAAATCTTATTTAAGGCTGTACCCATGTGAATGTTACCATTTGCATATGGTGGACCATCATGAAGTATAAACTTCTCTTTACCCTTATTAGATTTTCTCAGCTCTTTATAAAGGTCAATTTTTTTCCAATATTCTAAAATTTCAGGTTCTTTATTCTGTAAATTTGCCTTCATGGAGAAAGCTGTTTTAGGTAAATTTATATTTTCTTTGCTCATATTAAGTTTTTTTAGCAACTTTTAAGTCACTTTGAATTTGTTTTTTTAATTGATCAACGTTTTTGAATTTTTTTTCTTTTCTTATAAACTTTGTGAACTCTACTGATAAATACTTATTATAAAGATTTCCAGAAAAATTAAAAATATGCACTTCTAATAAAATTTTTTTTTGATTAAAAGTTGGTCTATAACCAAGATTAGCAATCGCTTTTAGTGATTTATTGGAGTTTTTTTGTTTTACTTTAACGGCATACACTCCAGGCATCGCAATCACATAATCCTTAATATCAATATTACAGGTTGGAAAACCAATTTTTTTTCCTTGCTGCCTTCCCTTTTGAACAATTCCTTCAATTGACCAATTTCGACTTAATAACTTATTAGTTTTTTTTAATTGTCCTTTTTCTAGAAGAGAGCGAATATATGTTGAGGAGATAACTTTTTTATTTAAGATTAGTGGTTGTGGTTTTACTATTTTGTAATGATATTTTTCTTCATTTTTTATTAATTGCCTAACATCTCCCTCTCTTTTATTGCCAAATCTAAAGTTATTACTAACAAATATATATTGGGCTTCTAATTTTTTTGATAAAATTTCTTTAATAAAAAAATCAGACTTAATTGCAGAAAATTTTTTATCAAATTTTTTAGTGATTATAAAGTCAACCCCTAAATCATCTAAAATTATATTTTTCTGTTTTACATTTGAAATTCTAAAGTTTTTAAAGTTTTTATTAAAAAACATTTTAGGCATTGGCTCAAATGTTAAAACACCAATTTTTAGATTAAATTTTTTTTTATAAGTATTTGCTAATTTAAATAATTTTTGATGACCCAAATGAACACCATCAAAATTTCCAATCAAGATAATTGATTTTTTATGATTTTTTGAAATATTAAAGTCTTTATACAGCTTCATATTTTACCACTTTAATTCTGTTTGAATAAAGTTTACAACAACTTCATATTTCTTTGAAATTACATCTATACCTTCTTTTTTAATTTCATCTCTATGAACACCATTTGATATAATTAAAGAATTATAATTTAAAAGATTGGCTCCTTTAATATCTGTATTTAAATTATCACCAATAGACAAAACTCTTTTCCCCTTGTTGTTAATTGCTTGATTATAAACTTCAGGAAATGGTTTTCCAAAATAAATAACTTCTCCTCCCATTTTTTCAAAAACAAGTGCTACAGACCCTGCACATAATTCTCTTTTTTCACCTCTATCAACAATTAAATCTGGGTTAGTACATATCATTTTCTTATTAATATGATCTTTGAATAATTCTTTGTAATAATTTAAATCCACACCTTGTTCTTCAAATAAACCTGTACAGAGTAAATATGAACTTTCTTTAATATCATTAGTCTTATTTTTTTTAAAATCTAAAAATAAATCAAAATCTCTTGGTGGCCCTATGTGATAAAATTTTTCTTCTAGTGAATTTTTTCTTAAATAATTCAGTGCTGCTTCTCCTGAGGAATAAACTTTTTCTCTAATTTCTTTATTCATCCCCATTTTTTCTAAAAAATTATTTACTGTTTTATTGGGTCTTGGTGCATTGGTTAAGAGAACATAGTCTTTGTTTGCTTTAGTGATTTCTTCTAAAGCTTCAATTGCATTTTTATGAAGAGTTATCCCATTATGAACAACACCCCATAAATCGATATAAAAAATATCATAATTCTCTACAATCGATCTTAATCCATCGTTATCTAAATTCTTAGTCATTATGGGAGGTATAACTTATAAAAAACACAATTTCTCTGGTTTTTTGCCCCACATATTTTTTTTAACATCTCTTGAAATAGTTAGCCTAATAGCTATATGAGTCGCATAATAAAAGGAGAATTTATGAAATTTAAACCGTTACACGATAGAGTTTTAATAGAAGTTTTAAACAGTAGTGAAAAAACTGCTGGAGGAATAATTATCCCTGATACAGCTCAAGAAAAACCTCAAGAAGGTAAAGTAATTGCTGTTGGTGGTGGAGCAAAAACTGAAGATGGAAAACTAATTCCAATGGATGTGAAAGTTGGAGATAAAGTTCTTTTTGGCAAATGGTCAGGAACTGAAATCAAAATAGACAGCAAAGAATATAGCATAATGAAAGAGTCTGACATTATGGGTATTTCGAGCAAATAATTTAATTTAAAGGAGAAAATAAAATGGCAAAAATTGTAAAATTCGACTCTGAAGCAAGAGCGGCAATGATAAGAGGTGTTGATATCCTTGCTAACACAGTAAAAGTTACTCTTGGACCAAAAGGTAGAAATGTTGTTATCGACAAATCTTATGGTGCACCAAGAATTACTAAAGATGGTGTTACTGTTGCTAAGGAAATTGATCTTGAAGATAAATTTGAAAACATGGGTGCTCAAATGGTTAAGGAAGTTGCTAGCAAAACAAATGAAGAAGCTGGTGATGGAACAACTACAGCAACTATTTTAGCACAAGCAATTGTTAAAGAAGGTGTAAAATATGTAACAGCTGGCATGAACCCTATGGATGTTAAAAGAGGAATAGATGCAGCAGTAGATCATGTTAAAGCAAGCTTAATTGCTTCAGCAAAAAAAGTAAAAGATACTGATGAGATTGCTCAAGTAGGAACTATTTCAGCTAATGGTGATAAAGAAATTGGCAACATGATTGCAAAAGCTATGCAAAAAGTTGGTAATGAAGGTGTTATTACTGTTGAAGAAGCTAAGGGAGTAGAAACTGAGTTAGACGTTGTTGAAGGTATGCAGTTTGATAGAGGTTATTTATCACCATACTTTATTACTAACGCTGATAAAATGACTACAGAGTTAGAAAACCCTTTCATCTTATTACATGAAAAGAAATTAACTAACTTGCAACCAATGGTTCCACTTTTAGAAGCTGTTGTACAGGCTGGTAGACCACTAATGATTATTTCTGAAGATGTTGAGGGCGAAGCTCTTGCAACTCTTGTTGTAAATAAACTTAGAGGTGGTTTAAAAGTTGTTGCGGTTAAAGCACCTGGTTTTGGTGATAGAAGAAAATCAATGCTTGATGATATTGCAATTTTAACTGGTGGTCAGGTTATTTCTGAAGATATTGGAGTTAAACTTGAAAATGTTAAACTTACAGATCTTGGATCTTGTAAGAGAGTTAAAGTTGATAAAGATAATAGTACAATTATTAGTGGCAGTGGTAAAAAATCTGAAATTGAAGCTAGATGTACTCAAATCAAACAACAAGTAGGTGAAACAACTTCTGATTATGACAGAGAAAAACTTCAAGAAAGACTAGCAAAACTTGCTGGTGGAGTTGCTGTAATCAAAGTTGGTGGTGCAACTGAAGTAGAAGTTAAAGAAAGAAAAGATAGAGTTGAAGATGCTCTTAACGCAACTAGAGCTGCTGCTGAAGAAGGAATAGTAGTTGGTGGTGGTTGTGCTCTTTTATACGCTTCACAAAGTCTAACTACACTTAAAGTTAAAGGAGATGATCAAAAAGCTGGAGTTACATTAGTGGCTAAAGCTTTACAAGCTCCTATTAGACAAATAACTTTAAATGCTGGAGTTGATGGTTCAGTTGTAGTTGGAAAACTACTTGAACAAAATAAAAAGAACCAAGGTTACGATGCTCAGAATGAAGAGTATGTTGATATGTTTGCAAAAGGTATCATCGATCCTGTTAAAGTTGTAAGAACAGCTTTACAAGATGCAGCTTCGATTGCTGGATTACTTGTAACTACTGAAGCCATGATTGCTGACAAACCAGATGACAAAGATTCTGGTGCTGGTGGAATGCCTGGTGGAATGCCTGGTGGAATGGGCGGCATGGGCGGCATGGGTGGAATGGGTATGTAATCCCACTCTTTTTTAAAAAGAATTCAAAGGCCATCTTTTTAGGTGGCCTTTTTTTTTGTTAAGCTGTTATAAGGTTAAGATATGTCAAAAAGATACAGCGGAAAATCATTTAAAGATTCAAGCACTGCTAAAAAGCCAAAATTAAGCCTAAAAGAAAAAAGAAAAAATAAAAAAGAGAAATCTAAAAAGTCTTAGACTTTAGCTCTTTTTTGACTGTGTTTTTTGAAGGTAAAGCTTTTGGGTCTGTCACTTCTACTTTTAAACTTCTTCTTTCCATCAAAACTAGAGCTTTTTTTTTCTCCACTCGTTGATGAACTTTCAGATGTTTTTTTTCCAAAATATTTAGGATTATTTGTGAAGCCTGTTGGTTTCGAGTCATCTTTTTTAGTAAAACTAGATTTTCCTTTATAACCAAAACTTTTTTTCTCTCCATCTCTTGATGATGAGCTAGATCTTCCATAACTAGATTTTTTTTCGTCTCTGAATTTTCTTTTTTTATTGTATGGCGCTTTTCCTCTTTTACCACCTCTTGAATCTCCTCTTGCTCCACGTGGTGCAGGTTTAAAATTCGGATCAATTAATTTACTAATTTCGTTCCACATCGACCTATCATCTGGTGTAAGAAAAGTTAAAGCAGAACCTTCTGTTCCTGCTCTAGCAGTTCTTCCAATTCTATGAACATAATCTTCTGGCACTTGTGGAAGGTCATAATTTATTACGTGCTGAATTAATGGAATATCTAAACCTCTTGCAGCAACATCTGTTGCAATTAATATTCTCTTAAGGCCTTTTCTAAATGAAGTAATTACACGATCTCTTTTACTTTGACGAAGATCTCCGTGAATAGCATCAGCTGAATGACCTTCTTCTTTAAGACGCTTAACCATTTTATCAGCACCTCTTTTAGTTTTAACAAAAACTAATATTGATCCTTTTCTTGCTATAAATTGATCTACTAGTTGATCATATTTATTTTCTTTAAAAACTTGAAGGGTTTCTTGTTTAATTTTTGCAATAGGAACTGATGTTGACCCTGTTGAAATTCTTTGAGGCTTATTTAGATATCTTTCAGAAATTCTAACAATATTCTGAGGTAATGTTGCTGAAAATAATAAGGTTTGATGATCCTTTGGAACAAATTTTAAAATTAACTCTATTTGAGGAGTAAACCCCATGTCCAACATTCTATCAGTTTCATCTAACACTAAATATTTAGTAGCTGATAAATTTAAGCTTTTTCTTTTTAAGTGATCATTAATTCTTCCTGGTGTTCCAACAATTATTCTAGATCTGTTTCCCAGTTGTCTAAGTTGTTTTTGCATTGCCTCTCCACCAATAAGCAAGGCAGTTTTAATATTAATTTTATCGCTAATAATACTCTTAATTGCAGCCATTACTTGAGTTGCAAGCTCTCTAGTTGGGCACATAACTAACGCAAAAGCATTTTTATCTAATATTAATTTATTAATTAAAGGGATACTAAAAGCTAATGTTTTTCCAGTTCCTGTTTGGGCCGTTCCTAAAATATCTTTTCCCTCTAAAGCAACTGGTATTGCCATAGCTTGAATTGGGGTTGGTTTCGTAAACTTCATTTTTTCCAATGAATTTTTTAACGAATCTTCTATTTTTAGTAATTTAAAGTTTTCCATTTGGGTATTTAGATTTTTTAAAACTTAAGGAGATATGCTCTTAATCCTTTAATACGTCTAATTTGTATAGCGATATCTATACGTTTTTTTAATAATCACAAGAAGCTAATTTTTTATTAAAATAGCTTTAATAAGGAAATAATGGGTTTTTTTAAGTTTTCAAATGACTCAATTGATGTATAAGAGCCTCAAATTATGAAAAACAATATTCGAAACATCACAATTATTGCACACGTCGACCATGGTAAAACTACCATGATTGATACCCTTATGAAACAGAGTGGTTCATTTAGAGAAAATGAAGTTGTTGATGAAAGGTTAATGGATTCTGGTGAGCTAGAAAAAGAAAGAGGAATTACTATTTTAGCTAAACCTGCTTCAATCAACTGGAAAGATTCAAGAATTAATATTATTGATACACCTGGTCACAGAGATTTTGCTGCAGAAGTTGAGCGTGTATTAAGTATGGCTGATGGAGCATTATTACTTATCGATTCTGCTGAAGGTGTAATGCCTCAAACAAAATTTGTTTTAGCAAAAGCTCTTAAGCAAGGATTAAGACCAATTGTTATAATTAACAAATTAGATAAAGCAGATCAAAGAGCTGACGAAGTTTTAGATGAAACATTTGATTTATTTGTAAGTTTAGATGCAAATGAAGAGCAATTAGACTTTCCAGTTTTATACGCTAGTGGAAGATCTGGATGGGCTAGCAAAGAAGTTGATGGACCAAGAGAAAATCTTCACCCACTATTAGATTTGATTATAGAGCATGTAAACCCTGCTGAGCTTGATAAAACGAAGCCTTTCGCAATGCTATCTACTTTATTGTATGCAGATAGTTTTTTAGGAAGAAGCTTGGTTGGAAAAATATCTCAAGGTACAGCAAAAGCTAATCAACCTATTAAGGCAATAAATCTTAAAGGTGAGAAAGTTGATGAAGGTAGATTAACTAAAATTTTTAGATACGAGGGAACAAAAAAAGTACCCATCGAAGTTGGTGAAGCGGGTGATATTGTTATAATTGCAGGTTTAGAAAAAGCTAACGTAGCTGATACAATTTGTGATCTAGAAGTGACTGAACCAATACACGCAACGCCCATAGATCCTCCCACTATGTCTATTACTATAAGTGTTAATAGTTCACCTTTAGCTGGGACAGAAGGTAAAAAATTAACAAGTACTCAAATCAGAGATAGATTGGTCACTGAAGCACAAAACAATGTTGGGATTTCTTTTTCTCAAAATAATAATGTAGATGCTTTTGTAATTAGTGGACGTGGTGAATTAATGCTTGAAATCTTATTAACGCAAATGAGACGTGAAGGTTTTGAGATGACAGTAAGCCCTCCAAAAGTTTTGTTTCAAAAAGATGAAAATGGAAACAGAATGGAGCCTATTGAAGAAATCACAGTTGATTTAGATGAAGAGTTTTCATCAAAAATTATTGATTCGATGAACAGAAGAAAAGGTAAATTACTTGATCTTAAAGATACAGGAAAAGATAAAAAAAGATTAATCTTTCATGCACCAACAAGAGGCTTGATGGGTTACACAAGTAGATTTTTAACTTTAACAAAAGGTACTGGTGTAATTAATAGAATCTTCCATGGTTACGGAAAATTTGAAGGTGAGATGGATGGCAGAAAAAATGGTGCTTTAATCTCAATGGCAAACGGAAAAGCTGTTGCATTTGCGATATTTAACTTACAGGCGAGAGGTGAAATGTTTGTAACTCATAATGATCCTGTTTATGAAGGAATGATTGTTGGATTGGCCCCAAAAGCTGGTGATATGATTATTAACGTTATGAAGGGTAAACAGTTAACTAACATGAGAACTCAAGGAACTGACGAAAACGTTGTGCTAACTCCAGTAAGACAAATGTCAATTGCAGAACAGCTAAGTATGTTAAATACTGATGAAGCATTAGAAATTACCCCTAAATCTCTTAGATTGAGAAAAGCAATTCTTAATCCTAATGATAGAAAAAAGAACGAAAAATCGTCAACACCTCTTTAATTAAAAAACTTTCCAACAATAAATAAACTAAGAGCAACAGCTGGTCCAATTCCAAAAGCAAATAATAAAGTTCCAACTCCTACTGTACCACCCAAATACCAACCGATAGACATCACTGTAATTTCAAGAAAAGCTCTAACAATAGCAATCGGTAAATTTGTTTTTTTTTGTAAACCAACCATTAGTCCATCTCTTGGTCCAGCTCCTAAATTAGCCACTAGATAAATACCACCACCAAGCCCTACTGTGAGTACCGCTATAATGGCCAAAAATATTTGATAAATATAATTTTCAGGTGTTGGCACAAATTTTATGCAGACATCAATCATCAAACCAATAATTATTGCATTTAAGATTGTTCCAATTCCAGGTTTTTGTTTTAAAGGTAACCACAACAGTAAAACACCAATGCTTACAAATATAGTTATTATTCCAGTAGAAAAATCAACATTCAATGCAATACCTTGTGCAAGAACAGACCAAGGTGAGGCTCCAGCAAAAGAGACAATTAATAATCCCTCACCTAAACCAAATAAAGTTAATCCAAGACACAAAAAAAAGAAAGTTGAAATTTTTGGTTTAAGATTTAATGGTTTTTCAGAACTCCAATAAACTTTAGGAATATTTTTGATTTTCAAGAACATTTTTTAATAAATTACTTCTTTTAAAATTAAAGTCTATTATTGTTAACACTTTATGAAAAAATTTTTTATACTAATTTTCTTTTTAACATATTCACTTAGCTCTAATGCCCACATGGCGCATTATAATAAATTTAATAAAATTGAAATGGAGATTTTAAAAGATGGTGAAGTAATTGGCTATAATTACTATTTTTTTAAAAAGGATGGAGATAAGACAACAGTCACAAATCAAATTAAGTTTACAGTAAAGTTATTTGGGGCAACAATTTTTGAAATTGAAGGGTACGGAGAAGAAAAATATATTAAAGATAAATTGATTTCTTTTAATTCTAAAACACTTCAAAATGATAAAGAAAAATATGTAGATTTAGAATTTAATGAACAAACAGATAAATTTGATATTCAGGGTTCTTCCTATAGTGGTATGGCATCAACAAAAAACGTAATTGGAAACTGGTGGAGCCACAAAATTTTACAAACTGATAGTCAAATTAGCCCAGTATCAGGTAGTATCAAAGAACAGGTAGTAACGTTTATCGGTAAAGAAAAAATTGAACTTTATGGTAAAACTTATGAGGTAGATCATTTTAAATTAACCTCAAAAGACATGTCTTTACCAAAAGATAAAAGACTTAATTTTGATATATGGTTTAATAAAAAAAATTCTTTAATTTTAAAAGTTACTTATTCTAGATTAGGAAATTGGGAATATAAGGTTAAAAAGTTTGAATAAAATTATTTATTTATTTTATTAAAAAGATCTTGAGCACTTATCCATCCCGATTCTAATCTAGGTCCAACAAACCAATCCGCACAAACTCCAAGGTTTAAAGAAGAATTCCAATAACTTTTAATTCTTAAAGGTTTTGAGTTAGATGAATATTTCCAGCCATGATTTAATGAAAATAAGACTTTAGTTTTTTTTATACCTGTAAGCTTAAAAAACTGCTCAATCAAAATTTTTGTGTTCAATTTATTGTTGTCTCGATTTTTATTAATCTCTTTATTTGCCCATGAGTAAGTACTTTGTAGGGTCCAAAGATCATTTTTACTTTTAAAACGCATTTTACTATTTTCATTTCCAGCCCAGCCTAAAATTTTATCATTAAAAAAATAACTACTAACATTAAGTTTACTTTTTTTTGTAGTCATCATGACAGTTATATTTGCATCCATTTTAATTCTTTTATTTATAAATGAATGTTTAATATATTTTTTTGAAAGTTTTTTTAATTGAGGGAATGGACAGGTTAATATTAAAGATTTATAAAATTTTATTGATCCATCTGAAAAAGATATTTCCCAAACTTTTTTTTTATTAGCAATTTTAATAACCTCACTACTAAAATTACAATTAATATTTTTTAATAAATATTTGCTAATAGCATTATTGCCTTTTTTACCAATTATCTTAATATGTTTTTTATCTTCTTTTTTATCTATATTTAAAAATACATGTCTCCCCCTCCACTTTTTAAGAATTTTTTTTGAAATTAAACTTTTTATAAAACTTTTAAATTGGATACTTTTTGGTGAAATATACTGAACACCATGATCAAAGCTTTCATTCTTATTAAGCTTTTTATTAGATGATCTTCCCCCAACCCCTCTTGCCTTATCATAAACATCTAATGAATATTTTTTACTAAGAGAGTTTGCAATTGTTGCACCAGAAATGCCAGAACCAATAACACAAAAGTCCTTCATTTACCTGCAACTACCATACCTTCTATTAACATCGTAGGAGCATTTGTAGAATATTTAAACTCAAGATCGTCAGCTAAGGTAATATTTTTGAATATGTCTTTAAAATTTCCAGCAATAGTTATTTCACTTACTGGATATTTAAACACTCCATTTTCAACCATAAACCCTGTGGCACCAACTGAATAATCTCCTGTAACTAAATTGCTTCCATGACCGATAGTTTCTGTAATGTATAAAGTTCTTTGGTTTAATTTTAATAATTCCTTGTATGAAATAGAACCTTTTTCAAAATATAAATTACTTGTTCCACCACTTCTACCATTTGACTTAAGGTTTAGCTTTTTCCCATTGTAAGTATCCACTAAATAATGTTTTAAAATACCTTGATCTACTAATTTTAATTCATCAGTTTTTACTCTGTCTCTTATACACATCTCCGAGCCCACGAGACTCCTGAGCATCTCG
>OJDL01000599.1_pt1 | contig 11481 bp, 8 predicted proteins | sample 1592681 | NCBI WGS metagenome assembly OJDL01 (sample SAMN05416885, study PRJEB24817) | seawater metagenome | isolation source: Sea water | place: Canada:Atlantic | collected 2013-11 | reverse complement strand
CATATCCTCGGCAGCGTCAGATGTGTATAAGAGACAGCTTTACAGGTATGATTTTCGCCAACCTATTCTATTGGTGCACTAATCAATACGTGATTCAGCGAACACTCGGCGCAAGCAGTTTAGCCGAAGGCCAGAAGGGCGTGCTTTTTTCGGGATTCTTCAAGGTGCTTGTCCCGTTTCTGATGATGCTGCCTGGTGTTATTGCCTACCATCTATATGGTCCCGAACTCGCATCGATAGACCTCGCCTATCCTGCCCTGATTCGTGACGTGCTGCCCGTATATGCGAGCGGCTTTTTCTTGGCGGTTTTGTTAGGCGCGGTATTTAGTTCGTTTAACTCGCTGCTTAATAGTGCGGCGACGCTTTTCTGTCTCGATGTGTATGTGCCGTTTAAGGAGAGGCTGAATAGCGGCGAGAGAGTTGGGGATGCACAAGTCGTGCGAGTCGCGAAGTGGGCGAGCGTCGCCATTGCGCTTTTTTCGTTTGTGGTGGCGCCGCTGCTGCAGTTCGCTCCCGATGGCCTCTGGCAGATCATTCGCATTTTTACCGGATTTTACAATATTCCGATAATCGCGATCGTCATAGTAGGACTCTTTACTCGTCATGTGCCGGCGCTCGGCCCTAAACTCGTTATTGGCTTTCACCTCGCCGCCTACGGTCTTTTGCAGTTTGTGTTTAAAGAGCAGGTAGCGATTCATTTTTTGCATCTCTACGCTATTCTGTTTTTCATCGAAATCGGTATCATGCTCGCGGTTGGGTATTGGCGTCCACGGGCAGAATTGTGGACTTATACGACAGTGAGTCGTGTCGACATGAGCCCGTGGACGTTGGCTGCGCCCTGCGCAGTGACGCTATTCTCCTGTGTCGTGGCGCTCTATCTTACTTTCTCGCCGCTTGGGCTTGTGGGGGGAGGCAGCACACTGTACGGCCCGATTTTAGGGTTATTGTTAGCGATGAACGCGGCGATTTGGTGGCGCGGTCTTCGCTCTGCTTAAAAACCCTCGAAGGAATTTTATGAGTAACGACAAGACCAAACCTAGGCTGCGCTTCTTTGAAAACGCAGCGGGGCAGCAGCATATCCCAGAGAAAGATAAATACCTCTACGCAGTGACACCGCCAAAGCATCGTCTCGCGATTATTGGTACTGGGACGATTGGTCAGGAACATATGCGCGTAGCACGACTCTTAGGACGCGCTGCTGTGCATGGTATTTTCGATAGCGAGCAACGCAGCATCGACGTGGCGCTGGCCAATTTTGCTGCGTTGGAGGCAGATCTACCAGAAGGGCAGCGGCACCCTGCGCCAATTGTTTACCCTAGCTTGGACAGTGTCTGTAACGACCCCGTAATCGATGCGCTGATGATTTGCACACCCAATTACACGCATTTCGACGTGTTGCAGGTGGCGATGGCGTCGGGCAAACCTGTTTTTCTTGAGAAACCCATGGCTACGACATTAAGCGATGCCGCTGCAACTGTTGCGCTCGCGCGGAGCTATGCAAGCTTTGTGCAGATTGGGTTGCAGTATCGCTACAAGGCGCAATATGTCGAGTCACTTCACGAAGCGTTGACGCGCAAGAGCGTGGGCGAGATTAGAATGATTAGCATGAGCGAGTACCGCCCGCCGTTTCTCGATAAAGTGGGGCAATGGAATAAATTTAATGACCAAAGCGGCGGCACGCTGGTCGAAAAGTGCTGTCACTATTTCGATCTAATTAATTTATTCGCGGGGGCACGGCCGGCGCGCGTGTATGCGAGTGCGGGGCAGTCGGGTGTGTTTGACGCCCTAACGCGAGACGGGCGCAAAAGCGACATCGATGACAACGCGTTTGTCGTCATCGACTATGACAACGGCTGTCGGGCCAACTTTACACTTAATATGTGCAGCCCTGATTTTACCGAAGAGCTTTGTGTGGTCGGCACTAAGGGGCGATTAATCGCCTCAGAGCGGTTCGATATGCATCACAGGCAGGAGGCGAAAACGAGCCTTTCGCTAGAATTAGGTGAGCACGGCGCCTCGCGCGAGGTTGCCCTTGGCTATGCGTCGGTTATCGAGAAGAGCGGCCACCATGGGGCAACTTATTTTGAACATGCCGCGTTCCTCGATCGCCTCGAAGGGTTAGGAGGTAACGCCGCAATGCCGGAGCAAGGGCTGTGGTCGATGCTTGTTGCGAGCGCGGCGCAGGAGTCGAGTAAAACCGGTGATGCAGTCGATCTGGCTGAATTTATTGCGGCCAACGGCCTTGCTGAGGCGCTTGGCGTGAGCACAGTAAACGACTAGCGCTCGTACGTCAGACGAACGAATTTATTTTTAGCGAAAAGTGAGAGAATTAATGAACACAAGTGAAACCGTCACCCTAGCCGTCGATGGCAAAGTCATGCCTGCAGTGGGACTAGGGCTGTGGAAAATCGAGCGCGATGCTACCGCCGACGCTGTGTATGCAGCGATCGACGCGGGCTACCGCCATCTCGACAGCGCAGCCGATTATGGCAATGAGCGTGAGGTGGGTGAGGGGATAACACGAGCGATTGCCGCGGGCCTCTGTTCGCGCGAAGAGCTTTGGGTGACCTCAAAGCTGTGGAATACGTTTCATCGGCCCGAGCACGTGGAGGCGGCATGTAGGCGTTCTCTAACAGACTTGGGACTCGAGTATATCGATCTCTATCTCATTCATTTTCCCATTGCCCTCAACTATGTCGATTTCGACGATCGCTATCCTCCTGAGTGGGTTTTCGATCCCGCTGCGCAAATCGGTTCGGCTCGCGCAGGAATGCAGCGCGATGCTGTGCCCTTGAGCAGCACATGGGCGGCGATGGAGGGATTAGTCGAGAGTGGGCTTGTAAGACAGATAGGCGTGTGCAATTACTCAACGGCGCTGCTCCACGACTTGATGAGCTATGCGCGCATTAAACCTGCCATGCTCCAGATCGAATCGCATCCGTATCTGACGCAGGAGGCACTGCTGCGCACGGCCAATGACTACGGCATCGCCGTGACTGCCTTCTCGCCGCTTGGCGCGCTATCGTATGTGTCCCTCGATATGGCGACGCCCGCAGAAAGTGTCCTCACTCAGCCTGTCGTTTTAGCTGCAGCCGAGCGCACGGGAGCGACGCCGGCGCAGGTAGTTCTTCGCTGGGGTATTCAGCGCGGCACGGCGGTGATTCCAAAAACAAGTAAGCCTGAGCGATTGAGAGAGAATCTTGCGCTCGCAGGCTTTGCGTTAAACGAAGAGGAGATGCGCGCTATAAGCGACCTCAACCAGAATCGCCGCTTTAACGACCCGGGCGTTTTCTGCGAGGCGGCGTTCGGTACTTTTCATGCAATCTATGATTGATTCATGCGATGCGTACTTGAGTCACGCTCGCCACGACTGGGTGACGAAGGCGTTCTACGCCGGCCAGTCCCAACAAAACTTAAAAGATCATCAGAGAAAATGGCAACAGGAATAACACGATGCAAGTGCAGCAGATCACACTCGATGGACAGCAGCATTACGACGACGCAGGCGGGGTATTTCCGCTCATTTACACGCCACTCGCAGCGTCGACTGCGACAACCATTGATGAGAATAATTCTGCGAGAAATAAGCCGAGCAATGTCGCGTCAGCAAAACGCTGGGTGAGTGATAATCGCGAGTCACTCGCTCTAGCACTTGCGCAGCACGGTGCCTTGATGTTTCGCGGTTTCGGAATCAAAACCGATCTTGAATTTGATGATTTTATCGGCGCGTTCGAGTTGCCTAATTTTACCTATGCCGAATCGCTGTCGAATGCGGTGCGCCGCAATCGCACCGAGCGCGTGTTTACTGCGAACGAAGCGCCGCCGTCGGTCAGCATTTTCCTGCATCATGAAATGGCGCAGACGCCGGTGTATCCATCGAAACTGTTTTTCTTCTGTGAACATGCGCAGATGACCGGCGGGGCGACGCCGCTCTGCCGCTCCGATGTTCTGCTTGCTGAGCTAACCAAAGTGCGCCCCGGTTTTGTCGCAGCCTGTGAGCAATTAGGCGTCCGCTATTCCAATACAATGCCCCTCGAAGACGACCTCGCCTCGGGGCAGGGGCGAAGTTGGCGTAGTACTTTGTCGGTTGCAGATAAAGCGGCAGCCGAAGAAAAACTCACGGGGCTTGGTTACAGCTGGCAGTGGCAGGATGATCAGAGTCTTCGGGTAACCACGCCGTGTTTGCCTGCCGTACGCACGTTAGACGATGGCCGCAAAGTATTTTTCAACCAGCTGATTGCAGCGTTTAGGGGCTGGAAAGACGCGCGCAATAGTGCAGAAAAATCGATCTGCTTTGGGGATAGTACTGCAATTGATGCGGCCGACATGGCTGTGGCGATTGAGCTCGCCGACGAACTCAGTTTCGACACGTCGTGGCAAACGGGTGACGTGGCACTTGTCGATAACTTTTTGGTAATGCACGGACGCCGCCCTTTCGAGGGCGAGCGCCGTATCCTTGCGTCGCTGGTGGGCTAGTCTTGTAGCTCGCGAGCGTCGCCGATGCCGCCGACATTCGTGGCGTTGGTGTAACCCATCTCCTCGAGCGCCGCGAGGGCAATGCCTGCGCGCCTGCCGCTCCGGCAATAGACCCTAATCTCAGTGTCTTTATCCAAACCCAGATCGGCTATCCGTAGGGCAATCTCCTCATGGGGAATATGCTCCGATCCCGCAATATGGTTTTCAGCGTGTTCGGCGTCTGTGCGTACATCGAGCCAAACCACCTGCGACGGCGTGCTTGCGCAGCTTGCTAAAAAGCTTAGCCCGAGCAGCAGAGCGGCGGTTGCTAAGAGGCGGCTAGGAGCAGTCCTCGCTAGTAATGAGCTGATCAGAATCATTGTTTTCTCTTTTGGACGCGGCGAGAGCCTTTGGCTACTGGCAGGCGTCACTTACTGTTAATGGGGTGGGCAGTATAGCAATTTCTCGAGTCTGTCGGTTGATCTAAGTTTCCTTCAAAGTCTTGTTCTTCTTCATTCTCTGCGTTTATCCGCGCTCAATTGTCATAGTTTGTTACGACGCGGCGAATTTGCCCCGTTAGTCCGTAGTAGTCCTTGAGTCATAAAAATTTTGCGCTATAGTACGCGGCAAATTGGTAAGACCAATATGGACTGACCAATATGGACTGACCAATACGAGCAGACCATTACGAGCAGGCTAATACGGCCCGCCCAATACGGACTGTCCAATTGCTGCAGCCGAGCCGAACGGGTCAACTCAGAGAGCCCGTTCTGGTCGCGCCAGATTGGAGTGTCCAGGTTGGAAGGCGCAGATTGGACGGGCCGCATTGGACAGTCCGTATTGGTAAGACCAAACTGGTCCAAAGCTTGACCGCCATGCGTACTGAGCTCTATGAATTCAATAAACCCCATAACATTTCCGCCCACGATGACCCGCAGCCATGAAATCGCGGGCGTTCTGCGCGATGAAATCCTTCGCGGCCAGTTTCGGCCGGGTGAACGCTTGCCGTCCGAAAGGGATCTTGCCGCCCGATTCGGCGCTAGCCGCGGCGCTGTGCGCGAAGCGCTGTCGCAGATCGAACAGCTTAGGTTGATTGATATTCAGCCCGGGGGCGCGCGCATAAAAGAAGTCAACGACGCAAGTATTGCTGTCTTAGGGCCGCTCCTTGGTCTGGGCTCGGTACCCGATGCAGGGCTGGTTGATCAGTTTCTCGATACGTTTTCGGCCTTGGCGCGCTTTACAGCGACCCGAGCGATTCCTCTAATCACAGAAATGCAGCGAACGGATCTGCTTGCGCAACTGGATGCGATGGCCGATGACCTCGGAAGCGTTGAATCACTGCAGCCAAAGATGCGTGCGTTTTTACTGACCCTGGATCGAGTCGCGGACAATTTGGTGGTACGGCTTATCAGTAACGATTTGCAGGCTCAGTTTGTTGAAAGAATGCTGCTATTACATCCGCGTCCAAGCCTCAAACCGGAGTCGTTACAAGCACTGGTCTCGGGGATGCGCTTAGGTGTCGAGAATGGCGATGGTGAGGGGGTTGCTGCGGCACTCGATATCCATTTTTTGAGCATGCGCGCGTTAGTCGCCCAAGCTCTTGCAAGCGCATAACCGAATTGAAAATGTCACGCTAGCAGCGCTCTACCGAACGCCGCCGGCAAAGAATTAAGAAGTCTAGGAGTTAGACATGAAACGAGTATTGATGCCGATTGGCATACTTTTAGGAAGCATTGTTGTCGCAGTAGTATTGATTCGTAATCCCACGCGGGTCTCCGAATCGGCGCCAGAAATCATTCCAATCAGCGTCCGCGTCGCTGAGGTTCAGACAGAGTCGGTGCAGCTATTCATCGAATCGCAGGGCAAGGCACAAGCGGCGCGTCAGGCGAGCGTCTCGTCTAATGTTCAAGGCCCGGTTGCCTGGGTGTCACCTTCGTTAGAGGCGGGCGCTTACGTCATGGCCGGCGAGCCGTTGGTAAGGTTAGAGCTGACTGATTTTGAAACGGCAGTGACGCGTAGTCGCGCTAGCTTCGATCAGGCGTCTGCCGAGGCAGAATTTGCAACGGCAGATCTCGCTCGAATCACCGAGTTGGCTGCGAAAAATTTGGTGAGCGAGGCAGAGCTGCAGAATGCACAACGTGCCGCTACGGTTAACGAGGCTCGATTCGCCGATGCCGAAGCCAATTTAAAGCAGTCCGAACTTGATGCAGAACGGTCGATATTGCGAGCCCCTTTTAATGCTGTTGTAGCATCGCGTGATGTCGAGCTTGGTCAGTTTGTCAATCGTGCCCAGAGTGTCGCGGTGCTATTCGATGCCGACAGTGTCGACGTGCGCGTTCCATTAGCGATCAGGCAGCTTGGCTATCTCGATGTTCCCACCGGCTTTCGCGGTGAGTTCGAGTCGGCTCAGGCGCCAGAGGTAGAATTAGTCGGAAGCTACGGTGGCAAAGAATACACCTGGATGGGCAAACTCTTGCGCACCGAGGCGACCATCGATCCCAACAGCAATACGGTGCAATCAATCATCCGCATCGAACAACCTTCTGCTGATGTTGCGGGTGAGTCTATCCCTTTACCTATAGGCCTGTTTGTCGAAGCGCGCATCGCAGGCAAGATAATCGAAAATATCGTTTCCCTGCCTCGTTCGGTTATTCGCAATAATTCGCAGGTGCTTGTGGTGGATGCCGAGAACAAAATGTATTACCGCGACGTAGAAATATTTCGTCTAGAGCAAGATCGCGTGTTGATTAGTGGCGGCCTCATGCCTGGCGAAAAAATCTGTACCTCACCGATACAAGCTGTTGTAGATGGGATGTCCGTGCGGCCAGTCCTCGAGATGATTTAAGCAATTAGCCAAATTTTTACTACTCAATTACGGTAGCAGCATATGCGCCTGAAGGCGCGTGGAGAATGTCAGTGCGAACTCCCATTACTTGGTTTGTTAAAAACCCCGTAGCCACTAATTTGTTGATGATGATCTTCCTAGCTGGAGGTTTTGTCTCTTACCTAAATCTTAACCAGGAAGAATTTCCCGATATTGATTTTGGGCTTGTGCAGGTCAGCGTCGCTTACCTCGGGGCGACGCCTGATGAAGCGGAATCAGCTATTTGTTTACGTATAGAAGAGGCGTTAGAGGGTGCAGAAGATGTCGATCGCCTCACTAGCACCGCGCGAGAAGGGGGCTGCGATGCCACTATCGAGTTAACAAGCGGTGCCGACCTCAATCGCGTCCTGAATGATGTGAAGGGTAAAATAGACGCGGTAAGTACGTTCCCTACTGAAGCTGAGAGGCCGCTTGTTAGAGCCTTTAGCTCAAGCGGCAATGTAATGACTCTTGCGCTATCGTCAAATACAGATGACACCGGACTTAAACTTATAGCTGATAAAATTCGCAATGACATTCTTGATCTAGATGGCATCTCGACTGTGAATATCGCTTACCTGCGACCGTTCGAGATTTCGGTTGAGGTCTCTGAAACTACCCTGCGTCAATATGGATTAACCCTTGGGCAGATCTCCACTGCAATCGATCGCGCTTCTCTTGATTTGCCTGGTGGTACGATTAAAACCGCATCAGGGGAAATACTGCTGCGCACCAAGGGGCAGGTCTATAACGGTGATGAGTACGAAAACATTGTGGTGCAGTCCTACCCAGACGGTACTCAACTGCGCCTTGGTCAAATTGCCATGGTCAAAGATGGATTTGAAGAGGGGTATCTTGACGCGCGGTTGAACGGTGTCAACGCAGCGATTATCGATGTACTCAGAGTAGGTGACGAAGATATCGTCACTTCATCAAAACAGGTCAAACGATGGATGGCCTCGAGCGATTTTGATTTGCCACAGGGCATGAGTTTGGCAATTATCTCCGACTCAGCCATCTCAACTGAGGATCGCATTGCCACCGTCGCAGGTAATGCTTATACCGGTTTACTATTTGTATTGTTGATCCTTACTTTATTTTTAAGGTTCAAACTGGCGATTTGGGTGGCTGCAGGTATACCTATTGCGATCGCCGGCGCCCTAGCTCTGTTCCCTTCCGTAGGGCTGACTATTAGCTCGCTAACAGTGATGGGCTTTATTCTTGTGCTCGGAATTATTGTCGATGACGCAATTGTTGTCGGTGAACGTATCCATGCTTTCGAAGTGAAAGGATTTTCAAAAGAGGAAGCCGCGATTGAGGGGACTATAGAAGTCTCAGTGCCGGTAATTTTCGGTGTTCTAACCACCATCGCGGCATTCTTGCCTATTTTGCTATTAGGCGGGCAGTTAGGTGCATTTTTTAACACGATAGGCGGAGTCGTTGTTTTTTGTCTCATTGCAAGTCTCATTGAATCTCAGCTTATTTTACCGGGTCATATCGCTCATCGTAAAACGGAAGGGTATTTTGGGGACGGCTCGCGAATTGTTCTTGCGTGGCAAGCAATGCAAAGTCGAATTGCAAACGGTATGGAGGACTTCGCAGAATACCGATACAGGCGTGCGCTCAAGAAAGTGCTCAAGCATCGCTACGCCGCATGGGCCACTGCCACTGGAGTTATTTTGGTGACCTCTGCGCTTATGTTGAGCGGTCGAGTAGGGCTGCAGTTTTTCCCTTCTATTGAGGGTGACACGGTTTGGGGGACTGTAGTTATGCCAGTAGGAGTTCCCGGCTATATTACCGAAAATGCGATCGATGCAATCGAAGAAAAAGCTATAGAGTTAGCCGCGGAACTCGAGGAGGAATTAATTGACCTGAAAGCTAATGGTCTGGCGCCCGCCTCAACTGAGAGAGTCGTTGATAGCGTTCTCACGATAATCGGCGGTCGGGCACCTCGCGGTGGTCCCTCGTCTCCTGGGCGTGGTGGATCTGGTAGCAGCGAAGTCGCCGAAGTTGTAATGTACCTCTCGCCATTTTTCGATCGTGGAGAGATTAGCTCTGCAGAGGTGCGAAACCGATGGCGCGAAAAAGTGGGCAGCATCCCGGATGCCTTAGAGCTCACCTTTGTATCAGATGCATTTTCTGCGGGTGATGCGATCAACTATCGTCTCGCAGGTCGTAACGAAGAAAATCTGAAAATTGCAGCAGCGGAGTTGCGCGATGAACTTAATCGTTACCCTGGCGTTTTCGATGTTTCTGATTCCTTCCGTGCAGGAAAACAAGAGGTCCAAATCCAAATACTTGAACGCGGTAAGACACTAGGGCTCTCGCTCAATGATATTGCAACTCAGGTACGGCAAGCATTTTTCGGCGCAGAGTCGCAGAGGATTCAACGCGGTTCGGACGACGTTCGCGTGATGGTGAGGTATCCTGAGGATGAGCGTCAATCACTTGCTAATCTGGAGAAGCTTTTGATTAGAACTCCTTCAGGAGCAGAGGTGCCGTTCCTAAGCATCGCGGATTTCTCACTTGGTAATAGCTATTCGAGCATAAATCGCCAGGATGGACGGAGAATTATCACTGTCCGTGGTGATGTAGATCGAACGGTCGTTGTACCGGATGAGATTCGTCGTGAGGTTATACGTAAATTCCAATCTAAGTGGCAGCGTGAGCTAGATGTCCAACTAGTAGTAGGCGGCGAAAGTGAGCGTCAAGCAGAGTCGTTTGGTGAGCTGCTTTCCACGTTCCCGATCGCGATGATGGTCATTTTTGCGTTATTGGCGATACCTCTCAAGTCATATTTCCAGCCATTGATTATTATGAGCGTGATCCCTTTTGGTGCGATTGGTGCTATTTTCGGCCACTTTATTATGGGGGCTGATCTCGTTTTCTTTTCAGTCCTGGGCATCATCGCGCTGAGTGGTGTAGTGGTAAATGCGAGTCTCGTGCTTGTTGTATCTGTCAATCGCCTGCGAGAAGAGGGTATGGGCATGGTGGATGCCGTATCTACAGCCGGAGCACTCCGTTTCCGTCCGATATTTCTTACCTCATTGACGACGTTTATTGGCCTAGTACCATTAATGATATCGGCAAACCCTGCGACATTTTTTGTAGTTCCAATGGCTATCTCATTAGCCTGGGGTGTTTTATTCGCGACTGTTATCACTCTATTCCTCGTTCCTTGCCTGTATTTAATATTACACGACTTCATCGGGCATACCGATTCTGAGGAAGAACGAGCGAAGGCTTACAAACATACGCTAAAAGCCACGGCCGAAAGTTAATTCGACGCCATCATCAGAGGGGCACTGCATAACAATGCCCCTCTGATGATGGTCTCGCCTCAAACAATCCGTCTTTTTTTATTCACTACATTGGATTCGATTATGACGAGCCTCGATTCGCTTCATCAAAAAACTTCACTAATTTCTATGGCAGCTTCGGCCGCTAAGACTCTGACAATCGCAGGTGTGCTTATCATGAGTTCTGTCGCAAGCAATGCGCAAGTAAACCGCATAGATATCATTCGCCCAGATGCGCCGAGTTTGGCGGCTTATGGTGACTTTGACATTGGAGTGCGGACACTCACACTCACCGATGCGGGTCGCGTCGATGTGCTTAATACCCAACGGGGAGCGGAGGCGACTATCTATGATCGCAGCCTAACCATCGAAGTGTGGTATCCAGCGCAACTTACGAGCGGTCAGTCACGAGGGGGTGAGTATCGTGCGATTACCCGAAACCCTGAGATTACGGCGACGCTTTCGGGTCAGGCTGTGCGCGACGCAGCGCCCGACACAAGCGTTGGGGCGTTTCCATTAGTGGTTATCTCGCACGGTTACCCGGGTAACCGCTACCTGATGAGCCACCTCGGCGAAAATCTCGCCAGCAAAGGCTATGTGGCTGTCTCCATCGATCATAAAGACAGCACCTACGACGACGCACAGGCGTTTTCTAGCACCCTTTACAATCGTCCACTAGATCAGCGTTTCGTGATCGAAAGCATGGCGCAACACTCTGCTGATGCAGGTAGTTTCCTTGCAGGTATGCTCGATGTGAACAACACCGGAGTCGTTGGCTATTCGATGGGCGGCTACGGGCTCGTAAACAATTTAGGAGCTGTCTCTTATACACATCTCCGAGCCCACGAGACTCCTGAGCATCTC
>OJDL01000595.1_pt1 | contig 11545 bp, 11 predicted proteins | sample 1592681 | NCBI WGS metagenome assembly OJDL01 (sample SAMN05416885, study PRJEB24817) | seawater metagenome | isolation source: Sea water | place: Canada:Atlantic | collected 2013-11 | reverse complement strand
CTACACACTGCATATCGTCGGCAGCGTCAGATGTGTATAAGAGACAGGTGTAATACTAACCTGGAAAGATTAACTTTTAAAGAGCAGTATACACCAATAAATCAAATGTGGACACTACAATTAAACATTGGACAATACGCAGCTGGATTAAGCGCTCAACCTTTTAAAACTACAAAGGATTATAACGATTGGCTTAGTAGATTAGATGACTACCTGATTTGGTTAAGTTCAGCTGAAGATAGGATGAGAGAGGGAGTAGAAAATGGTTATGTACTTCCAAAGTCATTAACTAAAAAAGTTATTCCTCAGTTAAAAACGATTATAAACACGAATCTAGATGAAAATTTATTTAATAGTCCAATTAGACAATTCCCATCAACCTTTAGTGAACAAGAAAAACTAATCTTGTCTAACAAGTACAAAGACATGATTTTAAATAAAATTATACCTGCATATCAGAGACTCTATGATTTTATGAAAAATGAGTATTTATCTAAAGGAAGAAACTCGAGTGGGATAGATGTATTCGATGATGGATCTGATTATTATGACTACTCCATTAAACTGTATACAACTACTGAAATGACAGCAGACGAAATTCATCAGTTAGGATTAAGTGAGGTTGCAAAAATTTCTTCTGAAATGGAAATTGTAAAAAATAAAGTTGGATTCGAAGGAGATTTAAAATCGTTTTTTAACCATGTAAGAGGATTAGATGAATTGATTCCTTTTGACAAACCAAGTCAGGTAATTGAAAATTTTAATAGAATTCATAAAGAAATGACCCCTCAAGTTAATTCGTTGTTTGGACTACAACCTAAAACACCTTTTGAGGTAAGAAGAACTGAGGCTTTCAGAGAAGCTTCTGCAAGCGCTGAATACAACTCAGGATCATTAGACGGAACAAGACCAGGAATTTTTTACGTTCCAATTCCTAATATTAAAGAATACAATTATTTTTCTGATGAAGACCTTTTTTTACACGAGGCTATTCCAGGTCATCATTTTCAAATATCATTACAGCAAGAGAATACTTCTTTGCCGTCTTTTAGAAAAAGTTTGTGGTATAGTGCCTATGGAGAAGGTTGGGCTTTATATTCTGAATCACTTGGTGAAGAATTAGGTCTTTACAAGGATCCTTATCAGTATTTTGGTATGTTAAGTGCTGAAATGCATAGAGCTATTAGACTAGTTGTTGATACTGGTATTCACACCAAAGGATGGACAAGAGAAAAAGCAATACAATATTCTTTGGATAATGAGGCTGAATCTGAGGCTGGTATTACATCTGAAATTGAAAGATACATGGCTAACCCTGGACAAGCTTTATCTTATAAAATAGGTCAGCTTAAAATAAGAGAATTAAGATCAAGAGCAGAAAGTAAAATAGGAGATAAATTTGATATTAAGATTTTTCATGAAAAGGTACTTGAATCTGGTTGTATTCCTTTAAAATTACTTGAAGAAAAAATTGATATTTGGATTGAAAGTTACATTTAGTTTTTACTGTCTATAAATGCATTGAGCCATATTAACCTTGACAGGTAATAATTAACTGGAGAAAGAATTAAAATGCTTAAGCCAATTATAGCGGTAAGAGCTACAATGTTTTTAAATTGAAACACAGCGAGTGCAATAATTAATATTATTGATCCTAATCCTATTCCTAAACCATAACTTACAAACATTGCTCCATAAAAAAATCCAGGTTCTATCTCAAATTTTAATTCACAATTTGAACATTTACTGTGATTCTCACCTGCTTTAAAAAATAAATTATAGTAGGGGTTATTGCTTTTCCAAAAACTTCCCTTAGAGCATTTTGGACATTTGTTAAATAAAATACTGTAGAGTTTCCCCATTTTAATTACTAAGTAAATATTAAGTTAGTTATTCTTTTTTTTTGAGATAAAATGTTCAACGGAAAGAATGATAATAAAAAGTATTATCAATTTAAAAAACCGATTATAATCCCAGTTTAATAAATTAAAATGAGTTTGAAATCCTCCAATTACATCAATAGATGTTAGTAAATATGATAGTAATATTCCCTCAAGTATTTTTCTTTTTTTCATTTACTTTAAATTAGAAATGCTATTGATTTAAGTTCATTAGAATAATTAATATGAAAAGACTCATGAAAATGATAAATACAATAGTACTAAAGTGTTTTTTCATTTTTCTAATATAGTAAATCGATATTTATATTAAGGTAAATAGTAAAAAACCCTCAAAAGAGGGTTTTGTTTTAATTATTTAAATGTGAACCATCACAATATCCATTAGGATCTTGAGTATTTCCGCATCCACACTTTGGACGATTTTGTTTTATGTGAATCATATTTTTATATTTTATTTAATATTACCTCTAAATTAATTTCATCGTAAATCAAATTATCACCTAAATTTTCAAAGAAACTACCCGAACCAAATTGAATATCATATTTTGATCTGTCAAATTTTAATATACTTTTAATTTTGTCATCATAAACCTCCAAGGTAAAATCAATAGGATGGGTAATACCTTTGATTGTTAAATCCCCTGTAAGATTATAAGAGTTTTCTTTTTGAGAATTAACTTTTTTGATGATTAAGTTTGCTTCTGGGTGTTTATCAACAGAAAAAAAATCATCTGATTTTAAATGGCCCTCAAGTTTTTGTTTCCATTCACCTGATAAATCATCATTTGTTATTGTTTTCATGTCAACTTTAAATTGCCCTGAAACTTCTATTTTATTTTTAATTTTTATTTCAGCTTCTTTAAATTTTAAAGTTCCAGTATGAGATTGATTTGTAATTTTTGTGCCTTTCCATTGTATTTTGCTTGACTCTAAATTATATTCAGATTGTGCAAACGAAAGTGATGATACGGCAATTAATAGTAGTGATAATAAAGTTTTTGTTTTCATATTTATTTTTTTGTTAAAGCAATATTACTACATTTGGTAATATAAAGTAACTTGTTACCTTTAAGTAACTATGATTTTCTAGTAACCTAAAGGTCACTAAAACAGTATTATGAAAGTAACTAATGACATATGTCCGGTTGTATCCTTCACAGAAATGCTAGGGGGGAAGTGGAAGTTGATTATAATCAATACAATAAGAAATAGGGGAGTTATAAGGTTTGGTCAACTTGCTTCATCAATTCCAAATATTTCTAGAAAGGTTTTAACGGATCAATTAAAAAGTTTAGAGGGTGATAATCTTATTTCAAGAAAACAATATCAACAAATTCCTCCAAAAGTCGAGTATTCTTTAACAAAAAAAGCAGATGGCTTATGTTCGGTTTTTAAAACAATTGAAGAATGGATTAAAAAATGACAATAATCAATGATTGAAGATAAACAGTTTCTTATAGACCTAGCTAAAATGAAAATGCCTTATGGAAAGTACAAGGGAAGATATTTAATTGATCTTCCTGAGCATTATTTGATTTGGTATAAAAACAAAGGTTTTCCTAATGGAAAAATAGGGAAACAACTTGAATCAGTTTATGAAATCCAATTAAATGGATTAGAAGATATAGTTAGACAGGTTCGAAAAAGATATTAGGATTTAAAACATCCAACAAAGAATGTGTATATTTGATTTAATGAAAAACTTCACTTTATTAATTATAATTTTAATATTAATACCAATTAATATGAATTCACAAGAAAACAAACTTCCATTTTTTGAAATTGGAGATTATCCTAATCAATACTCAGAAGCTAATATAGTTTCTAGAATGATTGACGGTTTAGGCTATCGATATCATTGGGCTACAGAGTCTTTAAATGAAAATGATTTAAGTTACACACCAAGTGACGATAGTAGATCAACATTTGAATTAATTGAACATATTTACAGTTTATCTCTTGCTATTGTATCAACTTTTAAGGGAAAAGAATTTGAATCTCCACAAGAGAAATACAATTATAATGAATTAAGGAAAATGACTTTAGAAAATTTAAAATTTGTAAAAAATAAATTAAAAAAGACAGATGACTTTTCAAAACTTAATATAATGATAGGGCAGGGTGAAAACAAAATTACTTTACCGTTTTGGAATCATATTAATGGTCCAATTTCAGATGCAATTTGGCATAGTGGTCAAATAGTAACAAACAGAAGAGCAAGTGGTAATCCAATTAATCCCAAGGTTAATGTTTTTATCGGGAAAAACAATGAGTAACAACTGGAGACACGCTTAGTTATACGGTTTATGTAGATACTACAGACGGTAAACAAACACCAACAACAGCTTTATCAAACCTATCAGCACAGACTGCTGATGTGGAACTGGAAGCGGCTACAACATATTACTGGAGAGTAAAAACATCAGACGGAACTAACGCGAGTTACTCCATTGTTTACTCGTTTAAGACACAATAAGGTTTTAATTAAAATACCTAAATTAGAGCTTTATATAAACTGTTATTATGAAGCTAATTAAAGTACTTATACTTTTTCTGATCGTCAGTAGCTGTTCAACCAATAACACTCCGTTTAAAACTGATTACACTTTAGACTATTCTAAACTAGACAGTTTTATAAAAGATTCATTACCAAAAACTCTTGAATTAGACATTAATAATTATGATGTTTTTGATAGGTGGAAGGATATTTCTTTAATTAATTCAGTTAAAAAAATCCCACTTGTTGATTCTCGTCAATTAAGTTTTCCTATAAATTTATTAAAAACAGACATTTTAATAATTAATGATACTAATGTGCCTTTTGAATTAAATCATCCTCAAATAATAGGTAGATTTAGAGTTCTCAAAACAGACATATTAAAAATTGATTTAGATAATTTGTCAATAGATAATTATAAAATTTTTCAAAATCATCTTAAAGACATTATTGTTTCTTACAATGCTTTTGTAAACATTATGAATCTTGAAGTAACAAAAGATAAAAACGAAGAATTTTTTATAGATTAAAGTGTAGGATATTTAAAGCCATATTTTAATTCAGATAATATCTTATTATCATTTACTTCTTTATTTATTACTGTTTTTGTATTAGAAAACTTTAATTTTTTAATATTATTGATCTCGCACAGATTATCATAATACTCCTTTTTAGTAGGATGAAACGGAGCAACAGCAGAGTAAGTTTCGCCCCATTTATTTTCAAAAATTACTTTACTAATAATCCCTATGCAATCTTTTAAATGAATATAATTAATTGGTGCATCAGGATTTAATATTTCATTTTTTTGAATTAGATATTTTAATGGATTTCTATCCTCACTTATTAATCCTCCAAATCGAATTATTGTATTGTTTTCACTTTTAACAAGATTTTCTGTTTTTAATATTTCAGTTCCATTTTTACTATCAGGATCTGCAATTGTTTTTGAATTTATTTTTCCTTGCTTTGATCCATAAACTGAAGTGCTGCTAATAAATAGTATGTTTTTGATTTTACTAGTTTTATTAATAATGTTTTGAATTTTATTGCTGTAATTTATCTCACCCTCTTTTCTGATTTTTGGAGGAATATTAATAATTAGCATGTCTAATTCGTTAAGAAATGAATTTATAGATTCTGAAATAGAATTTTCAGTTATTTCAATTAAATAAGGTTCGATTCCCTCCTTTTTTAATATTTCAAGTTTATTTTTTGTTGTAGTGGATCCTTTTACTTTATAATTATTTAAAATCAAAGTCTTTGCTAAAGGTAGTCCTAGCCATCCACATCCGATAATTCCAATTCTATTTTGATTCATTTAGTTTTTGAAGTTGTATATCAATTTCATCATCTTCAACTTTTCTAAAAAGTAATTCTCCTTTATTTATTTTAGAAAGTATTATTGGATTTTTCTTTGATATAGAATTCCAATCAGTACTTTGTAGGTTTAACATTTTCCTGAGTTTTAAGGCTGTATTAGGTAAAAAGGGCTCAGACACAACACTTAAGACTCCAGAAAGTTGCAATGCAATATTCATAATTGTTTTTACTCTTTCTGAATTTTCAGTCTTTATAAGTTTCCATGGCTCTTCTTCAGCTAAATATTTATTACCGAGTCTAGCTAAGTCTATTAAAGTGTTAACAGCTTCTCGGAATTTAAATGATTCAATTAAATCACTAATTTTTTTAGGATAATTATAGATTTCATCTAGAACTTTCTCATCAATTTTATTTAACGAATTTAGTTCTGGACAATTGCCTTCGTAATATTTATGTGTTAGTACTACAACACGATTAATAAAGTTTCCAAAAATTGCAACAAGCTCATTATTATTTTTTGCTTGAAAGTCTTTCCAAGTAAAGTCATTGTCTTTGTTTTCAGGCGCATTAGATGTTAAAGTATATCTTAAAGTATCTTGCATATTAGGAAAATCTATAAGATATTCATGAAGCCATATTGCCCAATTTTTTGAGGTAGATATTTTTTTACCCTCTAAATTCAGAAATTCGTTTGCAGGAACATTTTTTGGTAAAATGAATTTTTCAGATGCTTTTAAAATAGAAGGGAATATTATACAATGAAATACAATATTATCTTTTCCTATAAAATGAACAAGTTCAGTTTTTGAATCTTTCCAGTAAGGTTCCCAATCAATATTTTTTGACTTAGCCCATTCTTTTGTAGCTGAGATATATCCTATTGGAGCGTCAAACCAAACATACAATACTTTATTTTCTGCACCTTTAATTGGGACTGGAATTCCCCAGTCTAAATCTCTTGTTATTGCTCTTGGTTTTAATCCTTCGTTAATCCATGATTTAACTTGCCCAAAAACATTCGTTTTCCAAGTTTTTTCATTATCTATTAAGAACCATTTTTTTAAAAATGATTCAAATTTATCTAGTGGAAGAAACCAATGTGTAGTTTTTTTAAATACTGGCTTGTTTCCACTTAATTTAGATATTGGATTTATTAGATCAGTAGCATTTAAACTTGATCCGCAACTTTCACACTGATCTCCATAAGCTTCTTTGTAACCGCACTTTGGACATTCGCCTTCCACAAATCTATCAGCTAAAAATTGATTTTCTTTTGCATCATAAAGTTGCTCAGATTCCTTTTCAATAAATATGTTTTTCTGGTTAAGTTCTTTAAAAAATTCAGAAGCTGTCTCGTGATGAATTTTAGAAGACGTTCTTGAATAATTATCAAATGAAATACCAAATTCTAAAAAAGAATCTTTTATCATAAAATGATATTTATCAATAATCTCTTGTGGAGAGACTCCCTCTTTTTTAGCTCTTATAGGAATTGCTGCCCCATGCTCATCACTTCCGCATATAAAGACAACGTCATGCCCTTTTAACTTTAAATATCTAGAGTAAATATCAGCGGGAACATATGCACCTGCTAGGTGACCAATATGAATAGGACCATTTGCATATGGAAGTGCTGCAGTTATTGTAAATCTCTTTTTATTCAATGTATAATTTTTTATAAAAATAATCATTTATATTTTGTCTGTCGATCTAAATTTGGTCTGTTATTTTTCAACATATGTTACATATATAATTAAATGTTTTATTTGTAACAATTTAAAATGAATGTATATTTGTACTATATATGAAAACAATATCTTCAGCAGTAGAGGATTATATAAAATCCAAACCATTCTTAATTTCCGCTTTGTCTCAAGGCATAATTAATCTTACTTCTTTATCTAGAATAATAAAATCTGAAATTGAAGAATCCTTAAGGAAAGAAGTCAAATACGGTGCAATTGTAATGGCACTTAAAAGATTATCAAGTGAATTAGAATTTAGAACTACTTTTAAGATTGTTAAAATAATCAAAGATATTGGTGATATTACTGTTAGATCTTCTCTAGTAGATTATAATTTTAAAGTTTCAGACACATTATTAAGTAATCAAGCCAAGCTTTTGGCTAAAGTTGATAATAATGATGATTTTTATACTTCATCAAGAGGAGTAAATGAATGTAATATTGTTGTTAGTGGAAATTTGTCTTCTTTAGTTGAACAAGTCTTAAAAGATGAAGTTTGTATTTCCAAACAAGAAAATTTATCTTCAATTTCAATAAAATTGCCAGCTGAAAATATTTCAATTCCAGGAGTTTATTACTTTGTTTTTCAGAGATTATCTTGGGAAGGCATCAATATATATGAAGTTATTTCGACATCAAATGAATTTACTATCCTAGTTAACGAAGAGCAGGTAGATAAAGCATTTAAGGTAATAAAGAATTTAAAAAATCTTTAAACAATTAATTGCTTTTTCAATAGAATTAATATTTTGAAAAACAAGTAAAAGCCTTTCTCCACTTATTGATTTTTTCTCTTTTAATTGACATAAGTTTTGATTGTTTTGAATAGTCTGAAGAATCTTTCCAAATTCTCCAGAAGAATAAAACTTGTCATCTTTACTGCTAATAAACTGACATATCATTTTCTCATTTTTTAAAATCAATTTTTCAAATCCATTTTGAATTGCTAATAATTTTAATTCTATAGTTTTTATTAAATCAATTGATTGACTTGGTAATTTTCCAAATCTATCTTCTAACTCAACAGTAAATTTATTTAGTTCTTCTAGGTTATATATTGTAGATAGTTTTTGATATTGATTCAGTCTCACTTTTACATTATTTATATAATTATCTGGAAATAATATTTCTAAATCAGTATCTATTTTAAAATTGGAAACTTTAAATGTATTATCAACTTCATTTTCAAACAAACTTTCAAACTCCTTATTTTTTAATTCTTCAACTGCTTCTCTTAGAATTTTTTGATAAGTTTCAAATCCTATGTCATTAATAAATCCACTTTGTTCTGCACCAAGAAGATCTCCAGCTCCTCTAATTTCCAAGTCTTTCATTGCTATATGAAACCCGGATCCAAGTTCAGTATGTTGCTCAATAGCTTCTATTCTTTTTCTAGCTTCTTGAGTCATTGACAGTAATGGAGCAGTTATAAAGTAGCAAAAGGCTTTTTTATTACTTCTTCCAACTCTTCCTCTCATTTGATGTAAATCGCTTAGTCCAAAATTTTGAGAGTTATTAATAAACATTGTATTTGCATTAGGGACATCTAATCCGCTTTCTATTATAGTTGTTGAAACTAAAACATCATATTTGCCCTCAATGAAATCAAGCATTGTTTTTTCTAGTTTTTTACCCTCTAACCTTCCATGTACAATTGCTATATCTGCAGAGGGGACTAATCTTGAAATTAGCGCACGAATTTCTTGAATATTTTCAATTCTGTTGTGCACAAAAAAGACTTGACCTCCTCTATTAATTTCGAAATTAATAGCATCTTTTATAATTTCTTCATTAAAGGAGATGACCGAGCTTTCTATTGGAAATCTATTTTGAGGCGGTGTATTTATAATCGAAAGATCCCTAGCCGACATTAAACTGTATTGTAGTGTTCTTGGGATTGGAGTTGCAGTAAGGGTTAATACATCAATATTTTCCTTTAAAGATCTTATTTTTTCTTTAACACTTACTCCAAATTTCTGCTCTTCATCTACAATTAGTAATCCTAAATTTTTAAAATTAATTTTATTATTTACTAATTGATGAGTGCCGATAATAATATCAATTTTACCTTCGTTTAATTCTTCAATTATCAAGTTTTTTTCCTTAGTTGTCCTAAATCTATTTAAATAGTCAACAGTTACAGGAAAATCTTTTAAACGTTTTGAAAATGTTTTAAAATGTTGAAAAGCTAAAACAGTTGTAGGAACCAAAATAGCAACTTGTTTATTATTATCAATTGCTTTAAAAGCGGCTCTAATTGCAATTTCAGTTTTACCAAATCCTACATCTCCACAAATCAATCTGTCCATAGGCTGAAGACTTTCCATGTCTTTCTTAATATCTATTGTCGATGTTATTTGGTCAGGCGTGTCTTCGTAAATAAATGAAGCTTCTAGTTCATGTTGCATTGATGAATCAGCTCCATATTGGAACCCCTTTTTTAATTTTCGTTTAGCATATGCTTCTATTAAATTAAATGCAACTTCTTTTACTCTTTTCTTTGCTTTGAGTTTGATCTTTTTCCAAGCACCAGATCCAAGTTTATATATTTTTGGCTTAGTGCCGTCTTTACCATTATACTTACAGATTTTATGAATTAAATGAATACTAACATATAATGTGTCGCGTTCACCATAAGTTAATTTGATTGCTTCCTGAATTTTACCGTTTACATCAATTTTTTTTAATCCTCCAAATACACCGACTCCGTGGTCAATATGCGTGACATAATCTCCAATTTCAAGTTGTTTTAATTCATTTAAATTAACTCTCTTTTTGACTTCAAAACCTGACTTAATTTTAAACTTATGATATCTTTCAAATATTTCGTGGTCACTGTAGCAAACTTCTTTTCGATCATGATCAATAAAACCTTTATAAATTGCTTTTTCGACTAGAATTGGGTCGAAATCAATGTTGTTTAATTCGAATATATCTTTGAATCTTTTTATTTGTGTTTTACTACTACAAAATATTTTAACTGAATATTCTTTCTTAAAAAATTGTGATATGTTCTCAATTAATAATTTAAATTTTTTATTAAAAGCTGGTTGTGGTGAAATATTAAATTGAGTGTGAATATTTTTACTTCTAATTTTATTAAGTTCAATAACACTAAATTTATTTAAATCTTTATCAATTGATTCGCCGTTGTAAAAAAGACTATTTAATTCAATTTTGCCTTTATTATTAGATATTAATTTTTCAAATGAATTTGACAAGGAATCTTTTAATAATTCAATATTTTCTGTAATAATTATTGAGTTGTCTCCTATAAAATTAAAAATATTATCTCTTTGGTAATCAATTTCTTTGTTTTCAAGATCCCCTAATATTTCTACAGATTTTAGAGTGTTATTTGAAATTTGAGTTTCAATATCAAAGGTTCTTATGCTTTCAATTTCATCTCCAAAAAACTCAATTCGGTAAGGCTTATTATTAGAGTATGAAAACACATCAACAATCCCACCTCTAACTGAAAAATCTCCTGGTTCTACTACAAAGTCTTCTCTGTTAAATTCTAAATCAAATAGTTTTTCATTAAAGGATTCTAAAGACATTATATCCTCTGTTTTAATTTTTAAAAACCTTTTTTTTATATCTTTTTTAATAATTATTTTTTCAAATACTGCTTCAGGATAAGTGACTATTAAGTTTTTATTAGAATTAGAACTCAAGTTTCTTATTAATTCTGTTCTTAAAAAAATACTTTGAGTGTTAGTTTTTTTAAAATCATTTTCTCTGTTGTAACTGCTAGGAAAAAAATACAATTGATTTTCATTTATTAATCCTTCAAAATCATTAAAATGGTATCCAGCAGATTCTTTATTTTCTAAAATCCAATAAATATTTTTATTTGAATTTGAAAACAAGCTATTTATTAAAAAAGATTTTGAAGACCCGTAAAGACCTTTTAAAATAATATTACTTTCAGATTTGTCAATAGAAGTTTGAAGTTTCTGAAGATTCAGAGACTTATTGTCTTGAGTAAAATATGGAGGTTTAACTCCTTTTTTCATTGTCACAAATATCTGTCTCTTATACACATCTGACGCTGCCGACGATATGCAGTGTGTAGA
>OJDL01000578.1_pt1 | contig 11765 bp, 11 predicted proteins | sample 1592681 | NCBI WGS metagenome assembly OJDL01 (sample SAMN05416885, study PRJEB24817) | seawater metagenome | isolation source: Sea water | place: Canada:Atlantic | collected 2013-11 | reverse complement strand
TACACACTGCATATCGTCGGCAGCGTCAGATGTGTATAAGAGACAGATGTAATACAGTATATCCAAGTTTAGTTATTGAGAGACCAAAATCACCATCTTCCCCATAACCACCGTCATAATTTATGTCATTTCCTACAAGTTGATCCACAACAGATTTTGCAACACAAGAATTGGCATTGCTAAAACTCTGTGAAGCCCCAGAAACTGATCTAAAATCATTAACATTTTTTTGCAATCTTGTTAAATCTTCTAAATTTTGAGTATGATGTTCCGCTCTAATATCTAAACCATTGCAAGCATTGGCGTTATAATTTTGTAATAATTTTATATGATTTTCAACAAAGTCTGGTGGAATACGAATGTCATCATCAGCAAAAATTATATAATCGCCACTGCATAATGTGATAGCCTCATTTCTAGCACGACAACTACCGCTAGTAATTTGCCATTTAATAGTTAACTTAAATGGTAGTTCTTTTAAGGAGTCGTAGTGATTTGTACGGTCACTTTTAGGTGTGGCATCTACAACAATTATTTCTTTAATATTATAACTTTGAGCTTTATAATCTTGAATAAGTTGACAGGTGTATTCTTGTCGAAACATAGTCGGTATAACAACGCTTACTGTTGGGTTTCCTGTAATACTAGATAATGACCTTACTGGAATTAGCGTATAGTCAGTTTTTTGCGTAAGTTCTTTTTTTGCCTTTTGAAATAATTTGTATTCAGATAAAAAGTAACGCCCTTTTTGCCTAAATAACATATACAAACTATGTCTTGCCTTGAAATGTCTTCTGAAGTACTTATAACGATCTAAGGTATTTGGAGGAATATACGTTTGAGAATTATCAGTAAATAAATTTTCGACATGTAATGGCACACCACCGTGATTACGGATTAAGTTGATGCCGAAAGAAAATGCCGCCATTGATTTTGAGTCATAAATCATTTCGAAGCCTCCTAAAAGATTCCAAACTGAAGCTCTTACAACAAATGCATTAGGATTTATACGCCAAGACACACCTTGCTCTACGTTTTCAAAATCATTGAGGTACCACCAAAATAGTGAGGTTTGGTAAATTAATTCTGGAAAAGCATTTTTGTAGCCTTGTATAAAACTACTATGCCATACATCTCCAGTACCTATTGCCAAATTATTTAATATCTCAAAATTTGGATTACCACAGTATAATAATTCATCCCCATTTGGGGTTACGTAAGACTTTAGCTGTAATTTCAATTGCTTATAGATTTATAGAATGCTATATTTTGTGGCGTGACGACTTTTGTGTCAAATTTAGTTAATACTTGTTTTCTAGCCTGCTTCCCTAAGGTTTCTCTTAAACTAGCGTCGCTTAACAACGTCATAATATGTTCTGCAAACTGTTTATGGTTTTTTGGATTAACAGTAAACCCTGTTTCACCATCTATCATTACTTCTTTAGCCCAACCAATATCAGATGTTACTATTGCTTTTTCCATAGCCATAGCTTCTATCCATGTCATAGGTAATGCCTCTGCATAACTTGGTAATATGACGACACTCGCTTTGGCAATTTCTGTTTTAATTTTTGCATAAGGTAATGCCCCTAGAAACTGAACATTTTTTTTTACATCTTGACTCAATATATTCTGCATTAAGTTTTTAGTAGAACGTCCCGTTTGTTTATCAACTACGTCTCGACCAGCGAAAATAAAATTACAATTTGGGATAGACTTACTCACTTTGTTTAAATAAAAAGGAATTTCTAAAACACCTTTTTTTCTTATTAGTGTCCCAAAATATAGCACTGAAAGGTGTTGTAGAACTTCAGATTGCGGCTCAAAATTGTCTGCATTAATACTATTTGGGATGACTTTAATTTCTTTATTTAAATTAAATATTTTTCTAGTTTCATCTGCCGTGTATTTGCTAACCGAGACCAAATGGTTGGCGTGTTTTAGAGCTATTTTTTCTAGAAAACGATGTTTTGGTTTTTGTTTTCTACCATCAATTTTACAAAAGTAACCATCACTTCCATTAAATCTAATGACTAGAGGAGACTTTAAATTCATGAAAGCAGAAATACCTGTCCAATCTGGCGCTTCAACAACATCGATGTTCTCTAGCTTTATGTAGGTATTTATATATTTTTGAATTGCTTTACGTTTTAAATACCATCCTAATACTTTAAACTTTTGATGTTTAATAAGGTGAAATTTTATACCACTTTCTGTAAAGATTACATCCTCGCTTTGACCATAGATAAATAGACTAACCTGAACATTTTCTTTTGCTAATGCTGTTGCTAAGTTCTTTATGCTTGTGCCTAAGCCTCCTGATGCTGTAACTTTTGGATGCGGATATTCTGGAGTTAAAAAAGCAATGTGCATAGTGTATATCCTATTTTTCCTTTGAGATAGTTTGTTATCTATCGTAAATCAATACGATTACAAGATAATTTAATCTCATCTATTTTTAAGAGTATTGAAATATTCTTGCAACACAAAACTATGACTTTTTAATAGCTTAACAATTGTCTAATCTAATCAAAAGCAAAACTTGAAAAACTCATAATGATTAACAAAAAGTCTTTAATAAACTTCTACGATATTATTAAACCCATATAATTATGAACCATCTTAGAGATTGAAAATGAATCCTCTATTAGTGGTCTTGTTTTACGTGTTATTCGCTGTTCCTTTTTCAAGAGACCTTCTAAAACTTGTGCCCAGACTTTTGGATTTTTTTCTGGTAAAATAAAGCCGTTTATACCATATTCAATAACTTCTTTATTACCACCAACTGGTGTCGTTATTACGGGTACGTTTGCGGCTAAACTTTCTAAAATTGATAAACTAAAACACTCCATATGTGTGGGTTGTAGCAAGTAATCATAATTTATGTAGTGGTCTTTAATATTATCTACGCTCCCAAAAAACTTAAAATTATCTCCTACTCCAAGGCTTTCCATTTTAGTAGTTAATATTGATTTATAATGACCATCTCCATAAATATCAACTTGCAATAATGCTCTAGTGATCTCTGGTAGTAATACAACTGCTTCAATTAAATCTTGAATACCTTTAGATTCTCGCAAATGAGATACCACTAGAAATTTTGGCACTTTGTATTCAAAATTTGTTCTTGCTAAAATATCATCTACAATTACGCCATTATAAATTGTTACTAATTTTGGTTTTAATTGTCGCCCAAAATCCTTTAAAATTTCGTTAGATGTATATTTTGAGACACCTACAAATACATCAATATAAGAGCTATAAAATATACCTTTTAATCTCTTCTTAAACCTTTTTTTTAAACCATATCCTTCAAGAGGTCTAGGATTATGATCTACTACAATCAGTTTAGCTTTAGTTAATTGCTTTACCAACTTATAAAACGGTGAGCATAATTCTAAGAAATGAGTGATGATATGAGAATAGACAACCTTTCTGTTTTTAAGTACATCTAGAAACGTAGTTTGTACAGAAGCTTTTGACGCATTAATGTTAAAGTTTTTATACTCTAGAATGTTGGTCGTATTTGGAAAAAACCAATCTATAGTGATATTGTTTTCATCACAAGCTTTTTGAAATGCCCAAAAAAAGTGATCCATACCACCAATACGATTTGGTAATAGTTCATAATCACACAATACGGCAATATGCTTTCTATTTATGCCCATTCGTACAATGTTTTAACAATACGCTTACTTGTACCTTCTAAAGGTTTACTTATCTGCAAATCTAGCAATCTAGTTTGTTGTGATAAACGCAAATTTGATGAATTCAAACTTTCATTTATGGCATTTATAAAATCAGTTTTTGTTTTTGCTAAAGTAACTGCACCACTTTCAATTACACGTTTATAATGCTCATATTCTAAGTATTTTTGGTCATAAAATAAATCACTTTGTTTATGACCTAAAACAACATTTATTACGGGTTTACCAAAAATCATACTATCTAAACTCATCGTTGAGCACATATTAATATTAAGATCTACATAAGACACAATAGCTCTTAGGTCTTTTAAATCGCTAATATTAGGCATACGTTGGGACCAAGGTTCTGGATGATGTTGTCTAGCACTTTTCCAATTAGGAAAATTCCAGATGATATTTGGATATGTATTTTTTAATGCTTCAAATCGGCTTCCATCTTCAGCTGGCGATGTTCGCACTATAAAATTAATTTCTGTGATAGATTTGGTTTTTATGGCTTCTGCAATAACCTGAATATAATGTGGGTCATTTAAACTTGTAGAAACATCACCACAACTATAACATACTATTTTTAAATTTGGGTTTAATTTAAATTTTTTCTCAAAATTTTCACGAGATATGTTGTAACGTTCTAAAACATAAGGTTCAAATTGCGGTGTTCCAACAACGGCAATATTAGAATCTTTCACATTCGGATAAAACTGTAACAACTCCTTTTTCATTAAATCACTCCATACTAAATAACAGTCAAAATTTGCCGCCATTCTTCCCTTTGATGGTAAATTATCCCAACTAAAAATAAATGCAGTAGTTTTAATTTTTAACTCTTTTGCTGCACTATCCAACAAAGCTATATAAGGTGGCCTTTGGTGTGTAAAGAAAAGAAGGTCTACATTGGTTTGTTTTAAATACTCATTATAGACTTTGTATATATTATGTTTTTTAAATGTTTTCTCTTGAACAGCGTAAAAGCGATTTATCCATCGTTCAGAATTAAAGACAGATGTTATTGCAAATGCCAATCGTGTTAGACAACCACGTTTGGTATTTGACATATTCTTGTTTTTGAGAAGATTATACCGAATACCTGCATTGTTTTTTTTATGACTCTGTAAATGAGCCAGTTCTTTTAATTTTCTAAAAAACCAAGCTTTTCCGGTTTCGCTATAAATGGGTAACTCAATAACGGAAATACCATCTTGTAAAAATTCTGTATAAACGTCTTTTGGTAATCCTGAAAAAATTGTAACCTGCTTAAATTGTGCATTTAACTGTATTAAAACATCACTCAATACAAAATTTTTAAAGCCAACACCATCTACAATGACAATTCCTATATGTTTAGTATTTGAGTTCATTTACAGAATTTTAAAACCGACAAAACTAATGAATTTAAGAAAGAGAATTCTTTCATTTTGATTAGGATTCACCTATCTATTTGACAAATCTTCAGCAATATTTTCAGCTAATTTCCAATCTACCATTGTATCAATATTCACATGATATTTAGAATTGTTTTCAATATACCCCAACGTATCACCGTACAACGAATTTTTATTTAAAATGGTATCTGTTTTAGTTAGGTAAATTGAGCCGTCACGAACATAACACACTGGCAAATTTTGTCTTCGCCCTATTATGTTTTCTGTTTCAGAAAATAATTTAATTTTATCATTTTCAGTTCTTTTAAATACCCAATGAGGATTATATTGATGAGGCACTTTTAAAACAGATACCAAGGCTTCTATTTTAGATTTCTTAAATTTTTTTATTGCAGTATCTATAAATTCTGCTGTTCTAAAAGGTGTAGTTACTTGCAAAAGACAAATAGCGTCATAAGACTCACCTTTTTGTTTTAAAGTTTTTAAAGCATGTTGTATTACTGAAAGACTACTCGAACTATCTTCAGCAAATTCTTGAGGCCTTATAAAAGGAGTTCTTACACCAAATTGTTCTGCAATCTTAATTAGCGTTTTATCCTCAGAAGTAAATATGACATCTGATAGCTCTTTAGACTTTAACGCCTGCTCAATTGTATAACATAAAAGCGGCTTTCCATTTAGTAATTTTTTATTCTTACTAGGTATTGCTTTACTGCCTCCACGCGCTGGTATAATGCCTAATATCTTCATTAATATGTTATGGTTTTATGAAATTTCAAATCCGTCGTTGCTAATATTTCTGCAATTTTTTTTCCAGATTCACCAGACCCATAAATTCTTTCACTTGGCAAACGATTAATTTTAACTTGGGATAAAACAGCTTCTGTAATGTGATTCTTATTATAATCAACATCGATTACATTTTTTCCTCGTAAACGGCGATGTTGTCTAGTACCTATATTTACTACAGGAACGCCTAAAAAAGAACACTCTCTTATGCCAACACTTGAGTTTCCTACCAAACATTTGGCGTGATACAGTAATTTTAAAAAATCTTCTGGCTCCATATTTTTAATGAAACGCATGGCTTTAGGTTTATGCAACTCACGATAAGTACGTATCCCTTTTGAAGTACCATCTGCACCTGCATCAACATTTGGCCAAAACCATAAAGTTTGCATGCCAGTATCATCAATAGCTTCTAATGTAAGTGTGATATCATTTTTAGCAGATTTATACTCTGTAGTAACAGGGTGTTGCATAACCACGATATACGGTTTAGAAAGATCAACCTCTGCACCTACACCACCATATTTTTCTTTAAGGTTAAAATTAATTTTTGGTGCTTTGAGTACTTTTGAAGCTAAATCTATAGATGGACAACCTGTATTAAAAACAGAAGATTCTTCTTCTCCTAATTTTAGTACGCGTTGCAATGCGTCCTCATTAGTCACTAAATGAATGTCTGCCAACTTTGTATTGGCGTGACGCACTTTTTCATCTATGTTTCCGGTGACTTCACCGCCTTGTAAATGAGCTAAGGGAATATTTTGATATGTAGCAGCAATACTTGTAGCTATGGTCTCATACCTATCGGCAATAGTAATAACTATGTCTGGTTTTAAATTATAAAAAACATTAGACAACTCCATTACACCTAAACCGGTTGATTTTGCCATTGCAGTTTTATCCTCACCTTCCAAAATCATGAAGACTTTTTCATTTACGACAAAACCATCTTTTTCTATAAAATCCACAGCAGTACCATAACGACTTAATAATGCCGAACCTGCAACAACCAATTGCAACTCTAATTTTGGGTGATGCTGTATAGCTTGCAATGCTGTTTTTATACGGCTATAAGAAGGTCTTGCTGTAATTACCACACATATTTTGCGAATGTCGCTCATGAGATATCATCTTCAGTTAAAAAATTGTATGCTTTTAAATCACAAGTTAATGCTTGACCTATAACTTTTTCAAAATGGGTAGCTGAAATACCAAAGCCTTTCGGTTTTTTAGCTTCTAAATCATCAAAGGTAAGGATATGTCCTTTCTTTAAATCTTTGTTTACAGCAAGTGACTTTTCAAAAATTTTTTTCAAATCTTTAAAAGATGAGTTATCGGTTTTATATACAGGATGTTTCAAAGCAGTTTCAATATGTCTCACACCTTTTACAAGCTCAGTTATTTCTGAAATGGTTAAAGATGATGATACATCTGGACCAAATTGATCTTTACTAAAAACTGCATGAAATTCTAAAATTTCTGCACCTAAAGTTACTGCTGCAATACCAGTTTCAATACGAGCAGAATGGTCTGAAAACCCTATAGGAATATGATAACGTTTTCTTAGCTCTGCAATCATATTTAAACCGTATTGTTCTGGCTGTGTAGGATAACTTGTCGTGCATTGCAGTAATGAAACATCTACGTTTAAAGCTTTTAGAAAAGCAATTGAAGCATCTAATTCTTTAAGTGAACTCATTCCACTTGAAATGATGACCGGTTTTTTTGTTTCTGCTATCTTTTTAAGTAATAAAAAATTTGTCACCTCACCAGAACCAACCTTATAGCATTGCACATTAGCAACTTCTAAAACATCAACCGCTGTATTGCTAAATGGACTGCTTATAAACTCTATGTCAACATCTTTACAATGTTTACCAATCTCAATCCATTGTGCTTGGCTAAACTCCATACGTTTCCAGTAGTCATAGCGAGTCGCGTCTTGCTTAGAGAATTTTATCCTAAAAGGCTCATGAATACTACTTTCTGCGTGTGCAATATGGGTTTGAAACTTTATGGCATTAACTCCTGTTTTGGCAAGTGCGTCTATATAAGAATGGCACATTCCAAGACTACCGTCGTGTGCTTGACCTATTTCAGCTATCAGTTTGGTCATTTTAAAGAATTTGGTTTCCAATAAATCTTGGTGTCAGGCAAATTACTGAATTCTTTAAATTCTACTTTAGTAAGACGGTTACTATTTTTTAATAATCTACTAAAATTTACAAGGACATCTCCCAAACCTTGTAGTATTGATATTGCTACAACAAAATCACCTTTTAACACTTTTAATTTGAACTGCATAAAGATAGAATAGACTATACGTTTTACTACTAAATTTAATGGGTAAAACAATAAATATAAATACCAGCCTGCTCTCAAAGCACGTCGTGTTCTTAAAGCGTAATCTTTTTGTTTTTTTCTAGATTTAACATCTACTCTATGATGCACTAAGATTTCAGGAAAATAATGTACTTGTAAACCCACTTTAAAAAGCTGAAACGCAGCAAACTCTTCTTCGCCATAAAATTTAAACCATTCTGGATACTTGGGAATTAATTGCCATTTTTCCATATTCCAGATATGACCACATCCCACAAAACTTTTAACTCTTAAAGAAATTTCGTTAGTAGTAGTGTTTTTTGGTAAAGATAGACCCCAAAAAATACGACAACCTAAGACAGCACAATCCTTATTGTCTTTAAAATATAGTGGTACTTTCGCTATTGCCTCTAAATTAACAACATGAGAGTCATCGTCAATTGTAATAGCGTATTTTGCTTTGGTTTTAGAGAGTAAAATGTTTCTGCAATAAATTAAGCCTTTACTTTTTAAATTTTTTAATAATTTAATCTCTGGATAGCTGGCCTTTATAGTTTTGAAAGTATTATCATTTGAGCCATCATCATATATCAAACACTCAACATCATCTCTATTAATAAAATTTTCTATTTTTTTAAGAGTTAATTGTAGTTGGCTTAAGCGATTTTTAGTCGTAATTAGGATTGAATACTGCATACTTAAAATTGACTTGCTTCATTTTGGGATAACCCTTTACGCTGTAAAAACCAAAGTTTAATAAAAGCCATTTTGAACATCCTTTTAAAAATTTTAGTCTTTAAAATGTAATATATTGACTTTTTTGAAGCTTTTTTTATTTTAGGAATACTTTCAGTAATTAGAGGTGAATCTCCTAATGCATTATAAGTATTATGCATCCAAGGCTCAATACAATTGCCAATATGATACGCAAGGTTATTTAATGTTGTTAGTCTATATAAATCATATTTTAAAACGGGTTCATCAAAATTTCGTATCTCGCTATAGCCTCCCATTGCCAGATTATCATTTATCGCTAAAACTTCATTAAATAAGAAACGCTTATAAGTAGCTACAAAATGACCGGCACCAACAATAGCTGTATTTTTTTTTGATTTTAAAACTAGCTGTTTTTGAAGGTATATCTTTCTATAATTATCATTCCAACCAAGACTTTCGTAAAAGCGTCTCATATCTTCAGGCTGTTGTACATTTTCAAACTTCAATTGCTTTGAAAAAAAATTGTCATATATAATATTTGAACACTTATTATCAAACATTTTAATTTGTGGAACTAAGCCAACAACACCAGCTTTATTAAAGTTATTAAATACTTTGTAAGTTTCTTCCTGCCAATTATCAAGAAAAAGAACATCAGCATCAGTTATTGTAACCAAATCAAAATCGTGACCCGCAATACCTTTTTTAATTGCATTTACCTTACCTATCTTCGGCGTATGTATAACTTCATTTATATCACCTAAAGCTAATAATTGATTTAAATAACTTACAACTTCTTGAGTTGAACCGTTGTTAACTATTGTAACAAATAAATTTGATGAAGTTTTTAAAATTGAACTTATTGAGAGTTTTAATACATTTAAACTGTCTTTAAAATAACCTTCGTTGTTTGGTATATGAACAGGCACAATTAGCTGATGTTGTTCTTTGTTCTTTGTTAAAATTTTATCTTTATTTGGATTATAGCCTACTCGCATTTTTGATTATTTATTACTGGACTGCTTATAATACATTTCTTTGAGAAACCTAAGATATTCCATAAACTTCATATTTAATATATATACGTATGATACTACAAAAAATCTGAAAAGGCTTTTTTTATTTCTTAGATATGTTTTGGAAAGCGTTGATACAAGTTGTAGTTGTTCTTTTTTTGAAAACTCATTAAAATTATTAAATATAAGGTCTCTGTAAAATTTGAATTGAGCTAAACTTTTAATTTTACTTATTGATTTATCTTTAGTACCAGAAATACTGTGTTTTGATACTCGAATCTTTACTACTGCACTATTTACAGAATGAATATAACCAAAATTTGAAATCCTCAAAATCATCATAACGTCTGAAAACCAAGCTAATGGATAATTTTTAAAACCAATTTTACGTAATGTTTTTAAGTGAAATACATGCTCACTTAATGAGCATCTTATATTATCAAATAAAATATTTTTAGAATTATATAATTTTGGACTTTCTATTTTTTTTGAAATTGCCTTCCCTATTTCATTAATTTTAATTGTTGAGAAGCGACAGCATTTGTATATGGATATTTCAGTATAATTTTTGTAAAAGTGTGCAACTACATTTTCACCTAAAACATCATCATCACCAAGAAATAATACCCAAGATTCATTTTTAACCATTTGTAAACATCTATTCCAATGACCCACTAATGATTTTGACCCTACATTTTCAGGAAATGATTTAAAAGTATAATTAATCTTACCATCAAGACTCTCAAGTAAATCCCTAGGATCATCTAAGCTACCATCATTACCTATATAAACATGAAATCGACTGTCTGTTTGTAATGTTAAAGAGCTAAGCGTATCCTTAAAAAACTTTTTTTTATAAAAAGGTATTACAATAGCAAGTTTAGATTTTTCCATTGGAAAATTTTATTAATTATACATACTACTCGTTGTATTATTTTGTTTATCTATATTCCAAGAACTTGATGAGTTAGCAGTTTTATTATAATATAATTCTTCTTCAGTTAAATTTTTATGGTTAATATACCAACCACCATGCTTAGCTTGATATGGTTTTTTAGTTCTTAAAGCTTTGTAAAAATTTTGTTTATTATAAATATAGTTTGGTCTATAAAGAGCAAAAGTTGTATCGATTGCAGCTTCAAAAGCCATTTCAGATTTTTCAATTTGCCAAAATTGCTTCTCCCAGTTTAAAACTTTGTCTTTATTGATATAATGGTCTGGAATGTCATTGATCTTTAAGCTAACACCTACTTTTGTATATATTTTATACTTTAAAGATAATTTCATTAGTTTTTTAACTAAATCTTCTGGGCAAATATCTAACGGTACAACATCTGGATCTGTGACTACATAAAAACCAGAGGAATATTGTTTGAAAACATACTCTGTTTTCCAAAATGCCAAATGCCCTCTATTTTTGGTAAGCCTAATTATTTTAACTTCATTTTTTATTAAATAATCCAACCTAATTAAATTTACTATGAAAAATAACTTATTATTCTTACCGCTAATTATAATTACATTAACACTTACTTCTTGTATGAATGATGTTACTAAAGATAGCAATGAAGTAGAGGTAGTACCTCAAATTCAAACTCCAGCTCCAAGTCCAACTGCAAAAATCGAACAAAAAGTAGGCTTAACAGATGTTGCCATACAATATGCTAGACCTTCAGTTAGAAATAGAGTCGTTTATGGGAATTTAGTTCCTTATAACAAGCTATGGAGAACCGGAGCAAATGAAAATAGTGTTATATCATTTAGTACTTCAGTTAAAATTGATGAAACTCTTATTGAGACTAGTCCTGTTCCTATAATAGAGAGTCGCGCAT
>OJDL01000577.1_pt1 | contig 11785 bp, 11 predicted proteins | sample 1592681 | NCBI WGS metagenome assembly OJDL01 (sample SAMN05416885, study PRJEB24817) | seawater metagenome | isolation source: Sea water | place: Canada:Atlantic | collected 2013-11 | reverse complement strand
GCTCAGGAGTCTCGTGGGCTCGGAGATGTGTATAAGAGACAGATCCAGTAAACGTCCCGGGGTCGCCACTAAAATGTCACAAAGACTGTCGTGCAAATAGCGCTTTTGTTTATCATAATCCATGCCACCCACTAAGCTATGTACTTTTAAGTTGGTGTACTTACAGAGGTCTTTAGCGTCACCCGCTATCTGCATTACCAGTTCTCGAGTTGGGGCAATAATCAGTGCTCTGGCCTCACCTGCAAAATAATCGTCTTCGACCGGATTGTTAACAAGCTCGGTAATAATTGTAGCTAAAAAAGCAGCGGTTTTTCCAGTGCCCGTTTGAGCTTTTCCTACAATGTCATGACCGCGGAGCGTGTATGGCAGTGTACGAGCTTGAATGGGTGAGCAATATTTAAAACCTAAATCTGCTATTGCACGCATCAAAGAAAGAGGTAGATTAAGGTCATGGAAGCGCGTCTTCCCTGGCGAAGTCTCGACTTCAAATTTAGATAAATCCCAATTGATCAAAGAATCACGCTCCCTATTTTTTCGTTTATAAAAAATACTACTTTTAATTGATCTAAGGCGCCCATCTTACAAGTTACCCCAAAAAATATCACTACCTACATTTGCCATAATATTGCCAATTTAAATGGATCTTTTACCTCCGTGTTTTTTAAACAAAAAGGAGCAAAACTGTCTGAGATTATAACATGAGATCCCTATGCTAGGTTTAATTCAAAAATTTGTTGTAACTATTTTAAATATACTATGAAAATTACCATCTAGTGCTTTTGAATGCGAGCCTTAATGGGTTATTCTAGTAACCCCAAAGTGATTGATATATTTACTTTAGAGCTAAAAATATGACGAACCAAGAAAATCGTGATTTACGGAATGCTTTTAGCAATTTTGCAACAGGTATTACCGTAATAACCTCTTTAGATGCAGAAAAAACTCCCATGGGAATAACTGCTAATAGTTTTTCAACAGTCTCACTAGAGCCTCCTATGGTTTCTTGGTGTATAGGTCGCCAGTCAACACTATTTAAAAATTTTCAACAGGCTGAATATTTCGCAGTAAACATATTAAGCAGTGGCCAAAGATCGACCTCTGAACTTTTTTCCAGCTCACATAGTGATAAATTTTCACAGCATTCATGGCATTATGACAAACACAAATTGCCGCTATTAGATGGCTGTGTATGTCAACTGGTATGCCGCACAGAACATCGTTATTCTGGAGGAGACCACATTATCCTAGTAGGTCAAGTGCTAGATATCGTTAATAACAATATGCCCCCTTTAATCTATCATGGGGGCCAATATCAGACACTAAATAAAATATCAGGCATTTAAGGCCCACCCTTAGAGCAGGCACTTACTCGTTCAAGCCCAGACAAATCGGTAAAAGTCCTTACATCGCTAAATCCGGCTTGTGTCATTTTCTGTCGAACCACCTTTCCTTGGTCGTACCCATGCTCCATCATTAACCAGCCGCAAAACTTAAGATGTGAATTCGCATTGTAGATAATTGTGTGGATGTCAGATAAGCCATCATCCTTAGAGACAAGAGCTGATGATGGCTCAAACCTAACATCTCCTATTTTAAGGTGCTCATCTTTAGGGCTTATATATGGCGGATTGGTTACGATGAGATCGAATTGTGTACTTTTTATGCCAGAAAACCAGTCGCTCTGATAGATACAGACATTATCAAAGTCAAATCTTTGTCTATTTGCTTCAGCAAGTTCAACGGCATCTAATTCTATATCTACAGCTGTAATTTTCCATAATGGTTTTTCGCTTGCAAGGGCTAACGCAACAGCTCCAGTCCCTGTGCCCAAATCTAGAACTGAAATTTGATGCCCAAAGGGAAAAGATAGCGCCTTTTCTACAAGCAACTCTGTCTCTGGTCTAGGGATTATTGTAACGGGAGAAACCTTAAATTCAAGGGACCAAAATTCACGTTTTTTTGTAATATATGCGACGGGTTTACCATTAAGGCGCTGCCTAAAAAGTCCATCAAAATGGACCTGCTGTGAATTGGTCAAGCGCTGATCAGGCCAAGTATACAAATAGCTTCGATCCTTTCTCAAAACGTGGCAAAGCAGCACTTCTATATCCAAGCTAGGAGTATCGCTTATATAAACTAACTCAACACTACGTTTTAGCACATCGAAAATAACCATAGCATTATCACAGGTGTCAGCAGGCATAACTTGACCCTAACACCTTTACCTTTCCATTCAAAAACTATGCTCCTGTGTCCTGGATCTATATTCAATCTTTTAAGAGGAAATTGTAGCCAGCAAGTTTGCTTGATGCTCGCTAATTAATGGTTGAATTACCTCATCTAGGTGCCCCTCCATAAGCTCTCCAAGCTTATATAGTGTCAGATTGATTCGATGGTCAGTGACGCGGCCCTGTGAATAGTTATAAGTACGGATACGCTCTGAACGATCACCACTGCCAACTAATGACTTGCGTTCCTCTGCCAAATTCTCTGCAGCAACAGCTTCTTGAGCATTTTTTAAGCGAGCTGATAATAGCCCCATAGCTCTCGCCTTGTTTTTGTGCTGAGAGCGTTCATCTTGGCACTCAACAACCAGTCCTGTTGGAAGATGTGTTATTCGGATAGCTGAGTCTGTCTTGTTAACATGCTGACCCCCTGCACCCGAAGCGCGAAAAGTATCAATGCGAAGGTCTCCTTTTTTGATATCAATATCATCTAGTGACTCTACTTCTGGCATAACTGCAACAGTGCAGGCAGACGTATGTACTCGACCTTGCGACTCAGTATCAGGAACTCTTTGAACGCGATGGGCTCCAGACTCAAATTTCAACTTAGAATAAACGCCCTGCCCTACAATTAAGCTAATAACTTCCTTGTAACCACCATGATCACCTAAGTTCTCGCTAATAATTTCTACCTTCCATTTTTGGCTCTCAGCATATTTACAATACATACGAAACAAGTCGCCCGAGAAAATCGCTGCCTCATCGCCGCCAGTACCTGCGCGAATTTCTAAAAACACATTCTTCCCATCATCTATATCTTTTGGCAACAAGAGCTTCTGTATTTCAACCTCAACATTAGACAGGTCTTCTTTTCCTAATATCAACTCTTCTTCAGCCATACCTCTAATCTCGAGGTCACAGTCTTTAAGTAGTAACTTTGCTTCGGCTATTACTTTTTCAATCAATACATAACTCTCATAGGCTTGAACAATTGGCTCATGTTCAGCATATTCTTTCGAAAGCTCACGAAAATAATTTTGATTGCCTATCACAGTGGGGTCAGCCAAAAGTGCAGTCACTTCTTCATGGCGATCAGCTATAAATTGTAATTTTTCTAAAATAGATTCTTTCATCAATACGCTTTTTCTTATTTGTTTGGTTGCTTTTTTCTCCGCAATAAACTGCCTGGCTATTGGTCTACTTCATCTTCATTTGACTCCTGTAATCCAAATAAATCGCTGGCTAAACGAATATGGTCTTTTCGCCCTTGCTCTCCTGCCTGCTTCAATCTTCTTGATGGGGTATGCATTAATTTATTCGTCAAGTTTCTTGCCAAGCTTCTTAGCACATCTTCTGGATTTTGGCCTGACTGCAAAGAAAGCAAAGCCTTTTCAGTTTCAGCATCGCGAGTTTCTTCTAAATTTTTGCGGAAAGCTCGAATCATGTTTACCACATCAAGACCCTGTAATTGAGCTTTCCAATCATTCACTCCATCCTCTATAATTTTCTCTGCTTTACTTGCAGCGCTTTCTCGGGAACGCATATTTTCAAGAATTACCTCCTGAAGGTCATCTACGGTAAAAAGGTAAATGTCATCCAAGGCCGCTACCTCTGGCTCAATGTCCCGAGGTACCGCTAAATCCAACATAAACATAGGTTTATGTCTGCGTTTTTTTATTGCTGATTCTACCGCCCCTTTGCCAAGTATAGGCAACTGACTTCCTGTGGATGAAATGAGGATATCTGCTTTTTCAAGAAATTCGGGGATATCAGAAAATAAGATTGCATGAGCACCGAATTCTTCAGCTAAACCTTCAGCTCTGCTGAGAGTTCGATTAGAGACAGTAATACTACCTACCTGTTTCTCTAGCAAATGCTTTGCTACTAACTCAATAGTCTCTCCAGCCCCAATCAAAAGCACATGAACATCTTTCAAGTTAGAAAAAATTTGCTGTGAAAGGCTTACAGCCGCATATGCAACGGAGACAGGATTCTGTCCAATGGCTGTTTCAGTGCGCACGCGCTTTGCGACAGAAAACGCTTGCTGGAAAAGCTGGTTAAGCTTCGCGGCAACTGTTCCGGCCCCCTGTGCTACAGCATAAGCTGACTTGAGTTGCCCTAATATTTGAGGTTCGCCCAGTATCATTGAATCCAACCCGCTAGCAACCTTCATCATATGCCTTGCAGCATCCACATCTTTATGAACGTAATAACAATTAGAAAGTTTATCGGGTGACAGCTGATGATATCCCACAAGCCAATCCAGAACTTTGCCAGCACTTTCATGGGAGTCATTAAGCTCAACAAAGTATATCTCTGTGCGGTTGCAGGTAGACAGAATAGCAGCTTCACTGACGCCAGCAATCTCAATTAAATTACACAGCGCCTTAGTCATGATTTCCGGCGCAAAAGCCACCTTTTCTCGAACATCAAGAGCTGCAGTGCGGTAGTTTATTCCAAGCGTGTAAATAGTCATTAACTCAATACTTAGGGGCTGGGCTGCAATTGTCCAGCTCTAAGGCTTTAAAGACAAGAAGTATTCGGTCAATATTTAGCTAACACTAAAGCTTTTGTTATTGTTAAAGTATCTAGCTGCTTTCTTAATACGCAATCAGAAATAATATACGAAATATATGACTAGCTTCCCTCTCCCCATTCTAATGATACCGCTGTGTGGACTTTTCATGTACGGCTGCAGCAGTTACAGCCCAGATAAAAGTATTGATGCTCAAGCTCAACAAATACATCTATCTAGGCCAGCTCCAGTCGCTTCAAATAACATACAAACAATTTCCCTTCAGGAAAAAATATTAAGAAAAAAGAGTTATACAGTTGCCTCGTTTTCCGAAAATACTCTATATGACTTGCTTGCAGCGGAACTAGGTAGCCTTAGGGATAACAGAAGTTTTTCTCAAGAAAAATACAGCACTCAGGCAAGGTTGACTAGAGACCCCGGAGTGGTTGAAAGGGCCGCCAAAATGGCTGCCCACTATAATAACTCAGTTCTATCACTGGAAATGACCAAACTATGGCTGGAAGTAGAACCAAGCAGAATAAAGGCATTTAGCATGTATGCTATAAGTCTATTGAGGTCTGGTTTCGTTGATGAGGCAATTCCCCATATAGCACTTACACTTAAGCACGGCGATACTGCCCCGCTAATAGAGCTATTTACCTCTTACTCGAACGCAGAAACAGATCAGTTGCTAAGTTATTATAAAACAATAGAAGCACAAAACCCTGACAATTTTTTTCTAAGAATGGTCAATGCGAGCCTTTTGCATGACAAAGGTCTTATTGAAGAATCTCTTGAAATAACCAACCAGCTGTTAAAGAGCATTGGTAAAGACCACGTACTTTTTGATTCAGTCTTTGAGCTGGAAATTCTGAATCTTTTTAGGCAAGGAAAAGAAAATGAAGCCAATCTTCTTTTAGGTCAATCATCAATGGATGAGGAGCGGAAAAGGCGGCTAAACATTAAATCTGCAAAAGGCTCGCTAGAAAAAAATCTTCAGACTGGACACCAAAAATTAAAGATATTGCTTGAACAATACCCAAATGATGAGGAAATTATTTATTTGTTAGCCTTTGCAAGCAAAGCGCTTAGCCGTGATGTTGCAGCGGTTAAATTGTTTGAACGCATCATTCAGACCAATGCTAACAATTGGCGCTCTCATCGCGCCCATTTCGAACTAGGAGAACTGCATAGAGCTCAAGGAAACAACATAAAGTCTATTTTTCATCTTCAAAGGTATCTCGAAAATACTAATACAGGACATGTGAAGAGGCAGGGAAATTTTTATAGGGTTGCAAGCGCCTCATCTTTACTAATGGAGTCAATGACTTCGAAGGAAGAAGTAACCAAGCTTCGCTCTATTTTTCGCGGACTTCGCACTAAGGTTGCTCTGCTCTCTCGCATGATGTTCGTTATGGAAGGTCAAATACTGATTGAGCAGCTACTATTAAACGATGGATATAATCTTTTAAGCGAAGCCATATTTAAGCACCCAGGTGACACAGGCTTCCTTTACGTGCGGTCAGTTATTAGCGGGCTTCTCGGAGATTACTCTCGCTCAGAGGATGACCTAAGAGCCCTTCTTATAATTAATCCTGATCATCCTATAGCGCTTAATGCTCTAGGGTACTCTATGACAATTCACAGCGATCGGTATGATGAAGCTCGTGCATTGATACTAAAATCCCTCAGACTGGCCCCCGAAGCAGCAGAAACGTTAGACAGCCTAGGCTGGGTTTACTTTCAACAAGGCAATCATACGGAAGCCATAAAATACTTAACTCAAGCACTATCATACCTTTCAAAACCTGAGCCTGAGATTTACTCCCACCTGGGTGAGGTGCTTTGGGTTATAGGGAAAAAAAATAAGGCTAAGTCGGTATGGGAGCAGATCTTACGACAGGATCCAAGCAACATTATTATTAACAAAACTCTTAAGCGGCTTGAGGTAGAATGAGCCTATGCAACGAATTATTTTTTTACTACTTATTTTCATAATCAGCTCGTGTGCCTCTAACAAAGATTATTCATCTATTAGTTCTGTCGATTGGGAGCAGCATTTTAATCAATTAGAAGGACTAAACCATTGGAAGCTAAAAGGAAAACTAGGTTATAGGGATTCGAAAAAGGGTGGTAGTGTATGGATACACTGGAAACAACAAGGAAAGAATTTTGACATTAAGCTAAGCGGGCCCTTGGGGGTTGGGGCAACTAAAATCTCCAGAAATCAACATCATTCCCAATTACATCGTGGAGAAAACCAACTGCATAGCGCGACTACAGCCGAAGAACTCACCAAAACTCTATTTGGATGGCAGTGGCCGGTAGAGCAACTTCTATTTTGGGTCAAAGGGATTCCTGATCCAGCCACACTCATAACAGCATCTAAGCATAATAAAGATGGGACTTTGAGCTCGTTAGAACAATCAGGCTGGATATTACAGTTTTTTGACTATCAGCAGACAGAAGGCTGGACACTGCCAAGAAACATAAAGGGCGCAAAAGGTGCATATCAATTTAATTTGAAAATAAAAAAATGGCACCCCAATTAAAGAGCCTCAATGAAACTATCGCTCCCTTCTCCAGCAAAGCTTAACCTCTTTCTCCACATAACTGGACGTCGCGAGGATGGTTATCATAATCTACAAACATTATTCCAGTTACTGGATTACGGTGATCATCTTGAAATTGAAACCAATAATAGCGGGGAGATTCAATTATCATCTACATTAAAAATTATCGCTGACACAGAAAATCTTGTTTTTCGTGCTGCTAAAGCTATTCAGAAATACACCAAGTGCACTTACGGAGCGAATATATTTTTAGATAAAAAGCTTCCTATAGGGGGAGGTTTGGGGGGTGGAAGTAGCAATGCCGCTACAACACTTGTCGGGTTAAACCGCTTATGGGGGTTGAATTTATCAAATCAAGAGCTTCTAAAAATAGGGGCCAAAATAGGAGCAGATATACCAGTTTTTGTTTCAGGGTTTACAGCTTGGGCGGAAGGCACTGGAGAAGAACTGACCGCCATAGAAAGGCCAACTGAATGGTTTTTAGTTTTAATACCAAATACAAATATCTCCACATCAGAAATATTTGCTCATGAAGGTTTGACAAGAAACACGCATCCGATCAAAATACGCGCCTTCATTGAAAAGGGTGGAAGAAACGACTGTCAATCAGTAGTTGAAACACTTTATCCTGAAGTAAAAAAAGCGCGTCAATGGCTTGATAAGTTCGCCTATGCTAGGTTGACAGGGACAGGGGCATGTTTATTTGCATCTTTTTTTTCGGAAACTGAGGCAGAATTAATACTTAGGAAAATACCAGCGCCGTGGCAAGGTTTTATTGCTAAAGGGGTTAATAAATCCCCTCTACTGGAAATTTTGTCTCCTAAATAGAAATTATTGGGGTGTGGCCAAGCGGTTAAGGCAGCGGCTTTTGATGCCGCCATTCGGAGGTTCGAGTCCTCCCACCCCAGCCATATCTCTCTAAAAGCACATAGAGAGCATAAACATAACTATCAGGGAAAATTTTGTGGCCAACTTAATGGTTTTTTCTGGAAATGCAAATCCAGAGCTAGCAAAAGAAATCACCGGATTTCTCGGCATCAGCCCGAGTAATGCTTTGGTTTCACAGTTCTCTGATGGTGAAATTAATATAGAGATTTGTGAAAATGTCCGTGGTCGGGATGTCTTTATTGTTCAGCCAACATGCCCTCCAACCCACAAAAACCTAATGGAATTAATTTTGATGGCAGACGCACTACGTAGGTCGTCTGCTGCCCGTATTACTGCAGTAATCCCCTACTTTGGCTATGGACGCCAAGACCGACGAGTACGCTCTATTCGCGTGCCGATTAGCGCTAAAGTTGTAGCCGACATGATCTCTAATGCAGGAGTAAATCGTGTAATGACCGTCGACCTACATGCAGAACAAATACAAGGGTTCTTCGACTGTTCAGTAGAAAATGTTTACGGTTTACCATTAATGTCTGAGGATGTGCCGCGCCAGAACTATCAAAAACCAACTGTTGTATCACCAGATATTGGCGGGGTAGTTCGTGCGCGAGCTATGGCAAAAATATTAAATACAGATCTAGCTATAATTGATAAGCGTCGCCCAGAAGCAAACAAAATAGAAGTCATGAATATTATTGGTGAAGTAAGCGGGCGCACCTGCATACTAATCGACGATATTGTCGATACGGCTGGGACACTCTGCAAAGCAGCTGATGCTCTGAAAGAGCGCGGGGCAAAAAAAGTTGTAGCGTACTGCACTCACGCTGTTCTATCCGGCCAAGCCATTAAGAACATAGAAGACTCAGCCTTGGACACCATGGTTGTTACAAACAGCATTCCAACAAGTGACGCTGCATTAAAAAGTAAGCGCATAAGAGTTTTAAGTATAGGAAAAATGCTGGCAGAGGCCATGCGTCGAGTTAGTAATGAAGAATCCATCAGCGCTATGTTTGATTGATATTTAGTTTTTAAGCATCACCAAACATAACTACTGGATAAACAATTGCCCAATTTAGGGCTATAAAAATATCCCTCGTCAATTCTGGTCGCGGATTGCTTGGGTGTCACATTAGGAGCCGATATAATGTCAAATGATTTTCAATTAGATGCAAAGGCACGAAACGATATAGGGAAAGGTGCGAGCCGCCGCCTTCGTCGTTTGTCCAACGAACTGCCGGGCATCATTTATGGTGGAAAAAATCCACCACAAAAAATAACCCTATCTCACAAAGAGCTAGATAAGGCGCTTCAAAATGAAGCTTTTTATTCACATATAATAACGTTATCTGTGGAAGGAAAAACTGAAGAGGTGATATTAAAAGATCTACAGCGTCATCCTGCGAAACCAGTTATCCTACATGCTGATTTTCTGCGTATCAGCAAGACGCAAAAATTCACCACCAGGGTTCCTATTCACTTTATTAACGAAGATGTTTGTATTGGTGTTAAAGTGGGAGGGGGTAATATCACCCGCAGCATGACGGAGCTTGATATCCTATGTCTGCCTGCTGATCTGCCTGAATACATAGAAGTAGATGTTGCTGAAGTAGAAATCGGACATATTGTGCATATTTCAGATATCAACCTACCTAAAGGGGTCGAAAGCGTCGCGCTAAATCATGGAGAAGAACGCGATTCGCCTATTTTCACTGTCAATCAACCTAAGCTGGAAGTTGCTGAAGAGGAACTCAGTGATCAGCAGCCTGAAGGTGAAGCTTCGGAAGAAACTGACGACGAAGAAAAAAACGACTAATTTTTCTTCGTCTTGATTCAAACAAAGAGGTTCTGGCATTGGACAAACCTGTTCAGTTGATTGTCGGTCTGGGAAACCCAGGCCCCCAATACGAACAAACCCGTCACAATGCTGGGGCTAATTTCGTTTCTGCTCTCTCAGAGCGATATCTAGCTACGTTAAAAAATGAAAATAAATTCTTTGGCTCCACAGCCCGCATTACAATAGAGGGTCAAGATTTACGACTGCTAATACCTGATACATTTATGAATCTGAGCGGTAAATCTATAGCTGCTATGTCTGGATTTTATCAAATTGACCCAGAGAATATTTTGGTGGTCCATGATGATCTTGATCTAAATCCAGGGATATCGCGACTCAAGATAAGCGGGGGTCATGGAGGGCACAATGGCTTGAAAGATACTATAAGGGCATTGAGTAACAACGTTAACTTTGCTCGTCTTCGAATAGGTATCGGGCACCCAGGACATGCCGGCGAGGTCGTAAATTTTGTTCTACAAAAACCACCTCAAAGTGAGCAGAGACTGATTGACAAGAGTATCGTTAATTCTATAGAAATAATTCCCATGATTATATCGAGCAACTGGGACAAAGCGATGAAAGAGCTTCACACAACAAAATAACTAATTTTTTGACGACTATAAAGGTCGCCTATACTTGAGAGTACACTAAATGGGTTTTAACTGTGGGATCGTAGGTTTACCTAATGTAGGAAAATCTACACTTTTCAATGCGTTAACCAAGGCTGGTATTGATGCAGAAAATTTTCCGTTCTGCACCATTGAACCAAACACAGGTATTGTTCCCATTCCTGACATTCGTCAAGAGAGACTAGCATCTATTGTCAGTCCTGAACGAACCTTACCCGCTACTATGGAGTTTGTAGACATTGCCGGGCTTGTTGAAGGGGCTTCTAAAGGTGAAGGATTGGGTAATAAATTTCTTACCAATATCCGCGAAACGGATGCTATTGCTCATGTTGTCAGGTGCTTTGATGATGAAAATATTGTTCATGTCGAAGGGAAAATTGATCCAAGCGCAGACATAGAAATTATTAATACAGAACTGGCTCTTGCAGACCTAGAGACCGTGGAAAAATCTCTACAGCGGGCAACAAGAGCCATTAAAGGTGGCCAGGACAAAGAGGCGATAGCGCTCAAAGCAATACTTGAAAAAATTCAACCCCACTTAGATCAAGCCAAGCCTTTGCGCTCACTCAACCTTAATTCAGATGAGAAAAAATCTATTAAATCTTTATGTCTTTTAACCTTAAAGCCTACAATGTATATAGCTAATGTGGGCGAAAATGGCTTTGAAAATAACTCCTATTTGGATACTGTTAGTGCCATCGCCACAGCTGAAAATGCAGTTGTAGTGCCTATATGTAACAAACTTGAATCTGAAATTGCAGAGTTAGATGATGATGAAAAGCTAGAATTTTTACAAGAAATGGGAATGGAAGAGCCTGGGCTTAACCGCGTTATTCTTGCAGGGTATCAGCTTCTGGGACTCCATACCTTCTTCACAGCCGGAGTCAAAGAGGTGAGGGCTTGGACCATTCCTCTTGGTGCTACGGCGCCTCAGTCTGCTGGGAAAATTCATACAGATTTTGAGAAAGGCTTTATACGTGCAGAAGTAGTCGCATACGAAGACTTTATAGTAGGAAAAGGTGAGCTAGGCGCCAAAGAAGCAGGAAAATGGCGCCTAGAGGGCAAGGAATATATCTGTCTCTTATACACATCTCCGAGCCCACGAGACTCCTGAGCATCTC
>OJDL01000576.1_pt1 | contig 11795 bp, 10 predicted proteins | sample 1592681 | NCBI WGS metagenome assembly OJDL01 (sample SAMN05416885, study PRJEB24817) | seawater metagenome | isolation source: Sea water | place: Canada:Atlantic | collected 2013-11 | reverse complement strand
CCACAAATAGGGCAATCTCCAGCTTCGGGCTGCATTATTTGTGGATGCATAGAACAGGTCCATTTTTCATTGATTTCACTAACTTCATCGTGATTATGAGGAATCTCTTCCGTAGAAGAATTCCCGAAAAGCAACCACCCAAAAACAAGTCCAATGGTTAGCATTCCAACATATATAACATACTTCTTCATTTCTATTGATTTATTTTAAATGGAAATTCAAATATTATTTTTTCCCAAGCAAATGTTATGATTCCTTTTTTATTGCTCTGTTTTTTAACTTGATATTTTAAATGTTCCGTAATTGTTTTTGAAACAATAGCTTTTACTTTAAACCTTAGCACATCCTCTTTTTCATCATATTCATCCTTCCCGTGTTGATCCCAATGTCTATTAAAAATAATCGTCCATTCTCCTTTTGATGGAATCATAAAAACCCCATATTTACCTGCTTTTAGTTCTTTTCCTGCAATTGTTAAGCTTTTATTTGTCTCTAACCAAGTGGCTTTGTGAGCACCCGCTTGCCATACTTGATCGTAAGCCAACAAACCTCCAAAAATGATTCGCCCTCTTACACCAGGAGAGGAATAATCTATGTGAACGTGGGCATCACCTACCATAGACATTGCATAGGTATGAGGACTTAAGACTTTCTTTTTTGATGGTGCTGCTTTTTTATGTGATGTGTGATCTTCTTTCCCTGTTTTATTTTGATCTTTTTTAGTCCCTTGGTTACAGCTTGTAATTAATACAGCGATAAGAATAGTTTTAATTATGTATTTCATTTTTTCTGTTTTATAAAATATTAGTTAGCATTAATATTGCCATCACTATCATGATTGCATTCTCTATAAATGTTGCTTCTGTCATAGGAAGTTTTAATGCTGTTCCTAAACACGCACATCGAATTGATTTTTTATTCAGCAATGTTTTTGTAACTCCAATGGTTGTAATCCCTAGTATAATAAGTGTTACAATTAGTGCAATGTTCACTTTAATTCGTAGTAAGAACATCAATCCTAAAGCAGTTTCAATAAATGGATATACCCAACCATAAATAGGAATCCTCTTTGCTAAAGGGTCGTACATTCTAAAAGAATCTGGAAAACCTTTTAAATCTAGTAGTTTAAAAAAGCTAAAAACAATGTAAAAAAGCCCCATAAAATCTAACATGGCTTCTGCGATATTCCATTCCTTGTAATTCATGAGAATCGATGCACCAGAAATATAAAAAAGAATCAACAACAAGGGTTTTAACTGTTGTAACTTACTTTTTTCATCTTCCATTCTAAAATTAGATACATCTATTGGAATAGATTCTTTTGAACTATTTTTCTCATTAAAAGTATATTTTTCTGGCAGTGTACTTTGAAACACTTTTGTTTCAATGTGATGTGACATTGTAATGTCAGCTTCTCCTTTTTCAAGGTTTACGGATACATTCGTTACATTTTCTATTGCACTTAAATATTTCTCAACCGAGGCTTTACATCCGCCACAAGTCATTCCCTTTATTGTATATGTGTGTTTCATTTTTTTGGTAATTTTAAGGTTATAGTTCCTTTAGTAGCAATCTCATCTACATGTCCTGCTAAAAGGTTGTCTTCTGTCTTAAAATGCATATGGATTGTGGTGCTATGATGAGTAAAAACAGCTTTATGTTTGTTTGAATAGAACCCTAATACACTTATTTTTCTACTATTGATAGTTCCATTAACACCAGATTCTTGATGTTTCTTGTGTGTATGTACTGTATCGTTTTTATCCCAATCAATTACATGCCAATCAATGTTGAAAGCATCTCCTTCTAACAAAAAAGGTGTTGGTTTTTCAATATCCAAACCAGATTTGATAGCTGTATTGATAATAAGACTTTCTAAGGCTGATTTAGATGCAAAAGAAATGGAAATGCTTTCTGACCAATCAGAAACATTTGCATACACCAATAATGAAGCAGCTACATTCATAGAATCATTCAAAGTGAGTTGACTATTGATAGCCTTGCTATTCAAAGCAACTCCGTTAAATATTTGAATTTCTCCCTTTAAATCTTCATACGCACCTAGGGCATATAAATTTGTTTTGTCTGAGATGGTATCTGTCAGTATTTTTTTTGAAATATCACCAGACATCATATTCTTTAAAGCTCCTGCGTAAGATACATTTACTTGATGCTTTGCTTCCTGCTTACAAGAAACCAATAAAAAGACTATCAAAAAACTAATTAAATTTCGCATCACGGTTTGTTAAATAGTTAATAGTTGTTGATTGATTATAATAGTTTTTAATAGATTCATTGATTACTGTTTTATTTTTTTGAACGAAGTGTGTGAATGAATGATTTTCCACTCACCTTCTATTTTCTCTAAAACAGAAGTAGCAACTCCTTTACTCTCAATAGTACGTTCTTTAATAGCTTTCGCCTTATCTCCCTTTAAAACAATAGTATATAGGTAATTTTCAGTTGTGTAAGCATAAGGTAAATTTACAGTCGCATCAATCTTATAGTTTGAGAACGTAAAGCGTTTAAAATGACCTAATTCTGGCCCTAAATGATGATCGATATAATCTTTGTAGGTTCCTTCAACTTTACCTTGTTCAAAAACTGTGGCATCTTGAGTAAAGAGCTCAAAAGTACCTTCAGTTGTCAAGTTTTGTATTGCGTCTTTGTACGCTTTCATTACAGACAGTACTGTTTCTTTCTCTTTTGATAGATCTGCTTTTTCTGTCTTATTTGTTACTACTTCCTTCTGTTGTTCTTTACAGCAGATAAGCAATACTGTAATTGTCATAATTATAAAAAGTGATTTTATTGTCTTCATTTTAATTAAAATTTAATTTGTTAAATAGTTAATCATTGTCATTTGGATATAATATTCTTTTACCGCGCCTATTTGATTCATTTGAAACCTTAATTGTAATTCCTGAATGTCTAAGACATCTTTAAAATCAATGGTTCCTGTTTCATAACTTTTAATTAAAATGTCCTCTGCATTTTTTGCTTGTTGTAAATTTTTAACTTGTGTTTCATAGCTAATTCTTGATGCTATTTTATTGTTTACAACCTTGTCTAAAAGGGTTTCTAATCTATTTTGTCTGTCTTGTTTCTGAAACGTAATTTCCTCTTGTTGTAATTTATTTTGTTTTGTTTTTGAATTGTATTTTTTATTCAAAATTGGAATTGATAGACTGATCATAGGCATCACAATATCTTTTCCATTATCTCCAAAGCTCATATTAGGACGTTCTGAAACAGCAATATAATCCAGACCAAATCCTACCATAGGCTTTCTTTCTTTCTGATTTAACAATTCTGATTGTTCCACAGATTGAAATAGTTTGTCATACTTCATCAACTCAGGGTGTACATCAATACTTTTCCCCTCTATTTCTATTACTTCTTTTGGAAGTATCAAGTTGCTTACAGTTGTTACTTCTGCTTCTTTTGCTCTATTTAACAGCTTATTCATCTGAGTTTGTTCTGCAATAAAATATCTAGCTAAAACTTGTCTTAGTTGTTCTAAATCATTTTGTCTCATTTGTAACCTCAACACATCTACTACTGATGCTTTTTCAACTTCAACAGATTTTAACGCCATGATTTCATACGTTTTTAACAATGCTATATTCTGATTCAGAATCTCTTGCCTTGCCTTCAATTCATAGAGCCTGTAATAAGATTTTGACACAGAGATAATTAACTTTCGTTTTGCGATAGTAATGTCTATATACTTTGTATCAGCCATTGAACTCATATAATTTTGTCTCGCAGTAATAGAACCGAATGAGGGTAACATTTGCTTAGCAGAAACTTTGAATCTTTGAGCTCCTGTTCTTGTTTCTGGTTCACTTACGAAAAAACCCACGCCAAACTCAGTATTGGGTATTGTATTCACTTCATTAATTTTTTCTGAAGCTATTTTATAACGCACCTCAAATTTTTGAATTTTTGGATTGTTTTGTAGTGCTTCTTCTATTAATGAATCTAACTGTTGTGCATTTACAATTAAACTCAAGAAACAAGAAGTTAGAATTAGTGTTGTTTTTATATAAAATTGTGTGCGTCTCATTTTGTTGTTCTTTTAAGTTGAACTTCTGCTTTCCAGCTAAATAATACTGGTACAACAAATAATGTAATCAAGGCAATAAGCATTCCGCCAAAACTTGGAATCGCCATAGGAATCATAATATCACTACCTCTTCCTGTTGATGTAAGAATTGGAAGTAAGGCTAATATGGTTGTTGCTGTAGTCATCAAACAAGGACGAATTCTTTTCTCTCCTGCTTCAACAATAGAAGCTCTAATATCTTTTTTGTTTGCAGGTTTATTTCTATCAAATGTTTGCGTTAAATAAGTTGCCATGACTACGCCATCATCTGTTGCAATTCCAAACAAGGCAATAAAACCAACCCAGACAGCGACACTTAAATTAATGGTGTGCATCTGAAATAAGTCTCTTAGATTTTCGCCAAAAAAATTGAAGTTTAAAAACCAATCTTGTCCGTAGAGCCAAATCATAATAAACCCTCCAGCAAATGCGACAGCAATTCCCGTAAAAACCATCAAAGAAGTGGCTACCGAACGGAATTGAAAATAAAGGATTAAAAAGATAATTGCTAAGGCTAAAGGAACTACTACAGATAATGTCTTTTCAGCTCGCAGTTGATTTTCATAAGTTCCCGTAAATTGATAGTTGATTCCTTTAGGAACAATTAGTTCTCCTGAATCGATTTTTCCTTGAATTAAGGCTTGCGCATTTTCAACTACGTTTACTTCTGCAAAACCATCCAGTTTGTCAAACAATACATAACCTACTAAAAAAGTGTCTTCACTTTTAATTACTTGTGGACCTTGTTCGTAACGAATTGTTGCTAATTCACTTAATGGAATAGGCCTTCCTTTTTCTACAGGAATGTAAATTTGTTTTAAATCTGTAGGGTTTCCTCGTAATTCTCTAGGATAGCGAACACGAATGTCATAACGCTCTCTTCCTTCAACGGTTTGTGTTAGTACCATTCCGCCAATGGCTACTTTTAAAACACGTTGCACATCTTCTATTGAAATACCATAACGAGCAATTTTAACTCTATCAATATCAATCAATAAGTATGGTTTTCCAACGATACGATCTGCAAAAACAGCTTCAACTTTTACACCTTCTGCTTGTTTCAAAAGACTCTCTAAATGCACTCCAAAAGCTTCAATTTCTTTTAAGTTTTGACCTTTCACCTTAATACCCATTGGAGCACGCATCCCTGTTTGTAGCATAACCAAGCGAGTTTCTATCGGTTGTAGTTTAGGTGCAGAAGTAACCCCTGGCAATTTGGTTACACGAACAATTTCTTTCCAAATATCATTGGGTGATTTTATTTCTGGTCGCCAATTTCGATAAAATTCTCCGTTAGAATCTTTAATTAGTTGCTCTCTGACTATTTCAGAGTTAATAATGATATTTTCTTTAGAATTGTTTGGGTTCCCAACAAAACTGCCGTCTTTTAGTTCAAACAGCCCTTTGTCATTTGTTTTATAACGTTGACGTTTTCCCTTAGCATTCAACATATATTCAGATCTATACTGAATCATATTTTCATACATGGATAGCGGTGCTGGATCTAAAGCAGATTCTGTTCGTCCTGCTTTTCCAACTACAGTTTTAATTTCTGGAATACTAGCAACTGCCATGTCTAACTGTTGTAACACTTTTTTGTTTTGCTCAACTCCTGAATGTGGCATTGATGTTGGCATTAACAAAAAAGATCCTTCATTTAAAGAGGGCATAAACTCTTTTCCTGTATTTTTCATGATCATAAAACCAAGAACAACTAGTACTGTTGGAATGGATAAAAACAATAATTTATTTTCTAATGCCCAACGTAATATTCGAGTATAGTTTTTTCTAAATAACGTAAACACTCCTAACAACCCAAAGCAGATAACTCCTACAAAAATCAGATTCCAAAAGATACTTCTATCTACTCCTAAAGGTCTCCAGTACTCAGCTAAAAGAAACACAATAGCAGAAGCTGAAATAATGATATTAATGAAATTTGCTTTCTTTTCAGAAAACTTATGATTCGATTTTAAAAATGAGGTTGTAGCAAAAGCTATTAAAATAATGCCTAACCAGTAGCCATATATTATCGCCAGTATTCCTGATATAGCTAAAACTAAATTTATAAGGTAACTACTTGTTCTTCTAGTACGTTGCTTTCTAAATAAAAAGGCAGCAAATGGCGGTATTAAAAATAGTGCTACAATAATAGAAGCTGTTAATGCAAAGGTTTTTGTAAATGCTAAAGGCCTAAATAATTTACCTTCTGCACCAATCATTGTAAATACAGGGATGAAACTTATAATCGTTGTCATTACAGCAGTAACAATAGCTCCAGAAACTTCTGCTGTAGCATTGTAAACAATAGTATTTACAGACTGTCTATTTTTATTTTCGTCTAAATGCCGAATAATATTCTCTGAAAGTATAATGCCAACATCAACCATCGTTCCTATAGCAATAGCAATACCAGACAAAGCAACAATATTTGCATCCACTCCAAAGACCTTCATGGCTATGAATACCATCAGTACTGATACAGGTAATAAGCCTGAAATTAAAATAGAAGCTCGAAGATTAAATACCATCATGATAATCACCAAAATTGTAATCAAAATTTCTAAGGTCAATGCCTCATTTAAAGTCCCTAATGTTTCTTGAATGAGTTCTGTTCTGTCATAGAACGGTACAATAGTCACTTGTGATGTCCTACCATCAGGCAATACTTTAGACGGTAATCCTGCGCTTAATTCATTTATTTTGGCTTTTACATTGTTGATTACTTCCATTGGATTTGCGCCATATCTAGCAACAATAACACCTCCAACAGCTTCTGCTCCTTCTTTGTCTAATATGCCTCTACGTGCAGCTGGTCCTAATGAAACTTTTCCAATGTCTTTAATTTTGATTGCTGTGAAGTCTTCGGAAGTAATCACAGCATTTTCTATATCTGAAATCGACTTTACATATCCTAATCCACGGACTAAGTATTCAGCTTGATTAATTTCTATGGTTTGTGCTCCTATATCTTGATTGCTTTCTTTGACAGCCTTTACTACATGATGCAATCCTATATTGTATTGTCGCATCAATTCAGGGTTCACATCAACTTGATATTCTTGAACGTATCCCCCAATAGAAGCTACTTCAGAAACTCCGCTTGCAGATGACAAGGCATATTTCACATAGTAATCTTGAATGCTTCTCAACTCATGCAAATCCCATCCTCCAGTAATGTTTCCTTTTTCGTCACGACCTTCTAAGGTGTACCAAAATATTTGCCCTAAACCAGTAGCATCTGGGCCTAAAGCAGGATTTATTCCTTCAGGTAATAACCCACTTGGCAATGAGTTTAATTTTTCAAGGATGCGACTCCTACTCCAATAAAACTCTACATCTTCTTCAAAAATGATATAGATACTTGAAAAGCCAAACATAGATGAACTACGAATCGTTTTGACTCCTGTTATTCCAAGTAAAGAGGTCGTTAAAGGGTACGTTATTTGGTCTTCAATATCTTGTGGTGAGCGACCATCCCATTTCGTAAAAACAATTTGCTGATTCTCTCCAATATCTGGGATTGCATCTACAGCTACGGGATTACTTGGCAAGAAACCAGTATCCCAATCAAAAGGCGAATTAATTGTTCCCCATCCTATAAAAAGGACAAGCATTAAGACCGCTACAAGTTTGTTTTCTATTAGAAATTTTATGCTTTTATTTAGCATTGGTTTTGATTATTAAAAAGTTAGACACTGGTATTAAAAAAATACCGAATACGCAAAATCACCCAATGGAGTTTTTCCATGGGATCATCGTCTATTGTTTAAAAAATCAAATTAAATAAGTCTCGCCTAGCTTAAAGATTTGCTTGACTTTAAAGGGAGGATGGTTGTCAAAATATAGATCATCGTTTTCCTCGAAAGTAATAAAGAGATTATTGTATGTATGTATAAATGTTGTAATAAAGACCTGTTGATCTAATGTTAGATCTATAACAGGTAATTTTAAATCATCCTGACCTTCAATAGTTATTTCCGTGTCATTACAACATCCTTCCATCATGTTACTTTCATCAGAAATCATCTGACTACTTTGCTCCATTCCACAAGAATGTGCTTTTTGAAAAACAGCTGTATCAACCAATTCTCCTTGGCAATAATGCATACTAACAGTAAACGACATTGTAGACAGAAGTACTACAAAAGCCATTAAAATTGATGCTATTTTAGAGAATGCTTTTTCCATTAGTTGTTGCAAAGTTATAAAATTAAAAATGATTCTAAATAATCATGAAAAAAAAGAAGCAAAGTATAAGAAGTAGAGAAGAAATACATTAGAAGTTGTTTGTAATGAATTGCTAATGTTGGGAGGAAAGTAGTAGTAATAAATTGCTTATGAAAATGAAAGAGCGCCTATTGGCGCTCTTTTTATTTGCCTTTATTATAAATTGGAAGTTACACAATATCATGATGTTACATAGTTAACCTAACTACAGAAGACTTTTTTTATTACTTTTGATTCATTAATTCATAGTGATTTCATGAAAAAACAATTTATAAGGTATTTTTTAGAGTTTTTGGTCATTGTATTAGGAATCTCAATTTCATTTTATCTAGAAAAACAAAATGCAATAAAATATAAGGAAACCCTTAAAAACCAATCTTTGAATAGAATTCTAAATAATTGTAAAGTAGATCATGATGATTATGAGTTTAACTTAGCGGCACAAAAAATTGCGATTAAATCTAGCCGATGGATTATTATTAATCAAAATAGATTGTCAGATTTTTCCAGAGACTCCGTAGGATATCACTTAGGGGCAGCAATCTCAATCAATACTACATTTGTAGACAACCAAGAAGAGTATAGAGGGCTTCAAAACTCTGGGTTAATAGAACTTATAGACAATGAATTAGTTGTTACGGCACTCCAGAATAAGTATATATATCATGATTTTTGCAAGCAAATAGAAGAGATTATTAATCTTCGTGCTAATGATATACTTGATTATCTGTATACAAATACAAAGTATAAAAGCGATCAAACCAATGCATTAGGCTATCACATAGATAGAACGTACACGGGAGACTTTAAAATATCTCAAAAGACACTACAACAACTGCAAGACAAACAGTTTTTACATGAATATTATCTGGGACGAATTCTTAGAGGAATTAAAACAGACGATCGCCTAATAAAATTAATTAATGATGAGGTTGGCAAGGGTGAAAACCTTTAATTCTGTTCTAAAAAGACACCAACACAGAAAAAACTAGAAGACCTCTTATATTTATACTTGATTATCAGTATATTAGACCAATTTTTAAATTAATAGTAATATCACATGGCAAAATTTAAATATTTTTCGGCTTTTATCATCCCTCTTTTTGGGCTATTTACATTTAATACAACAGGGCTTGCTGCCTATATTGGCATTTTTAGTTTGTATGTTATTGTTCCTTTAGCGGAAAATTTCTTGCCATCAAATACCTATAATTTATCTACCGTTGAAAAAGAATTGGCAAATGAAAATTTCTTTTATGATTTGGTACTTTATCTTTCTGTACCCTTACATTTATTTGTTGTATATGAGTTTTTAATCACGGTTTCAGACACAAGTATTCCTTTATCTGATTTGATTGCCTGTATTTTATTTATGGGAACTATCTTAGGCGTGAATGGAATTAATATAGGCCATGAATTAGGTCACAAAACAGATCACAAATTCAAACAGTTCTTAGCCCATATACTGTTGCTGACAGCAATACAAAATCATTTCATGACCTATCACAATTCTGGTCATCATAGAGATGTGGCTACACCAAATGACCTTACTTCTGCAAAAGAAGGAGATATTTTTTACTGGTTTGCATTGAGGTCTCAGATAGGGGGTTATTTTAAAACCTGGAGACTAGAAGCTCAAAGGTTACAATCTCAAGAAAAGTCATTACTATTAAATCCTATGATTTTATTTACATCATTAACAGTTTTTCTTTTTGTAGGAATCAACTTCTTTTTTGGTGTAAACGTTGCGGTTATTTATTTTATAACTGCTGTCTATGGTATTTCAGTTTTAGAAGCACAAAATTACTTTTCTCATTACGGTCTTAGAAGAAAAATGAAAGCTAATGGAAGGTATGAGCGTGTAAAACAAGAACATTCTTGGAATTCAGATCATATCATCGGAAGAGTATTATTGTTTGAGTTAACAAGGCATTCAGATCATCACCACAGTGGAGCAAAACCTTTTCAAGTATTGGAATCCAAAGATGACAGTCCTACATTGCCTTATGGATACCCAGCCATGTTGATGCTTTCTTATTTTCCGTTTTTATTTAAACCAATTATGAAAAAAAGATTGGATTATTACCGAAATAAAACCGCTGCCTAATCCAAATTAATGTGATATTAATTTTTGTAATGCTTCTTTAATAGTTAAAGGAATTGCTATTGATTGATTGGTTTCTCTATTCACAAAAACATGGACAAATTCTCCAAAAGCACAAGCGCTATTTTCTCCTTTTTTAAAGATACCTATGCCGTAAGTTACAGCACTATTTCCTAATTTTTTTACAAATAAGCCGGCTTCAATTTTATCTGGATATGCAATGGGTTTAATGTAATCGCAATGAGAGTGAACCACAAACCCAACAATTGGTGCATTTTGAATATCTAATTCTGCATGATCTATTAAATATTGATTGGCGGCCGTATCAAAATAAGAGTAATACACGATATTATTTACATGACCATAGATGTCATTGTCTGACCAACGTGTTGTAATGGCATGAAAGTATTTATAATCTGACCGTTTTATTGGTTTTTCTTCCAAATTTATCATCTTACTTCCCAATAAATTTTGGTTTCCTTTTTTGTAAAAACGCAGAGACACCCTCAACTAAATCGTGACTTGCAAAGGCGGCTGTTTGTCTTTCTGCTTCATATGCAATTGTGCTATACAAATCATTGTCCATGGCATGAAACATATCTTCTTTGGTAATTCCTACAGCCAAGGTTGGTAGTTTTGCAATTCGATGCGCCCAATCTATAGCTGATGCTACAATTTCACCGTCTTCAACTAGTTTATTGGTTAAACCAAGTCTATGACATTCTTCTCCTTTTATTTTTTTACCTTCTACAGCAATTTGTAGCGCTCTACTATAACCTACTTGTCTTGCTAGCAACCAACTTGCACCACCATCTGGCCCTAAACCTATATTGATAAAGGCATATAACAAGCCACTATTTTCAGACATTACTCGGAAGTCACAGGCTAAGGCAATAGATGCTCCAACACCAGCAGCTGTTCCGTTTATTGCTGCTATAATTGGTTTTTTGAGTGTTGTTAAATTTCGCATTAACGGCCCATAGGTATTTGTGAGATATGTTCTTCCTTCATCAGGAGTAATATTTCCAAAAGTATTCATGTCGGCTCCAGAACAAAATCCTTTCCCTGCCCCAGTAATTACCATAGCCCGGATACTATCGTCTTTTTGCACCTTTGCAATAGATTCGTTAATGCCGTCAACTAAATCGTCATTTACTGCATTGTATTTTTCAGGTCTATTTAAAGTTACAATAGCAATATCTCCCTCTTTTTTATACAATACACAGTCAGTTTTTAAGGCATTTAAATTTTGTGTACTTTCTGTAGAAGCAGTCTCGTTTTTTTTCTTTGACGAATCTGTGTAGGCTTGTGCAATAAATTCTGCAACACAGGCTGGTTTTTCTTGTCCTTTTA
>OJDL01000567.1_pt1 | contig 12051 bp, 12 predicted proteins | sample 1592681 | NCBI WGS metagenome assembly OJDL01 (sample SAMN05416885, study PRJEB24817) | seawater metagenome | isolation source: Sea water | place: Canada:Atlantic | collected 2013-11 | reverse complement strand
ATGTGTATAAGAGACAGGTATAGACCTAATTCTAGGCAGACATTTTCCTGAGGAATTTGATCCAAGTGATCGATAATTGCCCCATTAATTGTCTTAGATCCGTCTTCATCTAGGTCCCATCCAACATAGTTATTAAGATCGCGTATTTTTGAGTTACCGTCAGCAATAACAGAACCATCTTTTTTTTGAATAAATTCTTTTTCTAACTCTTTTTTGGCAGCGCCAAACTTACCGACTATTTCGTTAAAAATATCTTCTATGGTTAGCAATCCCTGAATTTCTCCATATTCATCTACTACTAAGCCTAAATTATTATCTTGTTTTTGAAATTGATTTAACTGTTTTGAAAGAGTGGTACTTTGCGAGATAAATGTTGTATCTAACAGTATTTTACTTACATCTAACTTTTGCTCTAGCGCTTCAATAAATTGATGTGAGTCTTTGAGATGCAACATTCCTACGATGCTATCAATAGAGCCTTTAAAAACAGGTAAACGACTATAGTAAGAGGAGGTAATAACCTTTTGAGCAGCCTCAATGCTTTGATTTAAATCAATCCCCATAATCTCAGCATGAGAGGTCATAATATCTTCGACAGTAAGCTCTTCCATGCCAAGAATAGAAGATAGCATTGCTCTAGATTGATTTGGTATGAGCTCTCCATGCTCATCAAGCAAAGTTCTCAGCTCATCTGAATTTAAGTTGTCATTAGAGGCAGACTCCATAGGGTCCACATTTAAAAATTTTAACAATCTCGAGCTAACTATATTGGTTAACCATACTAAAGGCTTCAAAATCCAAACCAAGCCTTTCAGTAACCACGAAGATTTAATAGCAAAGTTTTCTGGGTGAACGCTCGCAATCGTCTTTGGAGTGATTTCTGAGAAGATTAAAATGATAAGCGTTAAGATCACAGAGCCCAACAAAACATTTCCATCAAAGTAATCAATCATTAAAATTGTCACCAAAGCAGAAGCTAAGATATTTGCAAAATTATTTCCTACTAATATAGATGCAAGAAGAATATCTGGTCTTTTCAGAAGGAGTAGAGCTCTTTTTGCGCCTTTTGATTTTTTAGATAAGTTTCGAAGTTTTATCTTATTGGAAGCCATCATTCCAGTTTCTGAACCAGAAGAAAATGCAGAAAAAATTAGCAGTACTAATAGCGCTGCTAGCAAAAAAGATATTGAATTAGTTCCCAAGAAATTATTAAAGGTAGTTAGTTACAAAAATAGAATTAACAGAATAAGCAAGAATCACCATAGCAAAGGATAACATTATACCTCTAACCGCATATTTAACCTTAAGACTGGCAAACTTCACACCTAGAAACGTTAGCAGATAGATAATTAGAGCAAAGACGGTAAAAATACCTTTAAAGATTAATTCAAGTGAAAAAGCACTGCTAATAATAATGCCTGACAGGAGAGATAGACTGATGCATAGAAGACCTATCCCAATCAGTTCAAAGATTTCACTGTATTCTTGCTCCACAGACTTTGTATTTGATCCTATCTCACCTTTTTTAATTTTCGTAATGTGTCTTTCTAACAAGGTGGTTTCAAAAAAAGTAATAACTAAAACTGCAACGCTGAAACCAGTAATAAATAGATGGGCTGCCAGAATTGTTAATCCATACGAAAAAACCATTGAGCCTGCAATAATTAAAAGAGAAATTAGGAGACCAGCAAACACCTGTTTTGATGATCCAAGAACTAGCCTAGAAATAAAGTATGCAAAAATTGCAATTAATGTTGAAGAGGTGAATGACACAGTATTATTTTTTTTGTATTGTTTATATATTAACACTATCAAATTTATCAAGGTTACCCTAAAATACAAATCTTTTTTACAGATACAAAAACAAAATTTAAAATATGGTAGTAGTTAGACTTGCAAAAAGCGGAGCGAAAAAAAACCCTTATTACTTTATAACGGTTGCCGACTCCAGAAAACCTAGAGATGGCGGATACATTGAGCGTTTAGGATTTTTTAATCCTTCGGCCAAAGGTTCCGAGGAAAGATTGAGATTTAATCTAGAGCGTTTCGATCATTGGGTTACTCAAGGCGCCCAAGCTTCAGATAAAGTATCTGAGTTAGTTAAAGATGCGCGTCTTTCTCCAGAGGACCTTCAAGTAAAATTAGATGCCAAACAAGCTAAAAGAACACAGAAGAAAGAAGTTTTAGCAGCTCAAAAAGTAGCAGAACTTGCTGCTCAAGCAGAAGCTGATGCTAAAGAAGAAGCAGAAGCAGCTCCTGAAGCAGAAGTAGCTCCTGAAGCAGAAGCAGCTCCTGAAGCAGAAGTAGCAGAAGAAGCAGCTCCTGAAGCAGAAGTAGCAGAAGAAGCAGCTCCTGAAGCAGAAGAAGCAGCTCCTGAAGCAGAAGTAGCAGAAGAAGCAGCACCCGAGCCAGAAGTAGCAAAAGAAGAATCTGAAGCAGAATCTTCAGATGATGAGAAGCAGTAAGTCTCCGGACCTATCTTTATTTCTTCTTATTGCCAGAATTGGCAAAACTCGAGGATTAAGAGGTGAATTTTTTCTTAGATCCTTTGCAGAGAATCCACAAAGTTTAAATACATTCACTAAATTTTATACTCTAAGTTCTTCGCTAATGGAAGAGGTCGATCTAGAGTACATAAAAACCTCAAACTCAAATCTTATTTCTAAGATTAAATCAATTGATGATATAGATGCCATTAAGTCGTTTGGCCAAAAAGATGTATATGTTCTTAGATCTGAACTTCCTCTGCTTGAAGAAAATGAAGCTTACTGGTTTGAGTTAATTGGTATGGATGTAGCAAATCTTGATGAGCAATTTCTTGGCGTTGTTGATATTGTTAATAATTATGGCGCCAGTGATATTTTAGAAATAACTCCATCATCAAATAGAAAAGAAAAAATACTCATACCATTTATAAGAAATAAATTTATTATTTCAATTAATAAATCTAAAAATTCTATACTTGTCGACTGGGAAGAAGATTACTAGATTAAAACTTATGAATATAAATATTATTACTTTATTTCCAGAAATTTTTTTAGCCTTAAATTCAGGTCTACTAGGCCAAGCAATTGAAAGAAAAGATATTGTAATTAACATTGTAAATCTTAGAGACTATTCAATGAATGAATACGGTCAGGTTGACGATAAACCTTATGGCGGAGGGGAAGGCATGGTCTTAATGGCCGAGCCTCTGGAGAGATCTATACAGAGTATACCTAGTGATAAAAGAGGTAATATCGTTAACTTATCACCTCAAGGTGAGAAGCTCTCTCAATCAAAAGCTCAAGAGTTATCAAAATTAGATAATTTAACCATTATTGCTGGAAGGTATGAAGGCATTGACGAAAGAATCATCAATCAATATGTGGATGAGGAAATCTCGATAGGTGATTTTGTTTTGAGCGGAGGAGAATTTGCTGCACTAACACTAATAGATGTATGTGCAAGGTTTATTCCAGGAGTCATAGGCAATAATAAGTCAGTTGCACTGGATAGTTTTAGCGCTGGATTGTTAAAGGGGCCTGTCTTTACCAGGCCTGAAAAATATAACAATGAGCCTGTTCCAGAAATACTATTATCAGGCAATCATGCGCTAATTCAGGAATGGAAAGATGAACAATCTTTATTAAGAACCCTCGAAAGGAGACCTGAACTGCTAAATAATATAAAATTAACAAAAAAACAGAAAAAACTCTTGGAAGATTAAGCTTCTAAGCGTATCCTGTATCACATTTTTAGGGAAAGAATCACATTTTTAGGCAAAGTCATGGCAGATAAAGATAACGAAAATACGGAAAACACAACTGAAGAAGTGGTTGAAACTAATGAAACTGTTTCAGATGATGCTGTGGAAGTAGAAGAGTCTTCAGAAGCTTCTGCAGAAGCCGTGGACGAGACTCCAGCAACCGACGATGTCTTAACTGATGTAGAGCCGGAAACTGAAGAGCTAAGTGCTGAGGAAGCTCCTGAGGAGGAAGTTCAAACTGCTCCTATAACTATCGATGAAAAATCCCCTGCTCAAATTATTAATGCATTCGAGTCGAATCAATTAAAAGCTGATATCCCATCATTTAGACCTGGTGATACTGTTGTTGTTTCGGTTAAAGTCCAAGAAGGTGACAGAACTAGATTGCAGGCATTTGAAGGCGTTGTTATGAATATCAAGAAAGCTGGTTTAAATTCTGCATTTATTGTTAGAAAAATTTCTAGTGGCATAGGGGTAGAAAGAACATTCCAAATGCATAGCCCGCTTATAGATTCTATTTCAGTTAAGAGAAAAGGTGATGTAAGACAAGCAACCCTTTACTATCTTAGAGAAAGATCAGGTCGATCAGCAAGAATCAAAGAAAGACTAGATTAATCTCATGTCGTCTGACCACAAAAGGAGCCAATACATTGCTTCCTTTTTGGCAAACCTCCGCCTTGAGAAAGGCCTTTCCACAAATACCATTAACGCATATGCAAATGACTGTAGATCATTTCTTAAATGGTCTGATAGTCAAGGGGATATTAATATATTGAACCTGCAAGAAGATCAGGTTGAACAATATGTTAAAAGTTTTCAAGATCAGAATCTTACAAGCTCGTCTATCAATCGAAAGATATCTTCTCTAAAACACTTATATCTTTTTTTACATAAAAAGAAACTGGTTCAGAGTAACCCCATAGCAAATTTTTCTGGCCCAAAGAATATCAGACCATTGCCAAAATCAATGTCTCAACTTGATGTCGAAAGCCTTATTCAAGCCCCAGATTGCACAAATTTTATCGGTCTTCGAGACAGAGCTATGCTGGAGTTACTTTATGCAACTGGCGTTAGAATCTCTGAATTAATTAATCTGCAATATACCAACATTGATTTAAACAGATCATTTATAAAGGTTATGGGAAAAGGCAGTAAAGAGAGGCTGATACCTTTTGGAGAAAATGCATTATCTAGCTTGTTTGATTATATTAATCATCGCAGAGAGAATAATTTGTCTTTAAACTCAAGAGATTTTTTTATTAGTCAGCAAGGTAACAAAATTACTCGCCAAGCATTTTGGCATAGGATTAAATCATATTTACAACAAACAGGATTGCCAATTGATATCTCTCCCCATACTCTAAGGCACGCTTTTGCTACTCATTTACTCAATAATGGAGCAGACCTAAGATCTGTACAAATGTTGCTTGGACATAGTGATTTATCAACGACACAAATATATACTCACATAGCAAAACAGAGACTTAGTGAAATGGTTAAAAAACATCATCCTCGTGGTTAATTAATATGAAATTCAATAGATGCTTAATCATGTTCTTTTTAGCTTTCTCCCTAGATGGAATAGCCAATGAGACAGAAATAGTTACAAAAATTAATCAAGTGCTTCCTGCCGGAATGTCCGTTAAAGGTATTAAACAGTCTCAGGTAGAGGGTTTGTTCGTGGTTGATATAGGTGACTTACAGCCTATATACGCTTCCAAAGATGGTAACTTTTTCTTGTATGGCGAGATGTATGCTATTAAGAACGGCGAATTATTAAATACGACCAAACAAGAAATTAGCTTGAACAGAAAAGCTATTTTAGATTCCGAGCTTTCGGAAAAAGACTTTATCACTTTTGCAGCTACCGATGAAAAACATGTGATTACAGTATTTACCGATGTTGATTGCGGCTATTGCAGAAAATTTCATGGTGAAATTGAAGATTATAATGCCCAAGGAATTACCGTAAATTATGTTGCATTTCCTAGATCCGGCCTTGAATCAGAGTCTTACAATAAAATTGTAAGTGCTTGGTGCTCTAGTGACCCCAAAGGAACGCTCACAGCTCTCAAGGAAGGAAGGGATCCAGCACTAAAACTTTGCCAAGACCATCCAGTTGAGGATCATTACTTGCTGGGACAAAGAATAGGAATTACTGGAACTCCTGCAATCATTTCATTTTCCGGAGATCTTCTTCCAGGTTATTTGCCCCCCATGGAGCTATTAAAGAAACTAAATTAATTATGACTAAATTAAAAATTGGTATATGTGGGTGGGGCAATGTTGCAACAGGTTTGTATGAGCAGCTCATTTGCGGCAATGAATTATATTCAGAATGGGAATTAGTCTGTATTGGTGCCCGCAGAGATAATCCAAGGTGTAACCCTGGTAACACAAAAATAGTCAGAGATATTTTTGCAGTGCCAGATGAAGACATAGATGTTTTAGTTGAGCTCATTGGGGGAGTAGAGACTGCCCGAGAACTTATTTTAAAAGCACTCAATGCTGGCAAGCATGTAGTGACTGCCAACAAAGCAGTTATTTATGAGCATGGCGAAGAACTTATCGAGGTGGCAATAACAAATAACGTAAAAATTCTATTTGAATCTGCAGTTTGCGCTGGAACTCCAGTTGTCAAAATGCTGTCTAATGACCTTGGTGCAAATAAAATATCTAAGGTTGCCGGAATGCTAAATGGGACAACAAATTTTATATTAAGCAATATGGAAGAGGGCGCTAATTACGAAAATGTTCTCCAAGAAGCTCAAGAAAAGGGTTATGCAGAACCTGATCCCAGTCTAGATGTTAATGGAACGGATGCTGCTCATAAAATTGGAATTTTAGCTTCCCTAGCTTTTAACAGCGGGCTCCCTGCTAGTAAATTCCATATAGAGGGGATTGAGGATATTACTTCTCAAGATTTTAAGTATGCGCATGAATTTAACTTAACAGTGAAACATTTAGCCGTTGCACAGCTTCAAGATCATGGCATTGAGCTAAGGAGCCATCCTGTAATGCTATCCAAAGAGTCTAGCCTTGCTGGGTTAAAGGGAGTTAGAAATGGCATACAGATTAATACTGATCTTCTTGGTGAATTTCAAGTTGCAGGCTCCGGTGCGGGAAGAGAATCTACAGCATCTGGACTTATCTCAGATTTGATTGCGCTGTCAAAAAATCAAGACATTGATCCAATGAGATACCCAGACTTTTCCAAGAAACCAAGCATTATTGATTTTAATGAATTGAGCTTTAAATATTATGTTTATCTTGAAGTAAAAGATGAATCAGGAGTCCTAGCATTAATTAGTAAAATATTTGCAGAGCATAAAATTAGTTTTGATAAGGTTATACAAAAAGATCAGCTGGATAATGGCAATGTTCCCATGGTAATTTTTACTGACCCTGTTATTGAGAGTGAAATGCAAATTGCATTAAAAGACTTAAAGAGCAACTCTGTTATTCATAATTCAAAGATTATTAGAATCGAGGATTCGTAATGCTTTTTCATTCAACTAGAGGGAATGACTCTGGTAAGGATTTTGCAACAATATTAATGCAGGGACTTGCAGACGATGGCGGCCTTTTTATGCCAGACCATTGGCCGCAAGTTGATTTAGAAGAGATTAAATCCAAGACATCATTCATCGATGTTGCGAAGTGCATTGTTCCTCTGTTTACTGCTTCTTCTTTCTCATACGCTGAGACTATTAAAATAGTAGAAGATACTTGGCATGATTTTGAGCATTCAGACCTGGTTGGCATTCAAACCTTTGATGACGTTTCAATTTTAGAATTATTTCATGGGCCAACAGCAGCATTCAAAGATTTTGGTTTGCAGCTGGCAGCTGCGTTTTTTAATGAAGTGCTGGAAAGTGAGAACAAAACTGCAATTGTTCTTGGCGCAACATCTGGTGATACTGGCCCTGCAGCAATTGATGCATGCAAAGGTTATAAGAGAATTAAAAGCTTTATTATGCTGCCAAATGGCAATATGTCTGAGGTCCAAAGGCGACAAATGAGCGTGATTGATGCTGACAATGTTTTTGCTTTAAGAATTAATGGAACGTTTGATGATTGCCAGGATTTAGTCAAACATGCTTTCAGACAACGTGATTTTTTAAACCCAGACCAATATCTTCTAGCAGTGAATTCAATTAACTGGACTCGTATTGTTGGCCAAATTTGTTATTACTTTTATGCTTTCAATCGTCTGCACTCTAAGGGAGATTTAAATTTCTCAGTGCCTACAGGCAATTTTGGTAATGTTTTTGCATGTTACTCAGCCTATCAGATGGGTTTGCCAATCAATAAAATTTCAGTTGCAGTCAATGATAATGACATTTTGCATCGCTTCTTTAGTGAGAACGATTATTCCAAGCAAACAGTCCAGGAAACTATTTCACCAAGCATGGACATAAGCGTTGCGAGTAACTTTGAAAGACTTGTGTATGATTTTTTTCTTGATAGAGATGCTGGTGAATGCGCCAAACTGTTTACTCAATTTCCAGCGCAGGCAATTAAGCTAGATGAAGATGTATGGAAGAGAAAAAATGAGTTATTTTCTTCAAGCAGAGTAAACGATGAGCATACTCAGAAGTTAATTCAGGAGACATATGCTGCCCATGATTATGTCCTAGATCCTCACACGGCAATTGCGATGGACGAGGCCTTAAAAAAGAGCAATGAAAATATGCATTACATTGTTCTGTCGACGGCTCATCCTGCGAAGTTTCCAAAAGTATATGAGGAGCTAGACATCAATATCCCAAGTACCCCGAAGGCATTAATGGGCTTATACGATCAAACAGAAAAACTTCATACGTTTGATGCTCAATATGACCAGATCGTTAATTTTATTAATCAGAATAATCCAGAGGTAAATGTATGAATGTTCCTGAAATTATTACCGCAGACCACAAAGATCTTGACCGCATCAAGGGCGTTTTAAAGCTTGGTTTTGCTTCAGATGCTTTGCTTCGATGGGTTTTCCCTGATGCAGCTAATTATTTAAAAAGTTTTGATCTATGGATGCAAGAATTCTCTAAGATTGCTTACGAGAATGATCTCGTCTATTCAGAGAAAAATTTTGCTGGAGCATCTATTTGGCACCCACCTGGCGCAGAATTTGATGAAGCTGTTTTAGAGCCTACTTTTGATGCAATTCCTGAAGAGAGGTTAGAGACTGTAGCAAAATTTTTTGAGGAGTTTGAAACATATCATCCAGACGATGCATGGTATCTAGCTTTTATTGCTGTGGATCCATCGCACCAGAGAAAAGGCATTGGTTCTTTGTTATTGCGAGAAGCGTTACAGATGATTGATCAAAGAGGGGATAGAGCATATCTAGAGGCTACTAGCGAACAAAATAAAGCTCTGTATGAGAGACATGGATTTGTTGAGATTGGAAAAGTGCAATTTCAAGATTCTCCTCCAGCATTTCCCATGATAAGAGAGGCAAGGTAACTGTATTACAGGTCAAAAAGGTATTAGAATGCGTGACTATGGAAACAGGCGAACTTAAATCTAATCTACTTAATCTCCGAGATCGTATGACAGATCTCCGGGGGTATCTTTGACGTTTCCGCAAAAGAAGATTCGTTAAAAGCAATTCATGCTCAGCTGGCAGAAGAAGCTACCTGGTCAAATTTAGAATTATCCCAGTCTCTTAACAAAGAAAAAACTGAGTTAGAAAAATTCCTTACCAATTTTTTATCGGTTGATGTGGCCGTAAATGATAATCTTGAACTCCTAGATATGGCCATAGAAGAGTCAGATGAAGCATCTATCAATCAAATGCTAGAAGAAACCAATTCTCTTATGTCATCGGTGGAAGATTTAGAGTTCAATCGGATGTTCTCTAACAAAATGGATCCAAGTTCTGCGTTCATTGATATCCAATCAGGATCAGGTGGAACCGAGGCTCAAGACTGGGCTGATATGCTTTTAAGAATGTATACAAGATGGGCCGAAAAGCATGATTTTTCAGTTTCCGTTATTGAGCACTCTCCAGGCGAAGTTGCTGGAATTAAATCCGCATCCTTATTGATCAAAGGCAGTTATGCCTATGGCTGGCTTAGAACAGAAACAGGCGTTCATCGCTTGGTAAGAAAGTCCCCGTTTGATTCAGGCAGTAGACGTCATACTTCATTTGCATCTGTTTTTATCTCTCCTGAGATAGATGAGTCTATTGAGGTCGAGCTAAATCCTTCGGACGTTAGAATTGATACTTACAGAGCTTCGGGAGCTGGCGGACAGCATGTCAATAAAACAGATTCAGCGGTTCGATTAACTCATGCGCCTACTGGAACTGTGGTTCAATGCCAAAGCGATAGATCTCAGCATAAAAATAAAGATAATGCATTCAAGCAACTTAAATCAAAACTTTATGAATTAGAGTTGCAAAAGCAAAAAGATGAGCAGCAATTATTAGAAGAAAGTAAGTCCGATATTGGCTGGGGCAGTCAAATTCGCTCATACGTCCTGGATCAATCTCGAATTAAAGACTTAAGAACAAACGTAGAGAGTGGTAACATCTCTGCAATACTAGATGGCGATATAGATATTTTTATTAAAGCCAGTCTAACGCAAGGAGTATAGATGACTGATTCAAATACAGGTGGGGAAGCCACAATTCTAGAGGAAAGACGAAGAAAGCTAGAAGAGCTGAGAGCAGAAAATAAAGCTTACATCAATGATTTTATTCCATCTGAGCATGCGCTTGATCTGCATGAATTGCATGGAGCCTTTTCTAAAGATGAACTTGAAAAAGCTCAAGTCAAAGATTTAGCATTAGCAGGCCGAATAGTTTTGAAGCGCGTCATGGGAAACGCAAGTTTTATTACTATCAGAGATGGCTCAGGCGATATTCAAATCTATGTAAGCAAAAATAATATAGACGTTGATTTATATAAGAATTTTAAGACCTGGGATTTGGGTGACATTATCGGCGTGACAGGCAAGCTTTTTAAAACTAACACTGATGAGCTCACAGTTGAGGCTCACTCAATTGTGCTTATAACTAAGGCTCTCAGACCTATGCCAGAAAAGCATAAAGGCTTGGCGGATATAGAGACTAGATATCGCCAAAGATACATCGATCTGATGAGCAATCCAGAGTCAAAAGCAATCTTTGTTAAGCGTTCGAATATCATTGCTGCTGTTAGAAGCACAATGCTTCAAGACGGCTTTTTAGAGGTAGAAACACCCATGATGCATTCCATCCCAGGTGGAGCTGTGGCCAAGCCATTTATCACTCATCATAACGCCTTGGACAGAGAGCTATTTCTAAGAATTGCACCTGAATTGCATCTCAAAAGGCTTCTAGTTGGTGGATTTGAAAAAGTCTTTGAAATTAATCGAAGTTTTAGAAATGAGGGCTTATCAACAAGGCATAATCCTGAATTTACCATGCTAGAATTTTATGCAGCATTTGCAACGTTTCAAGGCACCATCGATTTTACAACCAGGATTATTCAATCAGCGTCAGAGGCGATTGGTAATAGCGCTCAAATAGAATGGGATGGAGATCAAATTGATTTAACTTCCTTTCATACAAAAACTCTTGCTGAACTTGTGTTGGCAGAAAATGCAGATCTATCTAATGAAGATTTAAGTAACATTGAAACGTTACGAACATATGCATCAGATCAGAAGATTTCCTACAAAGATTCTTGGGGTGCAGGCAAAATATTGCTTGAGATCTTTGAAAAAACAGTTGAACCTAAACTTATTCAGCCAACCTTTGTGACAGAGTATCCTGTAGAGGTGTCTCCATTATCTAGACGTAATAATGAAGACTCATCTATTGCAGATAGATTTGAGCTTTTTATTGGCGGCAAAGAGATTGCAAACGGATTCTGTGAGCTCAATGACCCGGATGATCAAGCGGATCGATTCCGCGATCAGGTCAAAGCCAAGGCTGATGGAGATGATGAGGCCATGGGTTTTGATGAGGACTACATAGCAGCCCTAGAGCATGGTATGCCACCAGCTGTAGGTGTTGGAGTTGGGATCGATAGATTGGTAATGATGTTAACAAATCAGAGTTCAATCAGAGACGTGATTTTATTTCCACAACTCAAATCATAATCAGCAATTGATGATCGTCACTCTGCTTATAACCATTGGAGCGCCTCTGGTTATCATTACATTTATTATTTATTCAGATAAATTTAAAGAACCATTAGATTTAATTCTAAAAACTTTCGTTCTAGGCATATTTTTATGTATCCCTGCTGGTTTATTAAACGACTGTCTCTTATACACATCTCCGAGCCCACGAGACTCCTGAGCATCTCGTA
>OJDL01000557.1_pt1 | contig 12200 bp, 10 predicted proteins | sample 1592681 | NCBI WGS metagenome assembly OJDL01 (sample SAMN05416885, study PRJEB24817) | seawater metagenome | isolation source: Sea water | place: Canada:Atlantic | collected 2013-11 | reverse complement strand
CTGGGATTGCAACTAACGTAACTAATATTGCAACCAATGTAACTGACATAGCAACAAACACATCAGCGATTGCTACCAACGTGACTGATATTGGAAATAATGCTTCAGCTATAACCGCCATAAATACTTTAGGTGATGGTAAAATTTACTTAGGTGATGTTAATGGTGCTGCTCAAGAAGTTACTTTAAGTGGTGATGTAACAATGAGTAATGCAGGTGTCACATCCATTGGAGCTAATAAAGTGCTTAGCTCAATGATTGATGATGGTACTATAGTTGTTGGTGATTTAGCAAATGATGCAGTAACTTCAGCTAAAATATTAGATGATGAAATAGTTAATGTCGATGTAAAAACAAATGCAGCTATAGCAGGAACAAAAATAGCTCCAGATTTTGGTGCTCAAAATGTAGTTACAACTGGTACATTAGGAGCAGGAGCAACAACTGTTACAGATCTTACAGCTTCAGGCGCTTTAAATGTTGGGGGTACCCTAGATGTAACTGGTATAACTACGTTAACGGGTGATTTAGTATCAAATGGTGGGGATATTACGAATGCAATACCTGCAACAGCTAATAATATATTTGCTACTTCCACCGGTAAGACAACTTTAGGTGGCGGTGCTGTAGATCTTGGTGCAAGCGGCTCTGCTACAACAGTAAAAGGAACACTAAACATTGATGAAGCTGTAACTCTTGACACAACCCTAGATGTAACTGGTGATACTAATCTAAATAGCACAACAACTTCAACTAGTTCTACTACCGGTGCACTCATTGTAGATGGTGGGGTTGGTATAGCTAAAAACTTAAATGTTGGAGGAGCCATAAATGTAACAGATGCAGCAACTACTAGAAATAATTTGGGAGTTTATAGTGGAATATTAACGTGGTCTGCTTCAACTGGTCCCGGTGCTTCAACTGAGACATTTTTAAGTATTCCTGGTGTAAACACTTCATCTGTGATTATTGTAACAAAAAATGGAGGTGATTCTACTATTGGATTTATTGAATCCGCAATCTGCAGTACTAATGGCACAATCACAATAAAAACTACTACTAGTCTCACAGTTGGTACTAAAATTTCTTACTTTATCATAAATTAGAAAAAAACCACTCCTTTTTTAATCAAAAAAAAGTACTACTATTTTTTTTATACCTTTATAAAAAAAAGCTAAGGATGTCCTTTTTTGCTATCTGTAAATTTATTTGAAGATCAATGGAGTTTTATTATTCTAAGAGATATGCTTCTTCTCAAAAGAGCTACCATTAAAGAAGTAAGCTCTGAAATAAAAAATTACTACCTATTTATTATTATTTACTGATTGAGATTTAAGAACCTTTAAATTCAATTAAAAACACAAATACGTCTCATTAAAACTAGCGGTTTACTGTTTGTCAATCAAATAATTAATAGTACATTTGCACTCCTTTTTTAAGGAAAAAAATTATTTATTAATAGAACAAAAACTAAAAGTGTAATTATGAACACATTAAGTTACAAAACAGTATCAGCAAACAAAGCTACCGTTTCTAAGGAATGGGTTTTGGTTGATGCGGACGGGCAAACGTTGGGTCGTCTAGCTTCTAGAATAGCAAAGCTAATTAGAGGTAAACACAAACCAAACTTTACTCCTCACGTAGATTGTGGAGACAACGTGGTTGTTATCAACGCAGAAAAAATTATTCTAACTGGGAAAAAATGGACAGACAAGAGTTACATCCGTCACACAGGATACCCAGGAGGACAACGATCGTTAACTGCAACAGAAATGTTTGAAAAAGATCCTACTAGATTGGTAGAGAAAGCAGTAAAAGGAATGTTACCAAAGAACATCTTAGGTAGTGCTCTTTTTAGAAATTTGTATGTATATGCTGGTACAGAGCACAAGCATGACGCTCAAAGCCCTAAAGCTATTAACTTAAACGATCTTAAATAATGGATATAGTTCACAAAATAGGTAGAAGAAAAACTGCCGTAGCTCGTATTTACCTTTCTGAAGGAAAAGGGAATATTACAGTAAATAAAAAAGATTTTAAAGACTATTTTACTACTGCAGCTCTACAATACAAAGTAGAACAAGCCTTAATGTTAACAGATAACTTAACTTCTTATGACATTAAAGTAAATGTTTACGGAGGTGGAGTAACAGGTCAGGCAGAAGCAATTCGTTTGGCAATTACCAGAGCATTGGTAGCTATAGATGCAGAGCACAGACTTATCTTAAAACCAGAAGGATTGTTAACACGTGATCCTAGAATGGTTGAACGTAAGAAATTTGGTCAGAAGAAAGCACGTAAAAAATTCCAGTTCTCTAAACGTTAATATTCGTTGTAGAGCACTGTTATCAATTATTAATAACAGTTTAGCATCTAAATATATAAGACTCTTAAAAGACTACTTATGTATTGATTTCAAAACAGAAAGTAAACACATTTAAAAAAATGGCAAAAGCAAACATTCAAGAATTATTAGACAATGGAGTACATTTTGGTCACTTGACTAGAAAATGGAATCCAAACATGGCTCCTTATATTTATACAGAACGTAATGGAGTTCATATTATTGATTTATACAAAACAGCCGCTAAAATAGAAGAAGCTTCATTAGCATTGCAAAAAATTGCAAACTCTGGAAGAAAAATTTTATTTGTTGCTACCAAGAAGCAAGCAAAAGATATTGTTTCTGAGAAAGCTGCAGCTGTAAACATGCCTTTCATCACAGAAAGATGGCCTGGAGGGATGTTAACAAACTTTATCACAATCAGAAAAGCGGTTAAAAAAATGACCTCTATTGATAGAATGAAGCAAGATGGATCTTTTGATGCTTTATCTAAAAGAGAAAAATTGCAAATCAATCGTCAAAGAGAAAAGTTAGACAAGAATTTAGGTTCTATTGTAGACATGACTCGTTTACCAGGAGCAATTTTTGTTGTTGATGTTAAAAAAGAGCACATTGCTATTGCAGAAGCTCAAAAATTAAACATCCCAATTTTTGCGATGGTTGATACTAACTCAGATCCAAGACCTGTAGATTTTGTAATACCATCTAACGATGATGCATCAAAATCTATAGAAAAAGTGTTATCATTTATTACAGAAGGTATTGCAGAAGGTTTGTCTGATAGAAAAGCAGAGAAAGAAAAAGCAAAACCAGCTGAAAAAACAGCTGAAAAAACAGCTGAAGAACCAGCCGCTAAAGAAGCTGTAAAAAAAGCTGCTAAACCAGCTAAAGCTGCTAAAGCAGCTAAAAAAGAAGTTGTTAAAGAGGTAGAAGTAGTAAAAGAAGCTACACCTGTAGTAGAAACTACAACCGAAACAACTGTTGAAAAGAAATAAATTGTAAATTTTTTAAAGACTATAAAAATGGTTAAAGTAACCGCTGCAGAAGTAAATACGCTAAGAAAAACAACTGGCGCAGGTATGATGGACTGCAAAAAGGCATTAGTTGAAGCAGAAGGAAATTTTGAAGAAGCAATTGACATCTTACGTAAAAAAGGTCAAAAAGTAGCCGCAAAAAGAGCAGACAGAGAGTCTACTGAAGGTGCAGCTATAGCTAAAGTTAATGACAGCAAAACAGTTGGTGTTTCTATCGTTTTAGGATGTGAAACAGATTTTGTTGGTAAAAATGATAGTTTTGTGAACCTTGCAAAAGAATTTGCAACTTTGGCATTAAATTGTTCTTCTAAAGAAGAATTATTAGCTGCTGATTTTAACGGAATGACTGTTGCTGATAAATTAATTGAACAAACTGGTGTTATTGGAGAAAAACTTCAAATCAATGCTTTTGAAAAAGTAGAAGCTCCGTTTGTTGGTTCTTATATTCATGCTGGTAATAAAATTGCTACAATAGTAGGGTTATCTTCTGCTACAGAAGGTGCAGATGTTGTTGCAAAAGATGTTGCTATGCAAGCTGCGGCAATGAATCCAATAGCTTTAAATGAAAATGAAGTTGATGCTTCTATCATTGAAAAAGAAATTGAAATTGCTAAAGATCTATTAAGAACTGAAGGGAAACCAGAAGCAATGTTAGACAATATTGCCAAAGGAAAAATAAAACGTTTCTTCAAAGACAATACGCTAGTAAACCAATCTTTCATTAAAGATAATAAGCAAAGTGTTGCAGAGTATGTAAAAACTATTGGAGATGTAAGCGTAACAGGTTTTAAACGTGTTGCTCTAGGGTAAATTATTCTTAATTCTTACACTGAACTAGCTGAAGTGTATTTTTAGAATCTTATTACATAAGACCTCGTTAGTCACTGAAATAAATTCAGAGCACTAGCGAGGTTTTTTCATGGAAACAAGTATTTAAGAAAAGAAAAAAATGCTTAGTTTTGTACAACTTTCAGAACTATGCAATACAAACGAGTACTTTTAAAATTAAGTGGTGAAGCACTTATGGGCGATAGACAATATGGAATTGATCCTAAACGCCTAAAAGAATATGCCAGAGAAATTAAAGAAGTAACAGAGAAAGGGATTGAACTTGCCATTGTTATTGGTGGAGGAAATATCTTTAGAGGTGTTGCTGGTGCTAGTAATGGAATGGATCGTGTACAAGGAGATCATATGGGAATGTTGGCAACTTGTATTAATGGGTTGGCTCTTCAAAGTGCCTTAGAAGACGAAGGAATATATACCAGACTACAAACAGCAATTCAAATTAAAGAAATTGCAGAGCCTTATATTAAAAGAAAAGCCATTCGCCATCTAGAAAAAGGAAGAGTGGTTATTTTTGGAGCAGGAACAGGAAACCCATATTTTACAACAGATACAGCAGCAGTTTTAAGGGCAATTGAAATTAATGCTGATGCAATTTTAAAAGGAACTCGTGTAGACGGTATCTATAATGCAGATCCAGAAAAAGATAAAAATGCCATAAAATTTGAAACGATAACATTTAAAGAAGTTATTAGCAAAGGTTTAAAAGTAATGGACATGACAGCATTTACTTTGAGTGAAGAAAATAAGCTCCCTATTATTGTTTTTGACATGAATACAAATGGAAATCTCTTAAAATTAGTTTCTGGAGAACAAATTGGAACCATTGTTAATCACTAACAAAATATCTTACTTATGAACGAAGAAATAGAATTCATCGTAGATTCTGCAAAAGAACAAATGCAAGGGGCTATAGATTTTTTAGCCAAAGAATTAAGAAGTATTAGAGCAGGTAAAGCATCTCCTTCTATGCTGGCAAATATTATGGTAGACTACTACGGCTCACAAACTCCTTTAGGACAAGTTGCAAATGTAAATACACCAGACGCAAGAACCATAAGCATTCAGCCTTGGGAAAAACAAATGTTGACAGAAATTGAAAAAGCTATTATGAAAGCCAATATTGGCTTTAACCCTATGAATAATGGCGAAAATATTATTATTAACGTACCGCCCTTAACAGAAGAAAGAAGACGTGGCCTTGCAAAACAAGCAAAAGCAGAAGCAGAGCATGCAAAGGTTGGTGTAAGAAGTGCACGAAAAGAGGCTAATAACGAGGTAAAGAAACTAGATGTTTCTGATGATATGAAGAAAAATGTAGAAGCAGACGTTCAACAACTTACAGATACTTTTGTTAAAAAAACTGAAGAGCTTTTTGACTTAAAAGAAAAAGAAATTATGACTGTTTAAAAATACCTGTAAATTTTAAAAGGAATTTTATAGCAATCAAACCCACAACTTAATAAAAATAGGAATGAATTTCTGGACTAGAGTATCAAGAATTATCTTAAAGAACAGATACTTGATCCTTATTCTTATAGCAATAGCTACCGCTTTTCTTGTTTCTCAAATGAAACACATGAGGTTTTCTTATACAGAAGCAAACCTATTACCAGAAGACCATGAGGTAAACATTCAATACAACAAATTTCTAGACATTTTTGGAGAAGAAGGGAATTTAATCTTGCTGGCAATTAAAGATTCTACTGTCTTTACTCCTGCTAAATTTAATGCTTGGAATTCACTTGCAAAATCATTTGATTCTTTATCTGAAGTTGAATTTACATTGTCTATTGCTGATGTTAAAAAATTAAAAAAAGACACAAAAAATAGAAAATTTGTATTAGAATCTATCTATACAGAAGAGCTTACGTCTCAAAAAACTATTGATGCTGTTAAAAAAGAATTATTTGAAAAACTTCCTTTTTACGATAATTTACTCTACAATAAGGAAACAGGAACCATACAAACCGCTATTTATATAAATAAAGAAATAGTAAACACACCTGTTAGAAAAGCGTTTGTTTTTAAAAAGCTAATTCCTATCATTGATGCGTTTGAAAAAGAAACAAACCTAGATGTTCGCGTATCTGGAATGCCCTATATAAGAACCATAAACGCTCAAAATATTATTGATGAAATTCAATTATTTGTTTTAGGGGCACTTCTTATTACAGGAATTATTTTCTTTTTCTTTTTCCGCTCCTACAGAGCTACATTTATAACACTGCTAGTGGTAACCATTGGAGTTACTTGGGCTTTTGGTTTTATTGGGCTTTTCGGGTATGAAATTACTGTTTTAACTGCCTTAATTCCTCCTTTAATCATTGTTATTGGAGTGCCTAATGCTGTATTTCTGATTAATAAATATCAACAAGAAATAAAGTTACACGGTCAGCAAGCAAAGGCATTGCAGCGCGTCATTTCTAAAATTGGTAATGCTACCTTAATGACCAATATTACCACTGCATCAGGTTTTGCAACCTTTGTTTTTGTGAAAAGTCAATTGCTTAGAGAATTTGGTATTCTTGCCTCTGTAAACATCTTAAGCATTTTTGTTTTAGCGCTTTTAATTATTCCTATTCTCTATAGTTTTATGGAGCCTCCAAAGAAGAAACACCTCAACCATCTAGAAAGAAAATGGATGGAAAATGTGGTGAATTGGATGGAAAAAATGGTACGTGAGCAAAGAATTACTATTTATATCACCACGGTTATTGTCATTATTTTAGGAATTATTGGATTGTATCAAATACGTGTTTCTGGAAGTTTAATTGAAGACATGCCAAAAACAAAAGCTTTTTATAAAGATATTAAGTTTTTTGAAAAAGAGTTTGGAGGAATTATGCCCTTAGAGATTTTAATCGATACTAAAAAGGAGAAAGGTGTCATGAAACTCTCTACCTTAAAAAGGATGGATAAAATTAATGAAGTAATAGAATCTTTTCCAGAATTATCTAGACCAGTATCTGTTGTTAACCTAGTTAAATACTCTAAACAAGCCTTTTATAAAGGCAATCCAAAATACTATCAACTACCAACCTCTCAAGAACAGAGCTATATTTTTGAATACACCAAAAATTCTGATGGAAATTCAGACATGCTAAATAATTTTGTAGACTCTACAGGACAATATGCTCGTATTACCACCTTTATGAAAGATGTTGGAACAGATAAAATGAATGATATTCAAGAGCGTCTTCAACAGGTAGTAAAAAAAGAATTTCCAGAAGAACGTTACAATGTGTCTTTTACCGGCAAGGCCTTGGTATTTTTAAAAGGAACTAATTATTTAATTGGCAATCTCGTATTTTCTTTGTCTTTAGCAATTTTTTTAATTGCATTATTTATGGCTTGGATGTTTCGGTCGTTTAAAATGATTTTAATTTCTATCATTCCAAACATGCTGCCATTACTTATTACAGCAGGTTTAATGGGTTTCTTTGGAATTCCAATAAAACCATCTACTATTTTAGTTTTTAGTATTGCCTTTGGAATTTCTGTAGATGACACCATTCACTTTCTGGCAAAGTATAGACAAGAATTAATGGCCAATAATTGGAAGATTCGCAGGTCTGTATATGCAGCTCTTAGAGAAACTGGTGTGAGTATGTTTTATACCTCTATTGTTCTTTTCTTTGGATTTTTAGTCTTTACCGTTTCTAGTTTTGGAGGCACCATTGCCTTAGGTGGTTTGGTTTCTATCACGTTATTATTTGCAATGGTCTCTAACCTACTATTACTCCCTTCTTTATTGCTAACTTTTGAAGATAAAATTGCAAACAAAGAGGTCTTAAAAGAACCCGCCATAAAAATCATCCCTCAAGAAGAGCTAGAGAAGTAGTAATTCTGAAGAATCTAAAACGAATACGGCTATATTGATTGGTCGTTTTACTTCAAAAAAGTATCTTTGCTTCTTTGTTTATTGAATATCATCAAAATTAATTTGAATAATGAAAACAAGTAGTGTAGCCGAATTATTACAGTCAGACGTCACTTTACAACAAGTGTCATTAAAAGGATGGGTAAGAACATTTAGAAGCAATCGTTTTATTGCCTTAAATGATGGTTCTACACTTCATAATATTCAATGTGTTGTTGATTTCGAAAACACAAAAGAAGAAACACTAAAGAGAATTACTACCGGTGCTTCAGTAAGTATTACTGGAACACTTGTAGAAAGCCAAGGAAAAGGACAATCTGTAGAAGTACAAGTTTCTTCTTTAGAAATTTTGGGTGATTCTAATCCAGATGAATATCCAATACAACCAAAAAAGCACAGCTTAGAGTTCTTAAGAGAAAATGCACATTTGCGTGTAAGAACAAACACGTTTAGCGCAGTAATGCGAGTGCGTTCTAAACTATCTTTTGCTGTTCATAAATACTTTCAAGAAAACGGATTTAATTATGTGAACACACCTATAGTTACAGGTTCAGATGCAGAAGGTGCTGGTGAAATGTTTCGAGTAAGTACTTTTGACCCAAACAAAGCTCCAGTTACTGAAGAAGGTGAAATTGATTATAAGCAAGATTTTTTTGGTAAAGAAACAAACTTAACCGTTTCTGGTCAGTTAGAAGCTGAAACCTACGCAATGGCTTTGGGTAAAGTATATACTTTTGGTCCTACTTTTAGAGCTGAAAATTCAAATACAACACGTCACCTAGCAGAATTCTGGATGATAGAACCAGAAGTTGCTTTTATGGACTTAGAAGGTAATATGGATTTGTCAGAAGATTTCATTAAGTCTGTTTTAAGCTATGTTTTAGAGCATTGTAAGGATGATTTAGCCTTCTTAGACCAACGTTTAACACAAGAAGAAAAAAGCAAGCCTCAGGCACAAAGAAGTGACATGAGTTTGCTAGAAAAAATACACTTTGTTGTAGACAATAATTTTAAACGTGTAAGCTATACAGAGGCTTTTGATATTTTACGAAACTCAAAGCCAAATAAGAAGAAAAAATTTCAGTACTTGATTCAAGAATGGGGTGCAGATTTACAATCTGAGCATGAACGTTACTTAGTAGAAAAGCACTTTAAATGTCCTGTTATTTTATTTGATTACCCAGCCACAATAAAAGCATTTTACATGCGCTTAAATGACGATGGAAAAACAGTAAGAGCTATGGATGTATTATTTCCTGGTATTGGAGAGATTGCAGGTGGAAGCCAACGTGAAGAGCGTCTAGATGTTTTACAGGAGAAAATTAAAGCCATGGGAATAGACGAAAAAGAACTTTGGTGGTATTTAGATCTTCGCAAGTACGGAACAGCTGTGCATTCTGGTTTTGGATTAGGCTTTGAGCGTTTGGTTCAATTTGCAACGGGTATGGGAAATATTAGAGATGTAATTCCTTTTCCTAGAACTCCACAAAATGCTGAATTTTAATTCAGTTCTTTTTGTACCTTTAGAACATGCTAAAACAAAGTCTAAACTTTAAACTTTCCCAAAAGTTATCTCCTCAGCAGATTCAATTAATGAAAATGATTCAATTGCCTACTCAGGCTTTTGAAGAACGCTTGAAACAAGAGATTGAAGAAAATCCTGCATTAGATACTGGCAAAGAAGAATCTGATGAATTTGATGATGATTTAGAGAATGAGTTTGATGATGATGGAACTGAAAAAATAGACACAGAAGATATCAATATAGATGATTACTTAAGTGACGATGAAATTCCAACGTATAAAACTCAAGCAAATAATTATTCTTCAGATGATGAAGAAAAACAGGTTCCTTATGCCGCTGGAAAAACCTTTCATCAATCTTTACAAGAACAACTAGATACGTTTAGTCTTAACGACGAAGAGAATTCTATCGCAGAATTTTTAGTAGGAAGCATAGATGATAGTGGCTATATTAGAAGAGATCTTGCAGATTTAGTAGATGATTTGGCCTTCACACAAAATGTGTTTACCACCGAAGAAAAAGTTGAGAAAATTTTAGTAAAAGTTGTGCATACACTAGACCCTGTTGGCGTTGGAGCCAGAGACCTGAAAGAGTGTTTAATTATTCAATTAAAATCAAAAAAAGCAACTGATATTAGAGAACTAGCAATCAAAATGCTAGAGACTGCCTTTGATCCATTTGTTAAAAAACATTATGCTAAATTATTAGAAAAGTTTACTATTGATGAAGAAGCACTTAAAAATACCATTGCTGAAATATCAAGATTAAATCCAAAGCCAGGAAGTTCTTATGCTGGAAATAACAAAATAGCAGAACAAATTGTTCCAGACTTTTCTATGAAAATTTTAGATGGAGAGCTAGATCTAACATTAAACTCTAGAAATGCACCAGAGTTACACGTTTCAAGAGAATACAACAACATGCTAAAGGGCTATCAAGAATCTACTGAAAAAAGTAAATCTCAGAAAGATGCTGTAATTTTTATCAAACAAAAACTAGACGCGGCTAAATGGTTTATTGATGCAATTAAACAAAGACAGCAAACATTAATGGTCACTATGAATGCCATTATGCAGTATCAATACGATTATTTTTTAACGGGTGACGAGCGCAAGCTAAGACCCATGATATTAAAAGATATTGCAGATACAATTCATATGGATGTTTCCACCGTTTCTAGAGTTGCAAACAGCAAGTATGTTTCTACTCCGTATGGAACCAAATTAATAAAAGAATTCTTTTCTGAATCTATGAAAAATGATCAAGGAGAAGATGTTTCTACCAGAGAAATTAAAAAGATATTAGAAACTGTTATTAGCGAAGAAGATAAAAGAAAACCTCATACAGATGATAAACTTTCGGTACTTTTAAAAGAGGAAGGCTATCCTATTGCTAGAAGAACAGTTGCAAAATATAGAGAGCAGCTAGACATTTCTGTAGCTCGCTTGAGAAAGGAAATCTAATGAAATTTCACAAATTTATATCAACTATTTTACATCCTATTGTACTTCCAACCTTAGGGGTATTTCTCTACTTTGTATTTGTATCACAATCTTTTGAAAAAAGGCTGCAATTAATTGTATTAGGGCTTGTTTTTGCGCTAACATACGTAGTGCCTGTTTTATTGTTGCTTTTTTTGAGAAATTTTGGATTTATTAAAGACTTTCAGGTTTCTACCATAAAAGAAAGACGGTTTCCTGTTATTTTTATGATTTTCCTTTTATATTTTTTAGGGAATACAATCATACAGATTCCAACAATTAGAAATTTAGGCATTCTTTTTTATGGTACTTCTTTAAGCTTGACTTGTATTTATGTGCTTTTTAGTGTAAAATTAAAGTCTAGCCTGCATCTTGTTTCTATGGGTAATATGATTGGTTTTTTTTTAATTATGACCAATATCAATAGTTTATCTATGTTGCCCATTATTATACTCTTAGTCTTATTATCAGGTATATTGGCAAGCTCAAGATTGTATTTAAAAGCACATACTCCTGTAGAGCTTCTTATTGGTTTTTCTTTAGGAATAGTATGTCAGTTTATCCTGTTTATTTCTTTACAATAAATAAAAAATCAAGCCAATTCTCATAATTTTTGATGAAATATCTGCTGTTCCAAGCGAAGTGTCTTTTAAAATTGGATTTAATCCATAATAGACATGTGCTGCAAAGACATCATAACCAACAGAGAGTGTAAGACCATATTGCCAGGTATTATAACTAGATACATTCCTATACGAAAATGAGTCTGTTTCATTGGTAAATTTAAAATTATTAGATAGGTTATAACTTGCTTTCACCCCCATATAAACGCGCCAAAATTTATAGGTTTGGGCATCAGAACCTCTCCATCTAAGCTCAAAAGGAAATTCTAGATTGTGAAGTAAGAGTTTATTGGTTGCCCCCAAATTATCTGCTTCAAAAGTAATGTCATTATTTTCTTCAGAAATAGTGAGCCCATGATTTAATAAATCAAAATTATAGCCAACCCCTAAAGCCACAGAGATACTCCCCTGTTTATTTAAAATAAGATCTTTCATAAAACCAGTAGACAAGCCATAAGAAAAAC
>OJDL01000537.1_pt1 | contig 12585 bp, 13 predicted proteins | sample 1592681 | NCBI WGS metagenome assembly OJDL01 (sample SAMN05416885, study PRJEB24817) | seawater metagenome | isolation source: Sea water | place: Canada:Atlantic | collected 2013-11 | reverse complement strand
GAGATGCTCAGGAGTCTCGTGGGCTCGGAGATGTGTATAAGAGACAGGCTTTAGGTGGAGCTATGGCTCGCGCCGCAGACATGGGCGGCATACAATTTCGTGTTTTAAATGAACGCAAAGGTCCTGCCGTACGGGCCACTAGGGCACAAGCAGACAGATTACTGTACAAAGCCTCGATTAGAAATACTTTAGAAAACCAACCAAACCTTATGATTTTCCAACAGGCTGTTGATGATTTAATTGTTGAGGGTGCCCGGGTGGTTGGCGTTACTACGCAAATAGGTTTGAATTTTTTCGGAAAAACAGTCGTTTTGACAGTCGGAACCTTTTTGGGGGGGAAAATTCATATAGGTTTAGAGAATCATGCTGCCGGACGCGCTGGAGACCCACCATCCATCGCTCTTGCTGATAGATTGCGAGAGCTACCCCTAAGAGTTGATCGATTAAAAACAGGCACACCCCCCCGTATTGATGCACGATCGGTTGATTTTACTGCACTAGAACCACAGTGGGGTGACACACCGGAGCCAGTAATGTCTTTTTTGGGTGATACCAAAGATCACCCAAAACAAGTATGTTGCCATATAACACATACTAATAAAAAAACTCACGAAATCATTGAGGAGGGTATGGATAGATCACCTATGTATACTGGTGTTATAGAGGGTGTTGGTCCTCGATACTGTCCTTCGATTGAAGATAAAGTGGTGCGGTTTGCAGATAAGGGCTCACATCAAATTTTTATAGAGCCAGAAGGGCTAACAACACATGAACTTTACCCTAATGGTATTTCCACCAGTCTCCCTTTTGATGTTCAGATGAAAATGGTGAGATCTATCAAGGGGTTTGAGGGAGCACATATAACAAGACCTGGTTACGCTATAGAGTACGATTTTTTTAATCCTCAAGATTTGAAGTATTCTCTGGAAACCAAGTGTATTGGTGGTTTGTTTTTTGCAGGCCAGATAAATGGAACAACAGGGTATGAGGAGGCTGCAGCACAGGGTTTGTTGGCGGGAATAAATGCTGCGCTTTCGGTTGAAGAAAAAGAAGCCTGGTGCCCTGGGCGCGATACAGCTTATATGGGTGTGTTGGTGGACGACCTAATTACAATGGGGACCATTGAACCCTATAGGATGTTCACAAGTAGAGCTGAATACAGGCTGCTTTTAAGGCAAGACAACGCTGATCTTCGGTTGACCGAGGTGGGGAGAAAGCTTGGGTTGATTGGAGAGGCTAGGTGGCGTATTTTTTGTGAGAAAAAAGAAGCAGTTGATCGTGAGCAGCAACGACTCCGCAGCAGTTGGGTTCAACCCAAAACCCCACTGGCTGAGTCAATTAAAAACAAAACAGGCGTCAGTTTGACCCATGAATACAACCTGTTGGATTTACTAAAAAGACCGGAATTAACATATCTCGATCTTGGTGGATTTGATGAGTCAATAACTGTGCCTGTAGCGGTTGCCGAACAAGTTGAAATCCAAGCTAAATACTCTGGATATATAGACAGACAGCAAGATGAAATTGATAAACTACGTCGACAAGAAAATACAAAAATCCCAATAGATTTTGATTTTAATTTAATCCGTGGTTTATCCAGTGAAGCAAAACAAAAATTGTCTGATTTAAAACCCGAAACGTTAGCTCGTGCAGCTCGAATACCAGGAGTAACCCCGGCAGCCATTTCTACGCTACTTGTTTATCTTAAGAAAAACTCAGCAAAAAAGATCGCATAAATTATGGACAACAAACTCAGAGGCCCTCTTGAATCAGGAATAGAGAAACTTGGTTTGTCGATAACATCCCAACAAACTCAACAGTTGTTGGGATACCTGGATATCTTAGAAAAATGGAACAAGGCTTATAATCTAACAGCCGTCCTTGATCCCACACAAATGCTCACCACTCATTTGATTGATAGCCTTAGTATTGTCAGCCTAATAAAAGGGGAAAGAATATTAGATGTTGGAACAGGGGCTGGATTGCCTGGAGTTCCCTTAGCTATATTGTATCCAAACCGACACTTTACTTTACTGGACTCAAATGGGAAAAAGATAAGATTTTTATTTCAGGTGAAAAGTCATTTGGGCTTAACTAATATAACTGAAGTTCAGCATCGCGCAGAAAACTACCTACCAAAAGAACTCTTTGACTCAATCATCACCAGAGCTTTTTCAAGCCTAGCTGATATGACCAAAAAAACCACACATTTACTTGTAGAGGGGGGTCGATTTTATGCAATGAAAGGTCAACACCCTGACCAAGAGTTGAGTATGTTGTCAAAACATTATAAGGTCATCGCATCGCACGAGCTATTAGTGCCAGGCATGGATAGCAAGCGTCATCTTGTTGAAATAGAGCTATCACACCCACCCCTGAGGAAAACACTGTGAGCACTATATTTACTGTTGCCAATCAAAAAGGTGGCGTGGGAAAAACGACCACCAGTATAAATCTTGCTGCCTCATTGGCTAGTTACGGGAAGCGAATACTTTTGGTTGATATGGACCCACAGGGTAACGCGACAATGGGAAGTGGAGTTGAGAAATCAACCCTAAAGACTAGTGTTCTTGATGTTTTGGTTGGCGGCACAAACGCTGATGAGGTGATTCAGAGAAGCCCATCAGGCAGCTATGATGTTCTTCCCGCAAACGGAGACCTTACGGCAGCAGAGGTCGAGCTACTCCAATTAAAAAACAAAGAGAGTCGATTACGTCACGCTCTTATACGCATAAAAGACAACTATGATTTTATTATTATTGATTGCCCGCCCTCTTTAAGTATGCTGACGATCAACAGCCTTGTATCTTGCGATGGTGTTATTGTACCAATGCAGTGCGAGTATTTTGCCTTAGAGGGCCTTTCTGATTTAATTGGAACTATCAAAAAAATTAGCCAATACCTTAATCCAAAATTAAAATTAGAAGGGATAGTCCGCACTATGTTTGACCCAAGGAGCACCCTGACCAACGAAGTAACTGCACAATTAACACATCATTTTGGTGACCTAGTGTACAGGGTCGCTATTCCTAGAAACGTGCGTTTGGCAGAGGCCCCTAGTCATGGGTTACCGGCTCTTGTTTATGATAAAAACTCTAAGGGAGCTATTGCTTATTTGGGTTTAGCCGGGGAAATACTAAGACGTGGAAAAATAAAGATTGAATCATAAAGCAGACATTACGGATTAAAATATGGGCAAGAGAAAAGGTTTGGGTCGCGGTCTTGATGCATTGTTATCGGCTGGATACGAAGCGGACATGGGCGATGGGTTGGAGGAAGCCAGCCATCAGTCTCTAAAAACACTACCTGTGGAATTTTTGAGTAGAGGGAAATATCAACCTCGTCGAGACATGCACCCCAAGGCGCTTGAGGAGCTAACCAGCTCAATACGCCTTCACGGCATCATGCAGCCAGTAGTTGTTAGGTCAATAGGACCAGATAGCTATGAAATAATTGCTGGGGAAAGGCGCTGGCGTGCCGCACAACTGGCCGGACTCGATGCGATACCTGCCTTAATAAAAGATGTTTCGGATGACGCGGCTTTGGCTATGTCGCTAATCGAAAACATTCAGCGGGAAGACCTGAATGCTATTGAAGAGGCTAGAGCCTTAAGTCGTTTACAGCAAGAGTTTGAGCTCACACAGCAACAGGTAGCTGAGGCGGTAAGCAAGTCTCGGAGCACGGTAGCAAATCTTATGCGCCTAATGACACTAGAAGGAGAGGTGCAAAAACTGTTGGAGCATGGAGACCTTGAAATGGGACATGCTAGGGCTCTGTTGGGCTTACAAGGTCAAATTCAACTGGATGCTGCCAGGACAACAGTTGTTAAAAATATGACAGTCCGACAGACGGAGTCGTATGTTAAGCGGCTTCTACAAGGAGGAAAGGGCGGTTTAAATGTAAGTCAGCCCAACACAGACATTGGGCGCCTCGAAGACAAGCTGTCCGACCAGCTGGGTGCTGTGGTGACCATTAAACACAACGAAAAAGGCAAGGGTCGATTAATTTTAAAATACAACAGTCTCGATGAACTTGATGGAATTTTAAATCATATTAAATAAGATACACTTATGTACCAAAATAAACAAAACAAATAACCGGTATTAACTAGCTTACAGGCAGTAGATGCAATTTTAACCCAAAGAAATGTTGAATCTGTTGCGCGTACTATCTATAATTGCCGCGCTTTTAAAATGAAAGTGTTGTTACTGACTAAAGCTGGTGATAAATGAAAACTAGCATAGAGGTACCGCCAGTAGGCCGCATAGCAAGAACCCAAGCGTTAATTTTGCTTGTGGTTGTCGTTGGGTTGGCACCACTAGACGCAGTTACCTCATTTTCAGTGCTGATTGGAGGAATAATACAAATAGTGCCACAAGCCTATTTTTCATTATTGGCCTTTCGGTATGTTGGAGCGAGACAGGCTCCTAAAATATTGCGCGCTATACAAAAAGGAGAAACAGGAAAGCTTTTAATTACTGCTCTATTGTTTGGGTTGTCGTTTAGCTTTCTCAGTCCACTGGATATACCAGTGTTATTTCTTACTTACTGCGCGATGATAATTATTCAGTGGTTTTGTGCTGCGAAAGCACTTAAGCACACCAAAAAATAACCTAGTTGGTTTGAGAGAAAAGAATGGCGGGTGATACAGAGCTAACATCAACAGGCTATATAGAGCACCACCTTACTAATTTAACTTTTGGTCAAAAAAGTGAAGGTGTCTGGGGTTTTGCCAGCAATGGTCAAGAAGCCGCGGATATGGGCTTTATGGCTATTCATGTGGACAGTTTGGGCTGGTCTATCGGGCTGGCTATCATTTTCTCCTTATTATTTCGAATAGCCGCAGTTCGTGCAACAAGCGGTGTCCCTACTGGGTTTCAGAATTTTATTGAGACGATGGTTGAGTTTGTCGATGGAACTGTCAAAGACAGCTTTCATGGCCATAACCCTTGGATTGCACCAATAGCCCTAACTATTTTTGTTTGGGTGTTTTTCATGAACTTAATGGACCTCATCCCGGTTGATTTTATACCGCACTTGTTTTATATGAGCGGCGTCCCTTTTCAAAAAATAGTCCCTTCCACTGACCCGAATATTACCTTGGGTATGGCTTTGGCTGTTTTTGGAATGATTCTTTACTACAGCGTTAAAGTTAAAGGAATTCGTGGGTTTTTAGGCGAGCTCACATTGCAGCCTTTCGCGGCCAAAAATCCAGTCGTGCAGGCCATATTTATACCGGTCAACCTTGCGCTGGAGTTGGTTGGTCTGCTAGCAAAGCCGTTTTCACTTGGGTTAAGATTGTTTGGCAACATGTACGCTGGTGAAATGATATTTATTTTAATTGCCATTATGTATATGAGTGGTAGTTTGCTCTTAGGCGCTTTCGGTGGAACCTTGCAGCTAGGCTGGGCAATTTTTCATATTTTAATTATTACCCTGCAAGCGTTTATTTTTATGGTGTTGACCGTTGTGTATCTAGGTATGGCACACGAGAACCACTAATTTATTACAACTTACTTTAGTTATTAGGAGAAGGGAAATGGGACTTATCATGATCGCAGCTGCAGTTATGGTTGGATTTGGTGCACTTGGTGCTGCCGTGGGTATGGGGTTGTTGGGCGGCAAGCTGCTTGAAGGAACGGCACGTCAGCCAGAACTTGGGCCAATGCTACAAGGAAAAATGTTCTTGTTGGCAGGCTTGATTGATGCGATTCCAATGATTGGTGTTGGTATTGGTATGTATCTTATTTTTGCTGTTGCACCAGGTGTTGGCGCTTAATTTTGATACTCTTAATAAATAACTTAAAGAACGGGGTGTTGGCGTGAATATTAACCTGACCTTGATCGGACAGATGGTTTCTTTTCTGTTCTTTATCTGGTTCTGTAAGACATTTGTCTGGACTGCTATTATTGGTTCGATGGAAGAAAGACAGAAAAAGATAGCTGATGGCTTAGATGCGGCAGATAAAGCCTCACGCGATCTTGAACTAGCGCAAGAAAAAGTTTTAGAAAAGCTTAATGATGCTAAAAAAGAGGCCTCAACAATTATAGAGCTAGCTAACAAGCGTGCCAGTCAAATTGTTGATGAAGCCAAAGAGCAGGCAAAAACAGAAGCTGAGCGTGTGAAAACAGGGGCCAAGGCAGAAATTGACATGGAAATCAATAGAGCTAAAGAAGAGCTACGTAGCAAGGTCGCGGTTCTGGCTATAGCTGGCGCAGAAAAAATCCTAAAAGCAAACATTGATGAAAAGGCAAATAATGCTCTAGTCAATGATTTAGCAGCACAGCTTTAGGCGAGGTGTAATATGGCAGAATTGAGCACATTAGCTCGACCCTATGCAAAAGCAGCGTTTGAGTACGCTGTTATTGCTAATAATCTGCAAGGCTGGTCGAACAGTCTTAAGACGGCTGCTGCAGTTTCCCAGGAGGACAAAGTGTTAAGATTGCTTAGCTCTCCTAGTAACACATCAGCAGAGCAAGCAAAGCAAACCATAGAAATATGTGGTGAAGCTATTAACGAAAAGGTAGGTGGCTTTTTATTAGTCTTGGCGGAAAATAAACGCTTAAGATTATTGCCACAAATATCAAAACAGTTCGAATTGCTAAAAGCGAACAGAGAGAAAACCATAAATGTAAGTGTGGTTTCTGCCGTTCAACTAAGCGATGAACAGAAAAACAAGCTGGCAAGTGCACTCAGCGCAAAGCTAGAACGAGAAGTCAATATGGAAGCATCAGTTGATGCTAGTCTTATTGGTGGAGCAGTTGTTCGAGCAGGAGATACCGTCATTGACGGCTCCATTTGTGGCAGATTGAATAAACTTGCTCAAGCATTACATTCCTAGTATCGAGGAACCGAACAGATGCAGCAATTGAATCCATCAGAAATCAGTGAAATCATCAAGCAACGTATTGATAGTCTTGAGGTATCATCTGAAGCACGTAACGAGGGCACTATTGTCTCCGTATCAGACGGCATTATTCGTATTCATGGTCTAGCCGACGTGATGTACGGAGAAATGATCGAATTTGACGGCGGCGTATACGGCATGGCCCTTAACTTAGAGCGCGACTCTGTAGGCGCAATCATCCTTGGTGATTACCAGTCTTTAGCTGAAGGACAGAAGGCTAGATGTACGGGTCGCATACTTGAAGTCCCAGTGGGGCCAGAGTTAGAGGGGCGTGTAGTAGATGCACTAGGTAATCCAATTGACGGCAAGGGTCCAATAAAAGCAAAACTTACAGATGCGATTGAAAAGGTTGCTCCGGGTGTTATTGCTAGGCAGTCAGTAGATCAGCCAGTGCAAATAGGCCTGAAGGCAATTGACGCCATGGTGCCCATCGGCCGTGGTCAACGAGAATTAATTATTGGAGATCGCCAGATCGGAAAAACAGCAATTGCTGTTGACGCTATAATCAACCAGAAGGATTCTGGGATTAAATGTGTTTATGTAGCGATCGGCCAAAAAGCATCCTCAATCGCTGCTGTTGTGAGAAAGCTCGAAGAGCATGGAGCAATGGACCACACGATTGTTGTTGCCGCAACAGCTTCTGACCCTGCTGCAATGCAGTTCCTCGCGCCTTTCGGTGGTTGTACCATGGGAGAGTATTATCGCGATAGAGGACAAGACGCACTAATCATCTACGATGATCTAACCAAGCAGGCCTGGGCTTACCGCCAGATCTCTTTGTTGCTAAGAAGGCCGCCTGGTCGAGAAGCTTATCCTGGAGACGTATTTTATTTGCACTCTCGCCTGCTCGAAAGAGCTGCTCGCGTAAACGCAAACTATGTTGAAAAGTTCACTAATGGCGAGGTTAAAGGCAAGACGGGGTCCTTGACCGCGTTACCCATTATTGAAACACAAGCAGGTGATGTCTCTGCGTTTGTGCCAACTAATGTGATATCTATCACAGATGGTCAAATCTTCCTCGAAACTTCGATGTTCAACGCTGGCGTACGCCCAGCAATGAATGCAGGTGTTTCTGTGTCTCGCGTAGGTGGTGCCGCACAAACGAAGATTATAAAAAAACTATCTGGTGGAATTCGTACCGCTTTAGCCCAGTACAGAGAGCTGGCGGCGTTCTCCCAGTTTGCATCAGACCTTGATGACGCTACAAAGGCACAGCTAGACCATGGAGAACGGGTTACTGAGCTAATGAAGCAAAAACAGTACGCGCCTCAAAGTGTTGCAGAAATGGCTTTGATGGTTTATGCGGCTGACAATAAGTATCTTGCAGAGGTCCCTGTTAACAAAATCGGTGATTTTGAGTCTGCCCTGCTATCTTATGTTAGAGCAGAGCATAGCGATCTAATAGAACAGATCAACAAAACAGGTGATTGGAATGATGATATTAAAGCCAGTTTTAATGCAGCATTGAAGAAGTTCTCTAGCACACAAACTTGGTAATTCCGATTAAAGCAAGCAGAACCTTGTTTTAATATAAAGGCATAGAATATGGCTGTTGGTAAGGAAGTTAAAACCAAAATTTCTAGCATTAAAAGCACTCAGAAGATTACGAGTGCTATGGAGATGGTGGCTGCAAGTAAGATGCGTCGAGCGCAAGAGCGTCGGGTTGTTGGTAAGCCGTATGCAGTCCGCATTCGTTCCGTAGTTGGCCAAATCGCTCGAGCAGTGAGTGAGTACAAGCATGTGTATATGGATCAACGGGAAGTGAAACGCGTTGGCTACATCATCATTTCTACAGATCGAGGATTGTGCGGCGGTCTAAATACAAACTTGTTTAAGCAAACAATGAGGTCGATGAAGGAATGGTCAGATAAAGACGTCTCTAATGACCTTTGTGTAGTTGGGAATAAAGGAGCAGCTTTTTTTGGCAGCTTCGGGGGAAACATTGTTGCGACAATGAAAAACCTTGGTGACGCACCTACATCCAGCGACTTAATTGGCGGCGTTAAAGTTATGCTAGACGCTTATGAAGAAGGAAAAATCGATCAGCTTCTATTGGTCTCTAACGAGTTTGTTAACACCATGACGCAAACACCGATAGTTGAGCAGCTACTTCCGCTCAAGCCGGTGGAAGATGAAAAATTAACCCATCACTGGGATTACTTGTACGAGCCTGATGCCAAAGAGTTGTTAGATGAATTATTGGTTCGATATATTGAATCGCAAGTCTATCAAGCCGTTGTGGAAAATAAGGCCTGTGAACAAGCGGCACGTATGATAGCTATGAAAAGTGCCACTGATAATGCAGGGGATATAGTAAAAGAATTGCAATTACTTTATAACAAAGCACGCCAGGCAGCCATTACTCAAGAGTTATCAGAAATTGTGAGTGGCGCAGCAGCAGTTTAACCAAAGATTTATAGGGTTTAGTTTAAGAGGAACCGGAAATGAGTAGTGGACGTATTGTTCAGATTATTGGTGCAGTTATTGATGTAGAATTTTCTCGCGACCAAATACCAAATGTGTATGACGCATTAGTGGTTGATGGTAAAGGTTTGACCCTTGAGGTCCAGCAGCAACTAGGCGATGGAATTGTGCGTACTATTGCTATGGGCTCTTCAGAGGGCATCAGTCGCGGTCTCACCGTTAATAATTCGGGTGCCCCAATTACTGTTCCAGTAGGAATAGAAACTTTGGGCCGAATTATGGATGTTCTTGGTAACCCAATCGATGAACGGGGCCCTATCGGCGAAAAAGAAAAAGCTGCCATTCATAGAAAGCCGCCCGCTTACGATGAGCTAGCCGCTTCAAACGAACTGCTAGAAACAGGCATTAAGGTCATTGACTTGGTTTGTCCGTTTGCTAAAGGCGGAAAGGTTGGTCTCTTTGGAGGTGCGGGGGTAGGCAAAACTGTAAATATGATGGAGCTAATTAACAATATAGCAACAGAACATTCGGGGCTGTCTGTGTTTGCCGGTGTTGGAGAGCGAACACGAGAAGGCAATGATTTTTATTTTGAAATGCAGGAATCTAATGTAGTTAACATTGAGACCCCAAGTAAATCAAAAGTAGCTATGGTTTATGGTCAGATGAATGAGCCCCCCGGCAACAGATTGAGGGTTGCTCTAACAGGGTTGACCATGGCAGAAAAATTTCGTGATCAAGGTAAGGATGTATTGTTTTTTGTAGATAACATATATCGATATACACTAGCGGGAACAGAGGTTTCCGCATTGCTTGGGCGGATGCCTTCGGCAGTAGGTTACCAGCCTACCCTTGCTGAAGAAATGGGGGTTCTTCAAGAGAGAATTACCTCCACTAAAACTGGATCGATAACTTCGGTTCAGGCAGTGTATGTGCCGGCAGATGACCTAACAGACCCTTCTCCAGCGACAACTTTTGCTCATTTGGATTCAACAGTTGTTTTAAGTCGTGACATTGCTTCAAAAGGAATTTATCCAGCAGTAGATCCCCTTGATTCAACATCTCGACAGCTTGATCCGCTTATAGTGGGCCAAGAGCATTACGAAATTACACGAGGTGTTCAATCCGTCTTGCAGCGCTTCAAGGAACTAAAAGACATCATCGCTATTTTAGGGATGGACGAACTGTCCGAAGAAGATAAGCAGGTAGTTGCTCGGGCTCGAAAAATAGAAAGATTCTTGTCACAGCCGTTTCATGTGGCTGAAATATTTACTGGATCGCCAGGAAAGTATGTTTCTTTGAAGCAAACTATTGCCGGCTTCAAGGGAATACTTGATGGAGATTATGACGACCTTCCAGAGCAGGCGTTCTACATGGTTGGGACTATTGAAGAAGCTGTAGAAAAAGCTAAAAACCTTAAATAAGCGGAATAAAGGCAACAGGATATGGCTACGACAGTTCACTGTGACATTGTAAGTGCCGAACAGTCTTTATTTTCAGGACTAGTTGAGCTTGTAGTTGCTACTGGCTCACAAGGCGAGCTTGGTGCGGGCCCTGGACACGCACCCCTGCTAACTAACCTCAAACCCGGCCCCGTGCGAATAACAAAGGAAGGCGGCGAGGAAGAGGTTTACTATCTTTCAGGAGGTTTTTTAGAAATTCAGCCAAATATTATTTCAATACTTGCCGATAGTGCACTTCGTGCTGACGATATTGATGAGGCGGCAGCAACTGAAGCGAAAAATAAAGCCGAACAAGACATCTCTAATCAAGGTGGTGATTTTGATTACTCAAAAGCGGCTTCACAACTCGCAGTGGCTTCTGCCCAACTTAGAACCATTGACCAGCTACGTAAAAAACTAGGTACTAGCAAGTAAGCTCAAATAAAGAAACTAGGGTGGCTATTGCCACCCTTTTTTTTGGACATCTATTTGCCTTGGATATACGATGATGGAACCCGAGTCTAGCAATCAGAGGATGTTCCTGATTAAATATAGCAAAACTACAGAACATACACTGGTATGACAATAGACATTATAATTCTTGCAGCAGGAAAAGGTACGAGGATGAAATCTTCGCTACCTAAGGTGCTGCATTGCCTAGCAGGTAAACCGCTACTCCAGCATGTTGTTGATATGGCAGCTGATATCCCTAAATCGAACATAATTGTTGTTACTGGCCACGGCTCTAATGATGTAAAGACAACAGTGTCCGGAGACTGCTTGAATTATGTGCATCAATCCGAACAACGCGGCACTGGTCATGCTGTTCAAGTAGCTGTTTCAAGCCTCAGCGCCTCGGAGACAACGCTGATTCTTTATGGCGACGTGCCGCTTATTTCTAAAGAAACCGTAATAGCCATTGTGGAAGCAGTCGAAAATAAGACGATGGCTTTGCTGACTATAACCAAAGAAAACCCCGAAGGATACGGGCGGATATTGCGAGACCAGCAGGGGTGCGTTTGTGCAATTGTGGAACAAAAAGATGCATCACCCGAACAGCTAAATATCAAAGAAATAAATACCGGTGTATTGGCGCTGAAGACAAGCGATTTAAAAAAGTGGCTGCCACAAATTAACAATGATAATGCCCAGAATGAGTATTACTTAACAGATCTAATCGCAATTGCGAAACGAAACGGCGTAAAGATAGCAACTAGACAACCCGGTTTTCTGGAAGAGGTGGAAGGTGTTAATACGCGCCTGCAGCTATCCAACCTAGAGCGGTTCTATCAACAAAAGCAAGCGGAAAAGTTGATGGCTTCAGGAGTAACGATAGCAGACCCCAAAAGAATAGATGTTCGTGGTAGCTTAAGTGTCGGGATCGATAGCTTCATTGATATAAACGCAGTTTTTGAGGGCTCTGTAAAATTAGGAAAAGGTGTGAGTGTCGGTCCTAATTGTGTGATAGTTGACAGTATTATTGGGGATTATGTGCAAATCAGAGCCAATAGCGTCATAGAGGGAAGCGAAATAAATAATCATGCAGTGATTGGTCCATTTGCAAGACTCAGGCCTGGGGCTAGACTTTGTGAAAGAGCAAGAATAGGGAATTTTGTTGAAATAAAGAACACAGAAGTTGGAGCTGATAGCAAAATAAATCATTTGAGTTATGTTGGTGACTCTAAGCTCGGAGTTGGTGTAAATATTGGTGCAGGAACGATTACATGTAATTACGATGGTGCCAATAAGCACAAGACGGTTATGGGCTGTCTCTTATACACATCTCCGAGCCCACGAGACTCCTGAGCATCTCG